>Ga0075421_100008064_pt1 | contig 12924 bp, 8 predicted proteins | sample SoiMetdeltSBSDD5_FD_75292 | JGI IMG/M metagenome (GOLD analysis project Ga0075421, IMG submission 75292) | Bulk soil microbial communities from a Populus tree surrounding site in Tennessee, USA - Soil MetaG P. deltoides SBSDD5 | ecosystem: Environmental > Terrestrial > Soil > Tree plantation... | reverse complement strand
CCGACCTGCGTAAAAACCAGAAAAAGTCTTGATCTGCGTCGACTTCAGGTATATATATGGCGCGACCATATATGGAGACGGCTTATGCTTGATAAAGATTTAAAAAGAGGCAGCACTGAAATGCTGATCATGGCGATGGTTGAGGAACGGCCGCGTCACGGCTACGAGATTGGAAAGCTGATCGAGCAGCGCTCCGGTGGTGTGCTGCAATTTCATATCGCTTCCCTCTATCCGCTGCTTTATCGGCTCGAGAAGCGCGGCTTGATCAAGGGCCAATGGGTGGAAAAACCGGGAGAACGCCGGCGCCGCTTCTACAAGTTGACGGCGGCGGGCCGGAAGATCCTGGCGGAGCAGCGCCGCACGTGGAAAGACTTTTTCGCTGCACTCGATCGTGTGGCCGGTATCAATCCTGTGTGAGGTGAAGCAATCATGCCTGACTGGAAGAACGAGATCAGAGAACATCTTGCGGGTTTGCGGTTGGCGCCGACTCGCGAGGTCGAGATCGTCGAGGAGTTGGCCCAGTATCTCGAGGATTGCTACCAGGAACTGCTGGCCAATGGACACACAGAAGTAGACGCCAGGCGCAAGGCACTACAGGAGTTGAACGAAAGCGACCTGTTAACCCGAGAGCTGAATAAGATCGAACGTCAGGTCAAACACGAACCCGTCGCCCTGGGAGCGAGAAGGATCAACCTTTTCTCGGATCTGTTTCGAGACTTGCGCTTTGGCGTGCGAATGCTCGCGAAGAGCAAAGGGTTCACGATCGTAGCGGTGCTTTCACTGGCCCTCGGTATCGGTGCGAACACGGCACTATTCAGCGTGGTGGATGCTGTGCTGTTCAAAACCTTGCCGGTGCCCGAGCCGGAACGACTGGTGCTGTTTGAATGGGAAGCGGGACGTCAGTTCAGGACGAGCGGAATGAGCGGCACGTCGTCTGTTCCCCAGGCGCCCGGTAGACGCGCTCTCTCGCTGTTTCGGCACGACGTCTTTGAAAAGATGCGTCAGGCGGCGCAGACCCACGCGACGGATAGTCCACTCAGCGATCTCTTTGCTTTCGCTCCGATACGTGAAATGAATACCGTCATCGGCGATCACGCGGAGATCGTCGATGGGCAAGCCGTGTCCGGCGGCTATTACGCCGGGCTTAGAATTCAGCCAAACATTGGACGCGCCATCAATTACGAAGACGATAAGCCGGGCGCACCACCCGTCGTTGTGCTCAGCCACGAGTTTTGGCAGGAGCGCTTCGGCGCCAACCCCGCGATCGTCGGTCAGACGCTCACACTCAACAAACAAGCATTCACCATCATCGGCGTGACGCCTGCCGGGTTCACCGGCACGTTGCAAGTCGATTATCACCCGGCCTTCACCATTCCGTTTGCCGGTGAGCCATTGTTGCGAGGTGAACGCAGCAACTTAGGCACGAAGGAGAGCGGCGGCGTCTGGTGGATCAACCTGATGGGACGACTCAAACCGTCAGCAACACTCGAACAGGCACGCGATAGCTTGAACGGAACTTTTCAGGCGGCCGCGCTGGAAGTCATGCCTCCTCCACGCAAAGCGAACCAACCGGCGCAACTCGAACCGAAGGATTATCCGCGTCTGATTGCAGAATCCGGCAGTCGTGGAATGTTGGACCAGCGGCGCGAATATTCCGGCGCCATCTATGGACTATTCATCGTCGTCGCCCTCGTGCTGCTGATTGCGTGCGCGAACGTAGCGAACCTGTTGCTCGCGCGAGCGGCGCTGCGCGGTTCAGAGATCAATGTGCGGCTCGCGGTTGGCGCCGGGCGTTGGCGACTCGTACGGCAACTCCTTACGGAAAGTGTGTTGCTCGCCGCGTTGGGAGGCGTAGTCGGTGTGGTCTTCGCTCTTTGGAGCAGGAGCGTGCTCGTGGCTCTGAGCGACAAGCACAGCGGAATCTTTCCGAATGGAGTTGAGCTCAGTCTGAATTGGCGTGTGCTGGTGTTCACGTTGGCAGTCTCGCTGCTGACCGGCGTGCTGTTCGGCCTCGCGCCGGCATGGCATGCGACGAGAATGGATCTTGCGACGTCGCTGAAGCAGAGCCGGCGCATGACGAGCGGCATGTTACGGTTGAGTAAAGGATTGATCGTCGCACAGGTCGCGCTGTCGCTGTTGTTATTGGTCGGCGCAGGTTTGTTCATTCGCACACTCTACAATTTGCAACACGTAAACCTCGGATTCAATCCGGATAACCTCCTGCTCTTCAGGCTGGAACCGCAACAGGCCGGATACAAAGAGGAAGCATTGGTGCCGTTCTATCAGCAACTCTTTGCGCGGCTGGATAACCTGCCCGGAGTGCGCATGGCGACGTTCGGCAAGATCGCGCTCATCGCGGATGATAATTGGTACTTTGGCATTTTGCTGCCGGGCGAGACGGAGATGACTGCGGAGGGACACACCACGAACCGGCAGGCGGTGCGTGAAAATTATTTTGCGACGATGGAGATCCCGATGCTCAGCGGACGCGGCTTCACGGCGAAAGATGATCAGCATGCACCCAAAGTCGGCATCGTCAGTCAAGCCTTCGCGCGGCAGTTCTTTCCGAACGAGGACGTGCTCGGCAAACGTATCACCATCATCGCCGGCAAGCGTGAAGTCGAGATCATCGGCGTGGTGGCGGATACCAAGTACAGAAGCCAGCGCGAAGAGCTCATGCCGCTGCTTTACACGCCGTGGCAGCAGGAAGTGGAGGACATCGGCGGGATGTATTTCACACTGCGCACAGACGGCGAACCGACTGCGCTCGCCGCTTCAGTGCGTCAGGTCGTGAACGAGCTGGACAACAGTCTCCCGGTCACGGAAATCAGTACGCAAACAGCACGCGCGCAGACGACGTTGGGCCAGGAACGGTTAACGACGCGGCTCCTGACTTTCTTCGGCGCGCTGGCGCTCTTGCTCGCGGCGATCGGGCTCTCCGGTGTGTTGGCCTATTCGGTGGCCCAACGCACTAACGAGATGGGCATTCGTATGGCGCTGGGTGCGCAGGCGGCCAACGTATTGCGGCTGGTTGTGTGGCAAGGAATGAGACTGGTGCTGCTCGGACTCGCAGTGGGTGCCGTAAGTGGGTACGGGTTAAAACGTCTGCTGGCGAGTCAGTATTTCGGAGAAGACGCGTGGCAGCGACAGATCGCCGAGCAGCTTTATGGTGTTAGCGGGACCGATCCATTGACCTTCGTCGTGATCGCGAGCCTGCTGATCCTCGTAGCGTTGATCGCGTGCTGGCTTCCCGCACGCAGGGCCGCACAGGTCGATCCGCTGAAGGCATTGCGCTACGAATAAATCTTCACACGGTTCTATGGTGTAATTCGAATCGTTCCCACATTGCTCGATTGCCCATGGGCCTTGATGGTCACGTTGCAAGTGCCCGGCGCAAGCGTGTCGGGTAGTCTGAATATGATCTGCGTGAACTCAACGTTGGTCGGTACTGCGCGGACGTCCGATGCGGGCACGTCGAACGTTTGGTTATTACCATCGACGAGATTCACGACGACGTCAGACGCAGTTTCACCCTGATTCAATCGCAGGTTCTGAGCGAAGATCATCACGAGCGTATTCTGACCGGCCGGGAAGTTAAACCAGCCCGCGCTACGCTTTACCTTGAACTGATCTCTTGTAAACAAGAACGAATCGATAGCTGCCGCCTGCTGCGGAGCAGGGCCTGAGTCTTCAAGCAGAAGCAGCGTGTCGTCGTCGAGGATCGTGCCCTGGCCTTCACCATCCGCGACAGTCGTAGCAAAAGCTTCAGTGATATTCACAAGGAAGGTTTCATTCGGCTCCAGACTGGTGTCGCCGAGTATAGTCACATCAAAGGTGCGAGTTACTGTCCCGGGCTGAAAGATGACGACTAAGTTAAGGGAGTTGTAATCAGTCGCGGCAGTTGCCGTTCCCGCTGTTGTAACTACTCTGACGGCGATCGCCTCAACACTTGGACCAGAAAGAGTCAACGTAAACGTCGCCGCTTTCGTGCCGGAATTACCTTCGGTAACGCTGACGTCATTGATACTGATACTGGGCCCGTCGTCATCGACGATGACTCCGTTCCCTCGGCCCGTACCCACGGTTGCGTTCTGGACGTTCGAGATGTCCAGGAAGTACGTCTCCTGCTGCTCGTCCACAGTATCGCCGATAATTTGGACCACAACTGATTTCTCGACTTCGCCGGGCGCGAACGATAGCGCACCGGAAGTGGCAACGTAGTCGGAGCCGGCGGTCGCGGTGCCGTTTGTGGTGGCGAAGGAACACGAAACTGTCTGGGACGTCGCCGCCGAGAGCGCGACGACGATCGTCGCCTGCGTCGTACCGGAATTTCCTTCAGTAACGACAGCATCGCGCACGGAAATCGACGGCGTCTGCGCGGAGGCGTCAATACTTGCCGCTAACAGCAGCAGCGTGGAGACCAATACCAGACTAATTCGCAGAGGAAGCGGAACAGACGAGTAAGTATGTGTTGTCATAAACAAAATGAGGAAACTATCTTTGTTGATAAAGCGAGCGCCTCACACTCTGACGCAATCCCTTACAAATAGCAACTGCAAAAAATACCTCGATAGCGCTTATTCTGAGAGCTACATATGTTAAAAACGCCCAATAAAGCGGCGATTCCAGAGAATTTCAGGTCGCGCGCACACTACCACGCCGCCGATGCGCGGGCGTCAGCTCTTCTAATTCGGAATACCCTTACCGGTCGGGTTGTTTACTGGTTGTCGACTCGTCCCTCGATTACAGCCTGTATGCCTGACGATACGCTGGAAAAGAAATCGAAGCCCGTAATCGCCTCGACCTGATCCACGCTCACTCGGTACGCTCGCCAATCGCTGCCGATCGTCCCTGAGTTAGGCATTACGACCGCAATCGTTCTCGTCGACGTAGTTACTCGCGACACGTCGTTACTTCCGACAGGCAAAACGATGATCACCTTCCACGTTTGCGCCGGCACTGCCACATGACCGTTCGCAATGAAAAACTGCAAACCATGACCACCGGAAATGATGTAAAGCTCGTTGCCTTGTGAGACGAGCGTTCGGCTGTAGCTTTCCAGGTTGGCCCACACTCCCTGATTGTTTGCTGGAAGCTGCGGAATCATGTTGGTCATCAGGAAGGTCGCAGAGTTCGCAGCGATCGTGACCGTGCGATCTGCTGAAGGGCACATGTGCCCGCGATCAAAGCCTGAGCCGGAATAATCCGTGGCCTGCACTCGATACCAACCCGTTGGCAGAGTCGTATCCGCGCGAAAATCGTCCTGCCGCGGCGCACTTCCCAGCCACGAGGCGTCGAGGTGCCAGCTCACCCAGTTTGGCCCGCCGTTATCACGACTGTACGACATCGAGTACTGCGGCTTCTCCATCAGGTAATTGTTCGGCTGCGTCACGTTGGTCACTGCGTTGCTCGGGTTTCCCATCGTGAGATGCTCGCTCGCAGTTGGTGTAGGAGTCGGCGTCGGAGACGAGAAATCGCCGATCTGGACATTATCGATATTGATGCGATTTGCGCCGCCGGATACTTTTCTGATCTCAAAGCGAATTGCGACGCCGTTGTTGACGGTGAAGGTTGCTGTCTGAAGCGTCGTCGAACTGGTAGTAACGGTTGAACCGACTTGACTCCAGGTGCTTCCATTGTTTGTAGACGACCACAGTTGCCATGTGCTTGGACCATCGGTGCCGAACACTGCGTGTTGAATAGAAACAGTGCCCGCGCCGGTCTTGTTGAAGTTCATATGGATCAGACCGGTGTTGCGAATGCGCGCGGACCATGCACCCGTCTTTCTGTCAGTGGAGAGATTGCCGGTCAGCGCATCGTTCATGAACCACGATCCGGTGCCGAGCGTTACGTTAGCCGCGGCGTAAGAAGTCTTGCCGCCTGCTTCGAAGCCTTCGCTAAGCGGCGTCATGGTGGCGGTTGTCAGTGAAATCGTCAGCACGATCAGCGCGGCAGAAAATGCAAGCAGCATTTTCGGAACAATTCCGAACCTCGATTTTTTCATTCCATTAGCCCTTTCCTCTATGGTTGGTCCACCAGCAGTCACACACGCGAGGTGTATGTCCGCCGGCGACGGCGGTTGATAACGGGGTACGCAGATCGATCCGAACTGCATACGTTTCTGGTTCTGGACCGGGAGTTCCCAGCGGCCGTGTGTGCCGATGGGCGAGAGGGCGAGGAGTTAACGATCGCGTTCTGGTGTATTCAACTGCATTTTTCCTTCAAATGGCTAGATCTTAGTGCCGGATTCCTTTACCTCTTGGTATCGCCGCGCTGCAACGGCAAAACCGGCACTCGCAAGAAATCAAGCAAACAGCCGCATCCGCGACGGGCACTCTGATTGCGAACACTCAGTTTGTTTTCTCAGCAACAACTCGGAGAGTGATTATGCGGAAAACGTTTCTCACGGTCGCGGCGAGTGCGCTGCTGCTGTCTTTCACTTGCCTGGTCCAGGCCCAGGGCAAGGCCGTTTCTGACGACGAGAAAGTTCCAACCTACGAAATTGGTGGACAGATTTTTTCGTTTGGTAGCGATGAGCTGGGATTTGGTTGGGGTGCGGGCGGTAGATTCACCTACAACCTCAATAACTATATCGCCCTCGATAACGAAGTGAATTTCTTCCTGCCGGACGAAGGACCAGCTTACGCAACCCAGGGCCTGTTCGGAGTCAAGGCCGGAATACGCAGCAAATATGTGGGTGTCTTTGCAAAGGCAAGGCCCGGTTTTCAGACGAACCTTTTCGTCAACGGCAAGGAGCAGGTCAGGTTCGCGGTGGACGTGGGTGGCGTTGCGGAATTCTATCCAACGCGTCACTTTGTTGTGCGCGCCGACGCGGGCGACATAATCATCCCCTTCGGAAATAATGAGGTTAATCGATTCCGCCCTCAACGGCTGGGCACCACGCACAATTTGCAGTTCAGCCTCGGCGTCGGCGTCAGGTTCTGATCACCGCGTCAATCAAAACAGGTATCTGACGCCGATAAGGGAAATTCTCTGCTTCCTCGACCCACTTTTTACCGAAAGCTTAAGAAGCTCGGCATCAAAGTCGAAAGAAACTGTGCCAAATTGAAGCATTACCGCTGAGTTACTCAGATCTCAGCGCCACCAACGGATCGACTCGCGTTGCGCGGCGCGCCGGGATGTAACACGCCACCAGGCCCACTACCATCAGAGCAAGACCGGTTATCGAAACGATCAGTGGATCGCGTGTCGGCAATGATGGAATAAGCGAGATCAATAGTTTCGAAACACCGTAAGCACCGGCGGCGCCGATCAATGCTCCGCTAAGGACCAGCAACGCGCCCTTCCCCAACACCAGCCACATAAGATCGCGATTCTGCGCTCCGAGCGCTACACGAATTCCTAGCTCTCCAGTGCGTTGGACCACCGTATACGAAACCACACCGTAAATCCCAACCGCCGCCAGAATAACGCCAACTAAAGCAAACGCTCCAAGCAAGCTTCCCAGCAACGATATATCACCCAGGCCCTGATCGACCGCAGTTCGCGCGGTGCGAATTCGGTAAACCGGCAGCGCGGGATCGATTCCGGCTATCGCACTGCGCATGCTGTTACCAAAGAGGTCGGGATCTGAGGACGTGCGTAGAGCGATCGTGAGATACGCGGGCGCATCTTGTGCGGCAGGAACAAACGCCTGGAAGCGCGTATATGGTTCTCCCAGAGTACCGGGAAACGCGAGGTCATTAACTATGCCGACGACTTCAAAAAACACTCTCGTTGGACCGGTGTCACTGATACGCTTTCCGATCGGGCTCTCGTTGGGCCAGTAATGACGCGCGGTAGTCTCGTTGATAATAACCACCTTCGGGTGATCGGCCGTATCAGTTGCATTAAACGCACGCCCCTGTTGCAACCGTACGCCCAACGTCGCGAAGTAGTCGCTATTCACCGCTTCAAAAAACATCTCCGGATACTTATCGGGCGGCGGTTCGGGTTGACCCTCGACGAGAAACGAACTACTGCTGTTGAAACCAAAGACCGGTTGCGAAGTGCCAATTGCGACGTGTTCCACACCGGGCAACGTGCGGAGACGGTTTTCTAATTCACTGAGGAAAGCAACGCGTTGCTTGTCGTCCTTATACTTATCTCCGCGAAGGCTCATCTGCGCGGTCAGTAATCCATCAACACGCCATCCGGGATCTGCGTTGAGGAAACGCTGCAAGCCGCGCAGAAACAATCCCGCCGCCGCCAGCAACACCATCGCGAACGCCACCTCGCCGATGATCAACGCGTGTCTCAAGCGGTGTTGAGATCGTCCGGCAGTGGATCCACGCGAGCTCTCACGCAGCGCGAGGTTCACGTCCGCGCGCGACGCGAACCACGCAGGTACCGTCCCGAATAGCACTCCCGTCACTACCGAGCACAGCAGAGCAAAGCCGAACACTTTGTAGTCGAGCTCGACACCCGCTCCCGGCAGATTGGTGAAAAGGCGAGCACTGATGAACCGCACACTCCACAACGCAAGTCCGAGACTGATGATTCCGCCGATCAAGGCAACAACGATGCTTTCCGTTAGTGACTGTCGAAGCAGCCGCCAACGTCCGGCGCCGAGAGCGGCGCGAACGGCCAACTCGCGCGCCCGCGCGGTCGTGCGAACGAGTTGAAGATTAGCGAGGTTTGCGCACGCGATCAGCAAAACAAAACCGGCGAGCCCAAACGTAAACCACATGACAGTTCTGCTGATGCTGTCAGACATAGAGCGATGGAGAGGTTCGAGCCGCAGACTCTCGCTTTCGTTACCCAACTTCTGTTTGGCCAGATTGGCGGCCAGAGTCACCATACTTTGCTCTGCCTGCTCGATCGAAGCGCCGGGCTTGAGACGGCCAAAGGAAGCGAGATAGTTTGTGCCCCGGTCCATCTTTCGTTCCGGAGTAAACGCGAGTGGCTGCCAGATATCGATCGGTCCCCACAACATCGGATGATCGAACCCGGGAGGCATCACTCCAACGACCTGAACAGACTTTCCGTCGAGCTGGATCGTACGTCCGACGACGTTTGGGTCGCTCGCGAAGCGGCGCGTCCAAAAACGATCGCTCAGTACGACGACGTTGTCGGCGCCCGCCTCGAACTCTTCAGGTTTGAAGACACGTCCGCGCGCAGGCGCCACTTCCAACATCGGAAAGAAATCAGACGTTGCCGCAAGACTGACCAGACGTTCTGCTGTTTGTCCCTCTTCCGTAAGGTTACGGCTAACACCGGTGTAAGCCGCCATCTTTTCGAAAACGGTGTTCTTGTCGTGCTGATCGAAAAAGCTCCCTGACGAGTGCGGCCAACTTTGAGAGTGCGGCGAGGTGCGGAAGATCCTCACCAGTTGGTTGGAGTTCGGGTATGGCAGCGCGCGAAACAGGAACGTATTCAGCACACTGAACATCGCCGTATTGGCGCCAATGCCCAGCGCGAGCGTCAGCACGGCGACCACGGTAAATCCCTTGTGCTTCAACAGTTGCCGCAAACTATAACGTACGTCCTGGTATACGCTGGTCATGTTCTTTCTCCAGTCGTCACAGATCAATCAGGTTGGCAGGGTACAACTAGTCTTTGGAGTTTATCGCTCATAACGAAAACACCTTAGCGCGAAGTGTTGTGGCAACTATCGAACGCGGACAGGCCGATACGTTAAGGGTTCGCGCTTCCGACCCCCTTCATCATCTCGTCACGCTTCGCTTTGAACTCTGATCCGGATTTCCATTCGGGATACCTGTCGCCTTGCGCCACTCGATATCCGATGATCGTCAGCAACCGCGCGTCATCAACCGCTCCCGTCAGATCCCAGTCAGGTTTAACCTCGTCGGAGACCTTGTGATAGTCCTTGTTCGTGTATTCGTCGCGCTTCTGTTTGCTGAACGCCGGGTCTTTGCCTTCGTAGTCAATCCCCGAATCGGTGTAGAGCGCCGGAACGCCCTGTTTCGCAAACTCAAAATGATCCGAGCGATAGTAAAAGCCTTTCTCAGACTCCGGATCGGGATTCACCACTCGGCCCTGTGCAGTGGCAGCTTCACGCAGCAAGTCGATCAAGCCGCTGTTGTCGTCGCCGACCATCGTGACGTCCTTCGTCCTGCCCCACTGGTTGACACCGTCCATGTTGATGTTCGCGAGCGTCTTGTTCAGCGGATACAGTGGATTCTCCGCGTAATACTTGGCGCCGAGTAACCCTTTCTCCTCGGCCGTAACGGCGAGAAACAGAATGGATCGTTTAGGCGGCGTGGCGAGTTTCGTGAACCCTTCGGCGATCTCGAGCAATGCGGCGGTGCCTGAGGCGTTATCGAGCGCGCCGTTGAAAATTTGATCGCCGGTGAGTTTTGGATCGCGTCCCAGGTGGTCCCAGTGTGCCGTGTAGATAACGTACTCGTTCTTCAGCGCAGGATCGGATCCTTCGATCTTTCCGATGACGTTGTTCGAATCGATCTCGCGGATCGTGTTTTTGATCGTCATGTTTGCCTTCGCGTTGAGGGCAACGGGCTTGAAGTCTTTCGAGACGGCAGCCTTTTTCAGCGCGTCGAAGTCCTGGCCGCTGGCGGCAAGCAATTCTTTGGCACGATCGGTCGTGATCCACGATTCGACAGCCGGGCGTCCCATGTTCTTGTCGGGCGTCTGAATATCGAAGTTCTCACGAGACCAACTGCCGGAAACAACTTCATAGGGATAACCAGCCGGGCCGGTTTCATGAATGATCACCGCGGCAGCAGCGCCCTTTTGCGCGGCAATCTCATACTTGTAGGTCCAGCGGCCGTAGTACGTCATTGCCTTGCCCTTGAACATCTTGTCATCCAGCGCCGCCGGGTCGCTCCCGCTCGGGACTTGAGGATCGTTGATCAGCATCACGATCGTCTTGCCTCGCACGTCCAACCCTTTGTAGTCGTCCCATCCATACTCCGGCGCGACAACGCCGTAACCAACAAAGACCATGTCCGAATTCTCGACCTTTGATTCCGGAACGAACCGGCGCGAAACCGCAACGTAGTCTTGTGGGAACGTCAAGTTCATTTGCTTGCCGCCGACAGTGAATGAAGCCGTCGGAGCGCCGGTAAATCCAACCAGCGGTACCTTCTGAACGTACGTGCCATCCGGATTGCCCGGCTTCAAGCCGATGCGTTGATACTGTTCGGTCAAGTATTTGATGGTAAGTTCTTCACCCTTTGTTCCTGGGCCACGCCCTTCGTACTCATCGCCTGACATCACCTTTGTGTGTTGCATGATGTCGTTTGCGTTGATCGAGTCCAGGGCGGACTTCAACTCAGCCGGAGCTGCTGCCCTGTCGGCTGCACTGGAATTTGTGTTCGTGTTGGTCGGAGTGGTTGTACAGGCGAGTGCGAAACTAAGCACCACGGCGAACGAAACCATCGCATGGATTCGCTTTTTCATTCTGGTTATGCCCTCGATTCCGTTGTTGGATTTGACAGGATCTTCTATGCCGAAACGTGGGTCCAAGTCAAACTAAAGCCAGTTGTGCCACTACGAGGAATGGTAAGATGAGCGGAATGTCGCACTCCGCGGGCCACAGCCTTCGCAATTTAACTGCGGGAGGATTGGATTATCTGACGATAACCCAGTTTGCCGTTTTGCACGCGGGCTGTTTGCTGCTCTTTTGGGTGGGCGTTAGCTGGGTTGCCGTGGCAGCGTGTGTCGCATTCTATTGTCTTCGCATCTTTGCGGTATCGGCTGGTTATCACCGCTACTTCTCGCATCGTTCTTATAAAACAAACCGCGTCTTTCAGTTCATCCTTGCTTTCGTCGGGTGCATGTCGAATCAAAAAGGACCGCTGTGGTGGGCCGCTCATCATCGCTATCACCACTCTCATGCGGACCGCGAGGATGACATACATTCCCCTGGCCAACACGGCTTTTTGTGGGCGCATTGTTTATGGATCTTCTCGCTCCGGTATCGAAAGGCCGACCAGCGGCTGGTATCGAAGTTTGTTGAGTACAGAGAATTACGCCTGTTGGATAAATACTACCTTTTGCCGCCCGTCATTGCGGCCGCGCTGTTCTTCGTTCTCGGCGTGGTTTTGCAACGAAGCAGACCAGAGCTCGGCACCTCGGGTTTGCAGATGCTGGCCTGGGGTTTCTTTGTAAGCACAGTGCTGGTCCACCACGCAATCTACAGCGCGAACTCGATTGCTCACTCCGTCGGCAGCCGGCGTTTCGATAGCGCTGACACGAGCCGCAATAACCTGATTGTCGCCTTACTTACGTTCGGCGATGGCTGGCATAACAATCATCATTACTATCAACGGTCGGCGCGTCACGGTTTTTACTGGTGGGAAATCGACTTTACTCACTACATACTCAAGGGCCTCTCGCAGCTCGGTATAGTTTGGGACTTGCACACGCCGCCTGACCGAATCTACGCCGGCGCTCATCTCGAAAGGACGACCGCGCCAAACAGGACCTATTCGTGAGTCAACACAGAGCCAGAACGTTCGCCGCCCTACTGCTGGTCGTGAGCTTGTTTGTGGCCCTGCGGATATCCCTGAGCGTGAGTCAAAAGGAAGTTAGAGCGGCGGCAGCGCGCTTCGCTCTCTCACGTTCGACACTGCCGGAGATTCCCGGCCCACCTGTTCGAGATCAACGCCTGGTCCATCCGAGCCTGAAGCGCGTTTCCGCTTTCGTTTCGACTGTCGGCGCCGCCGTCGCTCTCAATGACGTCGACGGCGACGGTGTTTCAAATGACGCGTGCTACATAGACACGCGAACAGATCAGATCATCATTACGCCGGTTCCGAAAACCGGAGAACGGTACTCACCGTTTGCCCTGGTCCAGGAGCCTTTTTTCGATCGCGACCGGATGGCTCCTCTCGGCGTGCTGCTCTCGGACGTTACCGAAGATGGCCACGTAGACGTGATCGTTTATTACGCCGGCCGAACACCGCTACTGTTCCTTTGGCAGCCTTCAACTCACGGCGA
>Ga0075421_100008063_pt1 | contig 12925 bp, 11 predicted proteins | sample SoiMetdeltSBSDD5_FD_75292 | JGI IMG/M metagenome (GOLD analysis project Ga0075421, IMG submission 75292) | Bulk soil microbial communities from a Populus tree surrounding site in Tennessee, USA - Soil MetaG P. deltoides SBSDD5 | ecosystem: Environmental > Terrestrial > Soil > Tree plantation... | reverse complement strand
CTCCTGGTGGTTGTCGGCGGCGAACGGGTAGGGGATGAGGATCGCCGCCTTCTTGCAGACGGTCAGCTCGGCCACCGTGGTGGCGCCGGCGCGGCAGACCACCAGGTCCGCGCCCGCGTAGGCGGCGGACATGTCGTCGATGAACTCCAGCACCTCGGCCTCGAACCCGCGCGCGGCGTAGCCCTGCCTCACCTTCTCCAGGTCCGACTTGCCGGTCTGGTGGACGAAGTGGAACGAATCCTTGAAGTCCCCCAGGTGGTCCAGCGCCTCCAGCGTCAGCTGGTTGACCCGGGTGGCGCCCAGCGAGCCGCCGAACACCAGCACGGTGAACTTGGCGTGCGCCGCGCGCGAGCGGAGGTAGTTGTCCATCAGCTTGGCGCGGATGGGGTTGCCGATGAGCTGGACCTTGCCGGCGGGGAAGTAGTGGCGCGCGTCCTCGAAGGAGATGAACACCACCTTGGCGATCCGCCCCAGGAGCTTGTTGGTGAGGCCGGGGAGCGCGTTCTGCTCCTGGATGCAGGTGGGGAGCCGCTGCAGCCAGGCGGCGAAGACCACCGGGAAGGAGGCGTAGCCGCCCACGCCCACCACCACGTCCGGGCGGTAGCGGCGGAGGATCCGCCAGGCGGCGAGGACGGCCAGCGGCAGCGTCACCAGCCCCTGCAGGAGCCGGAGCAAGCCCATCCCCTTCAGGCCGCGGGAGGCGGGGATGACCTCCAGCGTGTAGCCGGCGGCGGGGACGATGCGCGACTCCAGCCCGCGGTCGGTGCCCACGAACACCACGCTGTTCTTGTGGTGGCGGGTGGAGACCTCCTCCGCGAGCGCGATCCCCGGGAAGAGGTGGCCCCCGGTGCCGCCGCCGGCGATCATCACCCTCACGTCGGCGCCCCCTCCAGGCCCACGGCCCGCGACAGCCGCGAGCCCTGGACCTGCGCGCGCGCCTCCGCGGTCGCGCTGATGGAGAGCAGCACGCCCATCGCCGCCATCATCATCACCAGCGACGACCCGCCGTAGGATACGAACGGCAGCGTGAGCCCCTTGGTGGGCAGAAGCGCCATGGCCACGCCCATGTTCACCACCGCCTGGAAGCCCATCAGCGCGGTGATGCCCAGGCCCAGGTAGGTGCCGAACGGCTCGGAGGCCTGCAGCGAGGCGCGCACCCCGCGCCAGATGATGACGGCGAACAGGCCGATCACCAGGGAGATGCCGGCCAGCCCCAGCTCCTCGCCGATGATGGCGGCGATGAAGTCGTTGTGCGCCTCGGGGAGGAAGAACAGCTTCTGCCGCCCGTCGCCCAGGCCCAGCCCGGTCCACCCGCCGGAGCCGATGGACATCAGCGACTCCGCCACCTGGTAGCCGGAGCCGTGCCGGTGGCTCATGGGGTCGATGAAGGCCATCAGCCGCGCCATCCGGTACGGCGAGGAGGAGACCGCCGTCCACGCCACCGGGATGGCCATCAGGATGGAGCCGATCAGGTACGAGAGCCGGGTGCCGGCGGCGAACAGCAGCACGAAGAGCAGGAAGAGGAGGACCACCGAGCTGCCGAAGTCCGGCTCCTTCATGCACAGCGCCACCAGCACGCCCGCCACCAGCAGGTGGGGAAGGAAGCCGACGGAGAAGGTGGCCACCTTCTCGCGCTTCTTGGCCAGCGAGTACGCCAGGTAGACGATGAAGGCCAGCTTGGCCACCTCCGCCGGCTGGACCCCCAGGCCGGCCATGCGGATCCACCGGCGGGCGCCGCCCACCACCGTCCCCACCCCCGGCACCAGCACCAGCACCAGCAGCGCCACCGCCGCCAGCAGCAGCGGGTACGACAGCCGGGCCAGCCGGCGGTAGCCCAGCCTCAGCACCACCGCCATCGCGATCAGCCCGGCGACGGCGGCCACCGCCTGCCGCTGGAGGAAGTAGAACGCGTTGCCCATCCGCTCCTGCGCCGTGATCGCCGAGGCGGAGTACACCATCACCAGGCCCAGGGAGGTCAGCGCCAGGCAGGCGGCCAGAAGGAGTGGGTCGAAGCGAAGGCGGCCGTTCACGTGAGCTCCCCCACCAGGCGCTTGAAGGTGTCGCCGCGGTCCTCGAAGTTCTTGAACTGGTCGTAGGAGGCGCAGGCGGGCGAGAGCAGCACCACCTCCCCGCTCCGCGCGCGGCGGCGCGCCTCGGCCACCGCGCGGTCCAGCGTCCCGCACGGCACCACCTCCGCACAGCCCCGGTAGGCCGCCTCGATGGCCGGGGCGTCCTGGCCAATGGTGAGCACCGCCCTCACCTTCCCGCGCGAGGCCTCCACCAGCGGCGCGTAGGGCGCGCCCTTCCCCAGCCCGCCGGCGATCAGCCACACCCCACCCTGGAACGCGCGCATCGCCACCACCGCGGAGTCCACGTTGGTGGCCTTGGAGTCGTTGATCCACTCCACCCCGTCCAGCGCCCGCGCCACCTCCAGCCGGTGCGAGAGCCCCGGGTAGCGGTCCAGGCCCTCCTGGATGGCGCGGTCGTCCACCCCGGAGAGCGAGGCCAAAAGCGCCGCCGCCATCGCGTTCTGGAGGTTGTGCGCGCCGCGCAGGGCCGGGTTCCTCACCGCGAACCTACGCCCGTCCAGGAAGCGGAACCCGCCCGGCGCCGCCGCCGCGCCGCCCTGAAAGCGCGAGGCGTCCAGCGAGGGCTGGAGGGTGAACCCGTGGGCCCGGCCCCCCGGCGCCAGCTCCAGCGCCACCGGGTCGTCCGCGTTCACCACCGCGGCGTCGCCACCGGCCTGGTTCATGAAGATGCGGCGCTTGGCCTCCGCGTAGTCCTGCAGCGAGGCGTAGCGGTCCAGGTGGTCCGGGGTGACGTTGGTCACCACCGCCGCGGAGCAGCGCAGGTCGACGATGCCCTCCAGCTGGAAGGAGGACAGCTCCACCACGTGCGCGTCCCAGGGCCCGGAGAGGGGGGATTCACAGAGCGGGCGGCCCAGGTTCCCGCCCACGAAGGTCCTCAGCCCGGCGCGCGCGAACAGCTCGCCGCACAGCGCGGTGGTGGTGCTCTTGCCGTTGGTGCCGGTGACGCCCACCAGCGGCCGCTTCGGCGAGAGGAGCTGGTGCGCCAGCTCCACCTCCCCCACCACCGGCACGCCCGACGCGCGGGCGCGCTGCAGGCCAGGCTGCCGGAGCGGCACGCCCGGGCTCACCACCACCAGGTCCATGCCGCTCTCCGGCGGATCGCCCTGGCGCAGCTCGGCGCCCATCGCCTGCAGCTCCGCCGCCGCGGCGGCCAGCTCGGACGCGGGCTTTTTGTCCACGGCGACGACCCGGGCGCCCTCGCGCCGGAGCAGGCGCGCCGCCGCCAGGCCGCTCTTGCCGACCCCGAGGACCACCGCGCGCGCGCCTGTGAGCTTGGGGAGCATGGGCCGTCTCACCGCAGCTTGAGCGCCAGCAGCCCCACCGCGCCGCAGAGCATGGCGACGATCCAGAACCGGACGATGATCTTCGGCTCCGGGACGCCCTTGAGCTCGAAGTGGTGGTGCACCGGGGCCATCTTGAACACCCGCCGGCCGGTGAGCTTGAAGGAGAGCACCTGGATCATCACCGAGAGGATCTCGGCGAAGAACACCCCGTTGATGATCGCGGAGACCACCTCGTTCTTGGAGAGCATGGCCAGCGCGCCCAGCCCGCCCCCCAGCGCCAGCGCGCCCACGTCGCCCATGAAGACGGTGGCCGGGAAGGTGTTGAACCAGAGGAAGGACACCCCCGCGCCGACGACGGCCGCGCAGAACACCGCCAGCTCGGCGCCGCCCGGCGTCTCCGGCAGGCGCAGGTAGTCGTGGAGCTGGATGCCCACCAGCTGCTTGACGCCGTTCACCTCCACCACGTCCGCGATGGAGAGCGTGGTGCCCGCCACCCAGCACAGCACCGCGAAGGTGAGCGCGGAGACGATGGTGGGGACGATGGCCAGGCCGTCCAGGCCGTCGGTGATGTTCACCGCGTTGGAGGTGCCCACCACCAGGGTCCAGGCCAGCGGGACGTAGAGCCAGCCGAAGTTGGGGTTGAACCAGCGGGTGGGGACGAACGGCAGGGTGAGCCGGCTGTCCAGCATCAGCTGCGGCGCCCCGCCGCTCCAGTCGGTGAGGAAGCCCCCCACCGCCACCGCGAAGAAGGTGGTCTGCAGGATCAGCTTCCAGCGCCCCGGCAGCCCCTTGGAGTTGCGCTTGGAGAGCTTCAGCCAGTCGTCGAGGAAGCCGATCAGGCCGTAGCCGAAGGTGATCAGCGCCACCACCCACACCGCGCGCGAGCGGAGGTCGGCGAACAGCAGCGTCCCCACCGCGATGCACAGGAGGATCAGCGCCCCGCCCATGGTGGGCGTGCCCTTCTTCTTCTGGTGCGTGTCCGGCACGTCCTCGCGCACGTTGGACTGGCCGTGCTGCTGGAAGCGGAGCTGCGCGATCCAGCGGGGGCCGATCAGCATCCCCACCAGCAGCGAGGCGATCCCGGCCGCCACGATGCGCGTCGACGGGTACTTGAGGACGTTGAGGTAGCGCGCGGCCTCGTGGTCCTTCAGCCACTCGTAGAGGAGGTAGAGCACCTAGTGCCTCCCTCCCGGGGGAGGCTGCCCCACCAGCGCGTCCACCACCCGCTCCAGCTTCATGCCCCGGCTGGCCTTCACCAGCACCACGTCGCCCTCGCGCAGCTGCGGCCTCAGCCACTGCAGCAGCGGCTCCACCTCCGTGAAGTGCGCGGCGCGGTCCCCCAGCTTGAGCCGGGCGGGCCCGTGGCCGGCCGCGGACCGGGGCCCGAACAGCGCCAGCAGCGCCACCGAGCCCGCCGCGCGCTCCCCCAGGTCGGCGTGCTGGCGGGCGGCGCCGTCGCCCAGCTCCAGCATGTCGCCCAGCACCGCCACCGCGCGGCCCCCGGCGGCGAGCCCTCCCAGCGTGTCCAGCGCCGCCGTCATCGAGGCGGGGTTGGCGTTGTAGCAGTCGTCCAGCACCGTCACCCCGTCCTGGGCGGGCACCACGTTCAGCCGGCGCGAGTGCGGGCGGGCGCGCTGCAGGCCCATCACGCACTCCTCCGCCGAGTAGCCCAGCGCGCGCGCCAGCGCGAAGGCGGCGGTGGCGTTGAGCGCGTTGTGATCGCCCACGAAGGACAGCTTCACCTGGTGGCGGCGGCCCTGGTGGTCGATCTCCAGCTGCAGCCCCTCGCGCCCGCGCGGGGTGGAGGAGAACAGCCGCACCTCGGCCTTCGCCGCGCGCCCGAACGTCAGCGTCTTCCGCTTCGCCGCCGCCGCCTGGGCGGCGACCAGCGGGTCGTCCAGGTTGACCACCGCGACGCCGTGCGGGGACAGCCCGTGAAACAGCTCGCCCTTGGCGGCCGCCACGCCCTCCAGCGAGCCCAGCCCCTCCAGGTGCGCCGGCTGCACCACGGTGATCACCCCCGCGTCCGGCTGGGTGATGGCGGTGAGCCGGGCGATCTCCCCGGGCCGGTTCATCCCCATCTCCACCGCGGCGGCGACGTGGGACGGCTCCAGCCGGAAGAGGGTGAGCGGAACGCCGACCTCGTTGTTGAGGTTGCCCTCGGTCCGCAGCGCCGAGCCGCGGGTGCCCAGGATGGCGCCGGCCATCTCCTTGACGGTGGTCTTCCCGTTGGAGCCGGTGATGGCGCCCACCGGGATCTTGAAGCGGGCGCGGTGGAAGCGGGCCAGCGCGCCCAGCCCGGCCAGGGTGTCCGGGACGGAGAAGATGCCGAAGTCGCGCGGCAGCGGGGGCAGCTTCCTGCCCTCCTTCACCAGCGCGCCGCTGGCGCCGCGGGCCACCGCGTCCTTGAGGAACTCGTGGGCGTCGAAGCGTTCGCCCTCCAGCGCCACGAAGAGCGAGCCGGGCTGGAGCGTCCGGGTGTCGGTGGCCACCGAGGTGTAGGAGGCAACCGCCCCGGACTGCACCCTGCGGGCGCCGGTCGCCTTGACCACCTGGTCTTCCGAGAATCGAACCGCCATGCCGCCGTCCTTGTCGATCCGCCCCGCCGCCCGCGCCGCGCCCGCCCGCCGCCGGTCAGGCGCGCGGGGCCTGGAGCGCCGCCTCCGCCACGGCCCGGTCGTTGAAGGGGTGCCGTTCGCCGTCGATCTCCTGGTACGGCTCGTGGCCCTTGCCGGCGACGACGATCAGGTCTCCCTGCTTGGCCAGCTGCGCCGCCAGCTCGATGGCCGCCTTCCGGTCCACCTCCACCAGGTAGCCCTTCTCGCCCGCCTTCGCCTTCCCGGCGGACATCCGGCGCAGCCCGCCCTTCTCCAGGCCGGGGATGATCTCCGAGATGATGTGGTCCGGGTCCTCGGTGCGCGGGTTGTCCGAGGTGACCACCGCCAGGTCCGCGCCCTCCGCCGCCGCCGCGCCCATCAGCGGGCGCTTGCCCTTGTCGCGGTCACCGCCGCAGCCGAAGACGACGATCACCCGGCCCCGGCCCACCGTGCGGGCGGACTCCAGCGCGCGCCGGAGCGCGTCGTCGGTGTGGGCGTAGTCGATCAGCGCGGTCACGCCGCCGGCGTCCACCCGCTCCATCCGGCCGGGGACCTGCTTGCAGCGCTCGATGCCGTCCTGGACGTCCCGGCGCGAGTAGCCCGCGCCCAGCGCCATCCCGGTGGCGGCGAGGATGTTCTCCAGGTTGTGCGGCCCCACCAGCGCCGACTTCACCGGGATGTCGCCGGCCGGCGTCTTCAAGGTGGCCTTGATGCCGTTGAGGGTCAGCTCCACGTCGGCGGCGGAGATCTCCCCGTTGCCCACGCGGGAGAACTTCCACGCCATCCGCTTCTGGCCGCGCAGCTCGTTGTAGAGGCGGGCGGCGTAGGTGTCGTCGCCGTTCACCACCCCCACCCCGCCGGGGGAGAGGTAGTCCGAGAAGAGGCGGCGCTTGGCCTGGAAGTAGTCCTCCAGGTCGCGGTGGTAATCCAGGTGGTCGCGGGTGAGGTTGGTGAACGCCGCCGCCCGGAAGGTGAGCCCGTGCACGCGGTCCTGCGCCAGCGCGTGCGAGGAGACCTCCATCACCACGGTGTCGGTGCCCGCGTCCACCATCTCGCGGAGCAGCTTGTGCAGGGCGATGGCGTCCGGCGTGGTGTGCGACGGGTCGATGGTCTTGCCCGCGTACTTGTACCGGATGGTGCCGATCAGGCCGGTGGTGGCCCCGCCCGCGGCGCAGATCGACTCCAGCAGATAGGTGGTGGTGGTCTTCCCGTTGGTGCCGGTCACCCCCAGCAGCACCAGCTCCGCCGCCGGCTTCTTGTAGAAGTTGGCCGCCGCCAGCGCCGCCGCCTTGCGCCCGCCGCCCGCGGACACGACGAAGCAGGGCGCCTTCACGTCCAGCTTCTTCTCCGCCACCACCGCCGCCGCGCCCGCCTTCACCGCGTCCTGGGCGAACTGGGCCCCGTCCGCCCTGGCGCCCGGGAGGGCGAAGAACAGGTCGCCCGCTTTCACCGCCCGCGAGTCGAGCGCCAGCCCGGTCACCTCCACGTTCGCCTTCGCCCCACCGCTCGTCTCGGCTCCGCAACCTGCCAGCACGTCCATCACCTTCATCGCGTTTCCTCGCTCCACCGCTGCAATCGACGAACCGCGCTGCTCCGGCGTGGCCCTACGGCCGCGCCTGCAGCTCCACGACCACCTGCGAGCCTCTCTCTACCCTGGACCCGGCCCCGGGGGACTGTCCGATTGCTCTTCCGCTCCCGATCAGGTGAGGCTCCAGGGACGCGGCGAGCAGCCGGTGGACCGCTTCCCGGCTGACGCGCCCCGTCACGTCCGGCACCACCACCGCCTTGGCGCCCGCCGCCAGCTCCGGCGCCGCGGCGCGGGCGGGCTCCGGGGCGGGAGGCGGCGGGGCCAGGGCCACCGGGGCCGGGGGCGGCGCCAGGGTCGGGGTCGGGGTCGGGGTCCCCGGCCCCCGGCTGGGCGGTATGCCCAGGTACGCCACGGCGCCCTCGGCGATCTCCTTGAACGCCGGCGCGGCGGAGAGGCCGCCGTACTTGTCGGTCTGGGGCTCGTCGATGATCACCGCGATCACCAGCCGGGGCGCCTCGGCGGGCACCACGCCCACGAAGGAGCCGATCCGCTTGTCCGAGTAGCCGCGCGCCACCGGGTCCGCCTTCTGGGCGGTGCCGGTCTTCCCCGCCACCCGGTAGCCCTCCATGCGGGCCCTGGGCGCGGTGCCCTCGTCCGCCACCACGCCCTCGAGCATGGAGAGGACGGTCCTCGCGGTCCGGGCGGAGACCGCGCGGCGCACCTCCATCGGCCTGGTTTCCAGGAGCACCACGCCGTCGGGGTCTACCACCTTCGAGACGAGGAAGGGCTTCATCAGCACTCCCCCGTTTGCCAGGGCCCCGTACCCCGCCGCCAGCTGGACGGCCGTGGCGGTCAGCCCCTGTCCGAAGGCCTGGTTGGCCAGGGCGATCTCCGCCCGCGGGAAGGGCAGCACCCCCTTGCCCTCGCCGGGGAGCCCCAGGCCCACGCGCTCTCCGAAGCCGAAGCGCTGGAGGTACTCCACGAAGCGCTCGCGGCCCAGCGCCTGGGCGATCTTCGCCGCGCCGATGTTGGAGGAGACCTGGAGGACCTTCCCCGTGCTCAGCCACCCCCAGGCGTGGGTGTCGTTGATGGTGTCCCGGCCCACGTCCCAGGCGCCGTTCTCGCAGAAGAAGACGTCCGCGGGCTTGATCGCGCGCTCCTCCAGCGCCGCGGCCACGGTGAACGCCTTGGTGGTGGAGCCGGGCTCGAAGGTGTCCAGCGCGGCGCGGTTGCGCATCGCGTGGGCGCCGGCGTCCCTGGGCGTGTTGGGGTTGAAGCGCGGCGCGTTGGCCAGCGCCAGCAGCTCGCCGGTGCGCGGGTCCAGCACCACCACCATCCCGGAGACGGCGCGCGAGTCGCTCACCGCGCGCTCCAGCGCCCGCTCCGCCAGGTGCTCCAGGTTGCCGTCGATGGTGAGCGTCACCTGCGCGCCCTGCCGCTCCTGCGCCGCGGCGGCGGCGGTGCCGGCGGTGAGCACCTGGCGCCCGCGCGCGTCGCGCAGCAGGGGCAGCTGGGCGCTCTGGCCGGAGAGCTCGTCGTCGAAGGCCAGCTCCACGCCCTCCAGGCCGCTCCCATCGTGGCCCACCATCCCCAGCACCTGCGCCGCCAGCTCGCGCTGGGGGTAGAAGCGCCGCGGCTCCTTCACCACCGAGACGCCGGGCAGCTTGAGGGCGAGCGCCAGGGCCACCTCCTCCGGCCGCGCGTGGCGCTTCACCCAGGCGAAGCGCCGGCCGCGCTCGAGGCGCTGGAGGACCTGCGCCGGCGGCTCCTTCAGGCGCGCGCCCAGCAGCTTCGCCGCCGCCGCCCGGTCCGGGAGCAGGGACGGGTCCGCCCAGATGGAGTCCACCTCCACGCTCTGCCCCAGCGGCGTCCCCTTGCGGTCGAAGATGTCGCCCCGGCGGGCGGGGATCTCCACCTGCCGCAGGTACTGGCCCTCGGCCAGCTCCAGGAAGCGCTCGCGTTCGAACACCTGGAGCTGGACCGCGCGGAGCAGGGCGCCGGAGAGGCCCATCAGCAGCGCGGCGCCCACCAGCGCCACCCGCACCCGCATCCAGCGCGAGCCCTCCTCCGGGGCGCGCGACGACTTGAAGTCGTAGGTCATGGGGAGCCGGCCCTGGGAGCGCCCGGGCCCGCGCCGGCCCGCGCCACCGCCTGGGGCCCCCCGCTCCCGGCCTGCCCCGCGGGCCCGGGAGGGCCGACCTGGATCGAGACCACCGCGCCGGCGGGCGGCGGCTGCAGCCCCAGCTGCTCGCGCGCCAGCCGCTCCAGGCGGGCCGGGCTCTCCAGCGTGGCCAGCTCCAGCTTGAGCCGGTCGTTCTTCAAGGTGAGCTGGCGGTTCTCCTCCTGGAGCCGGGAGAGCCGGTAGCCGGAGTCCACCACCAGCACCCGGGAGGTGACGTGGAGGATGCCCACCGCCGCGAACAGCGCCGCCAGGAGCGCGCCCGGCAGGAGCTGGAGGAAGATCCGCGGGGCGGTCGCGCCGGCGCCCCGCGCGCCCGTCCTCTTCATCGTCCGGCTCATCGCTTCCGCTCCACCGCGCGCAGGCGGGCGGACCGGGCGCGCGGGTTGTCCGCCACCTCCGCCTCCCCCGCCTGGACGGCCTTCCGGGTGAGCGGCGCGAAGTCGCCGCGGGCGCCGCAGGCGCACACCGGCAGGCGGGGCGGGCAGGTGCAGCGCCCGGCGAGCGCGCGGAAGCGCTCCTTCACCATCCGGTCCTCCAGCGAGTGGAAGGCGATCACCGCCGCCACCCCGCCCGGGGCCAGCACCGAAGGGAGCGCGTCCAGCGCGCGCCCGAGCGACTCCAGCTCGCCGTTCACCGCGATGCGCAGCGCCTGGAAGGTGCGGGTGGCCACGTGGATGTCGCGCGGCCACGCCTTGCGCGGCACCGCGCGCTTGACCGACTCCGCCGCCTGGAGCGTGGTCCGGGGGAGGTCCTCCTTGAGCGCCCGGGCGATGGGCCGCGAGAACCGCTCGTCCCCGTAGCGGAACAGCTCGTCCGCCAGCTCGCGCGCGGAGAGGCGGCGGATCCGTTCGGCGGCGGTCTCCCCCTCCCCGCTCATCCGCATGTCCAGCGGGCCGTCCCTCTGGAAGGAGAAGCCGCGCTCCGCCGCGTCCAGCTGCGGCGAGGACACGCCCAGGTCCAGCAGCAGCCCGTCCGCGCGCTCCAGGTCCAGCGACGAGAGGACCTCCTGCACGTCGGCGAAGTCGGCGCGCACCGGGCGGAAGCGGGCGCCGAACGGGGCCAGGCGCTCCGCCGCCGCCTCCAGCGCGCGCGCGTCCTTGTCCAGGCCGATGACCTGCGCGCCGCGCTCGAGCAGCGCCGCCGCGTGGCCACCCCCGCCCACTGTGCCGTCGACGATCACCTTGCCGGGCCCCGGTTGAAGGAGCTGGACCGCCTCGTGGAGCAGGACGGTCCGGTGCTCGAAACCCAATGCCGCTTCCGTCACGCCACCGACTGCAGGCACTCCGCCTTGAACGCCGCGCGCGCGTCCTCGGCGGTGCCGTGGACGTCGAACGAGTCCTGCACGCCCACCGTGCAGAAGATGGCGTACAGGTACGCGGAGACCCGGCAGAGCTTGATGTCCCCGCCGCCGCGCCGGTACAGCTCCGCCCGCGCCGCCAGCGGCTTGAGCCCGCGGTAGTCGATGTGGCTCACCCCGCCCAGGTCGACGACGATCCGCCGGTAGCCGCGGTGGGCCAGCCGGAACAGCTCGGCGCCGATCTCCGCCATGTCCTCGGCGTCCAGCTCGCCCTCGATGTGCATGGTGAGCACCTGGGTGGCCAGGTCCTCGTCCAACGTCGTCACCTCGTCCATACCCTTCCCTTCACAAGCGCTCTGGTCGAATCCCCTCTCCCGTGGAAGGCCTCACTGCGCGCGCAGCTCCCCCAGCACCCGCATCACCTCGGCGGAGTCCGCCTCCGCCCTCGCCTCTTGCTGCGCCTTCAACCAGCCTTCCTTCGACCAGAGCTCGATGACCTTGACCATCCCCGCCCACACCACGTCCTTCTCCAGCCCCGCGTGCTGCCGGAGCGACGGTGGGACCAGCAGCCGGCCCAGCTTGTCCAGCGGGCACTCCTGGGCGGACGCCACGTAGAGCCGCATCAGCGTCTTCACGCCCGGCTCCATCGGGTTGCGCTTGGCCAGCGCCGCCTCCAGCTGCTCCCACTCGCGGACGGGATACGCGTGCAGGCACGGGTCGAGCGCGGTGGTGACGATGAGACGCTCGTCGTAGGTGCCGACCAGCACCTCCCGCAACTTCGCCGGGAGGCTGGTCCGCCCCTTCGCATCGATTTGATGCTCGAAGACGCCGCGAAACACCGTCGATCCAAGCCTTGCCCCGTGTGCTGCACTTCACGCCACGGTTTGCCACTCCTTACCACTACTTGCCCGAGTATGCGAGCCAGGTGATCGCCGGTCAAGAAACCGGCCGGTGGAGATCCTCCGCAAAGCCGAATGGGGCCGGGGGGTTGGATCGTCTCCACCGCGGAGGTTGGCTGATCCGGCCAGGCTTGCTACTTCTCGGCCTCATTCGGGCCGGGTCACCCCCGCGGGGAGGGAGCTACTCACATGAAGAACCTGATTCGGATCTCGGTCGCGCTGGGCGCGTTCCTGCTGGTGGGCTGCGGCGGCCGGCCGCTGGCGGCGAACAAGGAGGCCGCGGCGGGCGCGGTCTTCCAGGCCAGCCGGGGGGCGCTGGGCGCGCCGGGCATGCTGGCGCAGGTGATGAGCTCCGCGGCGCTGGGAGAGATCAAGGTCAACTGCCAGCGCGGCGGCAGCGTGGCCATCAAGTTCACCGTGGACGCCTCCGGCGAGCAGACCGGCATCGGCTACGACCTGGTCTACGACGGCTGCTCCTTCGACGGCCACAGCTCGATGCGCGGCACGCTGCACATGACCTTCGAAACGGTGACCACCGAGACCTCGGTGGCCCTGGCGCTGCACCTGGTGGGGAAGGTGAGCTTCTCGGGTGAGATCTCGGACTTCGTCGACGTCGACATCACCGAGAACGTCACCGCGGGCGAGCTCACCTCTCCCGGCGTGACCGTGAGCCTCACGCTCGACGGGGCCATCACCACCTCCAGCGGCACCTACACCTTCGCCGACGAGATCGTCGTCGTGGCCCCGGCGCTCCAGAAGGCGCCTGAAGAGACCTAAAGTTGTCATCCCCGGTGGGGTGACCACATCCTGGGAGTGTGAGCGAGCCGCACGGCGAGCCGCCGCACGCCCAGGGTGCGGTCCGGCTCCGCGTGACGTACCAGAGCCCCAGGTCGCTGGTGGCGGAGCTCACCCGCAGCGTGGGGCGGGGACCGGTGGCGCTGGAGAGCCGGCGCCCGCTCCCCCGGGGCTCGCGCTTCGAGCTGGAGCTGCGCGCGCACGGGGTGGCCGTGGCGGTGCAGGTGCTGGGCGAGGTGGTCCTCTGCGAGCCC
>Ga0075421_100008061_pt1 | contig 12927 bp, 10 predicted proteins | sample SoiMetdeltSBSDD5_FD_75292 | JGI IMG/M metagenome (GOLD analysis project Ga0075421, IMG submission 75292) | Bulk soil microbial communities from a Populus tree surrounding site in Tennessee, USA - Soil MetaG P. deltoides SBSDD5 | ecosystem: Environmental > Terrestrial > Soil > Tree plantation... | reverse complement strand
GGCCGACGATCCGGCGGTGCGCGCCCGCGTTCTGTCGGACGTCGAGCATCGCGAGATGCATGCCGAAGGTGCGAACCCTGCGCAGCATCCGTCGCACGTGAAACAGCCCGGCGCGCGTTCCGCGGTTCGCGACCAGGCTGCGCTCGATCAGCTGCAGATCGTCGACCAGCTGACTCGTGCGCTCGTACTGGCCCGACCGTCCGTCGTAGGCCGCCCGCAGTCGCTCGGCCATCTGGCCCAGCAGTACGCGGTAGGGCATGCGGTCGTGCGCCGTGGGCGTGGCGCTGCGCGCGGCAGGCACGACGCTCCGGTACTGCTCGATCCGGTCCAGGATCGCAGGCAGCACGCCGACGCGACTGCTGCTCTGGCTCAGCTTCTCCGCCAGCGACTGCGCGTCGAGAAAGTAGCGGTTGATGATGAGCTCGTGATGCCGTGCGCAGCTCTCGCGGATCGTCTTCGCGTGCACGTCCGGATGACCATCCATGTCGCCGCCGACCCAGGATCCGAAATGCAGCAGCTCGGGGAGCTCGACTCCCTGCGCGGTCTCGCCGTACACGCGCACGAGTGCACGCTCGATTTCCTCGTAGAAGAACGGGATGATCTTGTAGATCACCTCCACCAGGAAGAAGAGCACGTGCTCGCGCTCGTCCGCGACGGTGAGGCGCTCCCGGGAGTTGTCGGCCGTCTGCCAGCCGGTCGTGAGCTCGGTGCGGATCCGATCGACGACGATGGCGGCTTCGGCCGGGGTCTGCGCCGCATCGACCCGCGCCATGAGCAGGCGCGCCACCCGCTGCTGCTGTCGCAGCAGCGTCCGCCGCGTGGACTCGGTCGGGTGCGCGGCAAACACCGGCTCGATGCTGAGTTCCGCGATCAGCGCCAGCACCTGCTCGAGGGTCAGACCGTGCGCCTTCAACCGCTCGAAGCAGTCGTGCAGCCCGCCCGGCTGGGGGCCCACATCCGAGCTCGCGTACTCCCGTCGACGCCGCACGCGGTGGACCTTTTCGGCCATGTTCACGACCTGGAACCACGTCGCGAACGCACGGATGAGCTCGAGAGCTACCGCCGGCGGGCGCCCCTGTGTGCGCACCACCAGCGAGACGCTGTCCCCGTCCTCGCCCTCGCGGCGGCCGATCGCGGCCTGCCGATCGCCTTCGACCGCTTCGAAGACCGCCGGGCCGCACTGGTCCCGGAGTACCTCGCCGACGAGGCCGCCGAGCGCGTGCACATCGTCACGCAGCGCAGCGTCCTTCGGCGGAAAAAATATGCCCTTGCGTGGCATGGCAGCGCCGGAATCCTATCAGCACCGATGGTCACCATGGTCCATCACTGCTGCGGACGATCGCCGCAGGGTCCGTTCTGTTAAAGTTCCCGCCTCGCTCGAGGGACACGGTGCCAGGCAGATGCAGAGACATGTCGCCCTGATCGCTTTGCTGCTGCTCGGGCTCTCGCCCCGGCCACTGCTCGCGGATGCGAAGACCGACCAGCGTCTCGCCGACGCGCGCCAGGTGTTCGAGACCTTCGTCGACATCCGGGAGCAGCAGATCCCGACGTGGCTCATGGAACGCGCCTACGGGATCGTCGTTGTGCCGCGCGTGATCAAGGGCGCGCTGATCATCGGCGGACGCGGCGGCAAGGGCGTCTTCGCCGTGCGCAACCTGGACGGGTCCTGGACCGACCCCGTCTTCATCACCCTCGCCGGCGTCAACGTCGGGTTCCAGTGGGGCGTGCAATCGACGGACGTCGTGCTCGTGCTGATGTCGCGCCAGAGCGTCGAAGGCATCGCGGACGGCAAGGTCACGCTCGGGGCCGACGCGGCGGTCGCCGCGGGTCCCGTCGGCCGGTCGGCGGCCGCGACGACCGATGCGACGCTGAACGCGCAGGTGCTCTCGTACTCGAGGAGCGAGGGAATCTTCGCCGGGGTCGCGCTCGACGGCAGCGTGCTCTCGATCGACGACAGGGCAAACGCCTCCGCGTACGGGGTAGTCGATATCCGCGCCTCGCAGATCCTCGAGGGACAGGTCGCCACGGCGCCCGACGCGGCACAGCAGTTCAAGGCCGCACTGACGCGCGCGACGCCGGCAGCCCCTGGGTCGGCGGCGCCAACGCCCGGTGTACCGGCGGCACAGCCGACCTCTGCGCCGCAACCGGCGCCTGCCCCCGAGGGCGCGGAGACGTTCCCGATGGAGGATCCCGCTCCTGGTGCGCCGCCGCCGGAGTGACGGCGGCTCACCCGCCGCGGCTGATCACGCCTCGGGCGTGGCACCGAGCACGATGTCGAAGCGCGCGGCGAGCTCGCCGCTGCCGGGTGCGGTCGGAACGAAAGCGACGATCACGGCATCACGCGCACGCTGATCGGAAATCGAGTTCAGCAAGCGGTCGCGCGCGTTCCCCGGCTCTCCCCTTACGTACATCTGCGTGGTGAAGAGCCGCGTTGCGCCGCGCTGGCGCACCCCGAAGTGGATGTGTGCCGTGCGAAAACCATACGGAACCGGCTTCACCGTGCGGAAGTAGTACGCCCCGTCCTCGTTGGTCAGGCACCGGCCGTAACCCTGGAAAGCTGCATCGCGGCGCTCTTGATCCCCGCTCTGCGAATGCAGGTAGACGCCGTTGCGATCCACCTGCCAGATCTCGACCTGCGCCCCGCGCTGCGGTTCGCCATGGATGTCGAGAATGCGTCCCGAAACCCACGTGACCTCTCCAGCCGCCTGCGCCGCCGCATCGTTCACGCGTAGCAGGTCGTTGTCCGTATCGAGCGGCAGCCGGTCCGGATAGAAGGGACCCGCGGTCTGCCGCGGCGTGAGGACGAGATCCGCGAGGATTCGCGGCGCGACGACCATTACCGCCGCGCCGCCGAGACTCGTCACCAGTCGCCGCCTCGATATCGACTCGCGAGCGTACACGAGGAATAACCTCTAACTTTATGATTTGTATGAAATACCGCAGCCGCCCAGTCCACAGTAGCCGGCGGGGTTCTTGGCCAGGTATTGCTGATGATAATCCTCGGCGTAATAGAACTCGGGCGCCGGCTGGATCTCGGTCGTGATCGTGCCGTAGCCCGCCTTTGCGAGCTGTGCGGCATATGTTTCGCGGCTGGCCTCGGCGGCCTTTCGCTCCATCTCGCCGCTTACGTAGATACCGGATCGGTACTGCGTACCGATGTCGTTGCCCTGTCGCATGGCCTGCGTCGGATCGTGCGCCTCCCAGAAGGCGCGTAGCAGTTCTTCGTAGCGGATCTCGGCAGGGTCGTAGACGACCCGCACCACCTCGTTGTGCCCTGTGAGACCGGTACACACTTCCTCGTACGTGGGGTTGGGCGTCAACCCAGCCGCGTAGCCGACGGCCGTGCTGTAAACGCCAGGCAGATTCCAGAACAGCTTCTCCGCGCCCCAGAAGCACCCCAGCCCGAACATCGCTGTCTTGAGACCGGCGGGGAACGGCGGTTCCAGCCGATGGCCGTTGACGAAGTGCGCGGGCGGCACGTTCATGCGCGCGGCGCGACCCGGCAGCGCGTCATCGGGCGTAGGCATTTCGAGCTTCTTGCGCTTGGGCGACCACATGGCGCTTCTCCGGTACGTGGGGGGGGGATGCGGCCAGCTGTGGTGGCGGATCCTTAAGAATTCAATCCGCCGCGACCGCCCGCGACAACCCCGACCAGAACTCGGGGTCGCGCAGGATCGCGGTCAGGCCATCGATGATGAACTGCACGCCGATGCACACCATCAGGAATCCGGTCAGCCGCGTCAGCGCGATGATGCCGGTCGGACCCAGTACGCGCTGCAGACGCTCCGCGGCGCGGAGCGTCGCGTAGCAGAGCAGCGCGACGATGCCGATCGCGGTCATGACCGCAGCGAAATACATCAGGCGATCGAAGCCCGTGCGCGCGCTCGCCTGCGACGACAGGCTCATGATCACGGCGAAGGTGCCGGCCCCCGCGAGACCCGGCATCGCGAGCGGTGTGAAGGCGATGTCGGCCTTATGGCCGGTTTCGCGCTCGAGCTCGCGGGACGGCGGCGGCGCGCTCGGGAACAGCATCTGGAATCCGAGTATCGCGACGATCATCCCGCCCGCGATCCGCATGCCGGGGATGGAGATGCCGAAGAAGCTCATGATGAGGCCGCCGGCGATCAGGAAACCCGCCATCATCACGAACACATAGCCGCATGCGCGCCGCACCTGGCGCTGGCGCTCCGCCTCGGGAAGATGCGCTGCCACCGTCATGACGAGCGGCACGGCGCCCGGTGGATTGACGATCGGCAGGATCGCGACCAGCGCGCCCGCCAGGTAGCCGATGAATGTGGTCAGGAGCTCCACTTGCACACTTCGACGGGCAACGGGCGTCGCGACGCGAGTCTGCCGGCAGCCACGCCGTCAGCGATTGATCTTCTCGTATTCCATCGACGGCGCGTCGCCGGGGCGGAAGTACACGTAGCGCCCGCTCATCTCGGCGAGGGCACGGTCACGCTCCGTCGCGGTCGCGAACCAATGCTCCCCCTGCCAGCCGTCGCCGAGCAGGTTCCGCAGCGGATCGCTGCGTCGCATCCTCACGCGTATTCCGTAGGGCCGGTCGTCCGGCAGCGGCGCGCGCAGGTTGTGCTGGTGACAGACGTTCATGAACCACCGGTGACTGGGAAGCGGCGCGCCATTGTAACGTGCCCTCAGAATGTGCGGCCGAGCAGCAGGTAGAGTGCGCGCTCGCCCTGCTCGGCGAAGCCTGCGGCGAGATAGACCGGGCCGAGCGGGCTTTCGGCGCCGAAGAAAAAGCTGCCGGCGAACGTGAGCCCGTCGAGCGCGACCTCGTCGCGGGTCTGCCAGGTGTTGCCCGCCTCTACCGAGATGCCGAGGTAGGCCGGGAACTCGAACAGTCCCGTGCCGCCGCGGCTGACCCGGCGGAAGACGATCGCGCGCGCCAGCCCATACTGGGTGCCCGTGAGCGCATCGCGCGGCAGACCGGAGAGCTCGAGGAAGCCGCCGAGGGTAAACTGGTCCTGCAGTGAATTGAACTCGTCGTCGAGCGCGGAGCCTCCTTCCAGACCGAGCAGCAGGCTGTAGCGCCCTCGGCTCCACGCGGCCTGCCAGGACGCCGCGAGCAGATCCGCATCGACGCTTGCGCCCAGCGATTCCCGGTCGGCCTGCCAGCGGATGCGCGCGGACTGCCCACGCGTAGGGAAATACGCGCTGTCGAGGCTGTCGTAGCCCAGGTCGAGGAGGGTACCGCCGATATCGAATTCCTCGTCGACGAGCGCCGGATCACCGATGCGGATCCGCGCCGCGCCATCGCCCCTGCGCAGCCCCAGCCGAATTTCGCCCCAGTTCGAGATCTCCGTGCCGAGCGCGATCGTCGCGACCGATTCCCGCACGCGATAGCGCGCGATCGTCGAGGTGTCATCGACCAGGTCGTAGCTCTTGATTTCGTGACGCAGCGACGGTGCGACGAACACGTCGTTGGTGAGTGAAAGCGGCTGGAACCACTCGGTGAAAAAGCGCGGATCCTCGCCCAGCTGTGCCTGCGTCAGCCACTCGCCATCCAGGCGATTGATACCGGTCATCAGGATCTCGCCGGCCGCGTTCGCTCGCGAGCCCTCGTCGTAATCGCTCTCGATGCCGAGCCCCAGACGGAGAAAGCTCGGTCCCCAGGATTTCGTCCGCAGATCGATTTCGAGCCCGCGCTGATCGCCATCGCGGACCAGCTGATAGTCGACGGCCTCGTAGCGGTTGAGCCCATACTGCCGGTTCGCGCGCCGCTGCAGCTCCTGCGCGTCGAACGGCTCACCGGCGAGGTCGCCAAAGACGGCTTCGATTCGTGCGGCATCCCGACCGGAGCCCGCGCCGGGTCGTACGAACCCGACGACCCCTGCGTCGCGACCAGCGGACTCGCGCGCCACCCGGTAGTCCGAATACCGCGCGACCGGCAGCGCCAGCGCCTTGAGGCGTTCTCGCACGCCAGCAGAGATGTTGCGGCCGGTCGCCATCACCTCAGGGACACTGCCGAAATCGAGCGCCGTCATCGGGCCGAGGTCGGGCTCTATCAGGACGTCGCCCGGCTGCAACTGCGACTTCGACGCCTCGGTTCCGCGGCGCACCATGATTCCGAGCATCTGGTTCGTCACGTCGAGCGGGGATTGCAGCTCCTCACGGTTCGCCAGCGGGAAACTCACGTCGACGACGATCAGTACATCGACACCCATGCTGCGTGCGAGGCCGACCGGCAGGTTGTCCACCAGCCCGCCGTCGACGAGCAGGCGCTTGCCGACCTCGACCGGGGCAAGCACGCCGGGCGCGGACATGCTGGCGCGCAGCACTGTCGCAAGGTCGCCGTGGTCGAGCACGACCCCTTCGCCAGTCTCCAGATCCGTCGCGAGTGCGCGAAACGGCGTCGGCAACTGGTCGAAATCAGTCACGTCGGCAACTCCGAGTGTCGCGCTGCGCAGGGCCTGCGTGATCTTCTGACCCTGCACGAGCCCGAGGGGCAGCTCGACACCCTCGCCGTAGCGCAGGCCGAGCGACCCGCGCGCGAAGATGCTGCGATCGTCCTGCTTGCGGCGGTAGACCAGGTCGCGCCGCAACGCGCGGTCACGGAACAGGTCCTGCCAGTCGAGCTTGCGGAAAACCTGCTCGATGTCCGCGCCGCTCAACCCGGCGCAGTAGAGACCTCCGACCACGGCACCCATGCTGGTCCCGGCCACCGCATCGATGGGCACCTGCATTTCCTCGAGTGCGCGGATGACGCCGATATGCGCGGCCCCCCGGGCGCCGCCGCCGCTCAGCACCAGCCCGATCCTCGGCCGCGTCTCGGCCGCGGCGTCGTCGGCCGCCGCGATCGTCGGGGTGGCAGCCGTCGCAGCCATGATCGAAAGCAGCAGGAACGCCTTGCGTGCGTGCAGTCGTGTTCGCGATCGCGGTGGCATCGGCTTCGCTCCGCAGCGGAAATCCGCCGGATACTAGCAAACGGTCTGCGCGGCCCCCGGGCACAGGGCGTCCGGATGTTGAATAATCCCGAGTCGAGACCCGTTCGATCGGACGCATGCCACGGCTACGCCCACCACTGCTGGTCCGCGACCTGCGCATGCGGGCCATTGGCCTGCTCATTTGTGCGATCTCCGCCGCTCCGCCGACCGCGGGCGCGGCGCGGCTGGAGGAAATCATCGTCACCGCGGCGCGACGGCCCGAGTCGGCGCTGCGCAGCGCGGCGAGCATCGGACGTCTCGACTCCGCGACGATCGCGACGATTGGCTCGACGCATCACGCCGAGCTGCTGAACCGCGTCGCGGGCACGCTGATCCAGCGCGGCAGCGGCCAGGAGAGCCTCACGGCGATCCGCTCGCCGGTGCTGACGGGGCCGGGCTCGTGCGGCGCATTCCTGATGCTCGAGAACGGCGTGCCGATACGGCCCGTGGGGTTCTGCAACGTCAACGAGATGTTCGAGATCAATACCGAGCAGGCGCAGTCGATCGAGGTGCTTCGCGGCCCGTCGAATTCCCTGTATGGGTCCAGCGCGGTGCACGGCGCAATCAACGTGCTGCAGGCCGCGCCGGCGGATCTCCCGCTGCGCGGCGCGGTCGAGGTGGGACCCGACGATTACCGCCGCATCAAGCTCGCCGGGAGCGCGCCCGGTGGCCGGACGGCCGGCATGGCCGCGCTTTATGCCCACGACGGCGGCTGGCGTGACAGCTCGGGATTCGACGAGGGCAAATTCAACGCGACCGTCGCGACCGAGGTGCGCGATGCGCCGCTGCGAGTCGATCTTGCGGGCACGATCCTCAACCAGCAGACGGCCGGGTTCATCATCGGACAGGACGCCTATCGCGACGAGGCGTTGAGCCGCAGCAACCCCAACCCGGAGGCCTACCGCAAGGCACATGCGCTGCGACTGACGGGTCTTCTTATACCCTCAACGAGCGGAGCGATGCGCCTCGAGCTGCGTCCGTATCTGCGCAGCTCGCGGATGGAATTCCTGCAGCACTTCCTGCTCGGCAAGCCGGTCGAGAAGAACGGGCAGGAAAGCCTGGGGCTCATGACCAGCCTGATCTGGGACCGCGACCCGGACTGGTCGGTCACTGCCGGCGTCGATCTCGAGCTCGCGCAGAGCTTCCTGCTGGAATCCCAGGACGGTCCAACGACCGACGGGCCGCCGCCCGCCAATGCGATCCGCCCGGCGGGACGGCACTATGACTACGACGTCGACTCCGCCGTGGCCGCGGCCTATGTGCAGGTCGACCGCCGGCTCTCGCCGCGCTGGTCGCTGTCGGCCGGACTGCGCGCCGAGTACGTCCGTTACGAGTACGACAACCGCATGCTCGCCGGCAACACGGACGATAACGGCGTGCCCTGCGGCGACACCGGTTGCCTGTACAGCCGCCCGGCCGATCGCGACGACAGCTTCGACGCGCTCGCGCCGAAGCTGTCGCTGTCGTTCGCGCTGACCGATGGCGTCGTCGCCTATGCCTCGGCCTCGCGCGGCTTTCGCCCGCCCGAGATGACCGAGCTCTATCGCCTGCAGCGCCAGCAGAGCATCGCCGATCTGGACGCGGAGCAGCTCGATGCGCTGGAGCTCGGCATCAAGGCGGAGCTCGAGCGCGTGCGCGCCTCGGTCGCCGCGTTCGACATGGACAAGCGCAACGTGATCCTGCGCGACGCGAACGGCTTCAACGTCGACAACGGCCGCACCTCGCACCAGGGAATCGAATACGAGCTCCTGTGGCGGACGGCGCCCGAGCTCGCGATCAGCGTCGCCGGTACTTTCGCCCGTCATCGCTACGAGTTCTCGAGCGCGATCGAGGGCGGCGAGACGATCGTGGACGGCAACGACGTGGACACCGCGCCCCGGCAGATCCACGCGGCCAGCCTGCGCTGGGACCCGCTGCCGCGCCTGTCCGCGGAGGCCGAATGGCTGTACCTCGACCACTACTGGCTCGATGCCGCGAACGCGCACAGCTACCCGGGCCACGAGCTCCTGAACCTGCGCGGACGATGGTCGATCACCGACCAGTGGAGCATGACGTTGCGGCTCAACAACGCGCTCGACCGCGACTATGCCGATCGGGCCGATTTCGCGTTCGGGAACTACCGCTACTTTCCCGGTCGCGACCGTACGCTGTTCGCCGAACTGTCCTGGCAGCGCTGAGAAATCCCCGAGAATCTGGCGGCACAGGGACGTCGCAGAGGGACACGCATGAGCGGCGAGACGAACGGCGGGCGCACGCGGGCGTACCAGGCATTACGCGAGTCCGAGGGCCGACCCGTATATAGGACCAAAGGGCAATTGCAGCAATCCTGGTCGGAGAGGACGCTTGTGCCCAAAGGGAGTCAACGCCAGTGCCGGGCCTCGCGTTGGTGTCACGGCAGGCTTGAACAAGGAGAAGAGTCCCCCCGATCTACACGTCGCGTCCGGCTCGGCCGGTTCCGGTTGAGGTTGGACACCCCGGGTCGATTTCCTCGACATGGCGCTCGCAAGGATGGTCGGGCGTCTTTGCTGGGACATCGTCCGACGCACCCGCGCCCCGGTCGTGCCGGTACGCGACGTGTTATTTCCCCGATGGGGCGCCTCGCGGCGCACACGCTGGACCGGAGGGCGAAACCGGCGGAAGTCAGGCGGCGCGCCGCATCCGCGTCCAGACACGGGGCGGCGCACCGAACCAGGCCATCTCGCCAGCGAGCGCGGCGACTTCGCCCACGATCAGAAGTGCCGGTGAGCGGATCCCGCCGCGGACAGCGAGGTCGGGGAGATCGTCGAGCGTCGCGAGCGTGACGCGCTGGTCGGGGCGCGAGCCGTTCTCGATGATCGCGACGGGTGTTGCGGCCGCGCGGCCGCGCTCGATCAGGCGGTCACGGATCGTCGCAAGCCGGCCGACCCCCATGTAGAACGCGAGCGTCTGCCGTCCCTGCGCGAGCGCCTGCCAGTCGAGCGTGTCGACCGATTCGCCGCAGTGCGCGGTGACGAGCCGCAGCGACTGGGCGTGCTCGCGGTGCGTAAGCGGAATCCCGGCGTAGCTCGCGCAGGCGAGCGCGGCGGTAATTCCGGGCACGACTTCGTAGGCAATGCCCGCGGCGCGCAGCGCCTCCAGCTCCTCACCGCCGCGGCCGAAGATGAACGGGTCGCCGCCCTTCAAGCGGACGACACGGCGGCCCGAGCGCGCTTGCTCGATCATGAGCTCATGGATGCGTACCTGGGCCATCGAGTGCCCGCCCGCCTCCTTGCCGACCGCGATCCGCGTCGCGTCGCGCCGCGCGAGCGCCAGCACCTCGTCCGCAACCAGTCGATCGTGCAGGATCACGTCGGCATCCTGCAGCGCGCGCAGCGCATTGAGCGTCAGCAGCCCTGGATCGCCCGGGCCGGCGCCGACCAGGACGACCGAGCCTGCGCGCGGCGACGCGGCCGCCAACTCCGATTCGAGCTCGCGCTCCGCCTCGGCTGCGCGCCCGGCACGCACGCGCGCCGCGACCCGGCCGCGGATCGCCGACTCGTAGAACCGCCGCCGCGATGCGAGATCGGGAAGCGCCGCGCGGATCCGTTCCCGCCAGCGCGCGAGCAGCCCGGCAAGCGTTCCGAACGACTCGTCGATCAGCGACTCGAGCCGCTCGCGGACGAGACGCGCAAGCACCGGCGCGGCGCCGCCGGTCGACACCGCGATCACGACCGGCGAGCGGTCGACGATCGCCGGCACGATGAAGCCCGAGAGCCCGGCGTCGTCGACGACGTTGGCGAGCAGGTTGCGAGCCCGCGCGTCGGCCGCGACACGCGCATTGAGCTCGCGGTCATCGGTAGCGACGATTGCGAGAACGACGCCGGCAAGATGCGCGTCGGTGTATTCCGCCGCGAGCTGGACGATGCGACCCGCCGCATCAGCTGCCTGCGCGGTGAGCCACGGAGTGAGAGTGCGCGCGACGAGTGCCACGCGCGCGCCCGACGTGAGGAGCAGGCGCACCTTGCGCTCGGCGACGTCGCCGCCGCCGACGACCAGCACGCTGCGGTCCGTGAGGTCCGCAAACAGTGGAAAGTAGCGCACCGGTAATCCCTCGCTGGGCGCGTCCGCGTCCGGTCTCAGCCCTCGAGCCCGTGCAGCCCGCACTCGCGCTTCAGGCCGAAGAAGCGCGTCGCCTCCTCGTCGTCTCCCGCCTCGGCGAGCGTGCGTGTCGAATGCCAGTCGCCGATCGACACGTAGCCCTCGTGCCAGAGCGGGTGATACGGCAGATCGTGACGCCGCAGGTAGTCGTACACGTGGCGATCGGTCCAGTCGAAGATCGGATACACCTTCCAGCGCCCGTCGACGAACTCGAGCGGACGGATGCCGCGCCGGCTGCGGGACTGTTCGCGCCGCAGACCCGCGAACCAGCTGCGCGTGCCGAGCTCGTCGAGCGCGCGCCGCATCGGCTCGGTCTTGCGCAGCTCGTTGTAGCGCTCGATGCCTTCGATGCCCTGCTCCCAGAGCCGGCCATGCGTCGCCTCGAACCAGGCCGGCGACATGCGGGGCTGAACGACTTTGAGGTTGAGCGACAGGCGGACCGCGAGCTCGTCGACGAAGCGGTAGGTCTCCGGAAAGAGATAACCCGTGTCGATCAGGATCACGGGGATCGACGGCACCTGCCGGCTGACCATGTGCAGCGACACCGCTGCCTGCGCGCCGAAGCTCGAGGACAATGCCTGCGGGCCGGGCAGATGCTGCACCGCCCACGCGATGCGCTCCTCCGCCTTCATGTGCATGAGCTCTATGTTCGCCTCGTCGAGCCGCGGAGGCTCCACCAGCGCCAGCTCCGGATCCCAGGCCAGGGCTCTCATGACCGTGCCGCCTCCGGGGCCGACGCGCGCCCCGACACCAATCCCGCGCGCCATGCGTAGTCTCCAAATCGCTCGTCCGGCTCACGCCCGGCCGCAAACCGGCCAAAGGCCTCGTCGAGCGCCGCCAGGATGGTCGGCTCGTCGACGTTCTCCCGGTAGAGCACGTTCAGTCGCTGCCCACGCCCGTCACCGCCCAGGTACAGGTTGTAGCGCCCGGGCGCCTTGCCGATGAGCGCGATCTCCGCGACGTACGGCCGCGCACAACCGTTCGGACAACCGGTGATCCGCAGCGTGAGCGGCAGCTGCTTAAGCCCGTGGGCCGCGAGCTTCTCCTCGACCGACCGTGTGAAGCTCGGCAGGTACCGCTCGGCCTCCGCCATCGCGAGCGGGCAGGTCGGGAGCGCGACGCACGCCAGCGCGTCGCGCGACACCGGCGTCGCGCGCAGATGGGCGTCGAGGCCATAGCGCACGACCAGCGCGTCGATAAACCGGCGGGCGCCGGACTCGACGCCGGCGACGATCAGGTTCTGGTTCGGCGTGAGCCGGAAATCGCCGCGATGCACGCGCGCGATCTCACGGAGCCCGGTCAACAGGCGGCCGTCCTCCGAATCCCGCACGCGGCCGGACGGAATGCGGAGCGTCAGGTGCCAGCGCCCGTCATGGCCCTCGACCCAGCCGAAGCGGTCGCCGTTGGTGGTGAACTCGAAGGGTTGCGGCGGAGCGAGCGCGAAGCCCTGGCGCCGGGTGATCTCACCCACGAACCAGTCGAGCCCGCGGTCGTCGATCGTGTACTTGAGGCGCGCGTGCTTGCGATTGCCGCGGTCACCAAAATCACGCTGCGTCGTCACGACAGCTGCAGCGACCGTGAGCAGCTGCCCAGGCGTAAGAAAACCGACCACGTCCGCGAGACGGGGGTAGGTCGCGGCCTCTCCATGGCTGGTGCCAAGGCCGCCGCCCACGGTCAAATTGAATCCCTTGAGCTCGCCATCCTCGATGATCGCGATGAAGCCGAGATCGTTCGCGAAGACGTCGACGTCGTTGACCGGCGGCACCGCGATCGCGCTCTTGAACTTGCGCGGCAGGTACGTCGGGCCGTAGATCGGCTCGGCCTCGGGCGTACCGGCGAGCTTCTCGCCGTCGAGCCAGATCTCGTG
>Ga0075421_100008058_pt1 | contig 12930 bp, 7 predicted proteins | sample SoiMetdeltSBSDD5_FD_75292 | JGI IMG/M metagenome (GOLD analysis project Ga0075421, IMG submission 75292) | Bulk soil microbial communities from a Populus tree surrounding site in Tennessee, USA - Soil MetaG P. deltoides SBSDD5 | ecosystem: Environmental > Terrestrial > Soil > Tree plantation... | reverse complement strand
GCCAGCGGGGTTTCCCCACGTTTGGTGCGAGACTTTACGTCAGCGCCCTTTTCGATCAACAAGGCCGCGATGCGGGAGTCGCGCCCGGCGGCCGTCATGAGGGGGGTCGCGCCCGTTCCTGTTTTGGCATTTACATCCGCGCCCTTGGCGAGCATCAGTTTCGTCTGTTCGAGGCCCGCTCCGACGGCTGCCGTGAGAGGTGTGGCGCCCACAAGGTTTTTCGCATTCGGGTCTGCGCCAGCGTCAAGCAGCAGGGCGAGGCGCGGGGCGCCATCGGGATGGGTGGCGGCGAGATGAAGGACGGTGCGGCCATCGACGGTTTTGGCTTCAAGGGTCGCGCCACGTGCGATCAGGAGTTTCAATTTGGCTGCGTCGGCAACGGCCCAATGGAGAGCGGTGGCTTTGCGGTTATTTGCCGCATTCACGTCGGCGCCGGCGTCGAGGAGCGCGCGCATCGTTTCAAGGGTTCCCAAATAGGCCGCGTGCATGAGCATGGTCGAGCCCACCGAATCGGCCGCATTGGCCAACGTCGAATCGGCGGCAAGGGCCTTGAGTACGGCGCTATTGTCGCGCGCATGAATCGACTTGATAAGGGAAGCAATGCGCGGCTCGGTTGGCTTGGCGGCGACAACAGTATCCTCGGCCTTGCCGGGCATTTCGGCTCCCTGGTCGATCCAGGCACGCAGGATTCCGATCTCCTCATCCTGTATCGCGCCGGTTGGGGGCATTTGAAGACCGGCATCCGGGCCGGTCAACCGAATGATGAGCTTACTTTCGGCGCTTTTGCCGGGCACGATCACGACGCCGTAATCGCCACCGCGCAAGGCATTCTGCCGCAAATCCAGGCGGAGACCCGACATCACCTGCTTGGCGCCGTGACAGGCGAAACACTTTGCAGCCAATATCGGCTTCACATGTTCGTCGTAGTTGATCTTGATCGCCGCCGGAGGTGGCAGCGTCTTCCCCGTTTGCGCGCTCGCGCAAATTCCCACTAGAAACGGCAACGCGGCCGTCGAAATCAGTAAGCGGCTCATGGGATATGACGCTACCATTCGAGGCGGTGGGAGTCAATCCAAACTGTTGAAATGAAAAAGGGGGACGGACCGAAGTCCGCCCCCGAGGGTAGTTGAGTTGGTTGTTTAGCTTTCCGAGCCACCGCGCTCGACGCGCAAGTGGTTCGTTACTTTGAAAACTCCCGACACGCCATTTGCGGCGATGTTGGCGATGTTGCGATCCATCGTGTTGGCCACGACGCCTTCCAACGTCACCTCACCGTTCTTCACGATGATGCGAATGGGAGGATTGGCGCCGAGAGCATAGCGGTTCAACGCACTTTGTCCGTACACCGCTCGCGCTACGCGGAGGCGGATGCTGTCGTCAAACGGTGACAGCGGCAATACTTCAATTTCATTGACCACATGCTCGACACCGGCCACCCGTGCCGCGACCCGCTCGGCCGAGGACTTCAAGGTTGGACGGGTCACCGACCCCATTAGAGTTACAGTCGATCCATCGACACGAAAACTCATGTTGTCGAAGATTCCGAAATACGGAAGCGTTACCAGCTCTTTGCGCACTTTTTCGGGGTTCACTTCTCCGAACATCGCGGGCGCGGCCAGCAACACCGTTCCGATCAAACTCAGCAGGCTCTTTTTCATGATTGTTTACTCCTTCCACTGGGTAATACGCCGCCCAATGAAAGCCAGTTGCCTGCGTTGCACACTTTTACAAGGCTTTTACAGGACCTTCACGAAGTCATGGGATGACCGAATGGTCTTCACTGACAAAGGTAGGTTCGCGTACAATTCTTGGCTCTGAGACAACGTGGGCCTCGCTGACGACACGAGGCTCGCAGACGATGACGGGCGCCATGGGAGGTATCGGGAGGTCAATCAACGGCACCTCCGCCTGCACCGCCGGGCTTTCCGCCCGTTCGATAGGCGTCGCGATTGCAGGTGGCGAAGCGGGATCGTTGCCAGTGGCCGATTCCAGCGCCTGTAAAGATCGTGGAAGCGTTGCCACGGGATCGAGCACGGGGATTTCGGGCACCGGAAGGACGTCCAGCTCCTGGAATCGCCGCGCGCTCACTAATACACGCGACTCAAGCGAAGAGACACCGCGATTGAAGCTCTCCACGCTGCGTTCGAGGTTGCGGCGCAAATCGTCCATGTGGCCGGTGAAGCTGACTAGCCTTTCGTAGAGGGTCTTGCCCAATTCGCTGACGATTCTTGCGTTGTCGGCCAGCTGTTGCTGTTGCCAGCCATGGGCCGTCGCCTTGAGAAGCGCGATTAGTGTGGTGGGCGTGGCCAGGATGACGCGACGTTCCGCGCCAAATTCGATGAGGGCGGGATCCTGTTCTAAGGCCGCGCTGAAGACGGTTTCGCTGGGGAGGAAGGCGACCACGAACTCCGGAGCCAAGGCGAACTGGCTCCAGTAATCCGCACCCGAGAGCCGCCGCAAATGCGCACGGACAGCGGCGGCATGCGCGCGGAGTTTCTCCGTCCGTACAGCCTCATCGAGCGCATCGACCGATTCGAGATAAGCCGACAGTGAAACATTCGCGTCGACCACGATGTCGCGGTGGTTCGGCAAATGCACGACCATCTCCGGCCGCAGGGTTTCATTCCCAGCGCCGGCATTGCCCGATGCAGTCCGATCTTCGTAGTCACAGTGTTCGAGCATTCCTGCCAACTCGACCACACGCCGCAACTGCAACTCACCCCAGCGTCCATGCCAGCCGCGGGGACGCAGCGCTCGAGCGAGTCCGGTCGTCTCCTGGCGCAATTCCCTTCCCTGCTGAACGAGGTGGTTCACCAAATCGGTCAGATTGGAAAATGCGGATTGGCGCTCCTTCTCCATCTGGCCCAAATTGCTGTCTACTTTGGCCAACGTTTCCCGAATGGGATCGATTAGCTCGTTAACGGCAGTGGAGTAGTCTGGGACCTCGGGGTGCGCCGTTTCCTGGATCCGCTCGAGGGCGACGCGCGCCAGATCGAGGAATTTTTCATTGTTGGCGTACAGCGCTTCCGCCGCCACGGAACGGAAGGCTTCCAGCATCGATTCATGGCTGGGGGATTCGTGGGCGGAAGTAGCGGTCGAAGGTGTGATGGCAGCGATCGCGGACTGTTCCCGCGCCTGCTTCAACTCCGCGCTCAAGGCGGCCAGCTTTGTTTCCCAGGCCGCTTCCGACGCAGCGATGGTGGCCTCGGACGCGGCGATGCGTTCGACAAGTTGGGCGCGCTCAATGTCCGCTTCGGCGCGAATACTATCGGCTATCCGTTGCCAATGCTCCTCAGCCGCCCGCTTTGCCTCCTCGACGGCCTGTTGCAACTGTTCGTCAGTGGGTTGGGATCCGGCTTCAGCCGCAGGCGCCTGCGAGCGCTCTTCAGCCGCCAATCTAAGGTCGCCCACCACCTGCTCCCAGTACTCTTCAGCGGAGCGCCGGGCATCAGCCACGCGTTGGTCGGCCTCGTTGTGCAGGATATGGAGCTTCCCGTTTTCTTCAAGCAACTTCTCGATGTCGGCGCGTTCCTGTTCGCGCTCCTTTTCGATTTCCTGCGTGCGCGTCTGGAGAAGTTTCACTTGCTCCTCCAACTCGGCGCGTTCCGTCTCCCCTTCCCGCCGGCCTTGGGCGATCAGGGTATTGCGCCCGCCGCGGAGCATCGTCGAGGCGACGAAGTATCCAAATCCCACCGCCATCAAGATGCTCAGGCCATACAGCAGTTGCGTTTCCACGGTCGTCTCCCGATCTAGAACTCATTTGATAATCGGCGGACCTATTTCAAAGGTTTAGGCAGAAGACCCTGAATATCTAGCTACGAATTGAGGGCCCGGGGGCACGGAGGCCGGCGCGAGCCAGGGCTTATATAATGCCGTACCAGTGGCTGCCGTCGCCCCGCCTCCCGTATCCGCCGCCGCGCCAGCGCGCGCCGACCTAGCGCGAGTCTTCTCGATCGACGCGTTTCGCGGTTTCACGATGATCTGGATGTTTTCCAATGCTTTCGGACTTCACCATCTGAAAGACATCCCCTGGATCGCGCCGTTGGAATACCAGTTCACACACGCGGCATGGCACGGATTTAACGCCTGGGACATGATCCAGCCATTCTTCATGTTCATCGTGGGGGCAGCCATGCCATGGGCGTTCGACAAGCGGCGGGCGGCCGGCGAAAGCGAACAGCAGATCTTCTTTCACGTTCTGAAACGTTGCGCGCTACTTTTGTTTTGGGGAATTGTCGCGCGGACAATCAGCGCCGGGCGGCCGAATATCGACCTGATCAACGTCTTGGGCCAACTTTCCTTTACGTACCTGGTGGCGTACCTGGTGCTTGACCGGGGCTGGCGCGTGCAACTGGGCGCCGCCATCGGCCTCCTGGCGGCTCACTGGACCTTTTACAACTTCACGACCGGCGAAGGTATTACCGGTCCCTACGATCAGAACGCGAATCCCGGCTACTGGCTGGACGGCGTCCTCTTGGGCAGGCATTGGGGCGGTGGATATGCAACCATCAACTGCGTTTCGTCGGCGGCGAACACGATTTTCGGGGTGATGGCGGGGTGGGTGATCAAGAGTACGCGGACAGAGGGCGCCAAGTTGCGCACGCTGGCCATTTGGGGGGCGGTGGCGCTTATCGCCGGGTTCGCGCTGGGGGCGGTGGTGCCAATCAACAAGAAAATATGGACGGCCTCGTTCGCTTTCGTGAGCACGGGCATCACGTTGTGGGTGCTGGCGGTGTTCTATTACCTTTGCGATGTGAAACGGCTGCAACGTTGGGCGACGGTAGGGGCGATCGTCGGCGCCAATTCGATTTTCATTTACCTCTTCCATGAAATGCTGCATGGCTGGATGGAGCGGGCGGCTGCGGCTCTGCTGGGTTGGCCGATTGAATGGTGGGGGGCATGGGGCAAGGCCTTGACTTCCTGCTGCGTCGTTGCGTTTCAAATTTACGTGTGCGTGTGGCTCTACCGCCGGAAGATCTTTTTCAAACTATGAGTTCACGTTTAAGCAGGCGCGGATTTGTGGCGGCGGCAGCCGCGTTGGCCGCCCAGGCGCAAGGCAAGCGCCCGCCGAACGTTGTCGTCATTCTGATCGACGACTACGGCTGGCGCGATTTGGGCTGCTATGGAAGCACGTTTTACGAGACACCCAACCTGGACCGCTTTGCGAAGGAATCGGTGCGGTTCACAAACGGCTACGCCGCCTGTCCTGTGTGTTCCCCGACGCGGGCCAGCATTCTCACCGGCCAATACCCGGTCCGTTCCGGCGTCACCGACTGGATTGCCGGGCGGAAGCAGTGGCCGACGGCGAAAGCGCTGTGTCCGAGAACGAAGACCGAGCTGGCGCTCGATCACACAACTCTGGCCGAGGCGTTGAAACCAGCGGGTTACGTATCAGCGAGCATCGGCAAATGGCATCTCGGGGGCGAAGGATTCTCCCCTCTGGAGCAGGGCTTCGCGCTGAACGCGGGCGGCACTTCAGCCGGGTCGCCACGCGCGTGGTGGCCGCCTTACAACGTGCCGACCTTGACCGACCCTGCGCCCCAGCAGAACGAATACCTGGCGCAGTACTTGACCCGGCGGGCGACGATGTTCGTCGAGCAGAACAGGGACCGGCCGTTCTTTCTTTATCTGCCGCACTTCAGCGTGCACATTCCGCTGGGCGCGCCGCCCGAGCTTGTGGAAAAGTACAAGCGAAAAGCGGCCGCCGGGGGGGCGCAGGGCGATCCGACGTATGGCGCGATGATCGAGGCGATGGACGATGCGGCCGGCCAACTGTTGCGGAAACTGGACGAATTGGGCCTCGCCGAAAACACGCTCGTCTTCTTCCTTGCGGACAATGGCGGCCTGCGATTTGAGGGAGCGCGCAAAACGCACGTCACCGAAAATGCTCCGCTGCGGGCGGGCAAGGGGCATCTCTACGAAGGGGGAATTCGCATCCCTTACATGCTGCGGTGGAAGGGACGTGTCAAGCCGGGAATCAGCAATACTCCGGTGTGCTCAATTGATGTCTTTGCGACGGCGCTTGCCGCGGCCGGAGTGAAGGCCGCAAGCGACATTGATGGGGTAAGTCTGCTGCGGCACGTTACAGCAGGGCGTGGACTGCAACGCGACGCGCTGTATTGGCACTATCCACACTATTCGAACCAGGGTGGAGTTCCGGCGGGAGCGATTCGCGAAGGAGATTGGAAGCTGATCGAGTTCTACGAGGATGGCAGGCTGGAACTGTACAACCTCAGGCACGACCTGAGCGAGCGGACGAACCTGGCGCGGCGGGAACCGGCTCGTGCGCGGGCAATGCAGGCGAAGCTCGCGCAGTGGAGGGCGGCACGGAAGGCCATCATGCCGACAGCGAATCCCAACTACGACGCAACCAAGGCCGATCAGGGGTTGACGGGCATGGAGAAGCCGACGCCTCCCGTTTCATAAAGGAATCACTATGCTCACCAGACGCCAGATGACTACCGCCACGCTCGGCGCGCCGTTCGTTCACACCATTGCGAAGGGCCAGTCGCGGCGCCGGCCCAACGTCGTGGTCCTGATCAGCGACGACCAGGGGTATGGCGATTTCTCGATTCATGGTAACCCGCACCTTAAGACGGCGAACCTGGACCGGATCGGGAACGAAGGCGCGCAGTTCACGCAGTTTCAAGTGTGTCCGGTTTGCTCGCCGACACGATCTTCGCTGCTCACCGGGCGGTACAACTACAGGACGGGTGTGGTGGACACCTTTCTAGGGCGTTCGATGATGTGGCCCGATGAGGTAACACTCGCCGAGATGTTGAAGCCAGCCGGATACACGACGGGTATTTTCGGCAAATGGCACCTTGGCGACAACTACCCATTGCGCAGTATCGACCAGGGGTTCGATGAATCCGTGGTTTGCTCCGGTGGAGGCCTGACGCAGCCGTCGGACCCTCCCGGCAACCACTATCAGGACCCGATGCTGAGGGTGAACGGGAAATGGGAGAGGAAGCAGGGTTACTGCACGGATATTTTCTTCGACGAGACGATCCGCTTTATGGAGCGGCACCGCCGCGATCCGTTTTTCGTGTATCTGCCGACAAATGCGCCGCACACTCCACTGGAGATCGCCGAGAGCTACTGGAAGCCGTTTGCCGAGCAGGGGCTCGACGACACGACGGCCAAGGTGTACGGCATGTGCCGCAATCTCGACGAAAACACCGGGCGGTTGCTGGCGGCGATGGACCGGCTGGGCGTGACGAATGACACGATTCTCATCTTCCTGACGGACAACGGTCCACAGCAACCGCGCTACAACGCGGGAATGCGTGGGCGCAAGGGCACGGTGTATCAGGGTGGTATCCGGGTGCCGTTCTTCTTTCGATGGCCGGGGCAGGTGAAGCCGGCGAAGATCGACCGCATCGCCGCGCATATCGACGTTACGCCGACACTCGCGGAGATCTGCGGAGCCAAGCTTCCGTCCGGACGAACGATTGACGGCAAGAGCCTGATGCCTTTGCTGCGCGGAGAGGGGGCGGGATGGGCGGACCGGACGCTGTACACGCAATGGCATCGCGGTGACGTGCCGGAGCTGTTCCGCGACTGCGCCGCGCGCTCGCAACAATACAAGCTGGTCAACGGCAAGGAACTGTACGATATCTCCGCCGACCCGCAGGAGAAGAACGATCTCGCCGCGAGCCAACCCGCCGTCGTGACAAAGATGCGTAAGGGTGTCGAAGAATGGTTTCGATCGGTGGCCGCCGAGCGGAACTTCGCGCCCCCACGCATCGCGCTGGGCGCACCTCAGGAGAATCCCGTTACGCTCACCAGGCAGGACTGGCGCGGGCCGAAGGCAGGTTGGGACGCAGGCTCGATCGGTCATTGGGAGGTGGAGGTGGCGCAGGCGGGGAGGTTCGACCTTACAGTGCGGTTCGCCAAGCCGGCCGCCGCGGGGGAAATCGATGTGAGGCTCGGCTCGTTCGGAGGGACACGGACTTTCGAGGCAGGCGCGGAATCGGCCACAATCTCTGCAGCTTCGCTTCCCAAAGGACCGGCGCAACTGGCGCCGCTCGTCAAAACCGGCGCTTCCGAGGCGGGGGCGCTCTACGTTGACGTGAAGCGTTTAGGCGACTGAGCGATACTAGTGTTTTCGCCCATTCCGGCACGACGAGTCCGAACGGACGAATCCAACTACACGAGATCGGTAGGTATGGTGACGCCCACCTCATTGTCGTTAATCATCACGCTGCAGGACGGCACGCGGCGCATCTATCCCCTTACGTCGAGCCGTGTCACATTGGGCCGCGCGGCCGACAACGATCTGGCCTATCCGGAAGATTCGGTGCTTTCGCGCAGGCATCTGCTCATTGAGCGCGAAGAGGGGGAATGGTATGCCTCCGACCTCGGCTCGAAAAACGGAACCCTCTACAACGGCGAACGGCTAACGAAGCGCACGCGGCTGGTTTCGGGCGACCGCCTGAACGCCGGCCGGGTGACGCTGCAATATCACGACCCCTCACACGCGATGGAACAGACGGTCATGTTCGTGCATGACGATTTCGAGAGCACGATGGGTGGGCATAGTGTAGTGACGACGCTGGACCGGTTGGTAGGCAGCAGCGGATCGAGCATCGAGCAAGCCCTGAGCACGGGAATGATCACGGGCGCTTCGCGCATACAGGCACTCATGGAAGCCGGGCGCGAACTGGCCGGCCACAGGCCGCTGGCCGAGCTATTCGAAGTGATTCTCGACCTGGCGATGAAGAGCGTGGGCGGGCGGCGCGGAATGCTGGCGACAAGCGAAGATGGCCGTCTGACGGTACGCGCTTTGCGCGGCGAAGGACTGCGCGTGAGCGAGACGGTGCGCGACAGGGTGCTGAATCAGAGGGCTTCGCTGCTGGTGGACGACGCGCGCGCCGACGAATCTCTGCGCGCTTCGAGCACGCTGGCCGGACAAGAAGTGAAAAGCCTGATCGCCGTCCCACTTCAAACGAAGGACGATGTGATCGGTCTCATCTATATCGACTCCAACGATCTGCGCCGCACATTCACCGCCGAGGATTTGAACATGCTGACCGTGATGGCCAACGTCGCGGCGATCCATATTGAGCATGCGCGGCTGATCGAGGTGGAGCAGACCGAACGGGTGCTGTCGAAGGAGATCGAGCAGGCCGCCGAGATCCAGCGGAACCTGTTGCCGCGCGAAGCCCCCAAAATGGGCGCGCTCGACGTGGCGGGTGTGAGCATTCCCTGCCGCTCCGTAGGCGGCGATTACTTCGACTTTCTGCGTCTCGCCGGCAACCGGCTAGGCGTGATCGTGGGCGATGTCGCAGGAAAGGGCATGTCGGCCGCGTTGCTCATGTCGAGTCTGCAGGCGCGGGTGCAGGTGTTGAGCGAAGACACGGAAGACGTGGCGCAGTTCCTGACGAGGCTCAACCGAAGCGTCTCCTCCACTTGTCCCGAAAACCGGTTCATCACATTCTTCATCGCGGTACTCGACTCGGTCACCGGCGATTTTACGTATGCCAATGCAGGCCACAATCCGCCGTACATTCTGCGCTCCGATGGAAGCCTGGAATCGTTGACGGGTGGCGGCCCCGTGATGGGTGTACTGAAGCACATGCAGTATGAATCGTTTCGCGGTTCGCTCGAACACGGAGACATGCTTGTGCTCTATAGCGATGGGGCTACCGAAGCCGTTGCGTGCGATGGCGAGGAGTTCGGCGAGTCTCGCTTCGAGGAGGCGCTGAAGCAGGCTGCCGGTCTGAGCGCAGACGAAGTACTGGGCTTGCTCCAACAGCGCCTCGAGCAGTTCATGGGCATTGCTGCGTCGCACGACGATCTGACTCTCGTGGCAGTGCGGCGGGTATAATTTGGTTTGAACCTCTCGGCTCCGTGGCTTCCCCGTTCAGTGGAAGCTCTGCGCACCTATAACCGCAAGACTTTCCTCTCCGACCTGATCGCCGGCATTACCGTGGGACTGGTCGCATTGCCGCTGGCGATGGCGTTCGCAATCTCCTCCGGACTCACACCTGAGCAAGGCATCTATTGTGCTGTCGTAACAGGTTTCCTGATCTCTGCTTTGGGTGGATCGCGTTGCCAGATCGGTGGTCCTACGGGTGCGTTTGTAGTCGTTGTCTACGGCATTGTCGAAAAGTATGGGGTCGGCGGGCTGTATGTGGTCACGTTCATGGCAGGGGTGCTGATCCTGCTTCTCGGGCTGACCGGAATGGGCACGGCGGTCCGCTTCATTCCGCGCCCGGTCATTGTAGGATTCACCAACGGCATTGCGCTGTTGATTGCGAGCACGCAGATCAAGGACTTTTTCGGGATTCAGTTGGCCAAGGTCCCCGGCGAGTTTTTCGAGCGGATGGAGGCCCTTCTCGGCGCGGCTCACACTGCTTCGCCCGCGGCAATGACGCTGGGAGCAGCGGCACTGGCAACGATCATCCTCGTCATGAAATTCGTGCCGCGAATTCCAGGCTACATCGTGGCGCTCATCGGCGGAACCGCGGCGACCGTGTTGCTCTCCCTTCCCGTGGAGACTATCGGTTCGCGATTCGGCGGCATCCCCGCGGGCCTGCCCAAGTTTCACCTGATCTCGCTGAGCATCACGCAAATCGTGCAATTGATGCAGCCGGCTGTCACGGTAGCTTTGTTGGGCGCGATTGAATCGCTCATGTCGGCGGTTGTCGCCGACCGGATGAGCAACGACCAGCACAACCCGAATACCGAGCTTGTGGCACAGGGAATCGCGAACATGGTTTCCCCGATGTTTGGTGGCCTGCCCGCGACCGGCGCCATCGCCCGCACGGCCACCAATATACGGTCGGGGGCGAAGACGCCGATGGCAGGCATTATCCACGCGCTGACATTATTGGCAGTGATTCTGGCGGCCGCACCGCTGGCCAAGTTTGTTCCGTTGCCCGTGCTCGCCGCAATTCTGTTTGTGGTCGCCTACAACATGGGCGAGTGGGGCGAGATTCCCGAGATACTCAAGCTCTCACGGACGGAGATCGCCGTTTGGTTTGTTACGTTCGCACTGACTGTGGTGGCCGATCTTACGCTTGCCGTGCAGGTGGGCATGATCAGCGCGGCGTTGCTTTACATCAGGAAAGTGACACAGACGACGACGGTGACCGAAGTCACGCGCAACTATGTGGACGACGGTTGGGTGCACATTTTGCAGGGTAAGGAAATTCCGCCTTACATGCGGGTGTTCCGAATTCACGGGCCGTTTCTGTTCGGTTCCACGGACAAGTTGAAGGTGATCAGCGATCAGATCGACCAGCTACCTGAAATTGTGGCGTTGCGGCTGCGCAACATGACGGCTATCGACGGAACGGGGTTAAAGGCGCTGGAGGATCTGGCGGATGCGCTGCATGAAAGCGGTCGAGTGTTGCTGCTGTGCGGCGCGCGCGAGCAGCCGGCGCGGATGTTGAACCAATCGGAATTGACCGAACATGTTGGGCGCGAGAATGTGCTGCCGCACATTAAGGCCGCCGTCGAGCGCGCGGTGGAGATTCACTCGGAGCGGGCGGGAAGGGCATCGCGCCGAGCCTGACCCGCTTGAGGCAGCGCGTTAAAGCGCGTAGACATCGTTGGGGTCGGACTTGGCGGCGAAGCGCGGATCGCCACCGGTAGCGCGCAGGATCGCGGCCATGCGTTCCTGGAGACTCGTGACCTGAGCCTTCAGCGCGTCGTCCTTGATGTGGTACGTATGGCGGCCGCGGCCGTAGGTGATGCGGGCGGCGGCGAGTTGGTTCGTCATCTGATCGGGGTCTTTGGCGAGATCGTAGAGCTCGCCGATGTCCCACACGCCCCAATGTTGCATGAAGGAGTGGGTCTCGTTACGGAGGCCCCAGATCGTAGGTGTATAGGGATAGTCGGGCTCCCACTCGTAGTTGTAGAGGAAGTCGGTGCGCCAGTTCTCGGGCTTGCGTCCGGTTAGGACGGGCAGGAGACTGCGGCCATGCATGGGCGGCTGCTGGCGCACGCCGCCAAGATCGAGGAAAGTGGACGGGAGGTCGAGGTTGAGCGACATGGCGTCGACCTTGGTTCCAGCGGCAAAGAGGTCCGGGCAATGCATGGCCAGCGGCACGCGGATGGAGGGTTCGTACATGGCGCGTTTGTCGAGCAGGCCGTGTTCGCCCCACATGTAGCCGTTGTCACCCATATAGACGACGAGGGTGTCGTTGAGTAGGCGGCGTTCCTCGAGTTCGGCGAGCACCTGGCCGACGGAATCGTCGATGCCAATGAGCGACTGGCAGTAGCCGCGATACCAGTCGTCGATGGGTCCGGGCTGGCCGAACGCGCCATCGACGCCGTGCCGGGTGTAGCGCCGCTTGCGGACCCATTCGGGTAGCTGCGTGTACCATTCCTCGCGATAAGCGATCGATTTCGGCCACGGGACCTTCTTGTCATGAAACAGTCCGGCATGTTTCGGCGGCGCCTGAAAGGGAAAGTGGACGGCCTTGTGCGAGAGATACAAGCAGAACGGCTTGCCGCCCGCCTCGGCGATGAAGCGCTTGGCCTCGTTGGTCAGGACATCCGTGACGTTGCCCTTCACCTGCCCGCGTTTGCCATCGATGTTCATTTTCGGGTCGGTGTATTCGCCTTGGCCGAAGAAACTGATCCAACGGTCGAAACCAGGACGCTGCTCGTCACTGGCGCCACCCATGTGCCACTTGCCAACGAAGCCGGTGCGATAGCCGTTGTCGCGGAGAAGGCGAGGAAAGGTGGGAAGGGCGTTGTCCAAAGGAGTGAAGTTGTCGCGCACTTTATGGGCGTGCATGTAGAGCCCAGTGAGGATTGAAGCCCGGCTGGGGGAGCAGAGAGACGAAGTGACGAAGGCGTTGCGAAAATGGGCACCTTGGGTAAAGAGGCGGTCGAGGTTCGGGGTGTGGCCGGCGAGCCAAGGGTGGCCGAGGCAGCCGAGGAAATCGTGACGGTGATCGTCGGCGAGGATGA
>Ga0075421_100008056_pt1 | contig 12931 bp, 12 predicted proteins | sample SoiMetdeltSBSDD5_FD_75292 | JGI IMG/M metagenome (GOLD analysis project Ga0075421, IMG submission 75292) | Bulk soil microbial communities from a Populus tree surrounding site in Tennessee, USA - Soil MetaG P. deltoides SBSDD5 | ecosystem: Environmental > Terrestrial > Soil > Tree plantation... | reverse complement strand
GACCGGCCCAGCTCGGGCCCGGGGCCGGGTTGTACTGGTCCGGCCCGATCCACAGGACGAGCAGCAGAGCCAGGGCGACGAGGCTCGACAGCACGGGGACCGCCGAGTTGGCCCAGAAGGAGGCGACGGCTAACAGCGCGGCCAGCCCAAGCAGGAGTGCGGACAGGAGCAGTGCGAGGCCGGTGTAGTCCTGGCCGTCGAGGTTGGTCAGGCCTACATAGGTATCGACGCGAATATAGGTGCCGTCGACGCTCACCGCCTCTGTGAACAGCGGCAGGATGGCGACGATCGAGCTCAGCACGGCGAGCGGCGCGTGGAAACGGGCGTATCGGCCGACGATCCGGGACCGCTGGACGGCGACCGGCCGGCTAGCCCACCTCGCGCGGACGGATTGAGGTAGCGGATCGTCCGCTGAGAACGGCTCACCCATGGCCGGGATTGTGGCACCGGACACCAACCTCGGGGTGATTCGGATGAATCCGAACGCGATAACCGGTCGGCAATGTCGTACGGCTGCGTCATCATCCCCAGGTGAGCCTCAAGCCTTACCGAACGGTCCTCGCCCTGCCGGGTGTGCGCTCCCTGCTGCTCGTCGGCATCCTCGCGCGCGTGCCAGCGACGGCGTTGGGTATCACGCTGACCCTGCACGTCGTCAATGCCATGGGTCTGTCCTGGGCGCGGGCCGGCCTGATCACCGCCGCATACACGGTCGGTGCCGCGGTCGGCCAGCCGCTCACCGGCCGTTTGGTGGACCGCCGGGGCCTGCGCATCACGATGCTGCTCACGACGGTCGCCGAGGTGATCGTGTGGACGCTCGCGCCGCACCTGACCTACGGCCCGCTGCTGGTGGCGGCGGTGATCGGTGGTCTCTGCGGCCCACCGGTCTTCTCCGTGGTTCGGCTGAGCCTCGCCGCGATGGTGCCGTCCGACCAGCGCCGACCGGCGTTCGCGCTGGACTCGATGATCGTCGAACTGTCCTATATGGTCGGTCCGGCGCTCGCGGTGGTGCTGGCGACGAGCCTGCCGCCCGGGTACGGCTTGTACGCGCTGGCGGTGGGCCTGGTCGTGAGCGGTGCGTTGCTCTGGTGGCTCAACCCACCGACCCAGCCCGAGGGTCAGGAGATCCCGCAAGTCGCACCGAGCCGGCGCACGTGGTTCAGCCCGCGCCTGCTCGCCCTGATGATCGCCGCGGCGGCGGCCACGTTCGTGCTCAGCGCGAGTGAGATCACGGTGGTCGCCACGCTGCAGGAGTCGGGGGCCGCTGGCTGGACCGGGCTCGCGATCGCGCTGTGGTGCGCGTACTCGCTGGCGGGAGGCCTGGTCTTCGGTACGGTCCGCCGGCCCGTCTCCGCGCTGACGCTCATCGCCGCGATGGCAGTGCTGACCATTCCGGTCGGGCTGGCGTCGGGCTGGCCGTGGATCATGTTGGCGCTGCTGCCCAGTGGCGTGCTGTGCGCTCCGAGCATGACCGCGGCAAACGACAACCTGACCCGGATCGTGCCGCCCGCGGCCCGAGGCGAGGCGAACGGGATGCTCGGCTCGGCGTTCACGGTCGGCGTCGCCGCGGGTGCGCCCTTCGCCGGCGTGATCATCGACAACTGGAGTCCGGAGTGGGCGTTCGCCGGCGCGGGCGTGGTCGGTGTGTTGGCCGTGCTGGTCGCGGTGCCGGCCTACCGGCGCGGACACCGGCCCGTCGTCGAGGACACCGCACCGGAGCCGGCGTCCGAGCGGGTGCCCGAGCCGGCCACCGCCTGACGCAGACGCGAGACCGTGGAGTTCCGCTGCCCTGACTGGGGCCGTGGAACTCCACAGCCGCGCTCGTCGTGGCGTCGGTCCGGGAGCATTGCGGCGTCGGTTCGGGGCGTGCGCGGAGTCAGGCGCGGGGGAGGATCGTCTCGGCGGCGAGGTGGTCGGCGAAGCCATCCACTGTGGACTGCCGGGCGAGCAGCTTCGTGGCCCGGTAGGCGGCGCGGTTCAGACCGGCCAGCGTGCGGGCGTGGTCCTGGGCGGCGGTCAGCAGCTCGTCAGGGGAGACCACCCGGTCCAGCCAGCCGGTGACGATGGCGTTGTCGGGTGTGAATGTCTCCGCAAGCACCGTCGCCCGGTAGTGCGCCGACGGGTGCAGTCGCCCGCGCAGCAACGCGATCGCCGACGCGGGCAGGGGGATGCCGATCGCCACCTCGTTCATCAACAGTTTGAAGCCTCCGGATGCACCGACGCAGTAGTCGCCGGCGGCCAGCAGCAGAGCGCCCAACGCGATCGCGTGGCCGGAGCACGCGCCGACGACGGGAGTGGGGAAGGTGAACAGCCGCGACACCAGGGCGAAGCCGCCGCGGGCCAAGGCGTCCGCCTCCGCGCCACCCGAGCCGAGCGTGTTGAGGTCGAAGCCGGCGGAGAACACGCCGGGCCGACCGGCGAGCACCACGGCAGCGTCATCCGCCTCGGCCCGGTCGAGCGCATCGTTCAGCGCCGCCAGCATCGACGGGGAGATGGCGTTCACCTTGCCGTCGTCCATGGTGAGGGTGGCGACGCCATCGACGAGGTCGTAGGAGACGAGGCTGTCCATGGCGGCATTATGCTACTGCGCGGTAACTCCTGGGCCGCTGGGGGTGCGCGAGGACGGCGCCGCGCATGCGTACAGTTGCCGCCGTGGGTCCGTTGGCACTGGTGGGTTCCGGGGAGTACACGCCCGCGATGCTCGAGGTCGAGGCGGGCCTTATCGCCGGCCGACCGCCCCGCTATGTCCAGATCCCAACCGCGGCCAGTGCCGAGGGCGAGCGGCGCCTGGCGTACTGGGTCGATCTCGGCAAGGCGCAGGCTGCCCGGCTCGGGGTCGAGGCGGTGCCGCTGGTTGTCCGGACCCGCGAGGACGCCGCCGACCCGGAGATCGTCGAGCAGGTCGCCGGGGCGGGGCTGATCTACCTCTCGGGCGGCAGCCCGACTCTGCTCGCTCGCATCCTGCGCGACACTCCACTGTGGAGCGCCATCGTGGCGGCGTGGCGAGGCGGCTCGGCGCTCGCCGGGTGCAGCGCGGGCGCCATGGCGATGTCCTCGCAGGTGCCGGAGCTGCGCCGCCCCCGCCAGGCCGGTGAGGTCGGGCTCGATCTGCTGCCCCACATCCGGGTGCTGCCGCACTTCGACCGCATGCTCGGCTGGATCCCGGACGTGCTGACCCGCCCGTTCTTCCGCGCCGACGGAGCCCACGTCGTTGGCATCGACGAAGATACCGCCATCGTCGGAGGGACCGAGACGTTCACCGTCCAGGGCAGACAGTCCGCCTGGCTGCTCGGCGACGGAAAGCGCAAGGAGTTCAAGTCCGGCGAGCAGCTCACGCTGAGCCGGTGAGCCGCGGGGCCGCGGAGTCGGTGCGGTGTCAGCTCACGCCGAGCAGGTCCACCACGAAGACCAGGGTCTCGCCCGGCTTGATGGCGCCGCCCGCGCCACGGTCACCGTAGGCGAGCCGAGCGGGAATCGTGAGCTGGCGGCGGCCACCGACACGCATACCGGCAACGCCCTGGTCCCAGCCGGCGATGACCTGGCCCCCGCCGAGCCGGAAGTCGAACGGCTCGCGGCGGTTCCAGGATGAGTCGAACTCCTTGCCGTTGGAGAACGCCACGCCCACGTAGTGCACGCTCACGGTCTGGCCCGCTCGGGCCTCGGCGCCCTCGCCGACCGTGAGGTCCACGATCTCAAGATCAGCGGGCGGCTCGCCCGACGGCGGCTGCACCGCCGGCTTGCTTGTCGTCATTCGTTGATCCTAGGGTCTGGACGTGCGTCGACTGATCGCGGGACTAGCGAAGCGGCTCAGATTACGCCCTCGCCCGAAGCCCGCGGCGACCCAGACACCCGTGCCGCAACCGGCCGTACGGCCAGATCGGGCCGGACGACCGCGGACCGCGACGCCGACCGCCAAGGATTCTGCCTCGCGCCGCCAGACGGCACTCGGCCCAAGCCAAGGCGCTGACCAGGCCGTACGGTCACGACCGGCCGTGCCCCGCCAGCGCACGACCGTGGTGACCACGCCGCCCGCCCGCGGGCGCCGGCTGGTCTACGCGCCGGAGCTCGACGGGCGGGCCGATCCGGGCGAGATCGTCTGGACGTGGGTGCCGTTCGAGGAGGACCCCGATCGGGGCAAGGACCGGCCGGTGCTGGTGGTCGGGCGGGACGGATCGACGCTGCTCGGGCTGATGCTCTCCAGCAACGCCGAGCGGGACGGGCAGCGACATTGGCAGGCGCTCGGCGCGGGCGCCTGGGACCGCCAGCAGCGGCCGAGCTGGGTGCGGCTGGACCGGGTCCTGCTGGTCCCGGAGGACGGCATCCGGCGAGAGGGCGACATCCTGTCCCGGGCCCGGTTCGAGGCGGTCGCCCGGGCGCTGCGGGCCAACTACGGCTGGCGGTAGTCCGGCTCCGCATGAAGTTGGTTGCGCCTCACGTAACGTCAGGGCGCAGGCTGGGTTCCGTGAGTTACTCAGTGAGTCGGGTCGCGCGGATCGCGGGCGTGACCGTCCGGACGCTTCACCACTACGACGACATCGGGCTGCTGCGCCCGAGCAGCCGGACGAGTGGCGGCTACCGGCGGTACGACGAACGCGACCTGGAGCGGCTTCGGCTGATCCTGGTCTACCGGGAACTGGGTTTCACGCTTGAGGAGATCGGCGATGTTCTCGCCGACGCCGATCCCGCGGCCCACCTGCGCCGCCAGCACGGTCTGCTGCTGGCGCGGATGGCGAGGCTGCGGGAGATGGTGACCGCGATTGAGTATCTGTTGGAGGCAAAAACCATGGGCATCAATCTGAGCCCGGAGGAGAAGTTCGAGGTATTCGGAGACTTCGACCCCGACGTCCACGAGGACGAGGTTCGCGAGCGGTGGGGTGGCAGTGACGCGTACCGGGACTCGGCCCGGCGGACCGCGGGCTACTCCAAGGAGGACTGGCTGCGCATCCAGCGCGAGTCGGGCGACCTGATGCGGCGCTGGCTCGAGGCGTTCGACGCGGGCGTCCCGGCGACCAGCCAGGCGGCGATGGATCTGGCCGAGGAGCACCGGGAGCAGATCACGGCACATTTCTACGAATGTAGTTATGAGATCCACCTGGGGCTGGCCGAGATGTACCTGGCCGACGAGCGCTTCCGCGCGTTCTACGACAACGAGCGGGCCGGGCTGGCCCAGTACGTGCACGACGCGATCGAGGCCAACGCGGTCGCCCGGGCGTGAGCTAAGTCCTGCTCCATCCGGGCGCAGCGGGTATCGTGCGGCAGACGCCTCGCTCGCCGAATGGACGGATCCGTATGTATTGCCCCAACTGCGGAAGTCAGCTCGCGCCGGGCGCTCGGTTCTGCAGCTCGTGCGGGATCGCCGTGGCCGACCCGTCGATGACCCAACCGAGCGCCCCGCCCGCCTACGGTGCGCCCTACGGCTACGCCGTGCCGCGCCAGATGCCGGCGATCTTCGGTGGCGACTGGGCCGGAGCCGCCATCGTCAACGCCATCGGCCTGGGCGCCATGTTCGCGCTCTCGCTGATCGGCGCGATCGCGGGGGGCACCGGTAACGCTCCGCAGGGTTCGGCAGTCTTCAGCGTGGTCTTCCACTTCGTGGCTATGGCGGCGGGCGGCTCGGTCAGCTTCGAGAGCGGCCTCGGCGGCGACAGCGTGGACGTCGCCTTCCGCCCACTGACCGTCGCACTGGTCGGCTATGGGCTGCTGGCGTTCGCCTTCCTGCGCCGACTACGCCGCGGCGGACCGCTGACCCGGGCTGGCTACGGGCTGCAGGTGGGCCGGGTCGCGGTCATCCACGTGGGTGCACTCGCCGTGATCGCGCTCCTGAGCCGGCTCGGCGACGCGGGTCCGTTCGTGGTCGACTCCTCGGTCGACGTCGCGTCGACCATGTTCTATGGCGCAGCGACCCTGGGGATCGCGCTCTTCACGGTCACGGTGCTCGGTCTGCCGGGCCTGTTCCCCGGCCGCGTCGAGCACTACCGCGGCCTGATCGCCGGCCCCGTGCGGGCGATGCTCTTCCTCACCGTGGCCAGCTCAGTGGTGACCTTCGTTCTCGTGCTCGTGCTCATGGCCGACGACCCGGGTGGTAACCGGCTCGGCATCGCGGTGCCGAGCACCGAGAACGTCGGCGACCTGGTGCGCCAGATCATCACGCTGGTCGTTCTGGTGCTGCCCAACCTGGCTGGATACGTCCTCCTCTTCGGGATGGGCGTGCCGCTCCACGTCGGTGTGAGCCTCGGCGACCTCGGCGGCGAAGAGTCCAGGACGATCCTCGACGCGGCCGGCGACGACGGCCTGTACTGGGTCATGGCGGGCATCGCGCTGGTTCTGCTGGTGGCGACGGGCTGGTACTCGGCCCGGCACTCGCCGGTGACGGCGACCGGCAAACGGGTCGGTTGGTGGCTCGCGGCGGTCATGCCGGTGGCGTTGTTCGTGCTCGCGCTGGGCCTCGACACCTCCGCGAGCGCGGGAGGGTTCGGCGGCGGGGGCGGCTTCGACCTGTTCTTCGTGATCCTGCTCGGCGCCGTCTACGGCATCGGGGTCGGCATGCTCGGCACCGTGTTGGTGCGCCGGCGGGAACCGGCGCCCGGCCACCCGATGACGCGGCCGGGCTACGGACCGCCACCTCTGGGTTACGGACCGCCGCCTCAGGACTACGGTCCGCCGTCCCAGGGTTACGGGCCGCCGACCGGTTTCCGTCCGCCGCCGCGGTAGTAGGAACGAGCGTCAGCTCATGTACTCGGCGTCGCGCTCGATGGCGACCAACTCGTCGCGGACCGTGCTGCCGAGCTCCATCGGCTCGCCGGTCTGACTGTCCTCGATGGACACACGGCAGGTCACGTTGATGGGCAGGTCCTCGTCGCCACCGAACGGACGGACCCGGATCGAGATGAAGAACTCGGTCGGTCGCACTTCGGTGGCGCTCGCCGTCACCAGCACCTCGGCCGGCCGGCCGAGCAGCGAGCCGCGTGGCTGCCGGCCGGGGCGGCGCACCAGGGTGTGCCCCTCGGCGCGGCGGTGCAACTGCTCGCACTGCGCCAGGTAGACGTCGACCGCCTGGGACAACCAGGCGCCCAGCACCTCGGCCGTCACGAAGCCGTCCGCGTCCCGGTCGGCGTCGCCAACCAGATGGTCGAGGCCGATGCTCCAACGCGTCATCACGCCCATGTCGGCTCCTCCGTGGGGACGAGTGCGTCGTCGCTCATGCCGGCTCCTCCGCGGGAAAGAGTGCGTCGTCGCTCATGCCCGGGCACCCTACCGAGCAGGGCGCTCCGCTGCACGTGCAAAGGCGGCGGGCCTTGCCACCGCCCCCTAGGGTGTCCGCAGCCGGACCGGCCACCAGGTTCACCGCGTGGCGGATAGACAGCGGATGGCGTTCGACCCGATCATCTGATGGTCTGCCCGTCCGAATGGTGGTTCGGTGACAGGCGTCGTTCGGCGAGCGCGCGAGCCCAACAGTCGACACTGGGGCGAACTTGCGAGCCGAACAGTCGACACTGAGGTGCGCTCGCGAGGCGAAGACTCGTGATCGCGGCGAGCTTCGCGAGCCGAACATTGGGCACTGCCGGCTGTATGAGGGAAGAGATGAACATTTCGTCGGGTCTGGGGGCGTTGCCACCAGCAGTTTCTGCGCGCAGCTCGCGGAGCGAGACATGAGCACTTCCAACTTTGTCGCATTGGCGGAGCCCGCGAGCCGTACGGCCGAGGAGACGTGGATCGCGCCCGCGGACATCACCACCTACGTGGTGTACGCGGTGGGGCTGCTGCTGCTCGTCTCCGTGATCCTGTTCATCAAGGTCGTCTTCTTTAACAAGCGACCGCAGAAGCTGGCCCTGCTCTTCATGCTGCTGGCCGTCCCGCTCTACCTGATCTACTACGACGACCGGATTCGCAACCTGCCCGGCTTCGACCGATTCGAGGCCCGCACTTGGGCGGGTCCGCTGGTCAGCCAGTGGTCGGCCACCGAGCGTTTCGACGCCGACTTCCACTCCGACATCACGCCGGCGATCATGGTCGGCATCATCCTGCTGTTCCACATGATCGTCCTGCAGCGGCTCGCCGCGCGGGACCGGCTGCAGCGCATCGCCAATCTGACCTCGACGTTCTTCGCCGGGTCGACCGCCGCCACCATGCTCGGCGGCACGATCGTCTCCACCTTCCACCTCGGCTGGCAGGGTGCGGTCGGCATCGGCGTCGGCTTCGCGCTGGTCTACCTCGGCGCACTCGCCCTCTTCGCCGCCATGGTCGAACTTCTGGCCGCGCTCGCCGAGCTCGCCTGGGTCTGGATCAAGCGACAGGTCTTCAAGCTCGCCACCCTGATCACCCGGGCCGCGAACTGGATCTCATCGCTCGGTGGCCGGCTCGTCTCCCGCGCGATGATCGAGCGGATCCGGGCCGAGACCGCGGCGCAGGAGGGCACATTCACCCGGGAGCAGGACGACCAGGACCAGCGGCTCATCGAGGCGTACATCCACGACCTCGACCGCAAGCGGCAGGCCCGGCTGAAGGCGATGCGCGAGAAGTACGGCGACGAGGACTCGATCGCGGAGTTGCGCGCGCTGGTCTCGCCGGCCGCGGCCGGAGCGGCTGCCGGGGCCGTAGCCGGGGCCGTCGCTGGGGCCGTTGCCGGCGCCGCTGCGGCGGAGGAGATGAGCGAGCCAGCGGACACCGAGGCGATGCCGGCGCTCGAGGCGTTCACACCGGTCCCGCCGCCGCGCGACCCGTTCGACACTGCCGCCTCGGCCACCGCGGCTGAGGAGCCGACCACGCAGCAGCAGTAGAAGGCCACGTAGGAGTTCACCTCCTGGGCACGCCGTGATCCCACGGCGCCCGGGAGGTGGCCTGCGGGTAGGGTGCGGCTCGTGACCCAGGTGCAGGCTCGGCGTGCGGTGGGTGGGCGGTGACGCTCGGCACGCCGCACGAGGCGCTCGCCGAGCTGCTCGCCGGCAACGAACGGTTCGTCGCCGGCGCTCGCCTGCACCCGCACCAGGACGCGGAGCGCCGGGCCGCTCTCGTGGACGAGCAGCGCCCGTTCGCGGTGGTCTTCGGCTGCTCCGACTCGCGCCTGGCGGCGGAGATAATCTTCGATCGCGGACTGGGCGACCTCTTCGTCGTCCGCACGGCCGGGCACATCGTCGGACCGGAGGTCCTCGCGAGCATCGAGTACGGCGTACGGGTGCTGGGCGTGCCCCTGGTAGTGGTGCTCGGCCACGACTCATGCGGCGCGGTGCGGGCGGCGCACGACGCGATGACCGGGGTCGCCGCCCCCACGCCAGGGCTGCGGCCGATCGTCGACCGGGTCGCCCCGAGCCTGCCGGCGGAGGCGCTCGCGACAACGGACCTCGATGCGATCTCCGCCGTCCACGTGCAGCGCACCGTCGAGGAGATCACCCGGTCCGGCATCGAGGAGGCCGTACGGTCCGGGGTGTGCGCCGTCGCGGGCCTGACCTACCGCCTCGCCGAGGGTCGGGTGACCGTGGTCGCCACGGCCGGCACCTCCACCCCGCAGCACCGGTGACCCTGGTCGACGCGCACCTTTGAACGGCAGCGAGCTCGATGGAGGATGGACCACAGTGGACGGTGATCGCGCTCCGATCGCCGACCGGTCTGCGCGGCGCGAGGGCGCTGGCCGCGCACCGTACGGCCGGTGCGGTGGTGACCGTACTGTCTCGGGGGTGCGGGGTCGGTCCTAGGCTGGCGGTGTGACTGATCCACGTGCCGCCAGGATGTTCGGCGGGGGAGTCCCGGGGGACCTTGCGGCGAGCCCGTTCCGGGTCGACCGCGACCGGATCGTCACCTCCCCGTTCTTCGCGCGACTGGGCGGAGTCACCCAGGTGATCAGCCCCGGCGGGTCGGGGTTGCTCGTGCACAACCGGCTCACACACAGCCTGAAGGTGGCTCAGGTGGCACGGGCGGTCGCCGAACGGCTGTCGGCCTCACCCCGCTTCCGGGACCTGCTGGAGCGGCTGGGCGGGTGCGACCCGGACGTGGTTGAGGCGGCAGCGCTGGCGCACGACCTCGGCCATCCGCCCTTCGGGCACCTGGGGGAGTCCGTGCTGGACCGGATCGCCCGGACCCGCCTGTACCTGGCCGACGGCTTCGAGGGCAACGCCCAGTCCTACCGGATCGTGACCAGCACCGATCTGCGCGGCTCCTTAACCCTGTCCCGGCCGGAGTTACCGGCGGTGATCGGACTCGATCTCACCGCGGCCGTGCGGGCGGCCCTGCTCAAGTACCCGTGGACGAGGGCCTCGTTCCCGGACCCGCACCCGTCCACGATGGTGCCGGTGCCCCGCGGGGCCACGCCACCGGCTGACGATCCCGAGTCCGGCTCGGCGAAGTTCGGGGCCTACACCACCGAGCTCGCGGACCTGCGCCACGCCCGCGCGCCATTCGCAGGCCGGCTGCCCGACTGGCAACAGACCGTCGAGGCCTCCATCATGGACACCGCCGACGACATCGCCTACGCGATCCATGACATCGAGGATTTCCACCGCGTCGGCGTGCTGCGGTCTGGCGCGGTCGCGGCCGAGTTGCGTACCTGGCAGGCCACGGCCGCAACTCTGTCCACACTGGAGTATCGCGATCTGGTGGCCGACGGGCGGCGGCCCGGTTACGCGACCGAGCGGCTGCGCCGGGATATCGCTCGCAAGGACGCCTGGATCAGCGACGATGACGCCTTCGCCGCTGCCGTGGCCCACGTCAGCACCGAGCTCGTGGACGGTCTGCTGGCGGTGCCATTCGATGGCTCGATCGAGGCCGAGCAGACCGTCACCGGCTTCTCGGCCCGGTGGACCCTCCGCCTGGTGGATGCGATCGAGGTCGTCGACGCCCCAACCGTACGGTCAGGGCACGTCGTCCTCGGCCCGGCGCAGTGGCACGAGGTCCAGGTGCTCAAGCTGGTGCACCGCCGCTTCGTGCTCGCCCGTCCGGACCTGGCGCTGCACCAACGGGGGCAGGCCCGGCTGCTGGTCGCGCTCGTCGATGCCCTGCTCGCCTGGCTCACCGACGCGGACTGGCTCACCGGCTCGAACGAGACCGCCCGGCTGCCGCAACGCCTGCGCGATCTCGTCGATCTCGCTGAGGCGGAGTTGACGGCCGAACCCTCGGCGGTCGCCGCATCGGGTGCCGGGCCGGTTGTCTCCCGCATCGACCGGGCCCGGGGACGGGCCATTGTGGACTTCGTCGCCGCCCTCACCGACAGCCAGGCCGCGGGCCTGCTCGACGCCATCTCCGGCCGGTCCGGCCAACTCTGGACCGACGCCTTCGTCCTGTAGCCGCCCGCCTCCACGATCGCCTCGGTGATCGTGGAGGCGCGCGGCCGTCCTGATGGCCGGGGCGTCAGGTGCCGGGGCGGCGGCCGTAGACGTTGACCGTCGAGCCCACGGTCAGCAGGTCGTACGCCGTCATCGCGTCGTCGGGCAGCAGGTTGACGCAGCCATGCGAGCCGTTCCACATGTCGTGGATGTAGGTGGTCGTCTGGTGCAGCCCGATCGCCGGTGTGAAGTGCTGCCAGTACGGCATCCAGACCGAGAACGGGTACGACCACTCACGGGTCGACTTCTGGAAGATGTGGAAGGTGCCGCTCGGCGTAGCCCATCCCGGCATCCCGGTGCGGGTGACCGTCGGACCGAGGATGACCGTGCCCTGGGACGTGATGAAGAATGTCTGGTTGGTCAGGTCGACGCAGGCCTGCGGGACGTCGGACCACGGGCAGAGCGACGTGTCGGTGGCGGCGATGCGCTGGGCCACGTCCTTCGTCGTCGGTCCCGGTGTGCCTTCGGCCGGTTGGATCCCCATCCGGGTCTGGAACGCGATGATCGTCGCGCAGTCCTCAGCCGACTGAACCCCGTCCACCGTGACGTGCCCGTAGTTGCCGACCTGGGCCAGCGCCTGCTCGACCTCGAACTGGAAGTCGCCGGGCGGGCAGGGCGGCGGACCGGGATCCGGCGGGGGCGGTGGTGGCTCCTCGGTCGGCGGCGGTGGCTCCTCGGTGGGCGGCGGTGGCTCCTCGGTCGGTGCCGTCGTTGTCGGCGTCGAGGTCGGAGTCGGGACCACCGGAGCCTGCGCCCCGGTCTCGGCGATCGAGCGCAACCGCGGATTCGTCTCGACGAGTTGGCCACACCCGGTCAGCGTCAGCGCGGTGACGGCCGCGAGGGCCCCGAGCGCCAACAATCGAGCTCTTGATAGTCGCTCCAATGCAAGCTCCCCCGTGTGAGGTATGCCCCATATCAACCCATTGCTTGGGGCAGATATGTGCGCGCGGCGTGATCGTCGCGCGGGAGCAATCTAGTTGGTAAGGAGCGCTTGGCGCATCAGCCCGTCAGCCAGCCCGACACCTCCCGGGCGGTCGGGTATCTGTCAGCAACCGTTTGGGTGGTGTGGTCCGTCAGCCCGTGCAAACGGCGGTCTGTCGCTTGCAGCACGAACCACCGGCCAGGCCCGGGTGGAGGCCCGCCGGTCAGCTCGCATCACGGGCTACCGCTCAGTTCGCGTGGAGGCTGCCTGTCAGGTGGAGGCTGCCTGTCAGTTGGCGGCGAGGACGTCGACGACGAAGCGCAGGTCGCCCTCGGGGTAGCCGGGCTGGTTGTTGTACGCGAGCGTCACGGGGATGTCGAGTTGCACCCGGCTGCCGACCGGCACGCCGAGCAGGCCCTCGTTCCAGCCCTGGATCACATTGCCGCCGAGCTGGAAGTCGAACGGCTCGCCCCGGTTCCACGACGCGTCGAACTCCTCGCCGGTGGCGTACGACACGCCCACATAGTTGACGGTCACCGTCTGGCCCGTCTGCAGCGGCGCGCCGGTGCCGGCGACCAGCGTGGTCACCTCGAGCTCGCTCACTGTGCCCTCGCCGCCGGTGACGTCGGGCCGGGTGCCGAGCTGTGGATCCAGCCCCTCGGGCAGCGACCAGGTCGACTGGGGCTCGGGCTCGGTCGGC
>Ga0075421_100008055_pt1 | contig 12932 bp, 18 predicted proteins | sample SoiMetdeltSBSDD5_FD_75292 | JGI IMG/M metagenome (GOLD analysis project Ga0075421, IMG submission 75292) | Bulk soil microbial communities from a Populus tree surrounding site in Tennessee, USA - Soil MetaG P. deltoides SBSDD5 | ecosystem: Environmental > Terrestrial > Soil > Tree plantation... | reverse complement strand
CGTCACGTGACCTGGCGCAGCGCCGATCGAACCGGAGGGCTAGTGCGGGGCCTCGCTGTGTAGGCGCATCGTCACATGCTGATGGCGTCTATTGTCGGGGCGACCGCGCCACTGTCTTCAAAGCTCAGCCACTTGCGTGATCTGCTTCGGCAGTTCAGCGCTCGCGTCGGGACCTGGCCACAGGGCCTCGGCCAGCCGCTTCGCCCCTGATCCGGTGACAGAGATGTCGCTGAAACCCGCAGACTGCAGTCGCTGGGCGATAGTGTCATTGCCCGCGAAGCGCTCCAGCATTCCCAGGGAGTTACTGGCTCGGTACCTCGTTCCCTGACGCACCGTGAAGGCTGCCATGCAGTCCTCCAAGCTGCTGCCCACGAACGAGGGACCTGCTCGCCGAGTGATACTCTGCGCGGCCGGGATCATCAGCCCGACTTGGCTCCGAGGACAATGCTAGTGCTTACTCGAAGCGGTTCGGCGGCCTTGCGCTCTTGCTTCAAGCCTTGCCAACTCGCCGAGTAGATGTCGCATGCGGGCGGGCTCTTCCGCATGGTCACCATCCTCGCTTGCGTCCCTCAAGGCCGTGCCTATGCAGGAGAGGACGTAAAGTCCGAGCTGAGCGCGTTCATTGCTGTGTTCCATCTGTGAGTGGAATGCAGGAGTTGCCCCGGTGTTCCCGCCTACCTAACCCGCCTTTCTCACGCAGTTTAGTGAGAGGGCGGGCGTCGGGAGGGTTTTTGATCGGGCGTGCCGAGGTTGCCGCGGCAGCGGGTGAGTGGGCTCGGTTTTCTTGGCGATTGGGCGATGCGGGCGGTCTCAGGCCGCGGTACGTCTGAGCCGCCGCTCCGACGGATGGTGGCGAACCGCTCATAGGCGAGGGCGAACAGCGTCTGCAAGAGTAAGAAAGGCAAGTGCGATCTTCACGCGCCGTACGCTGACGGTGGTCTGGGCGTCGATCTTGGGGAGCCTGAGCCGGATGCTGCCGCAGGTGGCATGCGCTAGCTCGCTGCCGGCAACGGCGAGGCGGCGCAGTGCGCACACGAGCACGTGGGCAAAGGAGGCGAACCAGAGTCTCAGCTGATTGGCACGCATAGTGGCCGCCGGCGTGCGGTCGGCGAGCAGGTCCGCCTCGCACTCCTTGATCCCGTTCTCCATCTCGCCGCGCGCGCAGTAGACGTCCTCGTAGGGCACCTGGCCTTCGACCTCGTTACGGCTGAGCGAGGTGACGATGAAGCGCGGGTTGGCCTCGCCCTTGGTCCATTCCGCCTTGCCGATCACACGCCGCTTGTGGGTCCAGCTGTAGAGTCGTCGTCTACTGGAAGTCCTTGAAGCGGCGCGCGGCCCGGCCCGTCCTTGCGGCCGCCCGCTCCGCACCCTTGAGCTCGCGCCCGATCCTGGCCACCAGCCGATTGTTGCGGGCGAGCTCGAGGACGTAGTCGACGCCGTTCTCCTCGCACCAAGTCATCAGCTCTTCGCGCGCAAACCCCCTGTCGGCCCTCAGGCATATCCTGGTGGCGGGCCACGAAGCGCGGATCTGGGCCACGAAGCGCGCGATCCTCGCGACCGCACCGGCCGATGAATCGATGTGGGAGCGCCGCAGCTTGGCCGCGAGCAGATGTCGGTCGCAGAAGAGGTAGAGCGGCAGGTAGCAGTAGCTGTCGCAATAGCCGTGGAAGAACCGCCCTTCCTGGTGGCCGTGCAGCGGGTCGTCTGGCGTCGAGATCGATCAAGATCTCCTTCGGCGGCTCGGCGTTGGCCTCCAGGAACAGCGTCACGAACAGGTCTTCGATGGCCCCCGCACTGTGGCCGATCTTGTGATAGCGTGCCGGCGCGTAGGCCTCCCCCTCCGCGGGCGCATGCTCCAGCCGCGATAGCGTCGACTTGCCCGCAACCGGCGCGCAGTCCTTGCGCCGCGCTTCGAGCTTTCCGGCCAGCACCGCCATCCGGATCGTGGCGCAGCTCGTCGTGGTCGCAGCTGCAGCGCACCGCCAACCGAACTGATCACCCCGCCGTCGAAGGCGCCCACAACAGCACGCCCTTCAACGGTTCCGAAATCGAACGAATCCTGCCTACACTCTGCCGCCATCGGGGAGGCCCTCCGTCTCGCGCCAAGCCGTTGCTGCACAACTAGCTTTCGCTGATACGGAGCCCCGATGGCTCAATTGATCGTGGCCAAGACGCAGGATCGCGACTGCGCCGCCGGCTTGATCAAGCAGGTGTTGCGGAAGTATCCGATCCAGCGCAAACTGTTCGCCGATGGGGGCTCTGCGGACGGAGGAACCAATTCAAGGCGTAGTATGGTTAACCGACACTCCTCACGGGGACGGTCAGTACAAATTTGCATCCAGGACGCCTTGTCCGCACTTGCAGGTCCGCGCCCAGCTGTCCGGCAAGCCCTGTCACAATGCGCATGCCGAGGCCTCTCGCATTGTAGACATCGAATTCCGCTGGCAGGCCGACTCCGTCGTCCGCCACAGTGATGACGAGATGCCGCTCGTCCCGCCTGGTGAGTGTGGCCCGGATCGTCCCCTTCTGCTCCCCAGGATAGGCGTACTTGACGGCATTGGTGATCAACTCCGTCGCAATCAGGACCAGGGGTATGGCCCGGTCCGTCGCGAGGCGCACGCCGTCGGCCGCGGAGACGTCGACGATGCAGCCCGGGCTCGACAGGTTGAGATCCTCGCATACGTCACTCAGATATGATCCGAGATCCAGCGTAGCGACATCCTCATCCTTGTAGAGACGCTCATGCGCCCGAGCGATCGCCAGGACGCGGCTCGAAGCTTCCCGGAGTTGCGCCTGAACCTCGGGATCGACGCCGTTGCCGGCCTGCAGGTTGAGCATGCTGGAGACCAGCTGCAGGCTGTTCTTGACCCGGTGATGGATCTCCTTCAGCAGCACCTGCTGGCGTTCCAGCGCCGCATTCAGGCGGCGCTCGCGGCGGTCACGCTCGATCGCCATGCCGAGGAGGTTTGCGGCGCCCTGCAGGAACGCAATGTCGCTCTCGGCGAAGTCGCCGTCCGATCTGGCATCGACCTCGAGGACGCCGAACGGCGCGCGGTCACCCTCCAGAATGACGTTCATGGCGCGCCGAATGCCGTACCGGACAAGCAGCTCCGGCGTCTTGAAGCGCTCCTCGTTCTCGAGGTGATTGGAGATCACGGGCTTCCCGGTACGCAGAGCAAACCCGGCCGGAGAAGCGAGGTCGGCATCGACCTTCGCGAAGCCGACAATGCCCTCGCCCCATCCCACGCCGGCACGTACCAGGAGCCTGTTTTCGCCTGGCAGAAATTCCATGACCTTGCAGAACTCCGCCTCCAGACCCTCAGCCGTGAGCTCCGCTGTACGCTGGAGCAGGTCGTCCAGCGACGGGCCCTGCAGGGCAAAGACACCGAGCTCGGAGAGGATTTCCTGCTGACGGATGCGCAGGCGCAGTGCGCGCCCCATACCGGGAGCGGCATGAGTGTCATCCGGGCGGCTCAACGACCGGCTTCCTGCCGGCGGGCGGAGAACTCATGGGGGATCCCCTGCAAATGATGAGTTGGCGCGGTGGCAAAGCCCGCCGCAACCTGAAAGCGCAGGCGCAGCCAAGTATCACCGACGAGGTGGTAGAGCAACTGCGGCGCATTTCCCGCACAACCGCGCCAGCCCGCTCGTTGCGTGGCGCCAAGTCCGATTGCGACAGCGCTCCGCGATGATCGCGAGAGCGGACGCCTCCTACTCGTGTGGCGGGGCTTTGGCCAGCGCGGCGGACAGGCCTCCTTGAGCCGGTCGGTGGTATAGGGATTCGTTACACAGACGGCGTCATTCAAGCCGAATGCGGGTCGATCGCGCAATTCATAGCCGGTGGCATACACGACGGGTATGCCGCGTTGCGCAATGGTGTTGGCGATGGGGAAGCTGAAGCGACCGTTGATGTTGACGTCCAGCACCGCCGCCTGGAACTCAGCCTCGGCAGCCAGTTTCTCGGCGGCTTCGAATGTGGCGCCAAGCACTACCTTCTTGATCCCCAACCGCTTGAGGATCTCTGCCGCGTCGAGCGCTATGAGGTACGCATCTTCGACCAGAAGAACGGAGAGTCCGGAAAGCTTCTGCACGCTAGCGACCTTCAGCTAGAACGGAACCGTGATGGTGCAGGCCAGACCGCCAGCCATCAGCCGGTGATCGCATCGACCCTGCAAGTCGTGCACGACGGCGTTCTTGATGAGCTGGATGCCGGAGCCTTCCTTGATCTTCTCGGCCATGATGCCGGGCACTCGGCGCTCTATCCAGTTGAGCGCCAGCTCGCGGCCTGCCCCATCGACGCTCACCATCCATTCGATCTCCAGCCTGCCACGATGGGCGAGCGCGCCATATTTGGCTGCGTTGGTCGCAAGCTCGTGCAGGGTCATGGTCAGGGTGAGCGCATGCTTGGGCGGCAGCACTTGTCCGCGCGCCCGCTCGAAAAGTGGAAGGTGCCGCGCCGCCGCCGGATCGCCTCCGGTGTACGGGGCGGTGACCCCTCGGCCCGCTCCGCGCGAGCGCATCCGCTCGACCCCGTGCACAAAGGGTTGCGCGACTGGCCGCACAGCGGCCAGGAATACGATCGGACAAGCCTGCTCAGCCCGATGCAGCAGTGGGCATTCTGATGTCGTGCAACCGGGCTTTGGCCGCGTCGCTCGAAAACTACGGCGGCTAAGGGGTCAAAAGGTGTTCAAATTGCGGCCGACAGAATGTGTCGGTCTCACTGTCGACGGCTAGTTGGCGTGCACGGCGGAACTCGGGGCCTCCTCGCGGCATTCCCTATCACGCTCTGTCTTGTAGAGCTTCGATGAGCGCAAACAGGGCGCGTGTTCCCCGCTCGCGCCGAGCAATCGCTGGAATCCACTTGGCGCTCCGACCCACTGCGCGCCCTTTTCTTGGCCGGAACCTGGACCGCGCCGCCAGAGCTGCCATCCCCAGAACCACAGTACACAGAACCGCCGCAATCCCGCGCCGCGCTACGATGCTCGCCATGGTCACGTTCCGCGCTGACACATGCGACAAGTGTAAAAACGCCAGCCCGGTCGGCTCCGGGTCGAGCCCGAGAGCGCATGGAAGACTGTCGTCTTGAACCGCTGGCGGCGGCTGTGCCCCGGATGCTTCGATGTCGAGGCTGAGAAGGCCGGCGTGCGCTACAGCTTCACCGACCTGGACGGCATGAGCTGGTCTGACCGGCCGGCACCCAAGATCCGGCCACGAGCGAGGCGGAGGCGGTAGTCACCCGCCCAATGGCACCACATCGGGCACAAGGAGACGGGCATCCCAGTTGCCTGCCGGGGTGCCCGTCTCAGCACGCGTGCCCTGCGGGATTGCCGGGAGGGGGGACGACGCAGGGCCGCGCTCATGGTTAACGAACTGAACGTCATCTATCAGGCGTTCGACGACGCCTGGGCGGAGGTCATGCCAACCTAACGGACAAGATCGTCGCCCCAATCGCAGCCTTGTCGGACGAGGACATAGACGCGTTGCCGCCAGTGCAGCGCCGTAGGCTGGCCGAGCAGTGCCGACACGTGCCGAACGAGCTGAGGGTGGCAAGAACGGCAAGCGCGGCGCCCGCGCCGACTAGCCAGACACTGAGCCCGGCCGGGCCTTCATCCTGTGGTCTGGCCCAACTTGCGCCGGCAGAGCCGCGCTCTGTCGGCGCTTTTTTGCGTCTGGCCGCTTGCTGAGCGGAACGAGTCTGCAGCGACCGCGTTGCCGTGCAAGTAACGGGGGACGCCGTGGCGCTACACATATTCCAGTACAAAGACACCGAGATCTACGCCCTGACCTATGACAGGCGCGGCGCCAACTTGCCGGTGCCAAAGCATGGCGAATGGCGCTTCATCGAGGCCCTTGATCCGGTCCACTTCGCCTGGGGGGAAGAGAACTTCGGAGCGGCGCAGGCGGCACTGGACGCGAAGGGCTTCTTTATGTTCGAGGGCGAGATGATAACAGCGGAGGAGGACATTCCCGCCCGCGCCCCAAAGCACTGGGAATAACAGGCCGCTCAGTCCCGGCGCCTGCCCTTATCTCGCTCGTCGGCAGCCGTCCAGGGCTTGTCGGCGCTTTTTTTACGTCTCCCGTCTGTGACTGAGAACTGGCCGGCCGTGTCGCGCTGCCCGCGAACTCGGGGTTTCACCCGATGGACGCTGTCGCCCGCTCACCAAATGTTAAGGAGATCAATTCGGGACATGGGGACTTTGCCATGCAGCCTCGCCAGATAGCGCGGCCGACCTCGTTCGGGCCTGACGAACTGAAGCTGGTGTTCAGGGCCTACGATGACGCCTGGAGCGAGATCGTATCGAAGATCAACTCTGACCCCGTTGCTCTGGAGTGGGCCAGGATGTCGCTCGCCACGATTGTGCTTGGGTTGGCAAACGCGGAACAGTCCGGCCCCAACGGACTAAGGGCGCTGGCAGTGGCGGTGTTCTGCAACAAGCACCGGATCGAGGTTGACCGCGCCGCCTAGTCGCCCCGTTCAGTCCCGACGCCTGCCCTTATCTCGCTCGCCGGCCATCTGCGCCAGGGCAACATAGCTGACAGCGATCCCGAGCATGATCCGCTTGGCCTCAGGCTTGGTCAGCTGTTCGGCTAGGTCACGAGCTTCTTCCGCCCGCGTACGCCAGTGGCGCGCGTCGTCAATGCGATGTGGCATGGATGTCCTCCCGCACGCGTGCCCACACGCATGGGTAGCATCCCAACAGCGCAACGTCCACAAAATCGACACAATTAAAAAGTCCCGGCGTGGTCGTCGTCAGACCAGTTGCCGGGGCTTCGAGTGATCGGCCCGTCCTACCAAAGCCGGGCGGTCGGGGATTAGGTGGGATGCGGACTGTCTGGTTTCAAGCCCTTGCGGCGGCGAGTTGGATGACGTTGGACGCTTGCGCCGGCTGGCCGATCACAACCGACACATGGTCGGCCCAGGCTTGGAAAGCGGCCTTGACCTGAGTTTCCATGCGCGCCTCTGCCGAGTAGTGCCGTTCGTCAACGCTCTGATCAAGGTGGTTCAGCGCCAGGTTGCGGATTCCGGGGAAGGCGGACAGTGATTCCGGTCGATCGCGGACACGGTTCCGGTCGATGGCGGACAGCGTTCCGGTGATCGCGGACAGCGGCTCCCGTCGACGAGTGCAAGGGTTCACTCCGCGCCGTTCGTGTCAAGTCTGCCACGCCTGGCAGTCTTTTCCGGCCAGCCGTCCGCAGCGGGCTTGCGCAGGCTCTCGCCCTTGAGCGCGAGGCGGTGGGCCGTGTGCACGAGGCGGTCGAGCACGGCGTCGGCCACCGTCGGGTCGGGGATCACGTCGTGCCAGGCATCGACCGGGAGCTGGCTGGTCACGATGGTGCTGGTGCGGCCGTGGCGATCGTCGACGATCTCGAGGATGTCGCGGCCTTGCTGGGACGTCATGGTCGCCGGGCCCCAGTCGTCGAGGATCAAGAGCACGCGCGCAAGGCTCTTCAGGAGCCGGGCGTGGCGCCCGTCGCCGCGGGCCAGCGCCAGCGCATCGAGCAGGCGCGGCACGCGCCAGTAGAGCACGGACCGGTCGTCCCTGCAGGCCTTGTGGCCGAGCGCACAGGCAAGCCAGCTCTTTCCCGTACCGGTCTTGCCGGTGATAAGAAGATCCTGCCGGCGCGCGATCCACTCGCCGGTGGCGAGCCTGGCGAACAGCGCCCGGTCGAGGCCACGCGAAGCCTTGGTGTCGAGGTCCTCGATCGCCGCGTCCTGCCGCAGGTTAGCGGACTTCAGCCGCGTGACGAGCCGCTTGCTCTCGCGCTCGGCGGCCTCGCGGTCGACGAGCAGCCCGAGTCGCTCCGAAGGTGAGCCCGTCGACGTTGCGCTGGCCCCTCTGCTCGTCGAGCGCCTTGGCCATGCCGGTGAGCCCGAGCGCGACGAGACGGTCGTAGGCGGGATGCGTGAGCATGCGTGGCTCCTCTCTTTCGGTCGCCCGCAGAGCACTCATCGCGTTGCCGCCGCGTGCGGGCTGCGCGCACGGACGCGAGGAGGCGGGCTCAGTGGTAGTAGCCACGGCCGCGGATGCTGGCATGCTGGATCGGCGCGGCGCCCGCCGCACTGCTCGGCGCGTAGGCGCGGTCGAGGCCGTTCTGCAGGATCGACTGATCGAGCCGTAGGTCTTTGCGCCGATGTCGTTGCCGCGCCTGGCGCCTGCCTCGATGCGTTCCGGGCCGTAGCTCCTGAGTAGACCGAGGATGCCGAGGCACGAGCGGAAGCCCTGCTCCGGGTGCGGCTTCGCCTTCATGATCGCCTCGAGCAGCGCCGTCGTTGCCGGGCCGATCCTGCCAGCCTCGCGCAGCATCCGGGCCGGCGACCACTCGGCATAGCGGCGATGGCTCGGCGGCATGTGCTCCGGCGTCGTCGTATGCTTGTGCTTGAGAGGCGAGCGCACGTGGCTGGCAACGCGCCGGCCCTTATGGAACGCCTCGATCGTGGCGCCGGTGAAGCGTACGTCGACGCTCTCGCGCAAGAGCCGGTACGGCACCGAGTAGTAGTGCCCGTAGACCTCGACGTGATAGTCCGGCGCCACCGTGCAGCGCCTCTATTCCGCGTACTGGTAGCGCTCGGCCGGCAGCGGCTTCAGCGCCGGACAATCGAGGGTCGCAAACAGCTCGCTGCGGCTCTTGCCGACCCGCCGCATCGGCTTGGCGTTGATCGCCGCAACGCAGTCGCGCACCGCGGCATTGAGCTCATCGAGCGAGAAGAAGCGGCGGTGACGCAGCCGCCCGAGCACGTTGCGCTCGACGATCTGCACGGCCACCTCCACCTTGGCTTTGTCGCGTGGCTTGCGGATGCGGGCGGGGAGCACCACGAAGCCGTAGTGGTCGGCCAGCTCCTGGTACGTCCTGTTGACGCCCGGCTCGTAGCGCGACGGCCTGGTGATGCCGGCCTTGAGATTGTCCGGTACCGCCGCCTTCATCACCCCGCCGAGGAAGTCGAGCGCGTTGACGTGCGCCCCGATCCAGTCGGGCAGCGTCTCCGTCCAGCGGGCCTCAGCGTACGTGTAGCTCGACGCGCCGAGCACGGCCACGAACAAGTGCGCCGCGTGCACCTCGCCCGTCGCCGCATCGATGACGGGAATCGTATCGCCGGCCCAATCGACGAACAGCTTATCGCCGGCCACGTGCGTCTGCCGCATGACCGGCGACAGCCGCTTGCGCCAGCGGCCGCACAGCTCGCAGAACTGCGAGTAGCCGTGCCCGTCGGCACATTCGGCGCGATGCTCCTCCCACAGGATCATCAGCGTCACGCCACGCCGCTTCAGCTCCTCGTGCACCTTGGCCCGGTCCGGCACCGGCCTGGTCGGGCCGTCGTGTCACCCCGCCGGCACGAACAGCCGCCACTCCAGATCGGCGTCGCTCAGCTCCTCCGGGATCGGCCACGTGATGCCGATCACCCTGGCGCGGGCGATGTACTCGCCCACCGCTGTCTTGCCGACGCCCGTCGCCTCGCTCACCTGGCGCACGCTGAGCCCCAGCTCGTGCGTCAGCCGCAACACTTCGCGGATCTTCCTCATCGACACTCTCTTCGTCGCCATCGGCCGCCCCGCTGTTCTTGTTGACAGCGAGTGCCGATCTGCTGATTCGAATGTCGACGGGAGCTATGCCTGAACGGTCGTCAGAAACTGTCCGCGATCACTGGATTACTGTCCGCGATGCGCCGGAATGACTGTCCGCGATGGACCGGACTCTGCACACGTGGGGAGCTGAAGGCCCAGCAGGGTGCTCTGAAGCCCTCGCGTCTCGTGTTCATTGACGAGACTGCGGTGACGACCAAGATGACCAGGCTGTACGGCCGCGCTCCGAGGGGCCAGCGGTTGGTTGCCAAGGTGGGCCACTGGAAGACGCTCACCCTCGTGGCCGCCCTGCGCATCGACGGCGTCACCTTACGTGATCGACGGCGCGATGGATGGCCCGTCCTTCCTGGCCTATGTCGAGCAGATCCTCGTGCCGACCTTGAAAAAAGGCGACATCGTCTTCATGGACAACGTGCGCATCCACAAGGTCGCGGGGGTGCGCGAGGCGATCGAGGCCGCCGGAGCACGGTTGCGCTATCTCTCGGCCTACTCCCCCGACCTCAACCCCATCGAGAATGCCTACGCCAAGATCAAGTCGCTCCTGCGCAAGGGCGCCGCCCGCACCGTCGACAAGCTTTGGAAGCTGGTCGGACGGACCGTGAAGGCGATTGCGCCATCCGAATGCGCCGGCTACTTCAGGCACGCAGGCTATCGCGCCTGATCCACATCAGCTGGAATCTGCTCTAGACTGCGGTCCGCCAAGCAGCGCTCTGGCCGACCCAAACGCACGCTTACAAGGGCGCGCACGTCACAGCGTTTCGCCTGCGAATATCACAGCTTCGACAGCTCGTCGGCAAGGTCCACCGCATCCTTGCATTCGGGTCGGTCTTGAGCGTCAAGCTTCCTCGCGAGTGCAAGTGCGTTGCTTGCCCCAGTCCTAATACCACTCTGGCGTTGCGTGTCGCCAGGAGAGAGCGCCCGGCCTCCCGTTTGCTCACCCATTATGGAGGTCGGCGGATGCTGCCCCTTTTGCTCACCTGCCGTCGGCGCCGGGCTTCCTGCGGTTGGACCTGTCCCCGCGTCGCTCGCCGCGAGCTGCTTGGTGAGTGCCGCAATCTGTTGAGCGCAAGGTCCCGCACTAGCGCTGGCGCTTCCCAGGGCGATCACAATGGGTGTTGCGATCAGCGTGGTTAAGACTTTCATCGGAACCTCCTTCCGCGCGAAGGCGCGGCATGTACTCCCGCAGGGCAAACGTTGGCCCACAACCGGTGTTCCGCCAGTGAGCCTTCGCAGCAATGCGGACGGCAATGCCGGCTCCGCTTAGCCGGCTGACGACCCGCCGTCCGTGGAAAGCCCGTATCCCAGAACATGTCATCGGTCCGGTCATGGTCGCACACCAGGCTGTCTCGCCGAACGGCCATCAGGCTCAGCCGAAAAAGATTGCGGCGTACATAGGCAGGTTCCACCCGCCGCCGACTACCTGTGCCACCGTACCTACCCCGCGATGGCGCTCGACGGCACAGCCGGAACGGCCGAGGAAAATCAGCCCTGGAGCGCGGTGGGAATAGGGAGATCGTCCCGACCTCTGCCACCGCCGCACTCCTCGCAACCCGAAGCTCGCGCGCTGGGTCGTGGTAGCCGACATCGTCGCAATGCCTTCTGCCGGATTTGGACACGCTCGGCCTTAAACCAGCGTCGGCGCCGCGCAGACCGCGCGTGACCGATCGAGTCACGGCTTAAGGTCGACCGCTGCCTTGAGACTGCCGTCCATGTAGAACGGCACCGAGCTGTGCACATGCATGACCTTCCAGGCGCCGTCTTCCTTGCGGAACACGACCGTGGAGCGGGTCCAGACATCTACGTTCCCGCCGTCGGTCTTCCTGCCGGTCATGTGATCGAGGCTGCGCGATACCGCAAGCGTGTGGCTCACCGTCACCACCTGATCGGTCAGCTCGTAGCCGATCGGCCCGTCCCAAGTCTTGAACCAGCCTTCCAGCACCTTGCGGTCGTGTGCTTCAGCGGCGGCGCGAGATCGAAGGTAACGACATCCTCGGTAAAGAACCGCGACATAGCGGCGGCATTCTTGTCGCCAATGGCGCGGGCCCAATCTTGGGTCGCCTTGCGAATGGTCGCCCGCTCGCAATGCTCATTGATGTCTCCTATGCGGACACGTCCCCCGTCTTGGGGAACTCGCGATGGCATCAGCCGGTTTCTACTCTGTGGGCCGGCTTCCCAAGCGGTACCGTGACGCGAATGGATGACTTGCAATGGCCAACGAATACCCCAAGCCCCCTTTCCCCAGGCAGACGCAGTCGGGCTCCACGTCCAAGATGACGCCCGTCCCGGACCATGGCGAGGCCTCCTACAGGGGCTCAGGCCGGCTCAACGGCAAACGGGCCGTCATCACCGGCGGTGACAGCGGCATTGGCCGCGCCGTGGCCATCGCCTATGCGCGCGAAGGCGCCGATATTCTGATCGCCTATTTGAAGAGGATGAGGATGCATGCGCCACCAAGGAGCTGGTTGAAGCGGAAGGCCGCAAAGCCGTACTCGTGCGCGGCGACATTCAGGACGCGCCGGCCACTGCGAGGCGATCATCCGAATGGCCGTGATCGAGCTCGGCGGCATCGACATTCTCGTCAACAACGCCGCTCACCAGGCCAGCTTCAAGCACATCGACGATATCTCGAACGAAGAAAGGGAGCGGACCTTCCGGGTCAACATCCACGCCAAGTTCTACCTGACCAAGGCGGCCGTCGCGCACATGAAGCCCGGCAGCGCCATCATCAACACGGCGTCGGTCAACTCCGATCAGCCAAATCCGACGTTGCTCGCCTACGCGACGACCAAGGGGGCGATACAAATTTCACGCCCGGATTGGCACAGATGCCGGCGGAGAAGGGATTCGTGCCAATGCCGTGGCGCCAGGGCCGATCTGGACGCAGCTGATCCCCTCGACCCTTCCGGAGCAGTCTGTGTCGACCGTTCGGCGAGCAGGTGCCGATGAAGCGGTCGGAACAACCAGCGGAGCCGCAACCGCCTTCGTCATGCTCGCCGATCCGCACTCCAGCTACGTGTCCGGCGCCACGATCGCCGTCACCGGCGGGCGTCCGATGCTTCGATAAATAGGTGTCGTGGAGAAGGCCCACATGCCAAAGCCGGCGAACCCGCGGGAGACCGAAGAGAAGGCCAAGAAGAAACCCGGCGGGCAGCAACACCCAAACCCGCCGAAGAAGACCGACACCAACAACACCGAGCGCAACCCGCGCGACCAGAAGGGCCGCGGAGGCAGCAAGTAGCCACTTCAGAGTTTGATCAGGGCCAGGCCCCAACGCTTCACCATCGTCACCGCACCCGTGCTGCTCGCCAAGCACAAGCCATGGCTCGGCTACTGCGATGCCGAACGGCGCCT
>Ga0075421_100008054_pt1 | contig 12932 bp, 10 predicted proteins | sample SoiMetdeltSBSDD5_FD_75292 | JGI IMG/M metagenome (GOLD analysis project Ga0075421, IMG submission 75292) | Bulk soil microbial communities from a Populus tree surrounding site in Tennessee, USA - Soil MetaG P. deltoides SBSDD5 | ecosystem: Environmental > Terrestrial > Soil > Tree plantation... | reverse complement strand
AGCCGCAGCCCGTCGACCTCGCGGTAGGTCGGCGCGAAGTCGAAGCCGGGCAGGTCGTCGAAGCGCTCATCGGGTGTGCGGAGGAAGTCCATCGCGGCTCCGTCAGGGCCTCACGTTGCAGGACGCCCCGCGGCAGGCTTCGAGCCTCGCGAGCTTGCGCGCGAGCCGCGCCTGCGTCGCGGCATAGGCGGGATCGCCGGCGACGTTGTCGAGCTGGTACGGATCGACGTCGCGGTCGTACAGCTCGGGCTCGCCGGTCTCCGTCCAGACGACGTAGGTGTAGCGGTCCGTGCGCACGCCGCTGTAGGGCTGGTCCCAGGCGTTGACCGGGATGTCGCCGGCGAACAGCGGCGCCAGCGCCTCGATCTGAAGCGCGCGATCCGGCCGCCGGTCGTGGTCGCGCACCGTCGGCAGCAGCGAAACGCCGTCCATCGTCCGCCCCGCCTTCGCACGCGCTGCGTCGAGGAGCGTGGGCGCCAGGTCGACGTTCGACACCTGCCCGCGCACCGTCCTGCCCTTCGGCACCCCCGGGCCGCGCAGCACGAGCGGGATGCGCAGCGACTCCTCGTAGGGCAGGAACTTGTCGCCGGTGATCCGGTGCTCGCCCTGGAGCCAGCCGTTGTCGGACAGGAACAGGATCAGCGTGTTCGAGAGCTGGTCGGTCTCGCGCAGGGCCTCGACCAGCTCCGCGACCCGGTCGTCGACGGCGAGCAGCGAGCCCGCGCGCCCCTCGTAGTCGAGCTGGAGCTGCGCGATCTGCTCCGCGGTCATCGGGGTCGCTGCGTCCGTGACCGGGGTCGGCTTGTCGCTGAGGTCGGGCTCGTTGAAGCTCGGAGGGCGCGGCAGCACGTAGCCCTCGCTCCGCTCCGCGTAGCGCGGCGCCGGGCGGGGGTCGGGGCCGGGGCGCCCCATCAGCGTGGTCGAGACGTCCTCGCGGTGCGGCGCCGCCGGCGCCCACCAGATGAAGAACGGCCGCTTCGACCGGCGCTCGCGGCGCACGAGCCGCTCGGTGATCTTGCCGGTGACGTCAGGCGAGTAGTCGTCCGGGTTCTCGGCCCCCCAGTAGGTGTAGGGCCGGGGGCCGAAGACCTCCTCGAGCCGGGCGAAGACCTGGGCGACGGTCTGGACCCCGCCGATGACCTCGATGTTCGCGAACTCCACCAGGCCGCGCGCGAAGTCGGCGTCGCCCCACGACCGCAGCTCGCCGTCGCGGTTCATCACGAAGTTGAAGTAGTCGTAGGCGGAGACGTCGAGCAGTCCGCGCCAGATGTCGAATCCCTTCGGCACCTCGCCGTGCGCGTCGCGGGCGCCGTAGCCGTTCAGCCACTTGCCGACCAGCGCCGTGCGGTAGCCCGCGTCCTGCAGCCACGCCGGCAGGGTGTTGCCACGGCGCTTCATGCCGTACCAGCCATAGGGATAGAAGTTCCCGGCGACGCCGTGGTTGTGGGCGTACTGGCCGGTGATGAAGGTGGCCCGCGCCGGGCAGCAGAGCGGAAACGAGTCGATCGCGTCGGCGAAGGTGGTTCCCTTCGCGGCCAGCAGCTGCCGGGTCTTCGGCATCAGCGCGAGGTCGGTCGCGGCCATGTCGTCGGTCATCACGACGAGGATGTTGGGCCGCTTGCCCTCGCCGGCATCGGCCGGCCGCGCCTCGGCCCCCGCGGCGAGGCCGGCGACTGCGGCAACCGTGAGGACGAGCGCGGTGCAGATCGCCGTGGGCCGCGTCCGCCTCGGTCTCCCGGCCTCCGGATGCGCCGCTCCCCCGTCGCTCAACCTCATGGCGCGCAACCGTAACATGATGTGTCACACTGTGTCAACATGTCGACCACCCGGCCACGGTCACAGGCCCGCGAGACCCGCGAGCGGACCCGCGCACAAATCATCGAGGCCGCGACCGAGCTCGTCCGCGAGCGCTCCTACGCCGAGCTCAACGTCGGCGAGCTGATGGCCAGGGCCGGGATCGGTCGGACCCTCTTCTATCGCCACTTCGACGACCTCGGCGACCTGTTGATCCGCGCCAACCGCAAGCCGCTGCAGGAGATGTTCGAGGCGCAGGCGGCGCTCGCCGAACTCGCTAGCGACACCGAGGGTGCCGGGGACGCCGCCCGCGCCGCGATCGAGCTCAGCGTCGCCGCGTATCGCCGCCATGGCCCGCTGTTGCGGGCGATCGCGGAGGCAGCGCCCGGAGACCCGCGGATCGCGGAGGGCTACGCGGCGTTCCGGGCCCGCTACGACGCGCTCGTCGCCGAGGCGCTCAGGGCGCACGCGCGCCGGTCGCTCGCGGATCCGGACGAGACGGCGATCGCCCTGGTCCGCCTCAACGAGAGCTATCTCCTCGACGCCTTCGGGCGGGAGCCACGGGTGGCGGAGAAGGCCGCGGTCCAGACGCTCGCCGAGATCTGGGACGCGGTGATCAGGGGTTAGCCGCAAGCGCGACGCCGCTCTCGGACGTCGCGCGGCTGGCGTTCGCGGCCAGCTCGCCGACGATCTGCGGCCACAGCTCGCGCGGGAGGTCGTGGCCCATCCCGGGGATCATCACGAGCCGCGCACCGGGGATCGCCGCGGCCACCGACCGGCCGGCGGCCGGCCGGACGAGCGGGTCGCGGCTCCCGTGGATGACCACCGTCGGGGCGCGGACTCCGCGTAACCGGCGCGAGCGATCGCCGGAGGCCGTGATCGCGTGCAGCTGGCGCGCCGCCCCGGGGGGGTTGTGGCCGCGGTCGTAGCCGGCGGCGACATGCTCCCGCAGCCGAGGCTCGTCGGGCGGGTAGTCGGGCGAGCCGATCACCTTGAACAGCTCCACGACCCTGTCGACGTAGCGTTCCCGGTCGCGAGGCGGCTGGGAGAGCAGCACCCCTAGCGCCCGCAGTCGCGGCAGCGACGTGGTCCGCTTACCGCTGCCGGTCATGATCAGGCCGAGGGAGCGCACCCGCTCGGGGCGCCGATAGCCGAGCACCTGAGCGATCATCCCGCCCTGGGAGGCGCCGACGACGTGCGCGGAGCCCAGCCCCAGGTGCTCGATCAACGCCGCGAGGTCGTCGGCCATGTCGTCGAGCGAGTAGGCGAGCCCGCGCCGCGACCCGAGCAGCATCGCGGCGCGGCTCGGGACCGGGGCGTCGATGTGAGTCGAGCGGCCGATGTCGCGGTTGTCGAACCGGATGACCCGGAAGCCCTCGTCCGCGAGCAGCTCGCAGAAGCCCAGGTCCCAATGGATCATCTGGGTCCCCAACCCCATCACGAGCACGAGCGGCTCGCCATCAGGGTCGCCGAGCTCCTGGTAGCAGAGCTCGATCCCGTTGACCGCCGCGAGCTGTTCGGAGCCGACCCGCATCCCCTGCTATTCAGCCCGCCGCGATCGCGTGGGCGGTCCGCCGCGCCAGCGCCATGATCGTCGCCATCGGGTTGGTGCCCGACGCCGATGGGAAGGCGCTCGCGTCGCCGATCCAGACGCCGGGGGAATCGTGGAGCTGCCCCCAGGGATTGGCGACCGACGTCTGCGGGTCGCGGCCCATCCTGCACGTGCCCATCTGATGCGCCGAGAAGGTGAGGTACTCGCGCGGCACGATCTCGAGGCCGTTGAGCGCCTCGACGAACGCCTCGAGGTCGTCGCCGCGGGTCCAGTCGGGCGCTCGCAACCCGCTGCCGACGATCTCACGGGCACCGGCCGCGTCGTGCACCCGCACCAGCTGCTCGACCGCCAGCTTCAGGGCCCGCCGGTCGGTCTCGTCGGCGAGCGGATAGTGGACGATCGGGTCGCCCGCGGCGTCGATCACGACCCGACCGTGACCGTGTTCGCGCGTGACGGCGACCAACGGCGCGGCGTGCGCCCACTCGCGCATCCGGCGCTTGTGGTCGGCGCCGGAGCGCCAAGGGATCGCGCCCGCGAACAGCCCCGTGGTTGCCTGAGCGCACTCGATCAGGAAGCCGTACCCGTCTCCCGTGTCGGCGAACTGGTGCGAGAGCGCCGCCTGGGGCGGCCCCCACATCCAGTTCTGCGGCTCCTCGTAGTACCCGGTCACGGCCACGGTCGGGTGCAGGCGCAGGTAGTCGCCGACCGCCGGCCCGCCGATCCCGGAGCGCAGCAGCAGCGCGGGCGAATGCAGCGCTCCGGCGGCGACCACGACCACGGGCGCGCGCACGGTGAGCGCGACTTCCGGTGCGCCGTTCGCCGCGGCGGCGGCCGGATCGCTCCAGAGGGCCTCGACCCCGGCCGCCCGCGCATCGTCGATGAGCACCCGGCTCGCCGCGGCGCCGGCGAAGATCTCGGCGCCGGCCGCCTGGGCGTCGACGAGATACGTCTTCGCGGTCGATCGCTTGGACCCCGAGGCGTCGCCGAAGCCCATGAACGCGGCGCTCTCGGGCGAGTAGAGATCGCGGTCGGCGTTGCGCGTGATGAGCCGGAAGTCGTAGCCCAGGTGCTCGCAGCCCTCGCGCATCCGCTGGTGCGGGCCGTTTAGGTCGCTGCACTCGTCGTTGACGCTCAGGCGCTCGAAGACCGCGTCGAGGTGGCGGTCGAAGTCCGATTCGGCCAGGTCCGTGAGCCCGTGCTCGGACGCCCACTCCGCGCGGACGTGGTCGTAGGTGCGCAGGCAGTTGGTCCAGTTGATGACCGTCCCGCCGCCGACGCCCGCTCCGGCGACGATCGAGACCTGGCCCTCGGCGCTCGGGAACGGCCCGCCGCCGAGGTAGGAGCGCTGGTACGCGTCGAGCTCTCGTCCGTCGAAGTCGGCGTCGTCGAGGTAGTCGCCGGCCTCGAGCACGACCACCGAGCGACCGGCAGCCGCGAGCTCGGCCGCGACGACGCCACCGCCGGCCCCCGAGCCGACCACGCACACGTCCGCCTCGACCACCTCGTCGGCGCCCGCGGGACGGCGCACGCGAAGCGGGCGCTCGCGTCCCGCCGGCGGCGGGGCCGGCGGCGGAAAGCCGATGGCGGCCCAGTTCGGGTTGACCCCCGTGCCGAGCTCGGGCAGGGCGTAGAAGATCGAGCCGGCGAGGCCGCGCAGCGTCGAGATCCCGGCCAGGGCCTCGGGGCTCTGGTCGGAGAAGCCGTGCACGATCTGCTCACGGACGGCCTGATCGGTGGCCATGGACATCCCGCTCTCGGCGAGCGCGTCGAGCAGCGATCGCAGTCCGGCGGTCTGCGCCTCGTCGAGCCCCGCACCCAGGAGCGCGATCTCGACCCCTTCGGGCACGCTCAGGTGCGACGCCGCGCGCGCCCAGAACCCGTGGTGGCCCTCGTCGCCGGCAGGCGTGGGCAGCGTCGGAATGAACGTGTCACAGAGCGCGAGCAGAGTCGCGCGCTGCGCGTCGGTGAACAGCTCGCTCGTCGCGAGCGCCGCGAAGGCCTCGCCGATCGTCGCGCTCACCTGCGCGTTGTAGGGGAAGTGGTGGGCGTCGCGCGAGGGCGCGTACCCGGGGGTGATCATCAGCGACTGGCGCTTTGTGTACTTGCGGATCCCGTCGGGCCCGTGGCGCGAGCCCAGCCCCGAAGCCTTCCAGCCCCCCATCGGCAGCTCCAGCGCCGCGTAGTTGAGCTGCGCGTCGTTCACCATTGCGGTGCCGGCCTCGACTTGGCGCGCGATCTGCTCGCCGCGCTCGTGGTCGCGGGTCCAGACCGACGCCTGGAGCCCGTATGGCCCGTGGTTGGCGAGCTCGATCGCCTGCTCGGCGTCGCGCACGCGCATGACGGGCAGCGTCGGGCCGAAGGTCTCCTCGACCATGCAGCGCATCGAGTGGTCGACGTCGGCAAGCACCGTCGGGCGGTAGAAGCGACCTGGCCCGTCGCCGCGCTCGCCGCCGGTGACCACGCGGGCGCCCTTCTCGACCGCGTCGCGCACGTGCGCCTCGATCAGCTCGATCTGGGGCGGGAAGATGATCGCGCCCACGTCCACCGTGCCGGGTTCGCCGGGCGGGCCCTGGCGCAGCGCCTCGACCTTCGCCGCCACGCGCTCGAGGAACTCGTCGTGCACCGCGTCCTCGACGTAGATGCGCTCGACCGAGATGCAGACCTGGCCCGAGTTGTTGAGCCCGTAGGAGACGGCCGCGTTCGCGGCACGCTCGAGGTCGGCATCGGCGAGCACGATCATCGGGTCCTTGCCGCCGAGCTCGAGGCTGACAGGGGTCAGCGTCTCCGCCGCGCGCGCCATCACCTTCTTTCCGGTCTCGACCGAGCCGGTGAACATGACGAAATCGACCTCGTCCACGAGCGCGGCGCCGGTCTCCCCGCGCCCCGTCGCGGCCTGGAACACCCCCTCGGGCAAACCGCAGTCCGCGAGCATCTCGGCGAGCAGCAAGGAGGTCAGCGGCGTGACCTCGGACGGCTTCAGCACGACCGCGTTCCCCGCGGCGAGCGCGGGGATGCAATCACCAAACGAGTTGTTGAGCGGGTAGTTCCACGGCCCGATCACCCCGACCACGCCGAGCGGCGCGTAGCGGACGACGAGCCTTCGACCGCGCACGAACGGCGACGCGGAGGCAATCTCCTCATCGGCGAGATAGAGCGGCGCCTGGCGGGCCCAGAACTCGAGCGCCGAGAGGCCGTAGGAGAGCTCGGCGAACTGCGTCTCGTCGACGGGCCGGCCGGTCTCCGCCACGATCGTGGCGACGACGCGCTCGGCGTTCGCCACCATCCATCGGCGGGCGTCGAGCAGCACCTTGGCGCGCGCCTCGAAGCCGGCCTCGGCCCAAGCGGGCTGCGCCGCGCGAGCGGAGACGACCAACCCCCGCACCTCCTCCGCGCCGAGCTCGGGCACCGTGGCGATCGTCTCCCCCGTCGCCGGGTTTTCGACCGGGATCCCCGCGCCGTCGGACATCCCGCGAGTCTAGACGGAGCTCTCGTGCTCGGACATGAACGGTTGCGAGAGATCGTCGTCGGGCACCACGTCGGTATTCGCGCGGCGGTCCCAGAAGCCGCGGCGATCGTCGCGGGTGACCAAGCCGAGCGCTCCGAGACCGAGCGGGATCATCGCCAGCACCAGGCCGACCAACCGCCGGCGGGCGCGCTGAAAGCCGAGCCGCCGCGACCCGTCCTCATCGTGAATTCGGATCGAGAGCAGGCGCATCCCCGGGGTCTGGCCGGCCGCCGCCCAGAAGGTGAGCAGGTAGACCGAGCCGAAGACGATCCAGGAGCCGAGACCGAAGACGATCCCCGCGGCGCCGACACCGTTCGGGTCCCCGAGCGCCGAGAAGACGAACCCGAACAGCGCCGCAGCGGCGAGGAAGATCCCATTCAGGATCACGCCGTCCAGCACCGCCGCGCTCACGCGCGCGATCAGTCCGATGTGGTCGGTCGGTTGCGTGCGGGGCCGGCCGATCACCCGCCGGACGAAGCGCTCGAGGCCGTTGTCGAGGCGACCGGCGACCGCGCGGATCTGGCGGCCGATGTCGCGCAGCAGCCCGACGCCCTGCGAGGCGATCGCGGCCCGGAGCTCGGGCGCCTCGGCGATCCGCTCGATCAGCTTCTGCGCCTCGTCCGATCGCAGCAGTCGGTCCCAGACGTGGTCGACCAGCTCGGAGTCAAGCACCTTGACAGCCGCCCGCTCGACGGCCGGGCTCGACAGGGTGCGCTCGAGCGCGTCCTGCGCCGCCTCGCTCTCGAGCACGCGGACGATCGCCCGCTCGACCGCCGGGCTCTCGAGCGCGCGCACGATCGCCTCCTCGGTGGTGCGCTCGACCGCGTCGTCGATCCCGGTCGCCGCGGCCATCCGCTCGGCGCCGCGGGCGCCGATGCCGAGCAGCCGGCTGGGGAGCTGCGGCCGTCGCCCGGGGTCTTGTGGATCCGGCGCCATCGCTTCGGTGATGGTCCCGTCCGCGACGGTCGGAACGATGGCGACATGCTCACCGCGGTGATCTCGGACCTGCACCTCGGGCTCGGCAGCGGCGCCGACCTGCTGCGCCGGGCCCGGTTTCGCGAGCCGCTTCTCGCCGCGCTCGGGCGGGTCGACCGCCTCGTCCTGCTCGGCGACGTGCTCGAGCTCCGCGACCGGCCGCTCGCGGACGTGCTGGAGGCCGCCGCGCCCGCGGTCGCGGCGCTCGGCGACGCGATGGCCGGCCGCGAGCTAGTGATCGTGCCCGGCAATCACGACCACCACCTGATCGAGGCCTGGCTGGAGCGGCGCACGCTCGCGGGCGAGCCCGCGCTCGGGCTCGAGCAGCTCGGCGAGCCCGAGGGCACCGCGTTCGAGGCGCTCGCCGCGCATGCCGCAGCGGCCACGGTGCGGTTCGCCTACCCCGGCATCTGGCTGCGCGACGACGTCTACGCCATCCACGGCCACTACCTGGACCGGCACCTGACCGTGCCGACGATCGAGCGCCTTGGCGTGGCGCTGGTCGAGCGCGTGCTCGGCCTCCCCACCACGGGCCCGGATCCGCTCGCGCCACCCGACGACGAGCCGGATCGCATCGACGAGTACGAGCGAGTGCAGACGCCCGTGTACGCGTTCCTCTTCAACCTCGCCCAGGCGACCGTGGGCGAGCGCCGCGCCGGCGCCAATCCGTCGGCGCGGATCTGGCAGATGCTGGGCGGCGGCGACACACGCTCGGCGCGGCTTCGAAGCTGGGTGCTGGGCGCGGTCGCGGTCCCTGGCGCTGTCGGGGTCGCGAACCGGCTCGGGCTCGGCCCCGTGCGGTCCGACCTCTCGGCGGGGGCCATTGCGCACGCCGGGTTCGAGGCCATGGCCGAGGTGGTCGAGCGGCTCGGAATCGCCGCCGAGCACGTGATCTTCGGCCACACCCACCGCCGCGGCGCCCCGAGCGGGCAGACCGCAACCGCGCTCTGGAACGCCGGCAGCTGGGTGCACGCGCCGGGGCTGCTCGGCGAGACCGCGGCCGTGAGCCCGTACTGGCCGGGAACGCTCGCGATTGTCGAGGACAGCGGGCCGCCGCAACTCCATCACCTGCTGGACGACCTCAGCCGGGAAGCCCTCGCCGCGGAGGACTAGGCTGAGGCGCGATGAGCCGGGCCGAGCGATGAGCGTGCTGACGCTGCCGTTCGAGTTGCCGGCCCGCGTCGTCCGCCGGGCTGCCGACGATCTCGGCGCGATCGCCCGGGTCGCACGCGAACTTCCGGCCCGCCTCGACACTCTCGACGCCCGCGCCGCGCGGGTCCAAGAACAGCTCGACCGCGCCCTCACCCTTGCCGAGTCGATCGACCGGCGCGGCGAGTCGGTCGTCGAGCTCGGGTCCAGGATCGAAGCGCGAAGCCAGGCGATGATCGAGATCGGGGAGCGCGTCCTCGAGCTCGGCGACATCCTGATGGAGCGCTCGACGCTCATGGCCGACCGCGCGAAGGAGGTCGCCGACCGCGGCGCCGACGTCGCCGCCGCCCTGCCGACGCTGCAGCGCGCGGTCTCGATCGCCGAGCCGCTCGAGGGCGCGGTCGAGCGCCTCGGCCGCGCGATCGACCGCCTGCCCGGCGGGCGGCCCCGACCCCCGCAGGTCCCGGGCGAGGCGGCGGAGCCGGCCGGCGAGCGCAATGTCACATCCACGGATGAGCCATAGACGGGCGTAGAATCGCTCTCGCGTGAGCCAGGCCACCGAAGAGCTGACGATCGACGAGCTCGCGCGCCGCACCGGGATGACGGTGCGCAACATCCGCGCCCATCAGTCGCGGGGGCTGCTGCCGGCGCCGCAGGTCCGCGGGCGGACCGGCTTCTACGGGGCCGAGCACGAGGCCCGGATCGGGCTGATCCGCGAGCTGCAGGCCGACGGCTTCAAGCTTGAGGCGATCTCGCGCCTGCTCGACAGCGCCGGAGGCTCGAGCGAGGAGGTGCTGCGCTTCACCCGCGCGGTCAAGGCCCCGTTCGAGGACGAGCAGCCGCAGATCGTCAGCGCCGCCGAGCTCGCCGAGCGCTGGGACGCCGGCGACACGGCACCCGCGCTGCTTCGAAAGGCCGAGAAGCTTGGCATCCTGCGCCCGTTGCCCGACGGCAACTTCGAGGAGCTGAGCCCGACCCTCGGCCGGGCGAGCGCCGAGCTGGGCGCACTCGGAATTCCCGCCGAGACCGCACTCGAGGTCGCGGCCGAGATCCGCAAACACGCCGGCGCGGTCGCGGAGGTGTTCTTGGAGCTGTTCGTGAAGCAGGTCTGGAAGCCGTTCGAGGATCAGGGCCGTCCCGAGCGCGACCTGCCCGCGGTCCGCGACGCGCTCGAGCGCCTGCGGCCGCTCGCATCCGACGCCCTGCTCGCGATGTTCCAGATCGTGATGACGGAGGCCGTCGAGGAGCGGATCCCGCGCGAGGTCGAGCGGATCAAGGGCCGCGACCGCTCCCGCGCCCGGCGCTAGAGCGACGACTCTAGGCGGCGCCGGCGAGCAGCCGGTCGCGGATCGTGGTCAGGTCGAGCTCGGCCGCTTCGGTCGCGGCGATGAAGTCCGCCAGCAGACCGGCGAACTCGTAGGGGCGCTCGAGCTGCGGGAAGTGCCCGACGCCCTCGAAGACCTCGAAGCGGCTACCCGGCATCGCCGCGTGGGCGGCGCGGCCGTGGGCGACCGGGATCACCGGGTCGGCCTCGCCCCAGACGAGCAGCGAGGGCACCGACTCGGCCAGGTAGAGGCGATCGAGTGCACTGACCCGCTGGCCACCCGGGTCGAGCACCGCACGCATGGTCGCGATGAACGCTGCGCGCGCCTCCGCGTCGCCGAGCGAGCTGAAGCCGCGCGCGACCTCGGCGAGGTCGGTGCCGGCCTGAAGACGCAGCAAGCCGATCGCCCTGCCGACGGCCGCGCCGGTCGCCAGGACCCGCGGATGGGTGAGCAGCGGGAGAACGAGCTCGGACCCAGGGAGGGTCGACGCCCGAAGCAGCGGATGAACCTCGCGTCCGAGGCCCCCGCTCGACACCAGGACCAGGCGCTCGGTGCGCTCCGGGAACTGGTAGGCGAACTGCATCGCGATCCCCCCGCCGAGCGAGTGGCCGACGACCGTCGCGCGGTCGTGGCCGAGGGCGACCATGATGTCGCGGACCGCGCTCGCGTATGCGCCGAGGGAGTAATCACCGCGCGGCTTCGCGGACTCGCCGTGGCCGAGCAGGTCCGGGGCGAGAACCGTATGCGCGGCCGCGAGATGCTCGATCGCCGGCTCCCACTGGTCCGAGCGGCCGGTGATTCCGTGGATCAGAACCACTGCGGGGCCTTCGCCGCGCAAGCGGAAGCAGACCCGGTGGCCGTGCAGCTCGATCTCGCTGTGCGTTGACATCGCCACGTTTAACCCTTACCCTCGCCGATGTTACATAAGCAAGTGTCGTATTCTCCCGAGGAGCTCCGTAACGTGAACGCCACCACCAGCGAGGAGCTGGTCGAGCAGGCCCTGGCCGGGCCTGGGCACTCGACGCCGCTGTTCTCGCTCGAGCTGACCCAGGACCAGAAGGATGTCCGTGAGTGGGTGCACGGCTTCGCCGCCGATGTCGTCCGCCCCGCCGCCGCCGAGTGGGACGAGCGCGAGGAGACCCCCTGGCCCGTGATCGCCGAGGCGGCGAAGATCGGGCTGTACGGCTACGAGGGCCTGGCGCAGTTCTGGTTCGACCAGTCCGGGTTGATGCTGCCGATCGTCAACGAGGAGCTCTTCTGGGGCGACGCGGGGATCGGGATGTCGATCATGGGCACGTCGCTGGCCGTCGCCGCCATCTTCGGTCAGGGCACGCCCGAGCAGATGGCGGAATGGATCCGGCAGTGCTTCGGGACCGCCGACGACCCCAAGGTGGCCGCCTTCTGCTCTTCGGAACCCGACGCCGGCTCCGACGTGTCGGCGATCCGCACCACCGCCAAATACGACGAGGCCGATGACGAGTGGGTGATCAACGGCCAGAAGGCGTGGGCGACCAATGGCGGGATCGCCGACGTCCACGTGGTGATCGCCTCGGTCGACCGCGACCTCGGGGCCCGCGGGCATGCCGCGTTCATCGTCCCGCCCGGGACGAAGGGGTGCGAGCAGGGCGCCAAGGTGCGCAAGCATGGCCTGCGGGCCTCCCATACCGCGGACGTCCACCTCGACGACTGCCGCGTCCCCGGCTCCTGCCTGCTCGGCGGCAAGGAGAAGCTCGACGAGCGCCTGGCACGCGTGCGCGAGGGCAAGAGCGGTCAGTCGCAGGCGGCGATGCAGACCTTCGAGGCGAGTCGCCCGACGGTCGGCGCGCAGGCGATCGGGATCGCCCGGGCCGCGTACGAGTACGCGCTCGAATACGCGAAGGAGCGGCGCCAGTTCGGTAGGGCGATCATCGAGAACCAGGCGATCGCGTTCACGCTCGCCGACATGAAGACCGAGATCGACGCGGCCCGGCTCCTGGTCTGGCGCGCGGCCTGGATGGGTCGCAACCAGGTTCCGTTCACCAACGCGGAGGGATCGATGTCGAAGGTGAAGGCCGGCGAGGTCGCCGTCTGGGCGAGCGAGCGCGCGATGCAGATCCTCGGCGGCAACGGCTACACGCGGGAGTTCCCCGTGGAGCGCATGCACCGCGACGCGAAGATCTACGACATCTTCGAGGGCACGGCCGAGATCCAGCGCCTCGTGATCTCGCGGGCGATCTCCGGCGTGCAGGTCAAGTAGGGACGAGGGTCAAGGGAGAACGAACATGAGCGACGAGAGCACGAGCCCCAACGGCACGCCGGGGATCGACCCAAGCGAGGTCGATGCCAACGAGCTGGCTCAGAACATGTCCCAGGCCACCGACGAGCAGCTGAGCGAGCTGATGTCGGGGCCGATGCGCGATCAGATCCTGAACGAGATCTTTCGCCGCATGGAGGAGCACTTTCGCGCCGGCGCCGCCCGTGACACCGAGGCGGTCATCTGGTGGCGCATCGACGGTCGTCCCGGGGGCGGTCATGACGAGTACGAGACCGTGATCTCGAGCGGCACGTGCAAGGTCAGCGAGGGCGTCAGCGCCGATTCGTCGCGGGTCACGTTCACGATCGATGGCGCCGACTTCCTGCGGCTGGTCACGGG
>Ga0075421_100008052_pt1 | contig 12934 bp, 10 predicted proteins | sample SoiMetdeltSBSDD5_FD_75292 | JGI IMG/M metagenome (GOLD analysis project Ga0075421, IMG submission 75292) | Bulk soil microbial communities from a Populus tree surrounding site in Tennessee, USA - Soil MetaG P. deltoides SBSDD5 | ecosystem: Environmental > Terrestrial > Soil > Tree plantation... | reverse complement strand
CGTTTTGAAAACCTTAACACTTTGGATCCTTCAACCGGACAATTCACAAAAAATAATATCGTTTCTCCTAATTATCCATATCCCGGCCTACAAATGAGGATCGGTGTTTATTGGACTTTTATTAATTAACAGGTATCTTTGTCTTGTGAAAAAAGGCATCATATTTCTTCTCGCCATTATCTACATCACATTAACAAGTGGTGTAGTAGTAAATATCCACTATTGCATGGGCAGGATAGCGGGAGTAACCTATGGTGCCGAGGCTGGGCACTACTGCGACAAGTGCGGTATGGAGCAAAAAAAGGGCTGCTGCGACACCGAACACAAGCTTGTTAAGGCCGACAGCGATCACATTTATGCCAAGTCGATTTCAGCACCGTTAACGTTCGCTGCATTAATTCCGAAATCGTTCACTGAATTAAATATTTCATTCGCTCCCTCAAGGGAACATTACAATACACAGTATCATTCTCCTCCCGATTTCAGGAGCAATAATCTTTCAGTTTACAACAGCGTATTTAGAATTTAATTTGGTTCTTTTCATAACCACAGAAACAAATTATTTATTCTAAATACCGTTTAATGAAAAAGTTATTTATTGTTGCGGCCGTCCTGCTAACATCAATCTTCGCCAACGCACAGTTTCAGAGCGCCAGCTTAACCGCAGCAGGCCTCACTTGTGCAATGTGTACAAAGGCAATCTACAATTCGCTGGAAAAAATATCAGGAGTTGAAAAAGTAGATACCGATATCAAAAATTCACAATTTGTAATCACCTTCAGGAATGGAGCTGCTGTAGATCCTGACCTGCTAAAGAATGCAGTTGAAGATGCAGGCTTCTCCGTGTCGAAGTTTAAATTGACCGGTGATTTTAATAATATTCCTATCAGCAGCGATAGTCATGTTGAAATTGGTGGTAAAACCTTTCATTTCATTAAGTCGTCAGAAAAGGTGCTTAATGGAAAGCAAACCATCACGTTGGTCGACAAGAACTATGTTACGGCCAAAGAATTCAAAAAAGTTGCTGCTGCAACTGATCATCCCTGTGTAGAAACCGGTAAGGCTGAAGAATGTTGCGTTAAGATGGGCTCATCCCACAACGAACGTATTTATCATGTAATGCTATAATTATTGCGTGATGAAAGGTATAAGCTTTATCAAGGCATCCCTCCTGGTGGGAGGGATGCTTTTTATGCTGCATGCGCAAGGACAGGAGCTGTACGTGTTTACCGAGCCTGCATCTAACATGCCTTCACATTCCATCAGCGGAAAGATTACAGGTAAATATTCAAAGCATCCGGAAGCCACGAACTATATGCAGCGATACACTCCGGAAATAATGTTCGGCCTGAATAGAAAATGGATGTTGCATTTTGCTTCAACGTTCTCTGATATGTACACCACGAATGTCCGTTGGGAATCGGCAAGAACCTATCTCAAATACCGGTTTTTATCAAACGATGATGTGCATAAGCATTTCAGGATGGCTGCGTTCGGCGAATATTCCTACAGCCGTAATATCGGAATGTTCGACGACATCGGAATAGAAGGCGACATGAGTGGTTTCCAGGGAGGATTAATCGCTACTCAGCTTTGGAACAAACTGGCAGTGTCGTCCACACTGAGTTATCTTCAAACCCATCAGAACAAGACTACGGAAATCATGATTGACATCCCGAAGAAATCAATCAACTATTCTTTGTCGGCAGGCTATCTTGTATTTCCGTTGAACTATAAGAATTTCAAACAAACAAACTTTAATGTGTACACAGAACTGCTGGGACAGAGAACACTGGACATGAAGAAATATGTGGTGGACTTCGCTCCGGCTGTGCAATTCATATTCAACAGCAACGCGAAGCTTAACATCGGTTATCGCTTTCAGCTTTCTGGCAACATGTACAGAATGGCCGAAAAAAGCTGGCTGATCAGTTTCGAGCGAACGTTTCTGGGTGCGTGGAAATAGGTGTTTACATTTCAAAAAAGGCAACGCTGCCGCCCACCCATTCTTTGTCTTTATTATAGCGGGTGCCGATCATTTTTCCCTTGCTTAATCTGGCAAGATTGATAACAGGCTCGGGCCTGGCGGCACCTTCTTTCCATAAGTACATCAGGCGTATCTCTGCTTTCGCAGGAATATCGGGTGTTTCAATCACATCGGCATAATTTACTTTTCGCTGCAGGATCCAATTATGCGGGTCATTAATTCTATCAAGGTCCTCCTGCTTAACGTCTATTACCACCCCCTGACCAGCAAAGGAAAATAATGGCTTCAGCACAAAATTCTGGAGGTCGGCGGGTAGTTGTGTTATTTCATTCAGGAAAAATGTTTCGGGAACATATGGATGTGTAATGAATGGAAGCGTGTACTTGCTGATGCGGTAAAACCAGTCGGGATGTGGCACCCATTCAACGTCGGCTTTTTCACGGATGTCGATGATATCACCCAGATCTTTACGTGCGTTAAATTCATCAAATATCAGCCTGTTGTAGATTCTGTTGACCTTTGTCTTTTTTCCATCGAGAAGGTAAAAAATCTCTTCACCTTCTTTAATAAGTTCGGTGATGCAAACAATTTGAATGCCCGTGAGATCGCGGGTTGAATAGAAATCCACGCGTGTCTTCTGCTCATGCGGTTTTAATTCCAGCAGAATTACATTTTCAGGCTGATGTTTTCCCAGCAGCACTTCTTTTAATAAACTCGTATAAGTGTTGCGGTTATGGCCGCCGAGGTAATGTGTATAATTATTGGGGATGCTGAAATGTTTTCTCAGAACGTCAGGGTAGATAACCTGAAAGCCGTAAAGACTTGGAAATCCCTGCATTTCTATTAGCTGTGGCTCCAGCTTCCCATCACTGCTCAGGCAAATGCCATAGTCGAACACCAACGTTTGTGGATAACCGTAACTGCCCGCAACTTTATCAGTTTCGGGTATACTGTCCGCTGTAATGTTCATGAAGGCGGGATCTGTGATCAGGTCGATAATTGTGTCGCAGGCACTGATCATCTTCTCTGTAAAATGCTTCGGTATAAAAACAGGTGTTTCTGCCAGCCGGAAGTCAATCGCCCCTGGATATATTTCATTCAACTCATTTAAAAAGGCATTGTATTTTTCGGTGGAGAAATGCTTGTTGAAGTCTTTGCGTACAGATGACACCATAATAGAAAGTTAATTATAAAATACAATACATTTGCGCAGAGTATAATGAATAGATATAAAGGCTGAGAAAATGGGCAGAATGCCATTGGAAATCCAGACATTTTTTTCTCATGCCTGTACTTTAATAAGGCACCCAGGGATTGTATTTACTTTCCCTGTTTTTTTGATCCGGAAAAGTATAAACACAAAAAAGCCGGTTAATGATACCGGCTTAAATGTATAGCTTAGATTAGTCGTTAACGATTACTGATTCTTTGTAGTATCAGGTGTCGGTGTTGGTTGAGTAGTATCTTCCGGAACAGTGTCCTTAGTCAGATGACTAATCGGCGCTGTTGCGTGATTAGAACCAGCCATTGTAAATGTTAACACTCCAAGAGCTAAACCTGTTGCTAAAAGAACTTTTTTCATAAATTATTCGTTTTTAAATTTAAAAATTCCATCCGTTACCGGACAGGTGTCATTCACTACAGAAAATGTTAGTTACTGTAAGTGCATAACAGGCAATCATCACGGAATTCATAAGATCTACAGGGATACAATAAGAATTGTGCCAAAATATTTTCATGCAAAAAAATTTTTTCTAAATTATTGTGGCACAAAAATTTTAGTGCTGCGATTTTCACGCTGTGTGCAATGATTTACACAACTACTCTTATTTAACGCGGCTGGTCTGAGAAGAATATGTGCTTTCGAAAATCTTGTCTGCGTTCGAGGCTTCAAACCCTTCGCGGCGATGTTCCCTTTTTATTTCATTTCGTTGAAGATGTGCAAATTCAGGCAGCACCCGCCGTTCTGCAAATTCAACGTAAGAACCGGGTATACAGTGCTGTTCACCATTGGCAAACGGAGCATTTATCATATGTGCAATGGTGGAGCTTTGCAATAGGCCGCCATCCGGACTTCTTTTTATTTTGCCCGACGAGTCATTAAGTATGAAGCCGTATTTCTCTAGAAAAATGTTAAAATCCTGAATAGTGTTATAGCCGTCTTTAAGGTTATGTACACTAATGGTAAAATGATTCAGGTAATACCTGTTGTATATAGTCCAGGCGGCATACTCACTTTCATCAGCCAGCGAACTGTAGTCATCCCATGTGGGTAATCTCCACAAACCGCTATGTAGAAACTCATCAACCGCAAATGCATTGTTAAGGTTAAGCTTATCGGCGGGGTCCGATCTCACTTCATCCGTATAACTTTTTATGATCGCTCTTGCATTTGGTGAAAGATCATGGACGCGTAATTCGCTGATGAAAATTCTTGGATTCCGGGGATCAGCAGGCGAATACCAGTAAGCATCGAGTTTCTTCTCTGGAAAATAGTAATGATCCATTCGTTTGTAACCGTAATGAAGAAATATCTTTTCAAGAGATCGAATGCCCAGAAATTTCACACCCATCGTCCGGAAAGCGATGTGATCGTTTTCGATCTCTGAAGGATCGTTAATGATCCGCTCCTTTATCATGGCCTGGAATATTGCCGAGACATCGGGAACGCGTTCCTTGTAACGCGTCATCAATCCATTAAGAACCTGTTGCAGAGTGTCTTCTTTTTGAGGCATAGGTAAGCAAAATTATATGAGCGGTAAAGTTATCAATTTCAATAGTGAAAAGCTTAAGGCATATATCGGTATTTTTGCGCACTTAAACTAAAGAGTTCTCAATATGATATTGGCGCGTGTCTCATTACTTTTTATTATTACAATTGTAACCCAATCTTCTTTTTCTCAGAAAACATCCAGGTATGATCCGCATGAGGCTTTTGCCCCTCAATTTTATCCTAACACTGGTAACGACATAAGGCTGGCCGATGGCAGACCCGGCCCGGGTTACTGGCAGAACAGGGCCGATTATAATATAATCGCTACGCTGGATGATACCGCAAATACCATCAGTGGTAAAGTGGAGATAAGTTACACCAACAACAGCCCTAATGCCCTCACTTTTCTGTGGATACAACTTGACCAGAACCTGTACGACCAGTCGTCTAAAGGACTCGCAGCAGCACCGATAGGAGGCGGACGATGGATGACGCGCGAGAATTCTAACGGTGGCTATAAGATCGGTTCTGTTACCGTTACAAAGGATGGAAAGAGCTCTAAGGTAACGCCAATGATCAACGACACGAGGATGAGAATTGATCTTCCGTCGGCCCTCAAAAGTAAAGGCGGAAAAGTGTCTGTTACTGTATCATATTCATATCCGATACCTGAAGATGGTTCGGACAGAACCGGCCGTCTTCAGACAAAGAACGGTGTGATTTACGAAATAGCGCAATGGTTTCCGAGGATGTGTGTATACGATAATGTGCTTGGATGGAACACACAGGCTTACCTCGGCCAGGGTGAGTTTTATCTTGAATATGGCGACATCAACTACAGTGTTAATGTTCCCGCCAGCCATATTGTAGTTGGCTCCGGCGAACTTGTTAATCCGCAGGAAGTACTCACTGCAAAACAGATCGAAAGGCTGGCCGCCGCACGCAAAAGTGATAAAACGGTATTGCTTCGCTCAGCTGATGAAGTTGCAGACCCTTCCAGCAGGCCCTCTGCCAGTAAGCGTTTGACATGGAAGTTCAAATGCCTGAACACAAGGGACGCTGCGTTTGCCACGTCGCCTGCTTTTGTCTGGGATGCAGCTAGAATTAATCTCGACGGAGGAAAAAAAGCATTGGCCATGTCGGCTTATCCTGCCGAAGTAGCAGCCGACACAGCGTGGAACCGGTCTACTGAATACACAAAAGCGTCAATAGAGTTCTACTCAAAATATCTTTACACCTACCCCTACCCGGTAGCGACCAATGTTGCCGGGATCGTGTCGGGTATGGAATATCCAGGCATAGTTTTCTGTGGTGCAACTGCTGTAAGGCAAGGTCTTTGGGGTGTTACGGCTCATGAATTTGGCCATATGTGGTTCCCGATGATCGTTGGCAGCAATGAAAGAAAATATGGCTGGATGGATGAAGGGTTCAACACTTTTATCAATACCCTTGCAGCCAAAGCCTTTAATAATGGCGAGTATGCCGATAGCCGCGAACTCTCTGCTGAGCGGTTCGCCAAAGTTTTTTTCAACGACAGGTCAGAGAGCATTTCTACAATCGCCGATGTGGTGCAGCCGTATAATTTTGGTACGGTCTTATACCGCAAACCTGCATTCGGATTGCAGTTGCTCCGTGAAAATATTCTTGGAGCGGAACGGTTCGACAGCGCCTTCAGATATTATACGCACCAATGGGCCTTCAAGCACCCGACGCCTTACGATTTCTTCCACATCATCGAAAATCATTCAGGTGAAACGCTGGACTATTTCTGGCGTGGATGGTTCCTTAACCAATGGAAAATTGATTTTGGCGTAACGGACGTTATCTATGCAAACAATGATCCGGCTTCTGGTTCCATTATAACTTTAAAGTGTTATGAAAAGCTTCCTGTGCCATTGGTAATTGAGGTAAAAGAAGAAAACGGTAAAACAAACAGGATCAATCTTCCGGTTGAAGTATGGTATCGTAGTGATACATGGAGAATGGCTGTTAGCTCTACATCGAAAATTAAACAGGTAACAGTTGATCCGGACAAAACGATTATGGATGTTGATCTGTCCGACAATGACTGGCCCGCAATTAAATGACCATGCCGTTATTTAATTGTATTCTCTTATTCACCACTTTTGGAATATGATGCTCGTAATGGCTAACGTAAACTACAGTAACATTACTTTGCGAGCAGATCTCATCAACAAGCTGCGTAAAAAATTGTTGTTGCGAAATATCCAGGCCCTGTGTAGGTTCATCTAGAATCAGTAGCGTAGGATTTTTGACTATTGCGCGCGCTAGCAGACATAATCGCTGTGCGCCTGAGGGAACCATGCTGAATAAGCGATGAGCGAATCTTTCAATGTTCATCATCTTCATCCAGCGTTTGCATATTTCTTCTTTCCCGGCATCCGTCGGTCTGAATAGGCCTATTGTATCATAAAATCCTGATTCGATCACATGCATGCAGGAGGATTCTGTAGGAAAATACTGATAGAGTTCGGGCGACACGAAACCGGTTTGTTTTTTTATATCCCAGATACTTTCGCCAGATCCTCTTTGCCGGTCGAACAGAATGATATCGTTGGCATACGCCTGCGGATTATCGCCATTTACCAGGCTAAGCAGAGTTGACTTACCTGCACCGTTAGGCCCTGTAAGGGCCCACCTTTCTCCCTGCTTTACATGCCAGTTTATGTTCTGAAGAATTTTTCTGCCGTCGTACTCCACGTTAACATTGCTCATTTTTATTATAGTGGAGTAGGTCATGGTTTCGGAAAAGCAAAGCAGATCGTTTAGCGCCAGCCTGTCAATTTGTAGGTTGTGATCAAAATTGAAATGAGTAGGATTGTAATTTCTTTTTTCATCTTTAAATATGACCTTTTCATTTTGCATGACAGCTACGTGAGTTATGGCTTCCGGAATCTCAATAGGATTTGTAGCTATAATAACCAAAATTCCCGAGGCGGAAATATGTTGCAGCATGTTGTTGAACTCTTTTCTTGTGTTTGTATCCAGGCCAGTTAACGGATGATCGAGAGTGATGATCGCCGGATTTTTTATCAGCGCCGATGCGATCAATAGTCTTTTCGTTTCACCGTTGGAAAGTTTGATTACCTGTTCATGCAATAATTTTTTGAGGTGAAATGTGCTGATCACCTTGTTTATGTTCCAGAATCCTTCATTCTTAGAAATGTTTTCGAGATGTTGTTGAACTGTGAGTGCGTCTTCCGAATCGCTTGAATTGAAGCGTTGCTGATAGTAGAAGTCGCGGGTGTTAGAAAGGTTTCTGAATTGGTGTTTCAATGATACATTCTCTACTGTTTTCCCGGTTATTGAGTTAACGAGTGAACTGTGCCCGGAGTCACTGTCTCCAACAAATGCCCATAGCTGGTTGCGTTGTATGAAGTTCAGTTCGCCCGCTATCAACCGGTTACTCATATCGCCTTGCTGAACATTTGATTTTTGTTGTTATGTTGATTTCTTTGAAGGTAAAGGTCGAACGCGCTGCATATATTACGAATGAAGTAATGTCCTAAATCTGTCACCTTTAAATGAGTTTCATCATATTCAACTAAGCCATCGGCTTCCAATTCCTTCAGTTTCGGAAAGCATAATTCCTGAAGTAAAGGCAAATGTAGTGCATTGAATGCTGTACCACCGCGGCAGCTAATATCCAGAATATACCTTCGGAATACTAGGTCTTCCTGACTTAAAAAAATTCCCCGTTTAACAGCCAGCTTTTTTTCATTACAGGAATTATAATATTCATGAAGTGTTTTTTCGTTTTGCGCAAATGAATTCCCGAGGTCGCTGATGGCAGAGACGCCCAGGCCCAATAGTAATCCGCTGTTTTGAGTAGTGTAGCCCATGAAGTTCCGATGAAGCTGGTTTTTCACTTTGGCCTTATACAATGCATCGTGGGGAAGCGCAAAGTGATCCATTCCGATGTCGCGGTAACCATGTTTCATAAGAAGGACTTTGCCCTTCAGGTATAGATTTATTTTTTCTTCTGCCGAAGGCAGGTGCGTTACGTCAAATAAGCGCTGACCCTTGCTTGTCCACGGTACATGAGCATAGCTATAAAATGCAATCCGGTCAGGTTTAAGCTTAACTACTTCCCCAATGGTTTTACCGATGGAAGAAAGAGTTTGCAGCGGCAACCCGTAGATCAGATCATAATTTACCGAAGTAAAGCCTACAGTCCTGGCATTTTCAGTCGCTTTGCGAACGTTTTCAAGAGGCTGTATCCTGTTAATGATACGTTGAACTGACGGATCATTATCCTGAACGCCATAGCTGATCCGCCGGAAACCTAAAGAAAAAAGCGTTTGTAAGTGTTCTTTTGTTGTATTATTAGGATGTCCTTCAATGCTAAACTCGTGCCTTGAATCAACGATGCTTTTTTCGAGTATGGTGCTAATAAGGCGCTGTAAATTTGCCGGGGAGAAAAACGTGGGTGTTCCGCCACCTAAATGTATTTCACGGATTACAGGCATCTCTGGCATCAGGTTCCTGTATAAACTCCATTCTTTTTCTATAGCGGCCAGATACTCTTCCTCAACGTTATGGTTGGTGGTAATCCTTTTATTACATCCACAGTATGTGCATAGTGATTCGCAAAACGGAAGATGGACATATATGCTAATTGCTTTTTTGTGATTTTGAATACCAAACTGCTCCAGGAATGCGACCTCCCAGCTTTTTTTATCTATTTGGTCGTTCCAGAAAGGAACAGTAGGATAGCTGGTATACCGGGGCAATGCCTGGTTATACTTTCTTACGAGTAATGGATCAGGATTAAAATGTGTCATGGGTCGCAAACTTACACCTGTGAATTCCTGGAAAACCTGACCAGGATTATTTTAAAAACAGATTATTGTCATACGTGAAAGCGCTGCATAAAGAAGTGCGCATATGGATTGGACCGCGTTTTAAGGAAAAAACCCGCTATACAAGCGGGTTTGGTATGCTTTAGATTGTGACCCTGTCAGGATTATTCGGCGCGTTGCGCCTCATGATCCGCAGATGTCTTTAGATGTGACCCTGTCAGGATTCAAACCTGAAACCTTTTGATCCGTAGTCAAATGCTCTATTCAATTGAGCTACAGGGCCTTATACGGTAATTCAACATCAATATTCTACAAGTAACCCTCATTTACCGGGTTGCAAAAATAACTCAAAGCGTTTTATCCACCTAACAAAAAATACACCTTGTACACATGGTATGATATGTTTAACAACGGCAGGCCAGCGACTCCTGATTTTGAAGGAACGTCTGCAGATTATCCATCGATTTTTCAAGGCTCTTTTTCATCTTTCTTTTCATAAATAACCTGAAAACAAGTAAAAGCAACGGATTCTTTTTCAAAAAAAGATTTATACGGAGTAATGTAACCGATTCGCTTGCCTTGCAAAGATCAAACTGGCAAGTGGCCATCTTCTTATTGTCGGTCTCTTCGAGTATTATTTTATAATCGTCACTATAAAAATCACTGGTTGTCATTATCTCGATCTCCTTGTCGAGCAAACAACGATGTGATGTGCCAACCTGGTTTATGGCGGATGTTACGTTTTCTACACCTTTCAATCCGTCCATCCATCGCGACCTGTTATTAAGGTCGCCGATAACCGACAGCATGCGCTGTATATTCTCGTTGAACTTTTTTTCGACCGTTAGTACTATTTCCCTTTTCCCTTTAATGCCAAGGTGCTCCTGGCTTTCATACTTTATTTCTTCCTTCAATGGAGTAAGCATCGAATAATAAAAATCCACTTTGCCATGATCTGTGACCTTACTTCCCTTATTCCATTGCAGCAATTGCGGAAGAGCAGATTCGTGAGGTTTTTCACCTATACAGTTTTCTGTTACCATCCAGTATTCATGCATAGGAATATCGTTCTTAAGCAGTTGATGAATCAGGATAACATCTTTGCCGATCAGTTTATTAAATTCCTTGACAGTGTAATTTGAAAATTCGCCCGTATGAGTAATCACTTTCAACGTGAGGCTATCCGCTTTCCTGCAAGCGCTGCACTGGCAAATGCGGCGCGCGCTGTTGTATTTCAGTGCGCGATGGAAATTTTCAAACATTGTCTGCACCTGGCCGAAAAGTTCATTCATGGTAGGCACCTGACCAAACCTATAGAACAGTATCGCATCGCCTTCGATCTCTGAAACCTGCAATTGTAGTTTGTTGGAGTTGATAAGTGTTTCCAGTAGTTCCTGAATAATGTAGCGGCTGTGATCAACTTCAGTTTCGTTGACAAAGTCTGTAAACCCGCTTATATCAGGTATAAAAAGCAGACCAGAAACCGCCATCTTAAAGCGTATTAAATTATAAAGCTATTAAATCAGATAGTGCCATTAAAATTTTATTAAATCAGCCCCGTTTCTATCTTTTATGGGAAACTAAGAGAATCTGAGAGCGCTCTATAAATATTTCCACTTACTAACCTGATTGACAATTAATCATGTGTTATTTACGTTTGTATCTTGATAACCCTTTAAACCTGTTCCTGCATGTTATTCTTCCGATTACTGCTAACGCCAGTACTCTTATTTGTGTCTGTCGCGATTTATTCCCAGCGCATACAACTGATCAATTCATCTCTCATTATTGAAGAGGGGGTTAAACTTCATGACGAAGGAAAATATCGCGAGGCCATCAAAGTTTTTGACCGCATTACATCAGCCGACTCCAACTATGTTCTGGCGCTTTATGAAAAAGGCCTCTCTGCTTATGCAGACAGTGCATTCAACCAGGCATTGGTTTACTGTGAACAGGCTTTGAAGCTGAAAGTTGACAGAGAAAGGGAACCACAGCTATATAATCTTTATGCGAATGTCGTCGACAGAATGGGAAACACCCAAAGGGCAATGGGCATCTACGATTCGGCGATTCAGAAATATCCGGCGTATACTTCTTTGTACATAGATAAGGCGATTTCATTTATCAATACAAAGGAATATGATAAAGCCGAAACAGTGTTAACAAAAGCACTGCTCCAGGATCCATATGCAGCAGGCCTTCATTATTATTACGGAATCATTTCTGTAAACAAAGGAGATATGGTTCCTGCAATTCTCGCATACTGCACATACCTTATGACTGCTCCGAACGGCCGTCACACCAAGAAAATCATCGACGCGCTAAGTACCTTCTCAAAAAACTCGGGATCTGCTGTGGATAATTTGATTCAAAAAAGAACCGGAGATACGCCACCAACTTACCAGGAAGCAGAGCAGATCATTATTTCAAAAATCGCGCTCGATAAGAATTACAAGCTCATAACATCGCTTGACGATCCCATCTGCCGTCAACTCCAGGTGTTACTCGAAAAAATCGAATACGATGCCGCGTCGGAAGACTTTTCCATGCAGTACTATGTGCCATTGTACAAAAAGCTCTTCACCGAAAAACATTTTGAACCTTTCATTAACCACATCTTTTCCAGTGTAGAAATCGACGAAATAAAAAACTACAATAAAAAGCATAAAAAAGAAATCCAGGATTTTGTTAATGCTGCCAACCTCTACCTGGGCAGTATCAGAAGTACACGTGAGCTCAATGCTTCAAAGAGGGAGAACCCTGCGAAACGTTATTTCTTTGAGGACGGAAAACTTTCTTCATATGGTGCCATCATAAACGAACACATGAACGGCGCATGGATCTTTTATTATCCTGCCGGAAATATTAAAGCGACCGGCGAATATAACGAGCAGGGAAATAAGAATGGTTTGTGGAAATATTATCATTTTAACGGCATCCCCGATGGTGAGGAAAACTTTGTAAACGGATCTCTCCATGGAACCAATAAATACTACTATGATAATGGAAAGCTGATGGTTACGTACTCTTATGAAAGAGGTAAGAAACATGGTGAATACAGAAGATATTATAAAGGAGGAGCACTAAGCTCAGTTGGTAGCTATAGCAACGATATGCTAAACGGCACCAGGAAGTCGTATTTCGAAGGAGGCAATCTTAATGTTGAAGAGACTTACAAAGATAATAACATGGGAGGTCCTTTTATTGTATACTATAAGAACGGTAACAGGGAGAAGGAAGGCACGATGCAAAACGATAAGCTTACCGGAAGGTATGTGTACTATTTTGAAAACGGTGCGAAGGCAATCGACGGACAATATGAAAAAGGTAACTCTGTTGGAACATGGACCTATTATCATCAAAATGGCAAAAAGAAATCACAGGAAAATTACGTTAACAATTTTATTGAGG
>Ga0075421_100008050_pt1 | contig 12934 bp, 12 predicted proteins | sample SoiMetdeltSBSDD5_FD_75292 | JGI IMG/M metagenome (GOLD analysis project Ga0075421, IMG submission 75292) | Bulk soil microbial communities from a Populus tree surrounding site in Tennessee, USA - Soil MetaG P. deltoides SBSDD5 | ecosystem: Environmental > Terrestrial > Soil > Tree plantation... | reverse complement strand
GCAGCCCAAGGACGCCGCGCACCACGAGCGCGTAACCGTCCCCGAATCCCCATGGCGGCGGGAGCGGCGCCGCCCCGCGGGCGGCCGAGCGGCGGCGACGCCACGCGCGAACGAGGAGGACAAGCGCGGCAACGATCAGCGCGCCTTCCAGCAGGCTCAGCGCGCGCCAGCGAGCGAACAGGGACTGGCCGCGCGCCACGATGTCGGCCTCGGCGCGCGCGGCCGTCGCGGCATCGCCGATCTTGGCCGCGAGACGCGCGACGAGCCGATCGGTGAACCAGTTCGCCGGGTAGCCGGCCCGGATGCGCGCGATCATCTCCCGACCTTCGTCGGGGTCCAGCGGGGTGGGCCCGTAGGCCGCAGCCACCCAGTCGGTGTCGGGGGCACCGGCGGGCGGCGGCTCCCCCGCCTCGGCCTGCAGCAGCGCGTAGTAGAGCTCGGCGGCGCCGCCGTCGGCGACCTCTAGCAGCTCCTCGTACCATTGAATCGGCTCCTCGAGCGAGTCGTCGCCGCCCGCGAGGACGGCGTAGAGCCGCTGCTCCCAGGACGGCAGCGTCGACAGGGCGGAGCGCACATCGAGCTCACGGCCGACGAGGCGCTCGAGAGCTTCGGCGGGCCGCTCCAGGGACTCCACGGGCGATCCACGCCAGGGCGCGGCGTAGACAACGAGGAGAAGGCCCGCCAGCACCGTGCACAGGGCGGTAAGCCAGGGCGAGAAGTAGCGGGAGTGCGCGGGGAACTGGACGGCGGGAACCTCGTCCGTAGACGGGCCGAGCATGCGGGCGGAGTATAGCACCGGTATAATCGCGCCATGTACGGCGCCGCCGACGTCGAGCATCCCCGCCGCATCGTCTGCCTGAGCGCCGAGCACGCCGAGATCTGTCACGCGCTCGGGGCGGGCGCGCGGGTGGTGGGTGTGCCGGGCACCGCGCGGCGGCCGGCGGAGGCCAGTGAGACGGCGCGCGTGGGCGGCTTCACCACCTTTCGCGTGGATCGCATCCTCGACCTCGAGCCTGACCTGGTGCTCGCCTTCTCGGATCTGCAGGCCGACGTGTGCGGCGAGCTGATCCGCGCCGGGCGGACCGTCCTCTGCACCAATCAGCGCTCGGTCGACGACATCTTTGCCGCCATCCTTCTCGTCGGCGGCGCCCTCGGCCTGGCCGACCGGGCGCGCGCGCTCGTCCAGGACATGCGGGACGAGATCCGGCAGGTGCGGGAATACTCCAGCGTATGGCCCGACCGGCCGCGCGTGTACTTCGAGGAGTGGCCGGATCCGCCCATCGCCGGCATTCGATGGGTATCGGAGATCGTGGAGCTCGCCGGGGGCCGCGACGTCTTTCCCGAGCTGCGCCGCGAAGCCGGCGCCAAGGCCCGCGTGGTGGACGTCGCCGAGGTGGCGCGGCGGGATCCCGAGATCGTGCTGGCTTCCTGGTGCGGCAAGCCGGTGGACGTCGAGGCCATTCGCGCGCGGCCCGGCTGGGAGCAGGTCAGCGCGGTGAGGAGCGGCGAGATCCACGCGCTGGACGGGGCTGATATCCTGAGTCCAGGGCCCGCCGTGCTGGCCGGTCTCCGGCAGATCCACGAGATCGTCCAGGCCTTCATGACGCGGTCTCGACACGCCTGAGCCTGACCTCCAGTTGGGTCGCGGCCGAGGCGGTGTAAGCCGTTGAACATGTGATTGCGTGTTTCATTCGCACTCGGCATCGTTGAGGGCAAGATTCGCGTCACAAAAAGTGAAAGGCGCGAGAGAGCCCGATGCTAGGATGATGTCCTCCTCGAGACCCCACGGAGACTCACAAACAATGCTGGCGCGTCCTGAACGATTCTTCGCCGACAAGTTCGGCCTGAGCGCTTCCGTTACCGAGCGGCTCCTGGGTGGAACGCTCGCCCGTCGCGTCGACCACGCGGACCTCTATCTCGAGTACCGGGTCACCGAGGAGCTCGTGCTCGAGGAGGGGGCGGTGAAGAAGGCCTCCCGCCACGTGAGCCAGGGGGCGGGCGTGCGAGCGCAGTCGGGCGAGCGGACTGGCTATGCCCACACCGACGACCTCGCGCTGCCGAATCTCGAAGAGGCGGTCCGTCAGGCTCGGGCCATCGCGGACGGCGCCGGCGACTCGGCGGTGGTGCCGGTGATGACCGAGGGGCGCCCCCACGACCTCTACACGCTCGCCGAGCCGCCGCTCGCCGCCGACGTGCACGCGAAGGTGGAACTGCTCCGCAGCATCGATGCCGCCGCGCGCGCCGCCGACCCCCGCGTGAAGCAGGTGATCGCGAGCCTGGGCAGCGAGGACGTAGTGGTGCTGATCGCGGGGCCCTCGGGCTGGACGACGGGCGACATCCGGCCGCTCACCCGCCTCAACGTGACGGTGATCGCCGAGGACAACGGCAAGCGCGAGATGGGCAGTTTCGGAGGCGGCGGGCGCGTGGGCTTCGCCTTCTTCCAGGAGAACGAGCGCTGGCGGCGCTTCGCCGGCGAGGCGGTGCGCCAGGCCGTGCTCAAGCTCGGCGCGGTGGAAGCCCCCGCCGGCACCATGACGGTGGTGCTCGGTCCGGGCTGGCCCGGCATCCTGCTCCACGAGGCGGTGGGCCATGGCCTGGAGGGCGACTTCAACCGCAAGGGCACCTCGGCCTTCGCGGGGCGACTCGGCCAGAAGGTCGCGTCCGAGCACGTCACCGTGGTCGACGACGGCACCATCGCGAACCGGCGGGGCTCGCTCAACGTGGACGATGAGGGCGTCCCCACGCGGCGCAACGTGCTCATCGAGAAGGGCATCCTGCGCGGCTACATGCAGGATCGTCTCAACGCGCGGCTCACGCAGCAGGAGCCTACCGGCAACGGCCGCCGCGAGTCGTACGCCCATCCGCCGCTGCCGCGCATGACCAACACCTTCATGCTCGCGGGCGAGGACGATCCGCAGGACATCATCCGATCAGTCGATCATGGCCTCTACGCCGTCAATTTCGGGGGCGGACAGGTCGACATCACGAGCGGCAAGTTCGTCTTCTCGGCGAGCGAGGCCTACCTCATCGAGGGCGGCCGCGTCACCGCGCCCGTCAAGGGCGCCACCCTCATCGGCAACGGGCCCGACGCCCTCACGCGCGTGAGCCGCGTGGGCGCCGACCTCGCCCTCGATGAAGGCGTGGGCACCTGCGGCAAGGACGGTCAGTCGGTGCCGGTGGGCGTGGGGCTGCCCACCATTCGCATCGACGGCATCACGGTGGGAGGCACGCAGGTTTGAGCGGCGCCCTCCTCGACCTCCTGGGTGATGTCCTCCAGCGGGCGCGCGGTAAGGGCGCCACCGAGGCGGACGCCTTCATGGTCGAGGACCAGTCGTTCTCGGCGCAGGTGCGGATGGGGCAGGTGGACACCGTCAAGCACGCCCGCGATCAGCACCTCGCTCTCCGCGTCTTCGTGGGCCGCTCCGCCGCCGCCGCCGCCACATCGGACCTCTCACGGGAGTCGCTGGATCGCCTCGTGGACGAGGCGGTCACCCTTGCCCGCATCACCGCGCCCGATCCTCTGTCCGGGCTCGCCGATCACGCCGCCCTCGCGCGCGGGCCCCGCGACCTCGGGCTGGACGATCCGCGCGGTCACGACCTCGCGCCCGAGGCCAAGATCGACCTGGCCCGCCGCTGCGAGGCGGCCGCGCTCGCCTTCGACCCGCGCATCACCAACTCCGAGGGAGGCGACTTCGCCGACGGTCACGCGCGCTATGCGTACGCCACCAGCCACGGCTTCGCCGGCGAGTACCGCTCCTCGTCGTTCAGCCTGTCCGCCTCGCCGCTCGCCGCCGCCAACGGCGAGATGCAGCGGGACGGCTGGTACCATGTCACTCGCAAGCGCGCCGACCTGGACGCGCCCGAGGCCATCGGCCGCACCGCCGCCCAGCGCGCCCTGCGCCGGCTCGGCGCGCGGCGGGTGAAGACGGCCGAGGTGCCGGTGATCTTCGATCCCCAGATGGCGTCGACCCTGATCCGCCACATCGCCGGGGCCGCCTCCGGGCCGTCCCTCTATCGCGGCGCCAGCTTCCTGCTCAACCGGCTCGGCCAGACCATCGCGGCGCCCTCCATCACCATCGTGGACGACGGCACCATGCCGGGCGCTCTGGGGTCGCGGCCCTTCGACGGCGAGGGGCTGCCCACGCAGCGCACGGTCCTGGTGGACCGGGGTGTCCTCGCCTCCTATCTCCTCGACAGCTACAGCGGCCGCAAGCTGGGGCTCGCGTCAACCCACCACGCCGCCCGCGACGGAGGTGGAGTGGGAGTCTCCACGACCAACCTCTACCTCGCCCCCGGAACGGAGAGCCCGGAGGCGCTGATCCGGAGCGTGAAGAGCGGGCTCTACGTGACCGAGCTGATCGGCTTCGGCGTCAACGGTGTCACCGGGGACTACTCGCGCGGAGCGGTGGGGCTCTGGATCGACAACGGCGAGCTCGCCTACCCGGTGGAGGAGATCACGGTGGCCGGCAATCTGCTCGAGATGTTCCGCGCAGTGGAGGGAGTGGGCAACGACCTCGTGTTCCGGGACCGTACCGCCGCGCCGACGCTGCTGATCGGCCGCATGGTCGTGGCCGGAGCGTAGGAGCTTCCATGATCGTCGACACCCACTGCCATCTCCACGACGCCGCCTTCGGCGACGTGCGGGCCACCCTCGCGCACGCGCTCGAGTGCGACGTGTGGGGGGTCATCGCGGTGGGGTGCGACCCCGCGAGCAATGCGCGCACGCTCGCGGCGGCGGCCGGGCACCAGAAGCTGGTGTGGCCGGCGCTGGGATATCATCCCGAGTGGGACAATCTGACCGACGAGGACCTCGACGCGGTGGAAGCACAGGTCGCCGAGCACCACGCCCGCCTCGTTGCTCTCGGCGAGGTCGGCCTGCCGTGGTACTCGCTGGAGGGCGCCGCCGACGCCGCCGGTCTCATGGCGCGCGGGCGGGCGCGCCTCGGACGCCTGCTGCGGGTGGCCACCCGCTTCGACCTGCCGGTGGTGCTCCATGCTCCGCACGGCGCCGCCGCGGACGCGCTGGAGGCGCTCCGCTTGGCCGGCGTCGAGCGCGCCGTGTTCCACTGGCACAAGGCCTCGCCCGAGGTGACGGCGGCCATCGTGGAGGCCGGGCACTTCATCTCGGTCACCCCGGAGGTCGTCTACCGCGAGCGCGACCGCGAGCTGGTGGAGAGCGTGCCGCTCGACTCCCTGCTCGTCGAGAGCGACGCGCCATGGCCCTACAAGGGAGAGTTCGAGAACACGACGTCGGGGCCCTGGATGGCGGCGCGGGTGGCGGAGGAGGTGGCCAAGATCAAGCGGCTCCCCGTCGAGGAGACGATGTACCGCCTCAGCGTGAATGCCTGCCGGCTCTTCCATCTCGTCTGGGCCTGACGCCGCCCGTCCTGCCGCTCGGCCGTTCACCGTCGAGGTCGGCGGCGTCCCGGTTGTCGGAGTCCTCCATCTTCCAGATCCGCTCGCCTCGCCTTCGCCTGCGGCTCGCGCCCCTCGCTCCGTTCGGGACCTATCACCAGATCCGCTCGCCTCGCCTTCGGCTGCGGCTCGCCCACCATTGGTCGTCGCCTGCCACGGCCTCGGCGCCTCCAAGGACAGCGACAAGTACCTCCTGCTCGGCCGGGCGCTGCCGGAAGCGGGTCTGGCCCTCGCGCGCTTCGACTTCCGGGGCGCGGGCGCGTCGGGCGGCTCGTACCGCGACGCCACCACCGCCAGCCGCGTCGCGGACCTGGAAGCGGTGCTCGCGCATCTCGCGGAGTATCCGGGGCTCTCCCCGCGCGTCGGGCTGCTGGGCTCGAGCATGGGTGGCTTCGTCGCCTGGCACGTCGCCCACCGGCGCATCCAGTCGGGCGCACCGCCGCTCCCGGTGGTAAGTTGGAACGCGCCCGCGGACCTGGCCTCGCTGGAGGCGGGGGAGATGTCCGAGGCCACCGGGCTGGGGCCCGCGCTGGTCGCCGAGGTCCGGAGCGGCCGGCTGGCGACGGCTCCGGCCGGCGTCAGTCACGCGCTGGTGGTGCAGGGAGAGGCGGATGAGGTGGTAAGCCCGGCGCATGGGCGACGCCTGTTCGAGCGCGCGCGGGAGCCGCGGGCCCTCCACCTGATCGCGGGGGCGGATCACCGGTTGACCGACATGGCGCACCGGCTCGAGGCCGTGGAGCGGAGCCGGCGCTGGATGACGCAGCACCTGGGAGAGTGAGGGCGATGATCAACCAGAAGCGGCTGATCGAGGAGTTCCTGGAGCTCACGTCCATCCCGAGCCTCTCCCGGCAGGAAGCAAAGGTCGCGCGGCGGCTCGAGTCCATCCTCAAGAACATGGGGGCCAGCGTCGAGGTCGACGCGGCGGGGGAGCGGGTCGGCGGCGATACCGGCAACATCCTGGCGCGCTTCGCCGGCAACACGCCCGGCGCACCGCCCTTCCTCTTGTCCGGCCACATGGACACCGTCGGACCCGCCGCCCATGTCCGGACCATCGTCGAAGGGGACATCATCCACACCGACCACACCAGCGTGCTCGGGGGTGACGACAAGGCCGGTTTGGTGGCCATCCTCGAGGCCATCCGCGTGCTGCGCGAGCGCTCGCTGCCCCACGGCGATCTCGAGGTGGTGATCACCATCTGCGAGGAGAGCGGGCTCCTCGGCGCCAAGCACTTCGACACGGCCCGCCTCCGCGCGCGGCGCGGCCTCGTGCTGGACGTGGACGGCGTCAACGAGCTCGTCACGCGGGCGCCCGCCGCCAACCGGCTCGCCTTCACGGTGCACGGGCTCGAGGCCCACGCCGGCATCTGTCCCGAGCGGGGCATCAGCGCCGTACAGGTGGCCAGCGAGGCGATCGCGGGCATGCGGCTCGGACGGGTCGACGCCGAGACCACCGCGAACCTCGGCGTGATGCACGGGGGCCTCGCCACCAACATCGTGCCCAGCCAGGTCGTGGTGCGGGGCGAGACCCGCAGCCTGTCCGAGGCGAAGCTGGCGGCCCAGACCGAGCACATGCGCGCCCGCTTCGAGGAGGCAGCGGCCCGTCACGCGGTGACGCTCGAGGGGCGTGAGCATCGTGCGCGAGTGGACATACAGGTGGAGCGCCAGTACGAGCGCCTCAGCATCGGGGACGACGCCACGATCGTGCGGCTGGTCGGGGAAGCCGCCCGCGCGCTGGGGCGCGTCTGCCCGACGCGATCCACCGGGGGCGGATCCGACGCGAACGTGTTCGTCACGCATGGAATCGAGGTGGCCAATCTGGCGTGCGGGATGCGGGATATCCACACCGTCAACGAGTGGGTGGACGTGAAGGACCTCGTCGCCACCGCGGAGCTGGTGCTGGAGACGGTCAAGGCTAACGCGCGCGGCGCCTGACGCGCTGCATCAGGCACCCCTCCCGCGACTGGCTCACCGGATGGCCCTGCGCTATCCTGGGCTACCCCGTGGTTGGGGAGAGGCATCATTTAGGAGGCCGCGCACTATGCACCGGACCCTTCCTGCAATCCTCGCCGGCGTGCTGGTCTTGGCCTCGGCGGGAGTGGCCTTCGCGCAGGTCACGAATACCCCGCCGAGCTCGGTGGGCTCGCCGTCGCCCGGCGGCCCCGTCGCCGTCCAGACGCCGCCCGCCAGCGTGTCGCTGGCCCGCCGTCCTCCGACGCCGCCCCCGCCGCCCCTGGTTCCATGTCAGGGCGGAGGCCTCGGTCAGGCGAATTCGTTCGCGGGCCTGGCGACTCCCGGCACGACAGACTTCCGCCCGGGGTCGTGCAACCCCTTCGACAATCCCCACCCGATGCTGCCGTGGGGCGACGGCCAGATCGGCGGTGAGCGTTACGGGCAGGTGATCCGCTACTGGGAGAACCAGCCGAAGGTCGTCAGCGACGTGATCTTCGTCGAGCTGCCCGTCGAGCAGCCACCCACGCCGGAAGCGGTGCCGCCGGTGCCCGAGCCCCCGGCGCAAAACCAGCCGGGCACCTCGCAGGGCCAGCCGAGCGCGCCCCAGGCCGTGCTCGAGGGCAAGCTGCACACGAAGCCTCAAAAACACGACGTGACCGTGCCCGGATCCTGGATCGTCGAGACCACCCGCGGCTACATCCACATGCCCCGCTGGGCGCTGCAAGAGGTCGGCGGCGGGCGGTATCAGTGGGTGCTCATCGGGGCCTGGTTCCAGCCTCGCTGACGATCGCGGTCTAGCGCGCGTGGGCGAGCTGGTCCAGGAAAAGATCGACGACCTAGTCCTGGACCACGTCTCCCCGCGGCCGCCCGCGCGGCGGTATCCGCTGCTCCTCGTCCACGGCATGAACGGGGGCAGTTGGTACCTTCGCTCCTATCTCGAGGCGGCGGCCGCTGCCGGATGGGACGCCTGGGCGGTGAATCTGCGCGGCCACTGGGGCAGCCGCCCCGTGGCGGACTTCGGCCGCGTCTCCGTACTGGACTACGTGGCGGACGTGCGCGACTGCCTCGCCGCCCTGGGCCCCGCGGTGGTGCTGGGCCACTCCATGGGCGGGCTCATCGCCCAGAAGATCGCCGAGGAGGGCCTGGCCCGGGCGGCGGTGTTCGTGACGAGCGCGCCGCCGCGGGGAATCGTGGTGCTGCGGTGGGCGGTATTGAGCCGGGTGTGGCGACACGTGGGTCTCATCGTCCGGAGCCGTCCCTTCCTGCCGACACGGGAGAACGCCGCCGCGCTCATCGCCAACCGCCTGCCCCGCGAGCGAGCCGAGGAGCTGTACCCGCTGCTCGTGCCCGAATCCGGGCGCGCCGCCCGCGAGCTGGCGCTGGGCGCCATCAAGGTCGATGCCGGACGCGTGCGTTGCCCGGTGCTGGTGGTCGGCGCCGAGCACGATGTCATCACGCCGGCGTCGGTGCAGCGGAAGATCGCGTCCAAGTACGCGGCGACCTACCTCGAGGCGGCGGGTCACGCCCACATGCTGATGCTGGAGGATGGCTGGGAGCGTCCGTTCGACGCGGTCCTCGCCTGGATGGACCGCACGGTGGGGCGCTAGCGGAGGGAGCCGGCGGCCGCCTTCGTCCCCACGTGCGCGGCCGCCGAATCGCCGGCCGTCTTGCCGAACACCGACCCCGACATGAGACCGGAGCCGCCCGCGTAGTTGTGGTAGAAGAGGCCCCCCACCAGCTCACCGGCGGCGTAGAGTCCGGGAATGGGCCGGTCCGCGGTGTCGAGCACCTCGGCGCGCGTGTTCACGCGAAGCCCCCCGAAGGTGAACGTGATCCCGCACGTCACGGCAAAGCCCAGATACGGCGGGGTGTCGATGGGAATGGCCCAGTTCGACTTCGGGGGCGTGATGCCGCGGGTGGCTTTGCCGTCCAGCACGGCGGGGTTGAACTCACCGGGCTGGCAAGCGGCGTTGAACTCCTTCACTGTGCGCGCGAGCCCGGCAGGATCGATGTCCAGCTGATTCGCGAGCTCCTCGATAGTGCCGGCCTCGCCCTTGGTGACCTGGCGGATCCGGTACTCCTCTCGAAGAATCTCGACGGTCTTCTGGTCGAAGATCTGGAAGGCCAGCCGCTGCGGCTGGCGGATGATCTCGCGCCCGTACTTCGCGTAGGTGTAGTTCCGGAGATCGGCGCCCTCGTCCACGAAGCGCTCGCCGTGGACGTTCACGATGAGGCCGAGGGGATAGGAGTGCTTCTGGAACATGTCGCCGACGCGCCGGTCGCCGAACGGGGGCGCCCCCGCGTCCCACGCCACCGCGTGGCATGACGACCAGTGGCCGTAGGCCTGGGCGCCGATGTCCAGCGCCATGCGGATGCCTTCCCCCGTGTTGTGGCGAGTCCCGCGCACCTTGGCGAGGTCCCAGTCGGGGCCGAGGTAGCGGGTGCGCCACTCGGGGTTCGCCTCGAAGCCGCCCGCGGCGATCACGACCGCGCGGCCGGCGAAGTCCCGGATCCCCGCATCGGTGCGGACCTGCACGCCGATCACGCGTCCCGTGTCGTCCTGCCGCAGCCGGTGGGCGGCATGCGCGTAGCGCACCTCGACGCCGGCGGCCTCCGCGCGGTCGAGGAGCATCTGCACGAGCCCGGGGCCTCCGCCCACCGCCTCCACGTTGAGGCCGCCCCAGAAGCGATGCTTGCCCGCCACCAGGTAGGACTGGCGACCGTGCATGAGGATCCACCGGATGCCGCGGCCGCGCATCCAGGCCACCGTCTCACGCGAGCGCCGGATGAGGTGCTCGGAGAGGTCGCTGTCGGTCAAGCCCTCGGTGACGCGGTGGAGATCGTCGCGGAACTGCGACTCGGGGTAGGGCGGCACCTCGATGCTCGCCGCCTCCTCGTCGGAAAGATCGGTGAGGATGTCCCGCCGCAGGTCGGCGAGTCCTTGATGGGCGAAACGAAACCCGCCCGCGGTGAAGAAGGAGTTCCCGCCCCGCTCGTGCTCGGGCGCCTTCTCGAGCACGAGGACGGAAGCGCCTCCTTCACGCGCAGCGAGCGCGGCGCAGAGCGCGGCATTGCCGCAGCCGATCACGATGACGTCGGGAGTCTGGGATGTTGGCATGGCAGGCTCAGGCGCCGCGGGGGACGCCGGTGAGAATGAGGAGGCCGAGGGCCACGCGGTACCAGCCGAAGCCCATGAACGTGTGTGTCTGGATGAAGCGGAGCAGCCAGCGCACGGCGACGAGCGCGGCGAGGGCTGACACCACCGTCCCGAGCGCGATCATGCCCCAGGAGGTCTCCGAGCGCGCCGGCTGCTGGAGCACCTGCAGCGCCTCGTAGCCGCCGGCGGCGAGGAGCGTGGGGACGCCGAGGAGGAAGGAGAACTCCGTGGCCATGGACCGGGTGAGGCCCAGGGCCAGGGCGACGAGGATGGTCGCCCCCGCGCGCGAGGTGCCGGGGAACACCGCGGCGAAGAGCTGCGCCGCCCCGACCGCCAGCGCCACCGCCCACGTGACCTCGCTCCGCGCCGCGCGGCCCCGCATCGCCCATTCCACGAGGAGGATGGCCACGCCGCCCAGGAGCGTGGCCCACGCCACGGGCGCGACATCCCGGGGCAGGGTGACGCCGACGCGCTTGAGGACGAGGCCCCCCGCCGCGGTGAGCGTGAACGCGGCAACGAGCTTAAGCATGAAGCTCCGGGCCGCCGCCTCGTGACGCCGATCGACGAGGTCGCGGAGCCGCCCCGCGAAGGCTACCGCCACCGCCACCGCGGTGCCCGACTGTATTCCGATGTTGAAGAGATCGGACTGGCGGGGAAGCCAGCCGGACCCCTGGACGAGGAGGAGATGCCCGGTCGAGGAGATCGGGAGGAACTCGGTGACGCCCTCGATGAGGCCGAGAGCCACCACCGCCAGCCACTCGGGCACGCGGTCGCTACCCGGCGATCTGCTCTTCGCCCCCGTCCACCCCGATCACGTTGCCGGTGATCCAGTGGGTGTCGGGATGCGAGAGGACGACGATCGCGCGGGCCACGTCGTCCGTGGTCGTGAGCCGGCCGTGCGGGTTGCGCTCGGCCGCCCGCTTCGAGAACTCGTCGTAGTTGGGGATCTTCTTCGCGGCGGGCGTGGCGGTCACACCCGCCCGGATGGAGTTGGCGGAGATGCCGCGCGGGGCCAGCTCGACGGCGAGCTGGCGGATGTTGGACTCCAACGCGGCCTTGGCCGCGGACACCGGGCCATAGAAGGGCAGCACGCGGGCACCGCCGGAGGAGGTCATGGCGAAGATGCGGCCGCCCTCGGCCATGAGCCCCCGTCCCACTACCTCCTGGGTCCAGTAGATGAGGCTGTGGGCCATGACGTCGAGGGTCATGTCCATCTGCGCCTTGGTGACCGCCTCCTTCATGGGATCGCCCACGAAGAGCTTCAGAGTGCCGAAGGCGAGCGAGTGGAGGAGCACGCGGAGCTGGCCCAACGCGTCGCGCTCCCGGAGGATACGCTCCATCTCGGCGGCGACCTCGACGCGCTTGTCGTCGTCGGCAGCGTTGACGTTGAAGAAGTGCGTCTCCCGGCCCATGGCGCGGATGTCGCCGACGATGCGCTCGACGTTGGGCAGCGTCGCGCGCCGGTCGAGGTGCACACCGAAGATGTCGAGGCCGGCGCGGGCGAGCGCGAGGCTGGTCGCCTCGCCGAAGCCCGAGGAGGCGCCGAGCACGAGAGCCCAGCCGGAAAGCGCGACGGGGGAAGCGGTGGGAGCCATTCCGCGGGCATTTTAGCATCAACCGCGGGGCCGGGCCTACCTCCGCCCGCGGGGGCGCGCATGCTACCATGAGCCGATGGCGAAAACCGCCGGCATCATCCTCATCGGCAACGAGATTCTCTCCGGCAAGATCGCCGACGCCAATGCCGCGTTCCTCTGCCGGGAGCTGCGCGCGCTCGGCGTGGAGGTGCGCAAGATCTCGGTGATTCCCGACGAGGTGGATCTCATCGCCGCCGAGGTGCGCGAGTTCAGCGAGGCCCTGGACGTGGTGTTCACTTCCGGGGGCGTCGGGCCCACCCATGACGACGTCACCATGGAGGGCGTGGCCCGGGCAGTGGGCACGCGGGTGATACGCCACCCGCGCCTCGTCACGCTCCTCGAGGGCTACTACAAGGGTCCGGTGAACGATGCGCGTCTTCGCCTCGCCGAGGTTCCGGAGGGCGCTGAGCTGGTGTCCGACGGCTCGCTCATGTTCCCCGCGGTCGCCGTGCGCAACGTGTACATCCTGCCCGGCGTGCCTGAGATCTTCCGGCAGAAGTTCGAGGCCCTCAAGGAGCGCTTCCGCGAGACGCCCTTCCATCTCGCGAGCGTCTTCGTCGGCATCGGGGAGGGGACGCTCGCCGACCACCTCAACGCCCTCGTGGCGCGCCATCCCGATCTTATGGTCGGCTCGTATCCGGAGTTCTCCAATCCCGAGTACAAGGTGAAGGTGACGCTGGAGTCGAAGGACGCCGCCCTGGTGGACCGGGCCGTCGCTGAGCTCCTCGCCGGCCTTCCCGCGGGGGCCCTCATCAAGGTGCAGCGCTAGCGCGCGTTG
>Ga0075421_100008046_pt1 | contig 12939 bp, 14 predicted proteins | sample SoiMetdeltSBSDD5_FD_75292 | JGI IMG/M metagenome (GOLD analysis project Ga0075421, IMG submission 75292) | Bulk soil microbial communities from a Populus tree surrounding site in Tennessee, USA - Soil MetaG P. deltoides SBSDD5 | ecosystem: Environmental > Terrestrial > Soil > Tree plantation... | reverse complement strand
TAGGTGCAATCGTAGTAGCCGAAGATACCTGTCTGACCAGATACGACAGTGCCAGAAGGTCCATGCGGTGACGTGCCGTTCTTGTCGTCGAAGCAGTGGCTGTCCCAGGGGTTCCCCGGCCAGTGGTTGGCGACGGCGCAGGTGCCGTTCTTTCCAAGGATCTGGGTGATCACCATCCGTGTCCACCCAACGATCGGCGGGGAGCCGTTGATGGCTCCGGGAGGACAAGTGGAGCCAGTGTTGATGACCGGCACGTACACTTCCCAGCCCTTTCCGCGATACGCGTCGCTCCCATCTTGCTTCTTGACCACGAGCTGCGGGGACGCGGCATACTTCGCAGGGAACGCAGTGGGAGCCGATCCGCCCAACCAGTTCATGACATTGTTCAGCTGCCCATTGTTCACCGGGTCGTTGTCGCCCGTTGACAGTGGGGTCCCCGTGCAGGCTCCGCCGGCGGCGGCCTGGACCTGCGCCAGGATGTTGGAGTCGTTCGCGCTTTGGCCGGGCACGACGCTCGCCCACGCCGCCGTGTTCCCGCCCACGGTCGAGCTACCGGAGCTGCTGATGAATGTGACGGTGGCTCCGCAGCCTAGTGAGGTGGATCCCCCGAAGAAGCACGAGCTCAGCGCTATGGGAAACACGCAAGAGGTCGGCGGCGGCGTGACTGGCTGGGTCGCCCATGCGATGGCGTCCCCGGCCGCGGGCAGACTGGCGAATCCGAGTAGCCGGAGAAACGTCATTGATACCGTGGTCTGATAACGGCAGCGAACCGCGTTAACCTGAGTCCCGTCGAGCGATGGAGTGAAGGTGGTTCCGTTCCAGATGCCCAGGACGATGTCCCCGTTCGGGGCATTGGACGTATTCAAATTGAGATTGACAGTCGCTATGGCCGGCGCACCGCCCGGGTTGGGGTATGTTTGGTTGTGGAGCGGGTTGAGTAGCGCATAGTTCTGTGCCCAGGCGCGCGCGGCCGGAAAGACGCTGCTATCGAAGCGGAGCTGCCCGGCTCCCGCGAGGGCGGCGGCATCGAGCGATCGCTGAATCTCGTCATCGACGGTGCCGAGATGGGCGAGGTCCAGGGCCAGCCCACCGAAGATGATCAGCAGGGGCACCACCAGAACGGTCGTGAACAACAGCACGTTGCCCTTCTCGTTCCACAGCCATCGTCGCAGGTCCATCACGCGGCCCTCTCGTTGGTTAGCGGGAAAAACGCAGGACCTCAATGTCCTGCCAGGGAATCTCGACGCGGCCCTGGGGCGTCAGCCCGCGGAGCATTGCGGTTCCGAGGTTCACGTAGTCGCCGTCGACGCGGGTGCCGTCGGTGAGCACCGCGCTCGCCGCGTACGTGAAATGTTTCGGCGCCACGTACGGGGGCAGGGTACTGTTCGCAACTTGCGTCCGCTTGAAGGCCAGGTCCTTGATGGCCTCGAGCGGAATGCGGCGCTCGACTCCCGCCTGCGTGAACGATACGGTCTGGGCCTGACGGTTGCCCTGTAGCGGTTCCGGGCCCTTGTCTCTGAATAGCCGGCTCAGATTACGGATGGATCCACTGACCTCGGTACCGATAAGACTGCCGGTGCTAGATCCACTCCCCATGGTGCCCGGGGCGCCCCCGGTACTGCCCGGCAACTGTTGCCCACCAGGGCCTTCTTCCTTGGGCACGATCGTGTAGAACACCTCGAGCGAGGGCTGGGAAAGTTGCAATGACTGGCCGCTCCACGTTCTGACCTCGGCCGTGACGTCTTGCGCTAGGGCGGGAGAAGCGGCCGCCGCAGCCATTGCCAGCGTCAGCGAGCCGATGAGCATCCTCGGAGTCATATATTTTCTCCTCTGTCAGTTGGTGCCAATTGCCTTGACGAGCTTCAATAGGCCGAGCACGGACGGCGCCAGGGTTACAAGGAAGAATGCCGGCATCAAAAAGAACACGGTCGGGAACATCATCTTGAGGGGCGCCAGGTGGGCGAGCTCCTCCGCCCGGTGCCGCCGTTGCACGCGGGCCGAGTCGGCGTGCACCCTGAGAGTTTTGCCGAGTGGGGTTCCGAGCTTTTCCGTCTGGATGAAGGCGCCCACCATGGACTTCACTTCGAGGACGCCCGTGCGTTCTCCGAGTGCGCGGAGTGCCTCGGTGCGCGGACGTCCGGCGCGCACCTCGAGGTGCATCCTCATGAGGTCCGCGTACAGCGGCCGGTTCCGAGTCTCTGGCTGTTCGGCCACGCGGGCGACGGCGGCGTCGAATCCCATCCCGGCCTCGACACAAACCATCAGAAGGTCGAGGACATCGGGAAGCGCGTGCACGGTCTCTCTCTGACGGACCTTGATGCGGTTACTGAGCCAGAAGTCCGGCAGGAAGAAGCCGATCGCCGCAAGAATCAGCGAGACGGCCGAGAGCTGCAGCAGGGGGACGACTTTCAGGAAGATGAAGCTGCTGTAGAGAAAGTAGGCGGACCCCAACAGGGCGGCCAGCGCGATCTTGGTGCCGACGAAGACGAAAACGGTTCGCGGCTCATAGTAGCCCGCCCACATGAGCCGTTGCCGGTACTTCGAGGGAGCCGTCTCTTCCGAGCTGCCGACGGCGCGCCCGATGCGCTCGGCCGTGCGCTGCCAGCCCGACGTCGGTTGGACGTTCCAACGGAGAATCGATTCGTCGACGACGCCGCCGCCGGCCGACGTCGCCAATCGGCCGCGCTGCACGACCGGCCACCACTTGAGCAGCGCCATCGAGGCCAGCAGCGTGACACCTGCGACGATGACGAAAGTAAGAAAGATGACCGTGATCGGGTTCATGGCTGCCTCACACCTTGATTTGGGCGATGCGCCAGATCGTGAAGAAACCGATTACCTCCATGATCAGTCCTCCCAAGATCAGGATCGGCCCGTTCGGGTCATTCAAGAGCGGATCGAAAAATCCGGGATGCAGGATCTGGAACATGACGCCGAAGATCAACGGGCTGAGGCCGACCAGGATCGCCGACCAGCGATGCTGAGAGGAGAGCACTCGTGCATAGCTCAGAATCTTGAACCGCTCGCGAATGACCTCGGCCAGCCGGTCGAGGATCTCCGCCAGGTTGCCGCCGGACCCCCGCTGGATTCTGATCGCGGTGCAGAAAAACCGCACGTCTTCGGTTCCGACCCGACCCTGGAGCCTGAATAGAGCGTCGCCCGGGTCCATACCCAGCCGGATCTCCTCATCGATCTGTCGGAACTCTTGTCCGACGGGATCCGGCATTTCCTGGCCAACGAGCGCAATCGCTCCGCTCAGCGCATTGCCGGCGCGAATCGCGCGCGTGATCATGTCGAGACCATCCGGGAACTGCGTCTGGAAGCGCTCCAGGCGACGACTGCGCTTGTACATGAGGTAGACGATCGGTAGGGAGCCCGAGATGAGCCCCGTCACGATGCCCCAGAGGAGCCCCCCGGTCCGCAGCCAGCCGCCGGCGCCACCGACGGCAGCGCAAGCGGCCACGATCAGCGTGAGATCGCCGACGGCGGCCTTGTAGCCCGCCTGGGCTGCCAGGGCGGCCAGGCGGTCCAGTAGCCCGGTCCTGGCGAGAAGCCGGTCAATGCTTCCATCGCCCTTCTCGATCTGGGGCTTGAGAACTTGGGTGGAGCCGCCCACCGGGGCGACGTCTGAAAGACGTGAGCGAACGTTGCGGTTTACCTGGGAGACCCACCAGCCCCCAGCGATCAAGACCACGACAAACAGGAACGCGAGGATCGCTATTGTGAGAGTCATCGCCGCACCGCGTGCCGCTTCGATGGGTCGAAGACTTCGGCACCAAGATGGATGCCAGCGCGCGCCAGCCGATCGGTGAACTTTGGGCGCACACCGGTCGCGCGATGGAAGCCAGTGACTCGCCCTTCCGAGTCGATCCCGTCCTGCTCGAAGGTGAAGATGTCCTGCGTGGTGACGACGTCCTCCTCCATCCCGACTATCTCCGTCACCCGCACGACTTTCCGCGTGCCATCCGCTAGGCGCGCCACATGGATCACCAGGTCCAGCGCCGAAGCGATGTAGTCCCGCATGGCGCGCACCGGCAGTGAAAGACCGGACATGAGCACCATGGTCTCGATACGCGAGAGCGCATCTCGCGTCGAGTTGGCGTGGACGGTGGAGATCGACCCGTCGTGACCCGTATTCATGGCCTGAAGCATATCGAGCACTTCGGCGCCGCGAACCTCACCCACGACGATCCGATCGGGTCTCATTCGCAGCGCGTTTCTGACGAGCTCTCGCTGGCTGACGGCTCCTTGTCCCTCGATGTTGGCCGGGCGCGTCTCGAGCCTGACGACGTGATCCTGCTGCAGCTGCAACTCGGCCGAATCCTCGATGGTGACGATGCGCTCGGTGTTGGGGATCGCGTTGGAGAGGACGTTCAACATCGTGGTCTTCCCGGCGCCGGTACCACCCGAGACGAGGATGTTGAGACGCGCCTGCACAGTGGCCCGGAGAATTTCGGCCAGCGCCGGCGTGAGCGTGCCGAACTCGATCAGGTCCGCCATACGGAAGGGATCCTTGGCAAAGCGTCGGATCGAAAGAACTGGGCCGTCCAGGGCCAGGGGCGGGATGATCGCGTTCACGCGAGAGCCGTCGGGGAGCCGCGCATCCACCATCGGAGACGATTCATCCACGCGGCGGCCGACCGCCGAGACGATGCGGTCGATGACCTGCAGGAGGTGGGTGTTGTCACGGAAGGAGACGCGCGTGCGCTCGAGCTTGCCGCGTCGCTCGACGTAGACCTCTTGCGCTCCGTTGACGAGGACATCGGAGACCGTCGGATCCTGCATGAGCGGCTCGATCGGGCCGAGCCCGAACGTCTCGTGCTCGATCTCGGTGACGAGATCGTCCCGCTCCTTCCGACTCAGGGGGGTCTCGTCGAGCGCAAGCATGTCCTCGACGATCCGGCGGATTTGCTGCTGGACGAGGTCGCGCGGCAGCGCGTCGAGCTTGGCGAGATCGAGGCGCTCGATAAGCTGGCCGTGGATACGAGTCTTGAGCTCGTAGTACGTCGTCTGGCCTCTCTCTCTGGCATCGATCGTTGGGCCGACGATGGCTGTCTCCTCGCGCGGCCCATTCCTCCGATCGAGGACTTCGCGGCCTCGCGGCTTGCGATCGAATAGCGACATTTACCTGCCTCCTGAGGTGCTTTTGGTGGTCCACACCAGCCGACGAGCGAGCGAGGCGACTCGGCTAGTGGGCGATTCGGCCTCGGATCGCCGTCCGCGGGCCAGTTGCTCTGCGAGCTCTCTGAGGTTCCGTGCAACCTTGGACCGCGGAGAGGCCGTCACGACCGGGGTGCCCTTGTTGATGGCAGCGACGACCGTCGGGTAATCGCTTGGAGTTCGCCAGTGAATCGGCAGGCCGAGCGCCTCGCGCGCGTGCTTGGTCGTCACGTCGTTCCCGGTCCCCTCTCGCATCACGACGGGTTTGAGCTTCTGGAGACTGAGCCCGAGATGCCGAAAGGCGGCGAGGGCAGCGGCGCCGGAGCGCAACGCCGAGACGTTCAAACCGGTGAGAAAGAGGATGGTATCGGACGCTTCGAGCGCCGCGATGGTCGCCGGGTCCATATCGTGCTTGAGGTCGAGCACGATATGGTCGAAGTGGGCGCGGATCACGTCCAGTCCGGCTTGTACCTGCTCCGCGGCCAGGTGACCACGCTCCATTCGCGAGGGGCCGGGCAGGATCGCGAGGCCGCTCGAATGCTTGGTGACGAGGCCGCGGAGAAACGACTCGTCGAGGCGCTCGAGGTTTTCCAGCGCATCGAGGATCGAGTACGAGGGCTGGAGGTTGAGGAAGGTCGAAACGTCTGACTGGCGGGTGTCGAGATCGACCAGGATGGTGCTTCCCTGTGCGCGCTCGGCAAGACAAACGGCGAGGTTCGTCGCCATGGTCGTGACGCCCAGACCGCCTTTGGCTGAGAAGACGGAGGTAATACGTCCCGGCTGACGGGCCACCGTTGACCCACGGCGAAGCCGTATCACCTTTTCGAGCGCGGAGATGAGGTCCTCCCGCTCGACCGGCCGACGGACGAACTCGAGGGCGCCGGCACGGATCACCTCGATCACGAAGTCAGCGGACGTGCTTTGACCCGTGGCAAAGATGGCTGCTCCCGGCAGCGCACGCGTCAATGACCCGATAACCCAGGCGGGTTGTTCCGCTACGGAGGCCGGCCCGGTCTCGTCGACCTCCACGATGACCAGGTCGGGGCGCCGGGCAGGCGCCTCGTAGGCCGCTTGCCGTGCGTTCACGAACTCTCCGACGACGACTACGGAAGGACTCGCCGCAAGGATGCGCTTCAGCGCGGCGGTGGAGTCCGCGTCGGAGTCGACGATGACGGTGCGAAGACTCGAAGTCATGAGAGGTCCAGGCCCATCAATTTCCTGGAAGATTGCTTTGGCCAAACGGCTTCCTGACGACCTCGCCGACTCCAGGAATGCCGGGTACGAGCGTGAACTCCTTCTTCTCGTCCGGACGGAGCTCCATGAGTTTCGCCGCATCAGGACCGGCTCCCGGTAGATCCGGCTTGACCAGCTTCACGGTCACGAGAAAGAGAAGCTCGGTTTCGTTGTTCTGGAAGCGAGTGCTGCGAAACAGCGCTCCGAGGATCGGAATGTCGCCGAATACCGGGATCTTTTGGACGGCCTGGCGAACTTCGTTGTTGATCATCCCGGCGATCGCGAAGGACTCCCCGTCCTTGAGGCTCACGTTGGTGGCCGCCTCGTTCTTGCGGATGACCGGGATTCTGAAGCCGGCCGAGATGAGTCCTTGACTGAAATCGAGACTCGATACTTCCGGTCGGACCTTCAAGTGGATGGTCTCGCCGTCCACCACCACGGGTGTGAACAGGAGTCCCACGCCGAACTCCTTGAACTCGATGGTGATCGTGTCGGACCGCTGAGCAACGGGGTAGGGGAATTCGCCGCCCGATAGGAACTTGGCCTCCCGACCACTATGGGTGAGGAGATTCGGCTTCGCCAGAGTTCTGAGGGCGTTCTTTTCCGCAAGCGCATGAACGATGGCGGCGTAATCTCGCTGTCCCGAAGAGAGGACGAAGCTACCGCCCTGGAACGGGAAATCGGGACCAGACAACGACCCCTGTTGGACCCCGGCGAAGCCCGGCTGGGTAACCTGCCCGAGCGATCCGAGCGTGCTGACGAACGTGCTGCCGGGGAACATGGCTCCCATGAAGGCGCTTCCCAGGGCTCGGATGCTGAAGCCGAGCTCCTGAAGCGCCGCACGGGTGACTTCCGCGACGTGCACCTGGAGCAGGACCTGCTGAGGCTTCGCATCGGTGAGGCTCAGGAGGCTGACGACTTTCCCCTTGGGCGCGAAGACCTGCGCGACCTCCACCGCGCCGGCGATGGTTCGATCGCTGGTCACCGTGCCTTCCAGGATGATGGCGTCTTGCGCCGGGTGGATCCGGATGTCATCACGCGGAGCGATCTGCTTGAGCCGCTCCCTCAAGAGGCCGAGGTCCGTCTGGACAATGAGATCGAAGAACATGGTCTTTGTGGGATAGAACACGACGAGCGAGGTGACGCCGACGGACTTGCCGTTGACGAGGATCTGGCTCGGGGTGACCACGAACACATCGGCAATGGCCGGGTTGGTTACCGAGACTCGTGTGAACGGCTCCTGCAGATTGAGCACCTGAGACTTGCCGATCGTGACGTCCAGGCGCACCAGGCCGTTGTCGGCCGCGAATGCGGTGGATTGCGTGGAGGCCAGGCACAGGAGGCTGACCAGCAAGCAGAAGAAATGCCGCGTTCCCGAAATATCCCATCGTGACATAAGTTTCACTCTCCCCGGGTTGCTCAAATGGAATCTACTTCTTGCCACTGTCCGTCTCAGGCTTGACCTGGCCCAGCTCCAGCCACTGCTCCTTTTCGCGCGTGAAGAGCTGCTCGGTCATCTTGTCGCCGCGCTGAACCCAGACCGCGTGAGGATCTTTGGTGACGAGCGCGGGCGTGCCGGCGGCGCCCACCGGGGCCGGATGCACCACCAGATCGAAGGCCTGCTCCGACTTGGCGTAGAAGACCACGAGCGAGGTCACCCCGACCGCCTTGCCATTCACGAGGAGCTGGTTGGGGTTCATCACCTGAACGTCGGCGATGTTCGGGTTCGCCACCGCGACCTTGCGCGCCGGTTCGTTCAGGGCGAGAAGAAAGGACTTGTCCGCACCCACGTAGAGGCGAAACGTGGAGTCGGCCGCCCCCGCGGACATCGCCTGAAACAAGCCGCTGGAGATAAGAGCGACGGTTACGACTGCCGTCGAACGCCTGAAGAGCTGGCTGAAGCGATGTGTGATCATGATTGGCCTCCTCATCGGAACCTGATTCATTTCTTCCCCTGCTCCGCCCACCCGTCGCTTCCTTGGCGCACGAAGAGCTGCTCGCTCACCTTGGAACCACGGATGACGTCGACGGCGTACTTGTCGATGGTCGGCAAAGGAAGGGGGGCGCTCCGGACCACGGTTGCCTTCGGCTTTGCCTGGGGCGCAGCCATCGCGGCGTCGGACAAGAGCGAGGACGGCGTGGCGCCCGTCGTCCTGACGAGCTGGGTGTCCCTGAGGTTGCGCTGAACCAGCATGAGCTTGCCTTCCGCCTGGGCGACCGCGAGGCGCTCCGTCTGCTCCGGAGTCAGGGACATCGTGACCGTGGTGTTCGTGACGGGCTTGTTGTCTCGTAGTTCAACAGTCTGTCCGGCCGCGAGCACCGTCACATCCTGCAGGATCACCTTGGCGATCTTCTCTTGGGAACCGGGCGCCTTGGGCATGCTCACGAGCACGTCCACGCGGCTGTTCGGGAGGAGAAAGCCACTTTCCCGCACCGCCTCGTCGAGCTTGATCGTGACCCCCCGTTGGCCCTCCGGGACGAGCATGGGCATGATGCCGCCCTTGCCGGCGAGCCCGGGAGCCAGCTTGCCCTCGATCAGCGGCTCTCCCGCGAGGATGGAGCTGCGGACGGCACGACCCTCGACCTCCTGAACGCTCCGGATCGCGCCTTCGGGCACCGACGACTTGGGCCAGGGCACGAGCTTCACGTGCTGGGCGGTGATCGTTTCGGCGAGCGACATGTTGGCCGCCGCCACGACGATGGTCTCGTACTGACCGCCGCCAGCCGCTGCGATCTGGCTCACGACGCGGTAGACGAGCACGCTGGCCAGCAGGCCGAGCAACGAGGCGCACACGAGAATCAAGAGGAATCGCCGCTGCATGGTGGTTGCCTTCCTATTCCCGTCGCATCCTGGCCGTTTGCTGGATCACCAGCGGGCTCGCGGGGGAGCCCAGCATCGGCAAAAAGAGCGGCGCGACGGTGAAGAAATTGACTGTGGTCGAAGCCTGTATCTGCGAATCAGGCGTGCACCCCGTGGTGCCCGCCGGCGGCGATGCCGCTGGGATGCAGGTGATCGAGACGGTGGCCGGGGTCAGGTTCGCCGAACTCAGAACTTGGTTGAGTCGGGCCAGTGCCTGAGTGTTGTCGAAGCCGTAGGTGACTGGGGCGGAACCGGAAAGTACCGGGTTCGAGGCAGCCCCCACGCGGGCCCCTTCGCGAACGGCATTGGTCGCTATGTTGACGGTCAGCCAGGCGCGGGCGAGTTCCAAGCCTCCGAGGAAGATGATCAGCAGACAGGGGAGGACGACAGCGAACTCCAGCGTGGAAGTTCCACGCTGTTGCTTTAGCCACCGAAAGAGTCCAAGCGCCTTGGGTTGAGTCATCTCTAGCTGGTCTCCGGCTCGCTCCGGAGGCTCGTACGCGAGCCTCCGGAGACGACGAATGAGCCTCGAGCTGTGTGTCCCGTTACGGCGCGATGACGATGCCGCTCAACGCGGCCGAGATGGTGCCGACCACGCCGGTCAGTGCGGGCTGAAGCGTGCCCGGATACACCACGAAAGCGACACCGAGAATGAGCGCTCCCATCGCGATCCACTCCAGAGTCTCCAGGCCCCGCTCGTCTCTCAGATATCCGACAATCCTCTTCATTACCGCTTCTCCTGTTCGCTCACCGCTTCCTGGGTGAGGAGCGTAAGTTAACTGCTGCGTTCTACTGTTGCCGCCGCTGCTATCTCCCCCTTTCACTTATCCATCCCGACTTGACTGGACCGCACCTCGTACGCCCTCACGTCTGTGAAGCCGCTGCACTCGAGAGCCAGTACCACCGCCGCCATCTGGTCGCGGGGCACCCGGAACCCAACGGCTCCCGAATCGACCATGTCGAGTTCGTTGTCCGTGACGTCGCCGAGCAGACCCGCCTGCTCCAGCGCCTCGAACACCAAAGGGGCCCGGGCGCTATTGCCGTCGAGCTTCACGACGACGAGCGATTCCCCGATGCTCACGATCGATCCTCTCGTCGTACATCGCGTCCACCACCATCTGGTGCGTCAACGGCGCGCAGATAGAGCACGGGTTGTGCCAAGGACCGTCGCCTCGGACGCTCGAGCACACGAGACATGCGTTATCGCCAGGTTGCGCGGATGCCGGCTTGAGGAGTCGGCTCCCAGCTCAGAGAGCGAGTATGCGCGTCGGCATAACCTGCAGGAGGCGTGGAGACGATGTCAGGAACTGAGCGGCCATTTTCGGCGCATGGTTATTGATTTGGCAGCGGAGCGTATTGGATATGCATTCGCGCATCACGGTGAACTGCCCGCGCATGAACACGACATTTCCGGACTTCGCGCTGCCCGTGGTTTCGATGTCCGCCTGCGCCGACCGCATCAATCGGAGACCGAGCACCGCGTGGCAGGCGGCATTAAACCGCCCTGATGTGTACACAGCCGTGCACACGTGTAGCTCGAATTGCATCGTCGAGGCGGGTTAGTCATCGATTCCGGAAAAAGGTTCTCGCAGCAGAAGTCACAAGAAAAAGGGAACTTTAGACGCAGTACGAGGGCCCGCGAGATGTGGCATGCGAATAGCAGTTGACGCCGAATAGCAGTTGAAGCGCCAGACCCAAGGAGGCACCCGTGGCGCAGCCACCAGTGTCATTTGCCGATCGCAAGCACCGAGCCATCCATACCGTGGACGCGGATGTTCCGTACGAGACGGCCGCCGAAGCTGGGCCGTGGGCGTCGACGGTTAGTCGTCTCGAAGTGCTCGATGCGATGGTCGAGGGTGCCGGAGAAGGCCTCTGTGTGTTGAGCGCCGATCGAATCATGCTCCGTAGCAACCAGACAGCAGCGGAACTACTCGGCTTCGATCCGGCACGAGCCGTCGGCCGGCCCGTGCACGAACTCGGGGTCCAGCAGAATTTCGACTGGTCGATCACGACAGAGGTCGCCGCCGGCCGTGTCGCGGTCTCTGGGGTCCAGAACCTGCGAGGCGGCAGTAAGCTTCTCGTCTCGGCGGTGCCGAGAATGTCCGCGGACGGGCAGCTCGCGTTCATCGTGGTGACGATCCGCGAGATCACGGGGATTGGTCAGGTAATGAACCGGCTTCGTGACGCGGTCGAGCAGGTTGAGCAGGTGCGCCCGACGCTTGCGCTTGCCCGTAGCCGCGAGTGCCAGCTCGACGATGTCGTCGCCCAGAGCCCCGCGCTGGCTGCAGTGCGGGAGAGGGCGGTCCAGTACGCCGCCGTCGATTCGACTGTGCTCCTGCTCGCCGAGACTGGTGCCGGCAAGGGCCTGTTCGCACGCCTGATCCATCAAGCATCGGAACGCAGCGGTGGTCCGTTTCTCGAGGTGAACTGCGGGGCGATTCCTGAGGGTCTCATGGAGGCCGAGCTGTTCGGCTACGCCAAGGGCGCCTTCACAGGTGCAGACGCCAAGGGCAAGATCGGGCTGGTCGAGCTCGCCCACAAGGGCACGCTGTTGCTCAACGAGATCGGCGATCTCCCTCTCGGTTTGCAGGTCAAGCTGTTGCGTTTCCTGGAGGACGGAGAAGTATGGGCCGTTGGGGCGGTGAAGGCCAAGAGGCCGGACGTTCGGATCGTCGCCGCCACCAACCGAGACCTGCGCGGGATGATCGCGGCGGGAACGTTCCGCGGAGACCTCTTTTATCGGCTCGACGTCCTGCGCCTCGAAATTCCGCCGCTTCGCGAGCACGCCGAGGACATTCCTCGCCTTGTGGAGTTGACGCTCTCTCGGCTGGAGCGCAAGGTGAAGCGAACGCGCCGCATCACCCCCGCGGCCCTACACGCACTGTCAGGCTATCCGTTTCCCGGCAATGTCCGGGAGTTGATCAATCTGGTGGAGCGCCTGATGGTGACGAGCGCCAACGAGACGATCGACGTTGCAGACCTGCCTCAATCGGTCCGACAGTTGATGGGCGAGACCAACGAGGCCGGCTCGCAAAGCTCGCCCACCCTTCGCAAGGCGCTACAGAAGGTGGAGAGTCAGTTGCTGCGGGATGCGCTGACCCGATACAAGACTCAGGCCCTGGCCGCGAGATATCTCGGTATCACGCAGTCCACGGTGGCGCGCAAGGCCAAGCGGTACGGTTTCGACGTCAGGGCCGCGTCATAGCGCTCGACCCGCCGACTAGTACGACTGCGCAGGCTTGATGTCCTGGCCGGTGAGCACCCACGTGCCGCCGCAACCGCCCCTTACAAAGTCGGCCGCTTCCTGGTAGAGGGCGCCGAACGTCAAGGCCATGGTCGCGACCCACAGCACTCCGCTCGCGCCGCACACGACCGCCTTGCCCGGCACGTAGAAGAAGTCGCTGACTACTGCGGCCGCAGTGGATCCTGCCTCATTGGCGGGTGATGGATCGCCAGCCCACCCTTCGAGCGTGCTCGTCCCGATAGCGACAACAACCAGCAGCGTGGCGAGGACTCGGCTCCAAGTCATTTTCATCGTTCTCCTGTTGGTATTCAGTTTGTAGTTTCTGGTGTGCTCGTGAGCCGCGCCGGTGACTCGCGCTCGGCGGCTCGGAGCGTTTACCTGAGATCGACTCGACGCTCGGTCCAGCCGACTCCCTCGGGAAACCGGAACTGCGTGATCGTAT
>Ga0075421_100008044_pt1 | contig 12941 bp, 11 predicted proteins | sample SoiMetdeltSBSDD5_FD_75292 | JGI IMG/M metagenome (GOLD analysis project Ga0075421, IMG submission 75292) | Bulk soil microbial communities from a Populus tree surrounding site in Tennessee, USA - Soil MetaG P. deltoides SBSDD5 | ecosystem: Environmental > Terrestrial > Soil > Tree plantation... | reverse complement strand
GACGAGGTGCTCGAGCTCGCCGGCGTGAGACCGCAGCTCGCCGCCACGCCGGCCAGGATGGCGGGCGAATTCAGGCCGCGCCGCGGCCGTTTGAACGCGGAGGACACCGCGGTGCTGGAGCAGATCCTCGCCCGCCACTTCGACGCCGACCGCCTGTACGGGCAGGTCCGCGCGGAGTTCAAGCGCCGCGCCGACGCGCGCAAGCTCGGCGAAGTCGCCGCGTGGCTGCGCTCCCCGCTGGGGCAGAAGATCACCGCGCTCGAAGTCGCCGCCGGAGTCGAGACCGACGCGGCGCAACGGGCCATCGCCTACGCCCCCGGCGGTCGTGGCGGTCCCTCGACCGCACGCGTCACCATCGTCGAGCGCATCGACTGGACGGCAGGACTCACCGACGGCTCGCTCGAATCGATGCTCGCGGTGGCGCGGGCGATGGCCCTGGCCATGAATCGGGCCCTGCCGCCCGACGAGCGGCAGACCACGGCTCAGATCGAGCGGCAGATCCAGCAGCTGCGCGGCCAGGCGCGCGCTCGCCTGGCGCAGAGCACGGTCGGGTTCATGCTGTACCAGTACCGCTCACTCGATGACGACGAGCTGCAGCAGTACGCCGACTTCCTGGCCGGCGACGCCGGGCGCTGGTACAGCGCAACGATGTCCAAAGCCATGAACCGCACCGTCGGCACGGCCGCGCAGCGTGCGGCGAGCGAAGTGATCCGTGCGATCCCGCCGCCGCGATGGTCCGGGGGAGCCGCGGCCTCACCGCGACACTGACGCGCGACTCCGGAGTGGCAGGTCTCTTGCAACCGCTGATGGTGGAGGTGTTGATGAACCGACTGACTGCCGAGGAGCGCCGCCGGGCTGCCGAGCTTCGACGCACGAGCCAGCGGCGCGAACCGCGAGCCATCACGGTCGGCACGCTGCCGCACCGGCCCGAGAGCCGGACGCGCAGCGCTCGCGTCGCCGCGCTGGTGACGATCGCGCTGGGCGGTGCGCTGGCGCTGATTCAGCTCGGCCAGCAGCTTGCGATGTACGGTCCGGGCTCGCTGCTCGACTGGCTGCTGCCCCGACTGTGATGGGTCAGATCGCGACCGCGTAACCGTCGCGACGCGGGTCGGCGCCTGCCATGAGCGCGCCCGATTCCGCATCGCGCATGATGCCCTGCCCGCCGCCCACGATCCACGACCAGTCGGCGATCACGTTGACGTCGTGGCCACGCTGTGCCAGCCCGTCGCGCACATCTGACCCGATCCGCGCTTCCGCGTCGACCAGCCGATCGCGGTAGACACGCACGCGAGGCGCCTCGATCGCTTCCTGGACGTTCATGCCGAAGTCGAGAACATTGAGCAGCATCTGTGCGGTCGTTTGCAGAATTCCGTACGAGCCCGGCGTCCCGATCGACAGCGCGAACGCTCCGTCCCGGTACACCTGTGTCGGCGACATCATCGTTCCCGCCTTGCGTCCCGACCGCACGACGTTCGGCGAGGCGGCGTCGCGATCCATCCACTTGAGGATGTTGTTGAGCACGACCCCGGTGCCGGGCACCGCGAAGCCCGAGCCAAACGGGACGCCGAGCGTCTGGGTGACGGACACGACCGTTCCCGCGGCATCGGCGCAGGCGAAGTGAGTCGTCTGCTCGTCGGCAAACTTCGCCGGGTGCCCCTCGGCGATCTGCTGTGCGAGCGTGGCCGGGTTGTGGCGCTCGCCCTCGCTCACCGCGGCGCGCTTGGGGTCGATGCGCGCTCGCTGGCTCTCCGCGTAGCGCTTGGACAGCAGCCCGGTGATCGGCACGGCGTCCGAGTACGCGTAGGCCAGGCGATCGGCGGACCCGAGCTTCACCGCCTCGATGAGGTGATGCAGGTAGTCGACGGAGTTGTGGCCCCAGGCGCGGACGTCGTGGCCCTCGAGGATGTTCAGCGTCTCGAGCATCTGGAACGCCGAGAACGGCGGCGGCATCGAGCACACACGCGCGCCACGGTACGTGATCGTCGCGGGCTCGCGCCACTCGGGCCGGAACTCGGCGAGATCTTCCTCGGCCAGCCAGCCTCCCGCTTCGCGAACGGCCCGCGCGATGCTCCGAGCGATCGGGCCCCGGTAGAACGCCTCGGCGCCGCCCTCGGCCACCTGCCGGAAGGTGGTCGCCAGATCCTTGTAGGTCACCACCGCACCCGGACGCAGGGCACCGTGGCCGAGGTAGAGCCGCTCCGCCTCGCGCGAGCGGCCGAGCGTCTGGCGCGCCTGCTCGAAGAACTCCACGTTCTTTTCGGTCAGCGGCACGCCACGCTCGGCGTGGCCGATGGCCGGCGCCAGCACACGGGCACGGTCCATCGTGCCGAAGCGCTCGAGAGCGGCCAGCCAGCCGCCGAGATTTCCCGGTGTGGCGCACGCCTTCGGCCCGCCGACCAGCTCGTCGTCGGTGCACTGGCGGGCGTCTGCGGACTTCGGGGCGCCGCCGATAAAGTCGAGCACGTGGCGCTCGGCGCCGCGCGAGATGAGCATGAGCCCGATCCCACCCGCGCCCGACATGAACGGCTCCACGACGTTGAGCGTCGAGGCAACGGCGACCGCCGCGTCGACGGCGTTGCCGCCGGCCAGCAGCATCTCGATGCCGGCCATCGAGGCGAGCGGGTGCGCGGAGGCGACGACACCGCGACGGCCCATGACAGCCGGGCGGTACGCGAGACGATGTGGAGGCATGGCCGACTCCCTCAGTTCGTGCGCTCGGTGGCAATGCCGCGGAGCCGCGGGTCGAGCAGATCCCGCAGGCCGTCGCCGAGCAGGTTCAGGCCGAAGATCGTGAGCATGATGGCGGCACCCGGATAGAGCACGAGCCAGGGCGCCTGCTGCAGGTACAGACGGCCTTCCGCGAGGATGTTTCCCCACGACGGCACATAGGGCGGCACGCCGACGCCGAGAAAGGACAGCGCCGCCTCCGTGAGCACGGCGGCCGCGAAGACGAAGCTCGCCTGCACGATCACCGGCGACAGGCAGTTCGGCAGCACGTGACGCGCGATGACGACGACGTCGGAGGCCCCGAGCGCGCGCGCCGCCTCGACGTAGGCGGTCTCGCGGATGACGAGCACCGAGCCGCGGACGATCCGCGCGACGCGCGGCGCGTAGACGATGCCGATGGCGACGATCACGTTCAGCACGCTCGGCCCGAGCGAGGCCATGAGCGCGATGGCGAGGATGATGGCCGGAAACGCCATGAGGCCGTCCATGACGCGCATCACGAGATTGTCCAGGCGACGGTAATAGCCGGCGATGAGGCCGCAACCGAGCCCCATGACGAACGACAGCGCCACCACGGCCGCCCCGACGAGCAGCGACAGTCGCGCCCCGTACACCACGCGGCTCCACACGTCGCGTCCGACGTCGTCGGTGCCGAACCAGTGGGTCTGCCCGGGCGCGGTGAGGCGGCGAGCGACGTCGATACGCAACGGGTCGCCCGCCAGCAAGGGCGAGAGCACGCCGACGAACAGGACGCCGCTGACGAGGGCCAGGCCGATCAGCGTGGCGCGCCGGCGCGCGAGCAGGCGGAGCCAGCGCGGCGTGCCGCGTCGCCCCGTCACCGGGCGCGGCAGAACGACCACGCTCACTGGTATCGCACCCGCGGGTCGAAGAGCAGGTACGACAGGTCGATGGCGAGGTTCACGAGCATGTAGACGCCGGCGATGCAGAGGACCACACCCTGGATCACCGGGTAATCACGACGGAGGACGGCGGAGATGATGAGCCGGCCGAGCCCCGGGATGTTGAACACCTGCTCGACGACCACCGAGCCGGAGATGAGGATCGCGAACGAGATACCGATGACGGTGACGGTGGCAATCATCGCGTTCTTCAGCGCGTGCTTGTAGACGACGGCGCTCTCGGCGAGTCCCTTGGCGCGCCCGGCCACGATGAACTGCTCGCGTAGCACGTCGAGCATCGCCGACCGGGCGATGCGGGCGATGAGCGCCGACTGCACCAGACCGAGGGCGAAGGCCGGCAGCGTGAGCGAGCGAAGCGTGCGCAGCCAGCCGTACTCGAGCGGCGAGTATCCGGCCACCGGGAACCAGCCGAGGCCCACCGAAAAAATCAGGATCAGCAGGAGTCCGAGCAAGAAGTTCGGGATCGAGATGCCCACGAGGGCCACGCTCATCAACGCCTGGTCCGTCACCGTGTTGTGATGGCGTGCCGACAGCACGCCGCTCGCCACCCCGACCAGGATGGCCACGAGCATCGCGTAGAGGGTCAGCAGGAGCGTCGGCTCCACGCGATCGAGGATGGCCTCCAGCACCGGCCGGCGCAGGAAGATCGACTGCCCGAGATCGCCCTGCACCAGCCGTCCGTACCACCGGAACAGCTGCACGTGGTAGGGCGCATCCAGCCCGAGCTGACGCTGGATGCGCGCGATGTCGTCGCCGGTGGCGTCGGGCCCGGCGATCACCGAGGCGGGATCGCCGGGCGCCAGGTGAATGAGCGTGAAGCCGACGGTGGCGACCACCAGCGCGACGGGAACGAGAGCCAGCAGCCGTCGCGCGATGTAGGTCTTCACCCGCTCAGCGCGTGCGCGTGCTCAGCGCGCGAGCCAGACGTTCCAGAGCGGCAGCTCGTTGATCGAGGTGTAGCCGCGGACGTCCTTGCGCGTGACGTCGAGCGTGAAGAAGTCCCCGAACTTGATGCGGCCGACGTCCTCGTAGAAGTGCTGCTGGACCTTCTCCCACATCGCCTTGCGCTTGCGCGGCTCGCTCTCGCGCGCAACGGAGTCGAGCCAGCGCTCCTTGTCCTCGTGGCACCACCAGCCCGGCCAGTTGCACTGCACGCCGGTGTTGTAGGCGGGCTCGGGATTGAACGTGATGGCGGTGGAGAAGACGTCGTAGACCTCGGGCTTGTTCCGGCGCTGCACCAGCGTCGCCCAGTCGACCACCTGCAGGTCGACCTTGAAGCCCGCCTCCTCGAGCTGCTGCTTGGCCACCAGCGCGTTGCTGTACATGTACGGGTATTCCTTGGTGGTGATCCAGCGGACCGGCTGCCCCGTGTAGCCCGCCTCCTTCAGCAGCGCGCGGGTCTTCGCCGGGTTCTTCTGGTTATACAGCTCGGCGCCGGCCTTGCTGTACCACTGCGGCTGCTCGAGGTGCATCAGCGAAGGATCCACCCGGTAGAACGCCTTGTGGCCGAAGCCGGCGCCCATGATCGGCTCCATGTCGAGCGCCGCCTGGAACGCCTGCCGGATGCGCTTGTCGGCCATCAAGCCTTGCTTGTGGTTCAGCACCGCGGTGGCCCAGCCGGCCGGCTTGATGATCCCGGGCACGAGCTGGGGCAGCGTCTTGATGCGGTCGAACTGATCCTGCTTGATCTGCTGTCCGTAGTGATACTCGCCCGTCTCGACGCCGGCGAGGCGCACCGCCACGTCCGGCACGGGGATGAAGAGGATCTCGTCGAGATACGCGGTGCGCTTGCCGCCAGGACCGTTCGGCGCGTCCGCACGGGCCACGTAGTCCTTGAAGCGTGCCACCCGAACGTGGCGATCAGGCTTGTGCTCGACGAAGCGATAGGGGCCGGTCCCGATGTACTCCTTCACCGGCTGATCGCCCGCCGCCTCCACGATCTCCTTCGGATAGATGGCGGCGCCGTTGTTCGGCCGGGCGAGCGCCGCCAGCAGCGCGCCCGACGGCTCCTTGAGCAGCATGGCGACCGTGTGCGCATCGCGCGCCTCGACGCCCTCCACGTTGCGCCACACGGCCTTGCCGGGCGTGGCGAGCCGGCCCCACCGCTTGAGCGAGGCCACCACGTCGGCCGACGTCATTTCCTTGCCGTTGTGGAACTTGACGCCGCGCCGCAGCTTGAAGAGGTACGTGCGGCCGCCGTCGGCGGTCGTGTGCGACTCCACCAGCATCGGCACCGCGTTGTATTGCTTGTCGTAGGTGTAGAGCGTCTCGTAGATGTGCCAGGTGATCTGCTGCACGATGACGGCCGTCGTCGTGTGCAGGTCCAGCGTCGGCGGCTCGCCGATCATGGCCGCCCTGAAGACACCGCCCGCGCGCGGCTCCTCGGCCGCCACGGGCGAGACGAGAGCGAGGATGACGAGGACGGAGACGACCACCGCGTGCATGCGCGGCTCCTTTCGCACCCGGGGTGGGCCCCGGGTGGCGCGTATCATCGCAGAACGACCTGTCCCGCGCTACCGGCGTCCTCCGTCATGGCCGCTCGTTCAGTCGACGCAGCACCCAGCCGCGCGACGTCCCCTCGAGAACGCTGAGGCCGCCGTAATCCTGACCGAAGGCGAGCAACCGGTCGAGCGGCAGGCCGAGCGCGCGGCAGAGCAGCGCGCGGTTGGTGCCACCGTGGGCGACGATGGCGACGACACCCGCGGGCGCGCCGGCCACGATGCGGTCGAAGGCGGGACCGGCGCGCGCGAGGAGATCGGGCACGCTCTCGCCCTCGGGAAACGGAAAGTCACCGATTCGCGCCATCCAGTCCCGGAAGGCATCCGGCTCACGCTCCCGGATCTCGTCGGCCGTCAATCCCTCCCACCGCCCCATCGCCATCTCGCGCAAGGCCGGCACCGCGGTCGGCGTGAGTCCGTGCGGCGCCCCGATGATCTCGCCGCTCCGTCGCGCGCGCTCGAGGTCGCTCGAGTAGAGCGCGTCGATGCGCAGCGGGGCCAGCCGCCGCGCCTGCGCCATGCACTGTGCCTCCCCGCCGGCTGACAGCGGCACGTCGAGGTGACCGATGAAGCGCCGCCGCTCGGCGCGCACCACCTCGCCGTGGCGCAGCAGGTAGATCAGACGCGCGCGTACGTCCACGCCGACACCGTGAGCAGGACGGCGACCTCGGTGATCTCGACGGCGGCCCCGAGCACGTCGCCCGTCACCCCGCCCAGCCGTGCGGCGACGAAGGCGCCGACGGCCACCGCCATCACCAGACCGGCGGCGACGGTCGCGACGCCGAGGCCTCCGAGGGCGAAGACCGCCGCCGCCAGCGCGGCCGCGAGGCCGATGGCGATGGCCGAGGGTCGCACGCCGACGTGGAAGGCGGCGCCGTGGCCGTCGGCGCGCGCGGGCCGGAAGAGCGACGCCAGGAGCGCCGGCGTGGCCCGCGCGATCACCGGAGCCGCGAAGAGAGCGGAGCCACGCACCGGCGGAACGAGCTCGGCCAGCGCGACGATCTCCAGCATGAGGAAGAGGATGAGGCCGATGGCGCCGAAGGCACCGATCCGGCTGTCCCGCATGATGGCCAGCCGATGCTCGGCGTCCCGGCCCACGAGACCGTCGAGACAGTCGGCGAGGCCATCCAGATGGACGCCACCCGTCACGAGCTTCCAGACGGTCACCGTCAGCAAGGCGGCCAGCAGCGGGGAGAACATCCAGCTGGTAAGACGATCCACCAGCACCAGCAGCAGGCCGAGGCCGAGGCCGACCACCGGGAACCACGCCGCGGAGCGGCCCAGCGCCTCCAGCGGGGCGTGGGCCGGCCCCGGCACCGGGACGATGGTCAGATAACGGACAGCCACGAGGAGGCCGGACACGGGGGCGATGCTAGCACGCGGGTGCAAGAAATTTACCGGTGCGCAAGAAGTTTGACAGCGCCCGGTCTGCCACGGACAATCAAATCACCGGGGCGTCAGAACGAACACCAGACGAGGATTGCCCATGAGCATGACCAGCGTGGCCGAGCAGTGGGTCAACGACGCCGCGGCGCTGACGGCGCCGTCGCGGACCGAATGGTGTGACGGCTCGAAAGCGGAGTACGACCGCCTCGTCGAGGTCATGCTGCGCGACGGCACGCTGCTGCCGCTGAACTCGCGGACGTATCCGAACTGCTATCTGCATCGCAGCCATCCGTCCGACGTCGCCCGCACCGAGCAGCTCACGTTCATCTGCACCGGCCGCGAGGAAGACGCGGGCCCGACCAACAACTGGATGGCGCCGGCCGAGGCCAAGCGCAAGGCCGGCGAATATCTGAAGCGCGCCATGCGCGGCCGCACGATGTACGTCATCCCGTACCTGATGGGGCCCGCGGGCTCGTCGATGAGCCGCACCGGCATCATGGTGACGGACAGCGCCTACGTCGTGGCCAGCATGCACATGATGACGCGGGTGGGCCAGGTGGCGCTGCAAGCGATGCGGCGCGATGATGATTTCATCGCTGGCCTGCATTCGCTCGGCGATCTTTCCCCCGATCGGCGGCTCGTGCTCCACTTCCCGGAAGAAAAGCTCATCTGGAGCGTCGGCTCCGGCTACGGTGGCAACGCGCTCCTCGGCAAGAAGTGCCACGCGCTGCGGCTCGGCTCCGCGCAGGCCCGTCAGGAGGGCTGGCTCGCGGAGCACATGCTGATCATCGGCGTCGAGGATCCCGAGGGCCGCGTGACGTATCTGGCGGCGGCCATGCCGAGCGCCTCCGGAAAGACGAATCTGTCCATGGTCGTCTCGTCGCTGCCGGGCTGGCGAGCGTGGACGGTGGGCGACGACATCGCGTGGATGCACATCGACGCCGGCGGACAGCTGCGTGCCATCAACCCGGAGCGCGGCTTCTTCGGCGTGGCGCCGAACACGAGCCCCAGGACGAATCCCAACGCGACCCAGATGGTGCGCTCGAACACGATCTTCACGAACGTGGCCATGACGCCGTCCGGCGAGCCGTGGTGGGAAGGACTCACGCCGGAGCCGCCCGCCGGCCTGCTCGACTGGCAGGGCAACCCGTGGAAGCGTGGCACACCGGCCGCGCATCCGAATTCGCGCTTCACCGTGCTCGCGCAGCAGTGCCCGTCGATCTCGCCACACTGGGAGGACCCGCAGGGGGTGCCGATCTCCGGACTCATCTTCGGCTCCCGCCGCTCGGCGGTCATTCCGCTGGTCTTCGAGGCGTTCGACTGGGCGCACGGTGTCTTCCTCGGCTCGGCCATGAGCACGGAAACGACGGCCGCCATCACCGGTCAGGTCGGCGTCGTCCGGCGCGATCCGATGGCGATGCTGCCGTTCTGCGGTTACAACATGGGCGACTACTTCGCGCACTGGCTGGCCACCGGCTCCCGCGTCGCCAAGGCGCCCAAGATCTTCCGCGTGAACTGGTTCCGCCGCGGCGCCGACGGCAAGTTCCTCTGGCCGGGCTTCGGCGACAACATGCGGGTGCTGAAGTGGATGGTCGAGCGGATCCACGGCGCCGCCCGTGAGGTCAGAGAGACGCCCATCGGATTCCTGCCGACGCCGGCGGCCCTCGACACCTCGGGGCTCGACATGCGCGCGCCTCAGCTACAGGAGGCGCTGCGGGTCGACGCCGGCGAGTGGCTCCACGCCCTCAGCGACCTGGGCGATTTCTATGGCCAGTTCGGAGCTCGCCTGCCCCAGCCGATCGTTCAGAAGCTCGCCGAGACCCGACGCGGCTTCGGCGGCTGACTCCTTCCTCGACACCCTGCCCGACCGGAGCCACCGCTCGGGCAGGCGATGCTTGGCCTGATTGATCCCAGGCGGGCCGAAGCCCTCGATCCACGGGCGCCGGCGACACGCTGCCCGGCGATGAGGGCTCACCGGGTTCTTCGCGCCGCGGAAGTGACTAGACGGGATAGACGCCGTTGCGGCGCGGCGGGAAGTCGTGGGCCTTGCTCTCGGCATACGCCAGGCGCTTGACGAGCTCGGCGCGCAGCGATGACCCCGGCACGATATCGTCGACGAGCATCTCGGAGGCGAGCCGATAGACGTCGACGTCCTGCGCGTACTCGTCACGCTTGGCTTTCACCCACGCCGCACGCTCGCTCTCGGGCAGCTCCATGATCTTGTTGTAGTAGACGGCGTTCACGGCGGGCTCCGGGCCCATGATGGCGATCTGTCCCTGGGGCAGGCTCAGCGTCGCGTCCGGCTCGAAGGCAGGTCCGCACATGGCGTAGAGCCCTGCGCCGTAGCACTTGCGCACGATGACGGAGATCTTCGGCACCGTCGCCTGCGAGGTGGCGAAGACCATCTTGGCGCCGTGACGGATGATGCCCTCGCGCTCGACCTTGCTGCCCACCATGAAGCCGGCGATGTCCGCGAGGTACACGAGCGGGATGTTGAAGGCGTTGCAGAGCCAGATGAAGCGCGCCGCCTTGTCAGAGGAGTCGACCATCAGCACGCCGCCCTTGACCTTCGGCTGGTTGGCCACGATACCCACCGCCCGGCCGTCGATGCGCGCGAGACCCACGACGATCTCCGGGGCGAACAGACGCTTCACCTCGAACCACGAGCCCGCGTCGATCACGCGGTCGATGACCTCGTACATGTCGAACCACTTGCGCTGGTCGTACGGCACGATCTCGTCGATCGAGCGCCCGGCCTTCGGCTCGGCAGGGCTGCCGCGAGCCGGTAGCTGTCGATACGAGCCCGGCATGTACGAGAGGTAACGCTTGGCCAGCTCGATGGCGTCCTCGTCGGAGCTCGCGAGCACGTCGCCGCACCCGGACACGGTGCAGTGCATGCGGGCGCCGCCGAGCTCCTCGAGCGTGGTCTTCTCGCCGATGGCCATCTCCACCATGCGCGGGCTGCCCACGTAGAGCGACGCCTTGCCGTCCACCATGATCACGAGGTCGGTGAGCGCCGGCAGATAGGCGGAGCCGGCCGGCGACGGCCCGAACAGGATGCACACCTGCGGCACCACGCCCGAGAGCTGCACCTCGTTGTAGAAGATCCGGCCCGCGTGGAACCGCCCGGGGAAGATCTTGATCTGCTCGGAGATCCGTCCCCCCGCGGCATCGACGAGATAGAGCATCGGGACGCCGAGCCGCGCGGCTTTCTCCTGGATGCGCACGATCTTCAGCACCGTCTTCTCGCCCCACGACCCCGCCTTGACCGTGTAGTCATTGGCCATGATGCAGACGGTGCGACCGCCCACCTGCCCGACGCCGGTGACGACGCCGTCGGCGGGCGTCTCGGCCTCCTGATTCCGCGCGAACAGCCAGTCTTCCTGGAACTCGCTGCCCGGATCGAGGAGCAGCTTGAGCCGATCCCTCACGAAGAGCTTGCCTTCCGCCCTGAGCTTCTCGCGATACTTCGCGTGGCCCTGCTCGATGCGCGCCCGCTCCTGGTGGTAGCGCTCCTCGCCCTGGCTCATGAGGCTATTGTAGCGATGGCGCTGTATCCGGGCGAACCGGCGGTGGCCTGAGCGCGATGGTCACGGCCATCACGGAGAGCCGTAGGGAATCGTACCGGCATACTCGGCGCGCAGCGGAGCCCAGCGGCGCGCGGCGAGCCGCGCCAGCGTCGCCGTGAGCTGCGCGAGGTGCAGGCGATCGTGGGTAACCCAGGCGGCGAGCAGATCGAGCCCCGACAGTGGACCGGTGCCCGGCTGCGTCACCGTCTGGCGCAGGCGCTCGAGCGGGACGGTGGCGAGGAATTCCACATTCGCCGCGCGCCGCTCGCAGAGGGCGGCGAGCGCGGCCGGCGGATCGGCGTCGCGATAGCGGCGCTCCACCGCCCAGCGCTCGGGATGGATGGGGACGAAGCGATCGGCGCCCGCCACCACGACGCGCACGCGAGCGCCGAAGTCCTCGGTTTCTTCGTCGCGCAGATGGCAGACGATCTCCACCGGCGACCACTCCGTCGCCGCCGGCCGCTCGCGCCAGAGCGACCTCTCGAGGCCGTCGAGGAGGGCGCGCAGGACGGCCGGCAGTCGCGTCAGGTCCGCCCGCACATCGGCCACGAAAGGCTCCAGATCGACCATCGGCGGGTATTGTAGGCTAGAGACCATCAGGGAGGCGCGCGGATGAGCTTCGACTACGCGAAGTACTTCGGCGACATCAAGCTGACCCACGATCTCACCACGCGTCCGGACGAGCGAACCTGGCGTCTGGCGCGTCCGGAAGCTCGGCCGGAGCCACACAAGGTCGTCCTCTATCTGGGCTGCAACGTCCTGCGGACCTCGCACATGATCCGCACCGTCACCGCCGTCCTCGACCACCTTCGCGTCGACTACATCGCGCTCGGCGGCCCCACGTACTGCTGCGGCATCGTCCACCACCAGCAGGGCGACGTCGCGGCCGGCGCCGGCATGGGTCAGCGCACGCTCGATCTCTTCCGCCGCTACGAGCCGGAAGAGGTCGTGATGTGGTGTCCGTCGTGCATCCACTTCTACGACGACGTGCTGCACGCCGAGGTGCCGTTCCGCGTGCGGCACACGACGGAGTTCCTGCTGGACCGCCTCGCGCAGTTCCGCTTCACCGCGCCGGTGAGCGCGACCGTGGCCGTCCACGCGCACGCCGTGGGCGAGGCCCGGCAACGCGAAGCGCGTGCCTGTCGCGCGCTCCTGGCGGGCGTGCCCGGGGTCCGGGTCGTCGAGCTCGATTCCGAGCCGCGCTTCGGCCGGTCGTGCGCGCCGGCCATTCCCGTCGCGCTCGGCCAGGAGGTCTGGGACGGGCTGGTCCGGGACGAGATCGAGCGGGCGCGCGCCGCCGGCGCCGACACGCTGGCCTGCATCTATCACGGCTGCCAGCGGATGATCTGCGGCTTCGAGGCCGAGGGGCGACTGACGATCGAGCACTACCTGTCGGTCTTCGCGCGCGGCCTCGGCATCGAGTTCGAGGACACCTTCAAGAAGTACCGCCTGTGGGCCGATCCCGACCGCATTCTCGAGGACATGACCGCGTGCCAGCAGATCAACAACGTCGACCCCGCCCGCGCCAGAACACTCGTCGAGGCCACCTTCACTCGCCGCCCGCCCGACCGCTCCGCCGCTCCGTCCTGAGCGACGCGGCAGCACGAAGCGGGCACCGTCACCGCGACGACCCCGCAGCCGCGAGAACGGTGCAGGTGCGAGGCGCCGACGAAGTACCGGCCGGGGCGTAGGCCGCCTACGCCGCAGGCCGGCGCGAGGAGGCAACGAAGCAGATGCGCCGTTACCGCGGCTGCGGGTTGGCGTTGGCCCAGACGATGATGACGAGGACGCCATCCGCATGACGCGGGCCGCCGATCACGGCCGGATTGCCGCGCGCGGCC
>Ga0075421_100008043_pt1 | contig 12941 bp, 15 predicted proteins | sample SoiMetdeltSBSDD5_FD_75292 | JGI IMG/M metagenome (GOLD analysis project Ga0075421, IMG submission 75292) | Bulk soil microbial communities from a Populus tree surrounding site in Tennessee, USA - Soil MetaG P. deltoides SBSDD5 | ecosystem: Environmental > Terrestrial > Soil > Tree plantation... | reverse complement strand
CAGCAGCCGCGACTCGTAGTCGCCGAGCCGCCCGCCCGCCGCCCGCCGCCGCGCGAGCCGGCGGGCGCGCTGGTGGCGCCCCCCGGCGGGCGCGCCGATTTCGGCTTGCGCCGGCACGACTCGGTGTTTTACCGCCTACCTCGACCGGGGCGGCCGGCGACCCCCAGGGAACCCTAATGACTAAACTCGGATAGGAATTTGGGTTAATCCTGCTGAGCCGGATCGGAGGCTGCGATGAGCTACGCGAACGATGTCCTTGTCGAGACGGATTGGGTGGCCGACCATCTGGACGACGACTCGATCCGCATCGTCGAGGTTGACGAGAACCCCGCGCTATACGCGGAGGCCCACATTCCCGGCGCGATCGGCTTCGACTGGAAGGAGGACCTCCAGGACCAGGTCGAGCGCGACTTCCTCGACCCCGAGGCCTTCGGCGAGCTGATGGGCAGCCGCGGGATCTCCAACGACCACACGATCGTGCTCTACGGCGACCGCAACAACTGGTTCGCCGCCTACACCTACTGGTACTTCCGCTACTACGGCCACGACAAGGTGAAGCTGATCAACGGCCCCCGCGAGAAGTGGATCGGCGAGGACCGTGAGACCTCGACCGACGTGCCGGACTACGAGGCGACCACCTTCAACGCCCAGCCCGGCGACGACGCGATCAGGGCCAAGCGGGACGAGGTCTCCGCGGCGCTCGGCACCGACACCAACATGGTCGACGTCCGCAGCCCCCAGGAGTACTCGGGCGAGCTGATCTCGATGGCCGGCTACGAGCAGGAGGGCGCGCAGCGCGGCGGGCACATTCCCGGCGCCGCCTCGGTGCCCTGGGCCCAGGCCGTGAACGAGGATGGGACCTTCAAGTCAGCCGATGAGCTGCGCGAGCTCTACAGCTCGAAGGGCGTGATCGAGGACGGTAAGCCGATCATCGCCTACTGCCGGATCGGCGAGCGCTCCGCTCACACCTGGTTCGTCCTCCACGAGCTGCTCGGCGAAGGCGACGTGAAGAACTACGACGGCTCCTGGACCGAGTGGGGCAACATGGTCGCGGTGCCGATCGAGAAGGGCGCCTAGCCGGCAACGGGCGCCGGCGCCCGATCCAGAAAGTCCCCGAGGATGCGCGCGGTCGCGCCCCAGATCATGTGGCGCCCGACCGTGTAGGTCGGGGTGCGGATCGGCACCCCGCGGCGCACCAGCCGCTTCATCGCATAGCCGTCGCGGAGCTCCGCGAGGCCGAAGCGGAGCACCTCGGCGACCTCCTCGGGGTTCGGCTCGAGCTCGAGGCCGTCGGCGATCAGGCCGACGAAGGGATGGACCTTGTAGGAGGTGACGAAGGTCCCGGTCGGCGGTAGCGCCCCGATCAACTCGACCCCCTCGGGGTCTAGGCCGATCTCCTCTTCGGACTCGCGCAGCGCGGTCCGCCGCAGGTCCTCCTCGGGATGGTCCTGCCGCCCGCCCGGGAAGGAGATCTCCCCGGCGTGGCGGCGCAGGTCCGTGCGCCGCTTTGTGAAGACGAGCCCGGGGTCCGCCGGCCAGCCATAGAGGGGCAGCAGGACCGCCGCGTCGGTGGAGCCGTGCGCGTCCAGCTCGGCCGCCTCCTCCGGGCTGAGCAGCGCGGCGCGCAGGCGGTCCGAGGCGGGCGGCATAAGATCGCCATTGTGGCCGACGCGCTCCTGATCATCGACTTCCAGAACGACTTCTGCCCGGGCGGCGCGCTCGCGGTGGAAGGCGGGGACGAGATCGCCGAGCCGGTCCGTCGCCTGATCGACAGCGGCGAGTTCGACCTGATCGTGGCCACGCGGGACTGGCATCCGGCCGACCATGCCTCATTCGATCGCGAAGGAGGGCCGTGGCCGCCGCACTGCGTGCAGGGCACGCCGGGCGCGGAGCTGCACGAGACGCTCGGCGACGTCCATCTCGACGCGATCGTCGACGTCGGCCGCGAGCCGGAGGACCAGGGCTACTCCGGATTCGAGAAGTCAGACCTGGCGCTGATCCTGCGTGACGCCGGAGTCAAGCGGGTCGCCGTCTGCGGCCTCGCCACCGACTACTGCGTGCGGGCCTCGACGCTGGATGCAGTCGCCGAGGGATTCGAGGTGACGCTGGTCCGGGACGCGGTTCGCGCGGTAGACGTGCAGCCCGGCGACGGCGACCGCGCGATCGAGGAGATGCGGGAGGCGGGGGCCAGCGTGGTGGACTCGGCCGAGCTGGCGCCTAGATGATCACCTGCACCGTGCCGCCGTCCACGGACCAGGCGGCGCCGGCCACGTAGGAGGCCCGCTCCGAGCAGAGGAAGACGATCGCGGCGGCGATCTCGTCCGCGGTCGCCAGGCGGCCGATCGGGCGCTTCGCTCCGGCCTCCCTCAGGGCCTCCTCGCGGCTCGCGGCGCCGGAGAGCTCCTGCGACTGGTCGAGCAACCCTCCCGGCTCCATCCACAGCTCAGACTCGACCGGGCCTGGGCAGACCGCGTTGACGAGCACCCCCTTCGCGGCGTAGCGGTCGGCGAAGAGGCGCGAGAGCGAGAGCTCCGCCGCCTTCGCCACCGAGTACTCCGGCATCTTCGCGGAGGGACGCTTGCCCGCCGTCGAGGCGACGTTGACGATGCGCCCCCAGCCCCGCTCGGCCATCGGCGGCGCGGCGGCGCGCATCGCCCGCAGCGGCGCCATCACGTTGAGCTCGAACTGCAGGCGCCAGTCCTCGTCGGGGACCTGGTCGATGTCCCGCCAGCGCGCCGTTCCCGCGTTGTTGACGAGGATGTCGAGGGCGCCGTAGCGCTCCGTCGCGGCGGCGAGCATCCGCTCCCCGGCGTCCTCGGCGGTGACGTCGAGGACGAGGTGGGAAGCCCGCCCTCCCTCAGCCGCCGCCTCCCGCGCCGCCGCCTCGACCTCGGGCTCGGTGCGGGCGACGAGCACGACGTGGGCCCCCTCGGCGCAGAGACGGCGGGCGGTCACCCGGCCGATCCCTCGCCCGGCGCCGGTCACCACGCAGCCCCGTCCGTGCAGGTCCAGCTCCACGTCAGATCAGCTCGACGCGATCGGTGATCGAGACGTTGGTCTCGCCGCGCAGCGCCTTGTGCACGGGGCAGCGCTCCGCGATCGTCTTCAGCCGCTCCAGTTGCTCCTCGGAGAGCTCCTTCGGCAGTCGCAGGGTGACGTCGAAGCGGCGGGGGGTCGGGCCCTCGTAGTGCGTCTCCACCCGCACCTCGACGTCCTCGAGCGGCCACTCCTTGCGCTGCGCGTACATCTCCATCGTGATCGCGGTGCAGGAGGCCAGGGCAGCGGCCATGACCCGCGTCGGGGAGGGGCCCAGGTCCGTGCCCCCGGAGGCCGGGGGCTCGTCGATCACCATCTTGTGGCCGCCTTCGATCTCGACGTCGTGGGCGAAGCCCTCGCGCCGCCGGGCGACGACCAGCATCAGCTTCGCTTCCGCCGGCCCTCGAAGAGCGCCGGCTTCTCGGCGTCGGTGGCGCGGGCGAGCGCATAGCAGAGGTCAGAAGCGCGGTTGAGGTAGCGCAGCACTTCGGATGAGGCGAGCTCGCCGGCCTCCTGCAGCGCGCTGACCCGCCGCTCGGCGCGGCGGATCAAGGTGCGGGCCACGTCGAGCTGGGCGGAGAGCCGGCTCCCTCCCGGGATCACGAACTGGGGCGGCAGGTCCACCCGCTCCATGTAGCGGTCGATCTCCGCGTCGAGCGCGTCGACCATCTCCGCGGTGATCCTGCTGATCCCGTCCTCGAGCCGCTCCGCCGCCTCGGGCGCGGTCGCCAGCTCGGCGCCGGCGACGAAGAGCTCGTTCTGCAGCGCGAGGATGTCGGCGGCGACCTCCTCCTGTCCCTGATCGCAGAGCGCCCGGGCCAGTCCCAGCGCCGAGACCGCCTCGTCGATCGAGCCATAGGCCTCCGTGCGCGGATCCGACTTCTGAACCCGGCCCCCGTACCAGAGCGAGGTCGTGCCGTCGTCGCCCTTCTTCGTGTAGATCCTCGCCATGGGCAGATCCTAAGCGGGGCGCCGTTGCTCCCCGCTCACTCGAGCGGGTTGAAGATCAGCCCGGAGAGGAGCTTGGGGAAGAAGTAGGTGGACTTGGGCGGCATCGTCTCCCCGGCATCCGCGACCGCGCGGACCTGCTCGACCGGGGTCGGGCGCAGGATGAAGGCGGCGTCGTAGCCCTCGCCGAGCTGCGCCAGGGTCTCCGGAATGCCCTTCGCGTAGCCGATGCCGCGCTTCTCGGCGATGTCCTCCTCGGTCATGCCCAGGATCCCCTTGAGAACGAGGGCCTCGAGGATCACGGCGTCGAGCCGCCGGTAGGCCTCCGGGCGTCCCTCGAGCAGGCGGTCGAGCTCCGCGGTGTCCTTGAGGCGCAGCCGGTGGCCGCGGCGATGGTGAGAGTCGATGTAGCCGAAGACGCCGATTCCCTCCTCGCCCGCTGGGTCGAGGCCCTCCTCGCCGACCTCCTCGGTCTCGAAAAACTCGCGCAGGCCCTCGCCGAGCCGCTCCCGGCGTTCCGGGTCCTCGGCCAGCCCGGAGAGCAGCCGGTGGGTGGGGAAAACGGTCAGCCCGGGGTCATCGAGGCCGGTCAGCGCCATCAGCGTGTACTGCTGCGGTCCCTCGCCGCCGACCTCCGCCAGGTAGGCGCGGGCGGTCTCGTAGCGGTGGTGCCCGTCGGCGATCAGCAGCTCCGCCGGTTCCAGCTCCTGCGCGATCGCGGCGTGCACCTCGGGATCGGCGACCCGCCAGACACGGTGCACGGTGCCGTCCTCGTCTGTGACCTCCGCCCAGGGCTCACCGGGGAGTGCCGGCGCGGTCAGCGGCCAGGGGTCCCGGCTGCTCAGCGAGAAGATCGGCGAGAGGTTGGCGCGGGTGGCGCGGGTCAGGTCGAGGCGGTCCTTCTTGGGCCCCGGCTGCGTGCGCTCGTGCGGGCGCACTCGCCCCGGTCCGTAGTCCTCGACTCGCACTCGGGCGAGGATCCCGTGCCTGGTCCGGGTGGAGCCGTCCGGCGCCGTGTAGTCCTGGGTCAGCGCCCAGATCGCCGGCTCGGGGTCCTCGCGCAGCACGCCCTCGAGCCGCCACTCCTCGATCGTCTCGGCGGCGTGCTCGTAGGGGTCGCCGCCCTTGCCCGCCCGCGGCAGATCGATCTCGACCACGTTGAAGGGGGAGCGGGCAACCAACTCTGCCCGCTGCGCCTCGTCGATCACGTCGTAGGGCGGCGCCGTCACGTCGGCGATCGAGCCGACGACGGCGGGGTCGTAATGGAGGGCGCGGAGGGGGCGGACGTCAGCCACGGAGGCGGGGACCCTAGCGGTAGCGGCAGCCCCGTCTAGACTCGCCGCATCGGGGCGTGGCGCAGCCTGGTAGCGCGCCGCCTTTGGGTGGCGGAGGTCCCCGGTTCAAATCCGGGCGCCCCGACTCTCAGCCGGAGATCGACGGGTCGTGGCATACCCATTCCACGAGGTTCCCCTCGGGATCCCGCACGTAGATCGAGCGCCATTGCGTCCACTCGTGCACCGCGGTCTCGACCTCGAGGCCCAGACCTTCGAGCCGCTCGTGCTCCGCGTCGAGCTCCTTTGGGGTGGTGACGAAGGCGAAGTGGTCGAGGGTCGTGGCGGCGCCCTCGCGCGGGGCATTCTCCGAGCCGGATGAGCGGTCGAAGAGGGCGACGACCTGTGTATGGCCCTCGACCCCTTCCGCGATTCGGAGGAAGGCGATGCCCGGAAAGGCCCTGATCAGCTCGAGGCCGACGACCTCCTCGTAGAAGGCCTGCATGCTGGGGAGGTCAGCCACCCTGAGCGCGACCTCGCCCAGGCCCTTGATGCGGGGATTCCCCCCGGTGGCCATCGGATCGACCGTACTCCCTCGGAGTCATCGAACTCTCATGCGGCTTTCATCGGCCTCCTGGAAGCTGGCCCATCTCAACGATCGGAGGCACCATGAACGTCTCACCGAGAAAGCTCATAGCGGTTCCCTCGCTCACCGCGGCCCTGGCGCTTGCGGCCTGCGGCTCAGGGTCGAGCGACTCCGGCGCCGGCACCGGAAGCCCGGGTCCGGGGGCGAGTGCATCCGGGACGGAGCCGGTCTCGGCGACATCCTCGCTGCCGCAGGGAAGCGAGCCGGTCCAGATGAACCCGGCCGACTTCACCGCTCGCATCACCAATCCCTACCTGCCGCTGCGGCCGGGCAGCCGCTGGGTCTCGCGCGAGGTCGAGAACGGCCGCCTGCAGCGGGTGGTCGTCAACGTCACGAACCAGACGAAGCTGATCGACGGGATCCGGTCGCGGGTGGTCCATGACGTGGTGTCCGCCGGCGGCCAGCCGGTCGAGAAGACCGTCGACTGGTACGCCCAGGACTCGGCCGGAAACGTCTGGTACATGGGCGAGAACACGAAGGAGTACGAGAACGGCCAGGTCAGCTCGACCGCCGGCTCCTGGCAGGCCGGGGCCGGCGGGGCGCAGGCCGGAATCGCGATGCCCGCGCATCCGGCCGTCGGCCTCACCTACCGGCAGGAGTACGACAGGGGCAACGCCGAGGACTTCGCCTCGGTGATCAGCACGAGCGAGAAGCGGACGGTTCCATACGGGACCTTCAGCCGGCTCCTGGAGACGAAGGACGTCAACCCGCTGGAGCCGAACTTCGTCGAGCACAAGTACTACGCGCGCGGAATCGGCCCCGTGGAGACGGTCCAGGTCTCCGGCGGCAAGGCGCACGAGGTGCTGGTCAGCTACCGGCGCTGAGCGGAGGCGCAGTTGCGGCGGCCTCTGGTCACTCCGGCCAGAGGTCGCCGTCTGCGATCTCGAGCAGGTTCCCAGCCGGATCGAGGAAGTAGATCGAGCGGCGGCCGCTCGGCCACTGCTGCTCGTGCGTCACCTCGACCCCGGCCCGCCCGAGCCGCTCCCGCCACTTGTCGCAGTCGCCGGCGACGAGGCAGGCGTGGCCCGGCCCCTCGGTCCCGTGCGCGGCGATCGGCTCACCGCGGTCCGCTATGCGCTCCCGGTCGAAGAGCAGGACGACCCCGGGGCCGAGCCGGAAGGCGCGGCCGTCGCCCCAGCCGGCGACCTGGCGCAGGCCGAGGACCTGTGAGTAGAAATGGGTCATCGCCTCTGTCTCGGCGCTCGAGTGGTAGAGCGAGGTCTCGAGCACCGCACTCAGCTGGGGTGGATCCGGGGCCACGAATCCGAGGCTATCCGCTGCCGGCACGCCGATCTCCCCCTGTAACGTCAGAGGCCGAGAGAAGACCAATAGACATGACCACGATCAACCGTTTGATGACACTCCTGCACCCCGAGAAGGCGGCGCTGCCCGCCGCCGAGGACGCTCTCCGAGGCCGCGATGCGCCCCCCTTCGAGATCCCCGAGAACCATGCGGTACTCGGCAACCCATTGCAGCCGCCATTCCCGGAGGGGATAGAGACCGCGTACTTCGCGCTCGGCTGCTTCTGGGGCGCGGAGCGCCTCTTCTGGAAGCTCGACGGGGTCTACACGACCGCGGTCGGATACCAGAACGGCTTCACTCCGAACCCCACCTATGAGGAGGTCTGCAGCGGCCGCACCGGGCACGCCGAGGCGGTCCTGGTCGCCTTCGACCCGGAGAAGATCAGCTACGGCCAGCTGCTCAAGGTCTTCTTCGAGGAGCACGACCCCACTCAGGGGATGCGCCAGGGCAACGACGTCGGCACCCAGTACCGCTCCGGCATCTACTACGCGAACGAGGCGCAGCGCGAGGTCGCCGAGATGACGCTGCGCTCCTACAACGAGGCGCTGGTCGGTTCAGGCCACGCCCAGGTGACAACCGAGATCGAGCCTGCCGGGCCCTTCTACTACGCCGAGGAGTACCACCAGCAGTACCTGCACAAGGTCCCGAACGGCTACTGCGGGCTGGCGGGCACCGGGGTCAGCTGCCAGGTTCCTGCCGTCGGCTGAGCCGTCCGGTGACGCGGCGGAGGGGGTGCACGGCGCGGCCGAGCTCCCCCTCCAGCCGCAGCACTCCCTCGCGGGTCTGGCTCAGCTCGTCCTTCAGCGAGTCCTGCATCGCCACCACATCACCGTCGATCCGCTCGACGGCCTGCCGCATCCGCCTCACCTCGTCGTCGAGGGAGTCGACCCGCTGCTGGATCGTGCCCAGCGCACGGCCGACATCGGGCAGGACGCTGACCGAGCGGGCGATCGAGCGCAGGTCCTCGAGCGCTCCGACGACCAGCCGGGGGAGGTAGGCGAGCGCGTAGCCGGCGCCGCGGGAGGGTCCGAGCTCGGTCCCGGCCTCGGCCGCGAGCTCCTCCGCCAATTCGGTCCGCGGCTCCTCCCTCATCGCTGGCGCACAGAATAGATCGCGACCTCCTGCGGAACCCCCTTGCCGCGGAAGAAGCGCTTGCGCCGCACGCGCAGCCCCTCGGTGTCGAGCCGCGCCAGGGCGCTCTCCGAGACGAGCAGCTCGTCCGCCTTGGCGCTCTCGGCGATCCGCGCCGCGATGTTCACGTCGATGCCGAGGTAGTCGCCGCCGATTCGCCGCGGGCGGCCGAGGTGCATGCCGGCGCGGATCCTGGGCCGGTACCCCGGCGCCTCCACCCAGGCGAGGCGCCGGTTCGCTTCGAAGATCGCCTCGAGCCCGTCGCCCGGGGCACGGAAGGCCGCCATCATGCCGTCGCCGAGCCTCTTCACGACCTCGCCGCCCGCAGCGGTCACGGGCGGCTCGATCGCCTCGCCGACGTCGCGCAGCAGCTGCAGGGCCGGCTCGTCTCCGGCACCCATGGCCCAGCGTGAGAAGTCGACCAGGTCGGTGAAGGCAATCGTCTGGTCGACGTCCCCGCGCTGCCGGCCGCCGACATCCGTGATCGCCTGCCAGACCTGCAGCGCGCTCAGCCCCGCCTCGCGCAGGATGCTCGGCTCCTCGGTCGAGACCTCGGCGATGCGCCGGGCGATGGCCTGCGACTGGTCGCTGCCGCCTGTGGAGAGCGGGTCGCCGAAGCGGCTGTCGCCCGGCAGCACCTGGCGCAGCGTCCTCACCGCGGTCAGCATGCGGCGGCGGTTCTCTTCGCTGGGCATCGGCACGCTCATCTTCGCGTTCGGGGCGTCGAGGTGCATCTACCCCTGAGCGGCCAGGCGTTTCATTAGCATTGCGCCGGTGTTTGGCGACCTCCTTGCGGTAGGGGTCGCGCGGAGCGCCGGGACGGAAGCCAACCCGCTGCGGTGACCTGCGCATGACTCCAAGCTTCGGCGCGTACCTCGGCGGCTGCATCGCCGTCGTGGGGATCGTCGCGGCGCTCGCGCTCGGCGGCTACTGGCTGCGGCGCTGGATCGTGCCCGAGTTCACAGGCTCGCTGGCGCGCCTCGCCGAGGGGACCATCGCGGTGGCGCTGCTGGTCGTGGCGCTGGAGCTGCTCGGCACGCTCAGCCTGCTGCGGCTCGGTTGGATCGTCGTCGCCTGCATCGCCGTCGGGCTCCTCGCCGCCTGGATCGGCTGGCGCCGGGCGCCCCGTGAGGGGCGCGGGATCGCGCCGCCCGCGGTCAACCAATGGATGCTGCTGATCGCGGTGGCGGTCGCCTCCTGGACCGTGGCCGAATGGTCCTTCCCCTCCCAGCTCAGCCTGGACCAGGGCATGTTCGGTGGGGACACGACCTGGTACCACATGCCCTTCGCGGCGGGCTTCTACCAGGACGCGTCCACGGTCCACCTGCACCTGACCGACCCGCTCCGCCTCGTCGCCTGGTTCTATCCGCAGAGCTCGGAGCTGATCCACGGCGCAGCGATCGCCCTGATGCAGAGCGACTGGCTCTCGCCGCTGATCAACATGGTCTGGCTCTCGGTGGCGCTGCTCGCCGCCTACTGCATCGGGCGCCCGTACAACGTCGGCCCAGCCTCGCTGGTCGCGGCGGCGATCGTCCTCGACTCGGGGGTGATGATCGAGACCCAGCCCGGAGAGGGCCGCAACGACATCATGGCCTTCGCCTTCCTGATGGCGTTCGTCGCCTTCCTGATCAACGGCCATCAGCGGCGCGCACCGGCGACGGGCGCCGTCCAGGACACACCCGACCCGGATGCGCCCCTGCTCGACCGCGGTCCGCTGATCATGGCCGGGATCGCGGCCGGTCTCTCGATCTCGGTGAAGCTGACCATGCTCGCTCCGGTCGGGGCGATCGCTCTCGGGGTGATCGTCTTCAGCGGCCGCGGCCGGCGGCTCACCTCCACCGTGGCGATGGGGGTGCCGATGCTGGTCGTCGGCGGCTACTGGTACCTGAGGGCGGCGATCAAGACGGGCGGCAACCCGATTCCCCAGATCGGCTTCGGGCCGCTGCACCTTCCCCGCCCGGACCAGATGCCGCTGGACCCGCGGCCTCGTTTCAGCGTCGCCCATTACCTCAACGAGCCGACGATCTACCGCAAGTGGTTCTTCCCCGAGCTCGACAACGCGCTCGGCCCGCTCTACCCGCTGATCCTGATCCTCGCCTTCGCCGCGGCGATCTACATAGTCTTCCGCGCCCGCAACAAGATCCTGCGGATGATCGCCGGGGCGGCGCTCCTGACCGCGATCGTCTACCTCTTCACGCCGCTCACCGCCGCCGGCCAGGAGGGCGAGCCGCGCGGCTTCTTCACCAACACGCGATATCTGATGCCCGGCCTGGTGCTGGCGCTCTCGCTGCTGCCGATCGCGCGGCCTCTGCGGGCGCCGGAGAAGCGCGCCTGGCAGACACTGATCTTCCTTGCGCTCGTCTACTGGGTCACGGTGCTGAGCACGCCGAAATGGGCACCGGGCTACATCATCGGCACCATATTCCTCACCCTCGCGCTGGTCTGGGCGCCCGCCGGGCTCGCCTGGCTGCGCAGCGAGGGCCGGATCAGCAGCCGCGCGATCGCCGCCACGGCGCTCGGGGTGGTAGTTATCGCCGTCGTCCTCGGCCGCGCCCAGCAGGTGCAGTACGAGGACCATCACTACACGCGCCCCTCTCTCTTCCTCCAGGACGGCGGCCCGCAGAAGGCCTACGACCTGATCCGCGCGCAGCACGACAAGCGGATCGGCATCTCGGGATCGGGGGAGATCTTCTTCGGCCAGTACGGCTACTACGGCAAGGACCTCTCCAACCACGTGCAGTTCATCGGGGTCCCCGGTCCGAAGGGCCAGTACCGCCTCGCGACGACCTGCCGCCAATTCCGCCAGCAGATCAACGCGGGGGACTACGACTTCGTCGTGATCAGCCAGTACACGCAGGACTCGCCGGACGCCGACTTCCGCTATCCGATCCGGGCCTGGACCAAGGACGACCCGGCGCTGAAGCTGGTCCTCGAGGAGCCGGACATCACGCCCGAGCCCGACTACGTCTACAGGGTGGTGGGCAAAGTCGATCCGGCCGGGTGTGCGAAACTCGGAGGCGGCAAGACGAAGTCCTGAGGCATCGGGCAAAAGGGGGTTCGAGTGGCGCAGAACGGGATCGAGGTACACCGGTTCGCCAATGGTGCGACTGCGGTCTGGGAAGAGTGCGGCCAGTCCAGGGCTGCGAAGGGGAGCACCGACGATGCAGTCGCGGCGCTCGCCGCCGACGCCGGCGTCTACCGGGCCCGCACCTCGACGAAGGAGCCGTGGCGCTTCTTCTACGTGGACGAGGACGGCTCGGTGCGGGACAGCGGCGCAGCCTCCCGGATCGACTAGCCGCAAATACCCCCATTTCCAGGGAGGTCGCGGCTCTGCCGACGGGCTAAGGTGGGTCGATGTCGTCGCGGGCGCAACGCCTTCTGCGGCGAGCGGGGCCGGCATGGGCCGTGGGGGGACTCGTCGCCGCAGTGTTTCTGCTCCTCGGGAGCGCCGGTGCGCATGCCTCCGTGCTGCCGACGGGGTTCGGGGAGACCACGATCACATCCGGGGCCGACGCGCCGACGGCGGTGGCATGGGCGCCGGACGGGCGGCTGTTCATCACCCAGAAGGGCGGCCGCGTCCTCGTGCGGGACCCAGACGGCACGGTGAAGACGCTGCTCGACATCTCCGCCGAGGTCAACGACCTCGTCGATCGCGGGCTGATCGGGATCGCGGTCGACAAGGACTTCGCCAGCAACGGCTACCTCTATCTCCTCTACTCGCACGAGCTGGAGCCGCAGAACCCGGACTCGCCAGACCCGATGGCGTCGCGCCTGACCCGGGTCACCGTGAAGGCAGACGACACATTGCAGAGTCCCGGCAACCCCGAGACGGTGATCCTCGGGACCGAGTCGAACGCGAACTGCCCCCAGCCTGACAACACGCTCGACTGCATCCCCGGCGACTTCTACTTCCACAGCGTCGGCACCGTGCGCTCGGACCCCGTCGATGGCACTCTCTGGATCGGGTCCGGCGAGAGTCACCCGCACGCGGTCGATTCGCTCTCCTACCGCCCCTACGACCCCGAGTCGTTCGCCGGCAAGCTGATCCACATCGACCGCAACGGACATGGGCTTCCGGGCCATCCATTCTGCCCGGGCGACAACGACCTCACCCACGTCTGCACGAAGATCTACGCGTTGGGCTTCCGCAACCCGTTCCGCTTCACGCTGCGGCCGGGGGCGGGACCGGCCGTCGCCGACGTCGGTCAGGCCGCCCGCGAGGAACTCGACCTGGTGCAGCCCGGCAAGAACTACGGCTGGCCCTGCTACGAGGGCCCGATCCACACGCCGCTGTATGAGTCGGAGACCCGCTGCCAGCAGGAGTACGCGAAGGAGGGGACCGCCGCGGCGCTGACCCCTCCGAGCTGGTCCTACGAGAACCCGACCAATCCCGACGACGGCGCTTCGATCGTCGCCGGCCCGGTGTACGCGGGGCCGAACTACCCGGCCTCCTACAACGGCAAGCTCTTCGTCGCCGACTACGCCGCCGGCTGGATCAAGCTGCTCACGATCGACGCCAACGACCAGGTCACCGGCGTGACCCCGTTTGCGACCGGCGTCGGCTCGCCCGTCGACCTGGAGACGATGCCCAACGGGGACCTCGCCTA
>Ga0075421_100008042_pt1 | contig 12943 bp, 9 predicted proteins | sample SoiMetdeltSBSDD5_FD_75292 | JGI IMG/M metagenome (GOLD analysis project Ga0075421, IMG submission 75292) | Bulk soil microbial communities from a Populus tree surrounding site in Tennessee, USA - Soil MetaG P. deltoides SBSDD5 | ecosystem: Environmental > Terrestrial > Soil > Tree plantation... | reverse complement strand
TTCAACGAGAACGCGCCGACGCCGCAGGATTCCATTGCCCGACGAGGGCCGATGAACGCGGGGGGCCGGCGGCGAGATGCGGGTGACGTATCGTGCCCGAGCGCGCTAGCGGTGAGCGCGAGGCGCGGTGAGCGGAGTCCCGTCGGTCTTCGGTAGCCCCTCCTTCGATGAAAGGTCTTTCACCAGCCTGGCGCCGCGCGGGCACGCCCGTTAGGCCGACGTTAGGCCGAGCGCACCAACCGAGCACACGGGTGGGCCGTAGGTCGCGCGGCTTCGGACACGCTGTTCACGCCTGATCGCTCGGCTACCGCGCGGCGGCGATGGCCCAGTAGCGGGCAGCGTCGGCCGGGTGGCCCCAAGCGTCGTGTAGTTCGGCGAGCCAGCCGTACAGCTCTCGGACGTCTCTTTGCTCGCGGGTGACGGTGCGCTCCATGATTTGGATGGCACGTCGCAGGACAGAGTCGGCGTCAGCGTAGCGACCCATGCGCGTGAGGCTCACCCCGAGCAGGCCCTCAGCGACGGCCGTGATCGGGTCCTCACGTCCGATGGCACGCTTACGGATCCGCATAGCGTCGCGCAGCACGGGCTCCGCGCCGGCGTAGTCGCCGCGGTCGATGAGGAGGCGGGCGAGTCCGATCTCGTGGCCAGCGACGTTGGGGTGGTCCTCACCGCGCATGCGCCGATCCAGCGCGATACCCTTGCGGAAGAGCGTCTCTGCCTCCTTCAGCTCGCCGCCGGCGTAGAGGAGGTTGGCCATAATGCCGATGGAGGTGGCCACGACCGGGTGCTCCGGTCCGTAGGAGCGCCGGACAACCTCCAGGCTCTGGCGGGCTAGCGGAACGGCAGCCGCGAAGTCACCCCCGCGCGCGAGGAAACCGCTAAGGTCGCTCAGCGCGTAGGCTACCATTGGGTGGCCGTCGCCGAATGCGCGGCGGCGGATGTCCAGAGCACGCCGATAAAGCGGCTCCGCCTCCGCGTATCGCCCATGCTCCTCGTCCAGCAGATAGGCGAGGTGGAGCAACGCCTCGCCAATGTCTGGGTGGTCAGCGCGGAGGACGCGCTCGTAGATCGCCAGCGCGCGACGGAGCTCCCGCTCGGCCTCCGCCAGCCGTCCTCGCCGTCGGAGCGTCGCTCCCAAATCGAGATGGCTGGCGGCGGTCAGTGAATCCTCCGGCCCAAGCGCACGCTCTCGCACCTCGAGCCCGCGACGGTGGTAGGTCTCGGCGGCGGCGAGGTCGCCGCGGTAGACGGCGAGTGCGGCGAGCTGGTGAAGGTTCGCGGCGACGGCGGGATTCTCGGGTCCGAGCGCCCGCTCCTGGATGGCGAGCGCCTGGGCGGCGGCCGAATCCGCGGCGGCGTATCGGCCGAGCCGAAGGAGCGCGTCGGCCACGTACTTCAGCGTGCCGGCCACCTCCGGGCCATCCGCGACGCCGGTGCTCCGCCGCACCGCGAGCGCGCGCTCGAGGAGGGCGTGGGCTTCGGCATACTGCCCCAGACTCTGGTAGACGCGTCCGGTCACCTCCAGCATCCGCGCCTGCGCCGCGGGGTGGCCGCGGAGCTGTTCGGCACGCGCAACGCCGCGCTGCATGAGGACGCGGGCGGTCAGCGTGTCGCCCTGTGACTCCGCCGGGTCGCTCGCCTCGAAGAGGCCCAGGAGGAAGCTCGTCACGGCCGCTGACTCGCGCGAAGCCGCTTCGGCTCGGTCGCGCTCTGCCTCGGCCCGGCGAGCGTGGGAGATCGAGAGCGCCGCACCGCCAAGGAGCGACGCCGCGATGCCCAGCACCGCTAGCGTCTCGACACGATGGCGCCGGGCGTATCGTCGCAGCCGGTAGCCGACGGTCTGTGGGCGGGCGAGCACCGGGTGTCGGGAGAGATGGCGTCGCAGATCGTCGGCTAATGCGTCCACCGAGGCGAACCGCGCCTCGGGCTCCTTCCGCAGCGCCTTGAGCACGATCGCGTCGAGATCGCCGCGCAGTGCCCCGCTCAGCCCCGCGCGGGGGGCGCGGCGGCTGCCGGTTCGAATCCGCGCGAGCGCGACGTCGTCACAATCGCCGGACTCGTTAGGTGCATCGGGGCCCGCTGCGTGACCGCGGGTGACCGCGACAGACGGCGGCACGGGGTCCTCTGTGAGCACCGCCCCTTCGAGCTCGTGCAGGTCGGAGGCGACGAACGGAGCGTGACCGGTCACAAGCTCGTACAGCACCGCGCCGAGCTGGTAGACGTCGGTGCGCGTCGTCACCGACTCGCCGCGGACCTGCTCGGGGGCCGCGTACTGTGGCGTCATCCACCGGTGCGCGGTGCGAGCCGGCGGCGTTTCCACCGCCGCCTCTGGCTGGAGCAGCTTTGCCAGCCCGAAGTCGAGTAGCTTCGCCGTACCGTCGGCCGTGACGAGGATGTTCGACGGCGTGAGGTCGCGGTGAACGATCAAGTTCGCATGTGCGTGGCTCACCGCGGCGAGTACCTGAAGGAAAAGCCGGATACGCTCGTCGAGCGACAGGCCGCGCTCATCGGCGAAATCGTCAATCCGCTGCCCGTCCACGTACTCGAGCACGAGGTATGGCTGACCGCCTTGGCTCACCCCCGCGTCGAGCAGCCGGGCGATCCCCGGGTGTGCGAAGCGCGCGAGCACCGAGCCCTCGCGTCGGAAGCGCTGCCGCCCCTCGGGGCTCAGGAGCGCGAGGTTGAGGAACTTGACCGCGGCCCGTCCCTCGAAGCGGCCGTCGGTGCGCCTCGCGAGCCACACGCAAGCCATCCCGCCCTGGCCGAGCGGGCGCTCGAGCGTGTACGCCCCGAGCTCGACTCCATGTAGCCTCCCATCGGGCCATGGGGCGTTGAGTGGTTCGGTGAGGAAGCCGCGTCGGTCGGCGTCCACTTCACCGGAGAGAAACGCAGTCAGATCGGTGGCCAGGTCGGGCGAGCTCGAGCGCAGGCGGCTGAGGAAGGAGGCACGCTCCTCGTCCGACAGCTCGAGAGCTTCATCGAGCAACGGCTGGAGAACGCGCCAGCGATCTCGATCGAGGACGGCCATGGCTTAGCGCCGGCGGGCGCTGTCGAGAATCGCGCTGTACTTCGCGGCCTCGTCCTGGCGTCCCTGGACCTCGTAGAGCCTAACGAGCGCCGCCAGCGCGTAGCCTCGCCACTGCTTCGTGACCGGATTCGGCTTCGCGAACCGTGCGTATGCCGCCAGGAGCAGCGGCTCCGCCTCGGCGTACCTGCCCTGCCCGCGGAGTGCGTCGCCAAGGTGTGCCCTTGCGTACGAAACCATCGAGTTGTTGTCGCCGAACTCTCGTCGCAGAATACGGATCGCGTCGCGGGACAGAGTCTCGGACTCGTCGTAGGTCTCGCTCATCGTGAGCGCGTAGGCCAGATCCATTTCGGCCATCGCGATGTCGATCGCGTCATCACCGAGAAAGCGCCGCCGCATAGCCAACGCCTCGCGCAGCGGCGCCTGCGCGTCCTGAAATCGCTTGAGATGCTCGAGGATGATCCCCCAGCGCCTCAGCTCCGACGCCATCTCGGGGTGACCGTTCGGGTAGGTTTCCTGAAGCATCTCCACCGCCGTGCGCGCGAGTGGCTCGGCCTCCTCGCGTCGCTGAGCGTGGTCGAAGAGTCCGGCCAGCGCGCCGAGGCTCATCGCGACTTCGCGATGCTGCTCGCCGTAGAGGGTGCGGTTGATCGCCAGCGCCTCGCGGAACATCGCCTCGGCGCGATCGAGCTGTCCACTGAGCTGCAGGACGGTCCCCACCGTCGTCAATTGTTCGGCACGCTCGGCACTGACCTCCCTGGGTCGCCGCGCAGTGACCACCATCCATTCGTCGAACAACGGGTTCGCGGTGCGCATGTCACCGGCTCGATGCAACGCGTGGCCGAGCTCGAACAGCGCGTCGATCGCCTTCGGATCCTCGACGCCGGAGAGCGCGCGCCTCAGCGCCAGCGCTTGCCGGCGCAGCGCGACAGTTGTGGCGACGTCCTGCTTGCGATCGGCGACGTCGGCGAGGCTCTCGATGCTGGTCACCACGTCGAGATGATTCTCTCCGTGTAGTCGGCGCCGAATCGCGAGCGCCTCCTCCAGTAGCGCCTTCGCCTGATCGTACACACCGAGTTGCGTATGGATGCGGCCGACCACATCGAGCATCTGGGCCTGTAACTCCGGCTGGCCGCTGAGCTCTCGAGCCCGGGTGACGCCCTGGCCCAAGAGCTGGCGCGCCGTGACGGTATCGGTGAGCACCTTGCCGCCCTCGCTCGCCTCGAACAAACCGAGCATGAAATCGGTGACCTGCTCGGCCCTGTGTGTGCCGGCCGTCGCCTCGGCGAGCGCGCGCCGGATGCGCCGCTGGCTGAGCGTCAGCGTGACCAGATAGCCACTGGCGAGCAGCACGATACTTGCCGCCGCGGCGAGCGGCCAGACGTGACGCCGGGCGAACCGCCGCAGGCGGTACCCCGCGGTCGGCCTTCGGGCACGCACCGGGTACTCGGACAGATAGCGCCGCAGATCGTCGGCGAACGCCTCGACGGACCCGTATCGCTGCTCCGGGTCCTTGTGGATCGCCTTGAGGACGATCGCGTCGAGATCGCCCCGCAGCGCCCTGCTTTGCCTCCCAAGGACCGCCGCGGACGGCGGTACCGGCTCGTTGCTGAGCACAGCCTGCTCGAGCTCATACAGGCTTGCGGCGACGAACGGGCGGCGACCCGCCAGTAGCTCGTACAGGACGACCCCGAGCTGGTAGACGTCGGTGCGCGTCGTCACCGGTTCGCAGCGGACCTGCTCGGGCGCGGCGTACTCCGGGGTCATCGCCCGTTGGGCGCTGCGGGTCTCCGGCGCGTCGTCGGACGTCGTGCCGGACTCGAGGAGCTTCGCCAGCCCAAAGTCGAGCAACTTCGCCGTCCCGTCGGCCGTGACGAGGATGTTCGACGGCTTGAGGTCGCGATGGACGATCAGGTTCCCGTGCGCGTGGCTCACGGCGGAGAGCACCTGAAGGAAGAGCCTAACGCGCTCCTCCACTACGAGGCCGCGCTCGTCGGCGAAGACGTCGATCCGCTTCCCGTCGACGTATTCGAGCACGAGGTACGGCTGACCGCCGGCGCTCACCCCCGCGTCGAGCAATCGGGCGATACCGGAGTGCGTCAGCCTGGCGAGCACCGACCCTTCTCGGCGGAACCGCTCCTGCCCGGCGGGGCTCACGAGCGCCAGGTTGAGGAGCTTCACGGCCGCCTTTCCTTCAAAGCGGCCGTCGCTCCGACGCGCGAGCCACACGGAACCCATCCCACCCTGACCGAGCGCGCGCTCGAGCGTGTACGCACCCAGCTCGAGCCCCGCGAGCGTCGAATCGCGCGGTCCGCCGGCGAGAGGCTCCGCGAGGAAGCCCTGCTGGTCGGCTACCGCTTCGCCGGAGAGCAGCGACGTCAGCTCCGCGGCGAGGTCGGGGGCGCTCGAGTGCAGATCCTCCAACCAGGAAGCGCGCTCCTCGTCTGACAGCTCGAGCGCGCGGTCGAGCAGCGGCTGCAGCTCGCGCCAGCGCTCACGATTGATGACAGCCATGGCCGATCCGGGTGGACACCAATCGGTGGTAACAGCTCCTGGTCACTATACCGCTGCTCACGCGCGAGCGCAGCACCGGCCGACGCGGATGCCGGCCGGTCACGCGCCTGGGCACGCGCCGGCCACGAGTTGGCTCTGCGCGAACGAGGTCGCCACACCGCCGCCGAACGCAGCATTGAGATCCACCACGACCGGAGAGAGCTGCGCGATGCTGTAGACCGCGGAGCCACCCCCGAGTGCCGTGCTCACGACGCCGAGGAAATCACGCACCGTCAGACCGTTCAGCTGCTGCAGAAAGATGAAGTCGCAGACCGTCAGGTCGCCGAACCGGATTCCCGTGGGGCCCACCGTGTGCCCGGCATCGGAGAAGTCGACGTTGAGCGCGAGGGCGGTGACCTCGCCACCGAAGGTTCCGGACGCGGTCGTGAGGGGGTTGACCAGGTTCGCGTCGAGCGGCCCAGCCGTGCCGCCCGCGGGCAGATAGTCGCGCACCGCGGACGGGCTGGTGAAGAACATCGAGAACCCGGTCGGCCCCGAGATGCCCACCTCCAGCCATCCGGGCGAGGCATACACCGTGGCGAAGTTTGCGAGCAGGAGGCCCGACGCGGTCGCGTCGTCGCTCCACGACGCCTGGCTGTACGTGATCAGGTCCCCGTTCTGCCAATCCCGCTTCACGGGGAACGTGCACGTGACCGACTCGGCGGGCTCGAGCTCGATCACCACGAGCCGGGTGCGCAGGAAGACCGCGTTGTTGTCGGTGCCGCTCCCGCCGTTCGGGCTCGACGTGCAGATGAGGGCGGCCAGCGTGAACCCGGCCACCGTCTGCTGCTGAACGGAGTACGTGCCGGGCTTCACCTTGTCGAACGTGATCGACCTGGGCAGCGCCGGGTCGGCGTCGTCGTCGAGGGTGAAGTCTTCGAGCTTCTGGCCGATGCTCGCGAACGGCACGTCCACCGGACCGTCGGGCAGTACATCCAACACGATCGTAATCGTCCCCCGCTTCTCGCTCCCGGCGCCCAGCGCCTCGATCTGCGCGGAGTCGGTCACTGACGCACTCGCCGGGCCGGCCGACAGCGCTGGCGAGAGCGACCGGTCGGGTCCGCAGGCGGCGAGTGTCAGCGCGAGGACTGTAGGAGTGCTGACGAGCGACGGGGCGCAGCGCATAGACCCTCCGTGGGCGCCGCTCTCGCGGCATGTGGGACTCGTTAGGGGAAGGATGAGCGCCGAACGTTCGTGAGACGTTCTAGCATAGTGGCGCCGGGGAGTTCCGAAAAACGCGCGGGTAACGGAAAGAGGTGGCGCCACATTCTCTCTCCCGCTGTGCGGCTCAGCCGGTCGAGCCACCGAGCGACGTGCTCGCCTAACGCGCCGACCGTCCCCGGCTCCTCGAACGTGTGCCCCGCGCCGGCGATGACCTCGAGGCGTGCATCCGCTCGGAGCACACGCATGGCCTCGCGGTTCCAGCGGAGCGTGTCCGCATCGGCGCCGCCCACGACCATCAGGACCGGCGCCCGGACACGTGAAAGCGCATCGCCGGCGAGGTCGACGCGCCCGCCGCGCGTCACGACACCCGCGATCAGGGGCGGCCGCTCCGCGGCCGCCACGAGTGCCGCCGCCGCACCGGTGCTGGCACCGAAGAGGACGACTCGATTCGCACCGGGGACGTGCTCGCACTTCGCCCAGTCGATCGCCGCCAGTAGCCGGCGCGCGATGAGCGCGACGTCGAACCGCAACGTGCCGCGCTCGTCGTCGTGCGCCCGCTCGCGCTCGAGCAGGAGGTCGAGCCGCAGCGTCGCCCAACCCTCCAGACGCAGCCGCCCGGCGAGGTAGCGATTGCGGTAGCTGTGCCGGCTGCTCCCGCCGCCGTGCGCCAGCACCACGAGGCCGCGCGGTTCGGTGAATCCGCGCGTAGCGCCGCCATCCGCCAGGTCGTCAGGCAGTCCAAGATCGCCGGCAATTGAACCACCCTCTCCGGGAATCGTGACGGTGCGCTCGTCCTGGGAATCGCGGTGGCGCGCGTCCGAGCGCCCTAACGAGACCTCCGGCGGGCGACCGAGCAGTCGCAGCACGTCGGCGTCGCTCACCGGCGAGAAGTCCTCGTACCAATCGGACACCGTCCCGAACGGCTCCGGCGTCGCAGCGGCGATGAGATGGTGTACCTCGTCGCTCAGCTCGATGGCGCTCTCGCGGCACGCCACCGGAACCGTCACCACGAGACGCGCCGGGCGGCGGCGTCGCAGCACGAACGCCGCGGCGCGAAGAGTGGCGCCGGTCGCCAGCCCATCATCGACGAGGACGACCGTGTGCCCACGAACGTCGGGGATCGGCCGGCCGGCGTGGTACAGGCAGGCGCGCCGCTCGAGCTCCGCCCGCTCCCGCCTTGCGATCCGCGCCACCACGTGAGACGGAATGCCGATGTACCACCCGGCGGAGTCGCCGACCACTCGATTGCTCCCCTCGGCGATGGCGCCAACCGCCACCTCCCGGACGCCCGGCACGCCGAGCTTGCGCACCACGATGACGTCGAGGGGGGCTCCGAGCGCGTCCGCCACCTGCCGGGCCACCGGGACGCCGCCGCGCGCCAATCCCAACACGACGACGTCCCGCAGCGAGGCGACGGCGCCCAGCGCGCGAGCCAGCGCCCGTCCGGCATCGGCCCGGTCGAGGAAAACCGGCCGGGGTGCCACGTTTAGCCGAGGCTCTACTTCAGTTGGTCGCGAGTCTGAAAGAGGGATTCTGGCTCGCAGCCTCCAGTTGCGCCTTGGCGCGGGCCGCCTTCCCGGCATCGTCGTCTCGCGACGGGCCAGTAGGTGAGGAGCAGCCGGTCGCGGCGAGCAGCGAGGCGATGAGTAGGGCGATGCGTTTCATGTGGTCCTCCAGGTGACGGTCGGGGTGCGTGCACACCCCGTCATTCCTGGAGATCGCATTCGCCCGGTAAAAGCCGACATCCGCCCTGACACGTCATGGCACGGGTCCCATGACTTGCGCCCCCACGCGTTGCCGGTACGTTCGAGTCGTCTCGGCAGGCGCGAGGCAAACGCCGGTGCAGGGCGATATCCAAGAGCTGATCAGCGGGGCCGAGACCGGCGATGCGCTCGCCGCCGAGCACCTGTTCGCTGCCCTCTACGCCGAACTTCACCGGCTGGCCGAGCACCACCTGCGGCGCGGTGGGGGGGGCCTCACGCTCGGGCCGACGACGCTCCTGCACGAGGCGTATCTCAAGGTAGCCGGCCGGGACGAGGTCGCCTTCCCCGATCGCTCGCGGTTTCTCGGCTACGCCTCACGTGCGATGCGCGGGCTGCTCATCGACTTCGTCCGCAGGCGCCGCGCCAGGAAGCGCGGTCGGCAACTGGAGATCACCCTTGCCGGCGACGAGCAGCCTGTGGCCGAGGCGATGCAGACGGCGGCGGAGCTGTCGCGCCTCAGTGATGCGCTCGACGAGCTGGCCACGCTCGAGCCGGCGCTCGCCGAGCTCGTGGACCTGCACTTCTTCTGTGGCTTCTCGTTCGGCGAGATCGCCATGCTCCGTCAGGTCTCGGAGCGCACCGTGCAGCGTGACTGGCGCAAGGCGCGCCTGCTCCTCCATCACGCCCTCCAGGAAGACCTCGGCGCTCAATGAGCGCGCGATACCTGCCTGGAGAGAGCAGCCCCTGATCCCGTCCCCGACGGGGATCCTACGAGCGCTCTCGCGGAAGATCGCGTGTCGGGATTCGCCGCCGATTTGCGATCGCCCTGATGACGGGGACGTGCTGCCAGCCATCCCCGTTCTCCTGTCGCCGCTGTCGAGGGCCGCACACTGATCGGAGGTCGCTATGCGAATCGTCACGGGTTTCCGGCTGCTCCTCGGGATTGGCGCCGTCGCCGGCTGCGCCGATCCGAGCGGCCCTGAGCTCGCACGCAGCAGGTCGGCCGCGCCTCTCGCGAGCGTGGGAGTCGCCCAGCGCGGGGAGATCACCATCGTCCTCGCCATGCGGCCAGAGACTGCGGCGGACGCGCCGTTCGTGTTCGCGGCCAACAAGAGGTTTGTTCTGGACGACGACGCCGACCCGACGTTAGGCAACACGCAGACGTTCGAAAAGCTGAAGGCCGGGACCTACGTGATACAGCAGCTGGCCACGCCGGAAGGTCCGCTCGTCCAGATCCGGTGCGTCTCGAGCGGCACAGATAACAACACTCTCGATCTGCCAAACGGGACGGCGACGGTCGTTCTCGAGGCCAACGAGTCGGTCGTGTGTACCTTCGTGGACGGCTGGGTGCACGGGGACAGCTTTGCGTTTTCGCAGCTTGAGTGGGGCGCGAGCGGCGGCACCGCCGCGCAACTCCTGTCGGACAACTACTTCGACCTCTACGCGTCGACCCAAGGGGTGATCGAGCTGGGCATCCCAGGCGCCGCGGGGTTCTCGAACCTATTCACCAACCCGCTCGACATTGTCGAGTATTTGCCTACAGGCTTCACGCCTGGGCCGCTCACCGCCGATCTGATCGACCCGAGCAGGGACGTATCCGGTATCTTCGGCGGAGAGGTCACGGCACTCAAGCTCAATGTGGACTTCTCGGATGCGGCGTTGCTCGATGGCTCGGGAATTCGGTTTGGCGATCTCGCGCTCTGCCACTTCAACGCGCTACCGCTGCTTGACGGAATGACGGTGCGCCAATTCCTCGGCGTCACGAACACGCTGCTCGGCGGGGGGGCCGGACCCTACAGCATCGCCCAGCTTAGCCCGATCACCACCGACATCAACCAGGCGTTCAGCGCATTCGCGAATCCATTTGCAGGCGTCAGCCAATTTGCGCAGGACCACATCTTCGTCTCGGGCTGTCCGTAGCAGCCTGCACATCGGTTCGTTAGGCCGACGGCACTTGCCCCGCCGTACACTGCGCAGTCGACTGGTTTCGGCGTGGGAGGACTCCGCCTATCCGCTGGTCACACGCTCGCAGCGGGTTTCTCTCGGGGCTCTCGAGTCTGCGAGACTCGCCTGGCTTCAGCTGGTTGGGTGTCGGCAAGTCCGTCTCGGCCGCCGGATCCGGTCGAAAAAAACGGGGGTTTAGGGCGTAGCGCGCAGAACTCAGCGCAGCCCTATCCGCTAAGCCCCACGGCTGCGCCCTAGGCCCTCCCGCGTTCGTTCCATGCGAGGCAGGGGAGTCGGCGCGCGCTTTACTGTTTTGCGGTAAGAGTTATGCTCCGATTCCAATTCCCGCACCCGCCGATTCCGGACTCCCGATTCCGATGAAGGTCTTTGGTACACACGACCCCGCAACGCTCGCTCAGCTCGAGGACGTCCGCTCACGCGCGATCGATGCCGCGCTCATGGCCGACGGGCACGTGGGGTACGTCATGCCCATTGGCGGCATCGCGGCGTACGACGAGCAGGTCTCCGTCGTCGGCGTCGGGTTCGACATAGCCTGCGGCAACGCCGCCATTCGCACAGACCTCACTCTAGGCCACCTCGGCGAGAACTCTGAGGAGGCCGCCCGCACGCTGAACGGGCTTGCCGACGACATCGCCGGAACGGTCAGCTTCGGCATTGGTCGGAAGAATCAGGCGGACGACGCGCCCGTCCATCACCCGCTGTTCGACGACCCGGTGTGGGACGCGGTGCCTCACAAGCACCGGCGCGCACTGCGCGACAAGGCACGCGCGCAGCTCGGCACCGTGGGCAGTGGGAACCACTACGTCGACGTGTTCGTCGACGAAACCGGCGCCATCTGGGTCGGGGTGCACTTCGGCAGCCGCGGGCTGGGACACACCATCGCGTCCAGCTTCATCGCGATCGGACAGGGGAAGCAGTGGGGCGAACACGCACCGGAGCGCGAAGTCCTTCTGTCGATCGCCGACCCCACCGGACACGACTACTGGCACCTCATGAACCTGGCGGGGCGGTACGCCTATGCGGGTCGCGAATGGGTCGCCCGCAAGGTGGTCGAGCTGCTCGGCGCGAACGAGGTGGATCTCGTCCACAACCACCACAACTTCGCCTGGCGCGAGACGCACGGCGGGCTGGATCTCATCGTCGTCCGCAAGGGCGCCACCCCAGCGTTTCCGGGTCAGCGCGGCTTCATCGGCGGGTCGATGGGCGACGACGCCGTGATCGTCCGCGGTGTCGAGCCTAACGACGCAAGGCCCGAGGTGGCCGAGGCGCAACGCGGGGCGCTCTTCTCGACGGTGCACGGCGCGGGGCGTGTGATGTCGCGCACACAGGCCGCCGGTAAACGCAACCGCCGCACGGGCGCAGTCATCTCCCCAGGCCGCGTCTCACCCGACATGATGAACGAGTGGGTGCGCTCGAAGGGAGTCGTGTTGCGGGGAGGCGGTCTCGACGAGAGTCCGCACGTGTATCGGCGTTTGCCCGACGTGCTCGCCGCGCAGGAAGGGACGATCGACGTGCTTCACACGCTGCGCCCGTTGATCGTCGTGATGGCCGGCGCCAACGAATTCGATCCCTACAAGGACTGAGCGGCTTGACGTCGGCGCTTGGGATTGCTTGGGATTCTATCCCTAACGTTTGGGGTCCTCAGCGTCGGCCAGCGAAGCGAGCGCATGCGCCAAGATGAGGGCGAGCCGATCAGCGCGCTCGTCTGGTGGGATATGCGCGGCGTCCGCGAGCTCATCCCACGTCGAGACGATCATGTCGACGAGCCGTTCGGGCGCAACGCGTTCCTGACGCGCCGACTCACGCGCCGAGCGAAACAGTTCGAGGGCGCCATCGGACGGTGGCGATGTGAGACTGCGAGCAAGCGCTGTACGAATGGATGCCTGTGTCGATGGCGACACGACGTCCAACGCGGGACGCCGCGGGGGAGTCTGCTTCACTGATCTCCTTTCCTTATGGCTGACGCTACCGCGAGTCGTGTTCACGTCGCGGGCGGCGACCTACCGTGTACACTGAACACGTTCATCTGTTTCCCGCGCAACTTGTTGACTGGCGTGTGATTTGCCTCTCGCGCATTCAGAAATCTCCTGCGTTTCCTAGTGGACCGCATTGGCTGAGGACGCATGCTGCACACGACCGTCCTGGTCTTGGCGAAAGACCGCTTCGTGGCGGCGCTGCTTGGCGCTCTGATCGAACTGTCGGGGCGCACGGCGGTGTTCCCGCGCGAAGCTGAATTGACGGCCGTGGCCGCTCGGAACGCACACGTCGACCTGGTCCTGTTGGACTGCTCCCTCGGATCAACCACGTGCGGAACGGTCGCGGCGGGCGCACGCGAGCAGGGTCAGCGACTCCTCATGTTTTCAGCCGCTCACACTGAGCGTGAGGCCCGCGACATTGCCCATCACTACGGCATTGACGCGTTCGCTCTCCCCGTCAGCCCGCGCGAGTTCGCTGGCCACCTCGACCGTGCACTAACAGTCGAGCTACCCGCGGGCAGCTAGCGCGGCCGTAGCTCGGCGATCTTGGCCTGCCG
>Ga0075421_100008039_pt1 | contig 12945 bp, 9 predicted proteins | sample SoiMetdeltSBSDD5_FD_75292 | JGI IMG/M metagenome (GOLD analysis project Ga0075421, IMG submission 75292) | Bulk soil microbial communities from a Populus tree surrounding site in Tennessee, USA - Soil MetaG P. deltoides SBSDD5 | ecosystem: Environmental > Terrestrial > Soil > Tree plantation... | reverse complement strand
CCGGCAGGGTGAGGAGGATTATGCTAACTTATGTTTGTAGTGATGTCCAGAAGTTTATTCACATTTGACAAAAAAAAGGTTCTGTTTGGCTTCTCTGTGCGGCGAGGAGGAGTTGGGATAGGACAACTGCGCAACTCCTTACGCCATCGGGTCCCCCGGTTGTTGTGATAGGACAACTGCCTCGAGTCGCGACGCAGGAAGCGGAGTCTTCTGGAGGGCGTCACCGGCCCACTCCGGAGCGCCGCCACGGCGGCGCGGTGCTGCGCGAGCTCACCCTCCGGGCTCGCTCCGCACCGCGGCCTCCGGCTACCCGCCGCGGCTCATCGGTCCGCCCGGATTCCCGCACCCGGTGTCAAGACAGGTCGACTCTGAACCTCCACCCCCCAGAGGGGCTACGTTGGGATAGGACAACAACGCAAGTCGTTATGGCATCGGATCCCTCGATCGTTGTCATAGGACAACAGCCCACGACCTGGGTGTCCGAAATCCAGGACACCTGAGCCCAAACCCTCTTCCAGGCGGGGCAGGGATGGGTTGCCGGTGGGGTGTCGCGGAGCCGAAGGCGGAGCGACAAGGGGCGACCGGCGGGAAGAGGTCGCCCCTCCAGAATGACCGCGCGCGAAGCGCGTCGCCTCCTCTCCGACCCAGGCACCTCGAAGCCTGATGTACACTCGCCGGCCGCACGGGGGCGGCCAGGAACCATCAGGAGCCCCCTCTTGCCCGAGTCCGCCCCCCCCATCTGGAGCTTCGCCCCCTTCGCCCTCCTCCTCCTCCTGATCGCGATCCTTCCCCTGATTCCCAGCACCGCCCACTGGTGGGAGCGCAACAGGAACAAGCTCCTCGTGGCCCTCCTCCTCGGCGCGGCCACCCTTGCGTACTACACCTGGTTCGACGCCGCGCACGGCGGCAGGAACGAGGCCCTCCACGTCCTCGAGCATGCGCTCCTCAGGGAGTACCTGCCCTTCATCGTCCTCCTTTTCTCCCTGTACACAATCGCCGGAGGCATCCACCTCGCCGGGGACATCCGCGCGCGCCCCGCCGTGAACACGCTCTTCCTGGGCTCCGGGGCCGTGCTCGCGAGCTTCCTCGGCACCACGGGCGCGAGCATGCTCCTCATCCGCCCCATCCTCCGCACGAACTCGGAGCGCAGGCACAAGGTCCACACCGTCGTCTTCTTCATCTTCCTCGTCTCCAACATCGGTGGCTCCCTCACACCGCTCGGAGACCCACCTCTCTTCCTCGGGTACCTGCGAGGGGTGCCCTTCTGGTGGACCCTCAACCTGATGTGGCCCTGGGCCTTCATGACGGCGACCCTCCTCGGGATCTACTACGTCTGGGACCGGATCGCGTGGCTGCGCGAGGCGCCGAAGGCCCTGGCGCTCGACGCCGCCCGGATCCAGCCGCTTCGCCTCGAGGGCGCCGGCAACTTCCTCTGGCTCCTTCTCGTCGTCCCCTGCGTAGCCATGGTGGACAGCTCGAGGCCGATTCCGTTCACGGCCTGGAAGCCCACGCCGTACGCTCGTGAAGCCGTCCTTCTCTTGCTCGTCGCGATCTCCTGGTTCCTCACCCCGGGAAGCAGGGGCAGCCGCGCCAAGAACCGCTTCTCCTTCGGGCCCATGGCGGAGGTCGCCTGCCTCTTCCTCGGGATCTTCATCTGCATGCAGCCGCCCGTGGAGTACCTGCGCGTCCGTGGTGCAGAGCTCGGCATACAGTCCGCACCCGGCTTCTTCTGGGCCGCGGGCACCCTCTCGAGCTTCCTCGACAACGCCCCCACCTACGTCGTCTTCCTCGAGACCGCGAGCGCCTTGACCTCGAAGCTTGCCGACGCGGGCGCGCTCGCCGCTCCGGCGCTGCCCCTATCGGGCGGAGCGGTGGATCCCACGCTCCTCCTCGCCGTTTCGCTCGGCGCCGTCTTCATGGGCGCGAACACCTACATCGGAAACGGCCCCAACTTCATGGTGAAGACCGTGGCGGAGTCCGCGGGAGTCCGCATGCCGTCCTTTTTCGGATACATGCTCTACAGCGGGGCCATCCTCCTCCCGCTCTTCGCGGCGGTTACCTGGCTTTTCCTCCTGTGACCGGGGCGGGTATCATCCCCGGTCATGGCGGGGACCCTGGAGCTCAGTTTCGCCGAACGGCGCGTACTGGGGGTGCTCATCGAGAAGGGCTTCACGACGCCCGAGCAGTACCCCCTGAGCCTGAATGCCGTCGTCGTCGCCTCGAACCAGAAGAGCTGCCGGGACCCCATCGCGAACCTCGATGAGGAGGCGGCCCTCGACAGCCTCGAGGCTCTCAGGAAGAAGGGGCTCGCGACCCTCGTCCGGATGGAGGGCTCGCGTGTGGATCGCTGGAAACACAGGTTCGGGGAGACCCTGGGACTCGGCCCCCGGGAAGTCGCCATCATCGCGGAGCTCCTCCTCCGCGGCCCCCAGACCGATGGCGAGATCCGCTCCCGCGCCGGCCGCATGACGCCGCTCCCGGACCTCGACGAGGTCACTCGCATCCTCGAGTCCCTCGGCGCGCGCCCCGAGCCCCTCGTGGAGCGCCTGGGCCCGCCCGGGAGAAGGCGAGGGGTCAAGTTCGCCCACCGCTTCTACCCTCCGGCCGAGCAGCCTCACGATGATGGCGAGAGCAACGCCGAGGCCGATGTTGCCTCCTACCGCAGGGAGGCGACCGCCCCGGCGCAGAGTCCCTCACGCCACGAGGCGGAGGGACCGGGCGGCGGCTATCCGGCCATGGCCGCAGGCGATGCGGGCTTCACGGGAGGCGCGGACAGCGCGGGTGTGGACCCCGACACGGTCTCCGCCCTGAGGCGCGAGATACTCTCCTTGAGGGAGCGCGTCGAGGAGCTCGAGGCCACGTTCGTCAAGTTCCTGCGCTGATAGAGGGCTATCGAGCGCAGTGCCGACCGCGAACGTGAAAAGTCCCGAGGGTAAACCCGTCGTCACCCCGCTCATCGCTCGGGCCTGGAGAGCGAAGCTCGCCTGCTCGCTCGCGATCCTCGGCTATTACGGCGCCGGGTACTTCGTCCTGAACCGGATCCCCTTCGGGGAGTACCACGACGTCCCCGCGGTGCCGGTCATCGACGACCTTCCCCTGATCCCCTGGACGATCCTCGTCTACAACTCCGTGTTCGTCCTCGGCGCGCTGGGGATCTGGCTGCTTCCCGATGCGCGCACCGTACAGCGCTACTTCGTGTCGGCCATGATCGCGTACACCATCAACTACCTCTTCTTCGCCATCTTCCCGACGCGCATCCACCGCGCGCCGCTCCCGAAGGACGACGGCCTCTTCCTCTGGGCCATGGAGCGGATACGGGAAATCGACAAGCCCTACACGTGCTTCCCCTCGCTCCACATGACGAACTGCGGCCTGGTCGTCATCGCGCTCTGGAAGACGAAGCTCGGGCCCTGGTTCCTCCTCTGGACCCTCGCGATCGCGGTGAGCACGCTGACCACGGACCAGCACCTCGTCCTCGACCTGCCGGCGGGGATCGTGGTGGCCCTCGTGGGCCACGCGGTGGCACGCCGGGTCGTGCCCGATCCCCCGAACGGGTAACTCACGCGTCGATGGGGCGGCCGAGGAGCCTCTCGAGGTCCTTCCTCACGTCGCTAATCTTCGTGTATCGCTCGCGGGGGTCCTTCTCGACCATCCTCTCGACGATCGCGGACAGTCCCGGCGTGACGGGGGCTCCCAGTGTGATGAGAGTGCGGAACTTCTCCCGGGAGAGCACCCAGCGGGCCCACTCGATCGCCTTGATCGTGCCGTAGAGCCTGAGGAACATGGGGCCGCCGAGAAGCGACTGGTACGCGAGGAACCCGAGCCCGTAGACATCGACCCCGTAGTCCGTGCGCTGGTCCTTCCGAAGGGCTTCGGGGGCCATGTAGCCTATGGTGCCGCCGGGCCGCGACTCCTCGCCGGCGACGCACGAGAGCCCGAAATCCCCGAGCTTCACGGTCTCGTCGGGGAGGAGGAGCACGTTCCGGGGGTTCACGTCGCGGTGGATGATGGACGCCGAGTGGACCGCCTCCAGGGCCGCCACGAGCTGGCGGAAGTAGCGCAGGAACTCGTGCTCGAGGATCGGCCCCCGCTTGAAGAGCTTCCTGTACGGGATCCCATCGACGAGCTCCATGACGATGGCGACCAGGCCGCCTTCGTCGACGATGTCGTGGATGGTGACCACGTTCGGATGGCGGATTCGGGCCAGGTGTTCCGCCTCGCGAATCAGGCGGCGGCTCCGCCTCTGGCGTTCCTCGGGCGTGCCATCGCGAGCCTTCTTGAGCGCCACCATCCGCTTCAGCCGGAGGTCGTAGGCCTGGAAGACGTCGCCCGTTCCGCCCGACCCGCGTTTCTTGAGGAGCTTGTATCGGCTCTGGATGACCTCGGGCATGGAGGATCGGGGGCCCTACCGGAAGAACTGGGCGATGATCCGGATGACCGCGCCCAGCACACCAATCCAGTCGGGCTCGCCCCACGGGTCCGTGCCCGTGTGGCCCCAGCCCCCCAGTGGAGCATTGGTCGTCCGCGAACGGGCATCCTCGAGCTTCCGGTTCAGGGTCTCGACCTCCCTCTTCCTCGCAGCCTCGAGGCCCCCCGACCGGACGAAGCTCACGATCTTCTCGAGCTCGTGGACGTCGAACCAGAACCCATGCCCCTTGCAGTAATCGATAATGATCCCGGACCCGGAGAAGTTCTTCCGGTTCATCATCTGCCTGCAGGTGGGACAGGCCAGATAGCGCACCGGCTCGAGCGGCCCCGCCTCCTTCTTCCAGTCTCCCACGAAGTCCTTCAGGAACGGGAGGGCCTGCGCCTCCTTCGTCTCGACGACGTGCTCGAACGAGCCCGGATCGAGCCAGATCCCTCCACACCCGGCGCACTCCGTGTACTCGAGCTCGGCGAGCTCGTGTTGGAGGAGATCACCCTTGCATCGCGGGCACCGGGCGCCCGCACGGACCGTCCGCAAAGCCTCGGGGGCGATCTCGAGGCCGCACTCACAGCAGAACCGGGCCCCTCCCGGGAGCCGGGCGAAGCACTCGGGGCACGCGGGCCCGAGGTTCCTCTCCTTCATCGTGATCTCGGCGCCGCAGTAGTCGCAGCGCCGGCCCGCATCCCGGAGCTTCCCGCCGCACCCGGAGCAGTGGAGCACCCGGGCCTCGTGGGGACGCACGGCTGGAACCGTCACCATCGCGCTGCACCTGCAGCGGACGTGCTCTCCCGTCTTCATGCCGCTCACGTCGTACTGGCGGCGGCAGGACCCGCATGCGACCAGGAGCCTTGCATCCATGTTCTTCGCTCCCCGGCTCGACGGCCGGACGAGTCCCCGCGAGCCGGAATCTCAGGCCCCCGCCGGGGCCGTGCGCGCCTCTCCGGGCGCTTCCCTGATCATGATCCGGAGCACGAACGCAAAGTATAGCGCGGACGCGACGAGCCAGAGGAAGCCCACCGAGGTCGCGGGGAATCCCGTGAGCTGGGAAAAGGCTACCGCGTCGTTCTCGGCGGGGGCCTCCGCGGAGCCCCGGGCGAGGATGTCCCAGTAGATGTCGAAGATGGAATAGAGGCAGCTCACGGTCCCCAGGATCTTCAGGACGAGAGCCCCCAGCACGGCCGGGGAGAGGAGCCCGAGGAAGACGAACGACCCCGCCAGCGCGGTAGCGAAGGTGCGGGAGTAGGGGTCGTGGAGCACGGTCACGATGGCCGAGGCGACCACGAGGGTCAGGAACGTGAAGATCACGGGGACGCATCCCCGGAACCGCGAGAGATAGAGGATGAGCCCCCCGAAGAACATGCTTCCGAGGTACCCCGCGCTCACGATGAGGAGCGCCATACCCCCCTGGGTCTCGCAGGCCCCTCCCTCGTCCGCCGTGATGATGATGCGGAGAACCTGGCCTCCGCTCAGGAGGGCCATCAGGCCATGGCTCATCTCGTGGAAGAGGACGACCATGATCTTGATGGGCTGGATCACCGGCGACGTCCACAGGTAGAAGACGCTGCAGATGAGGAGGCACTGCGCGAGGAGCCGGGGAACGGAAACGGTGTCCCCTTGCTCCGAATCCCGGGCCATCTCGTTTCCTCGAGCAAGATGGTTCTCGAAACACGGGGGCCCGGAAGGGGGCCTGGAGGAATATACCCTGGAACCCTGGATCCGGCCGGTGACCCCCACCGGTCCGGAAAGGAAGAAGATAAGGAGAAGAACGGGAGCGAGTAAGACGGTGGAGACTCTTGAAGTTCCCGATCTCCATCTCCAGAATTGCGACTCCGGAACGCCGGTCGAAGCTCGCCCTCAGGGGACGAGCTATTCCTTGGATGCCGATGGGGACGAATCGAGGAGGCGAGGCTATCCGCTTTGAGAGATCCGCTGGAAAAATGGACCCTGCAGGACGCGCGCGATCTCTACAACGTCCGGAACTGGGGTAAGGGCTACTTCTCGATCAACAAGCGGGGGTGCGTGGCCGTGCACCCTTACAAGGACCCCGAGCAGTCCATAGACCTGAAGGAGCTCGTGGACCAGCTCAAGCAGCGCGGGATCGAGCTCCCCATCCTGCTCCGCTTCACGGACATCCTCCGCCACCGGATCGGCGAGATGCACGATGCGTTCGCCGGAGCCATCGCGGAGTACGACTACAAGGGCTCGTACTCGTGCGTCTACCCGATCAAGGTGAACCAGCAGCGCCAAGTCGTCGAGGAATTTCTCGACTTCGGCAAGCCTTACGGCTTCGGCCTCGAGTGCGGCTCGAAGCCCGAGCTCCTCGCGGTGCTCGCGCTGACGCACCGCAGCGACATGCCGATCATCTGTAACGGCTTCAAGGACGACGACTACATCGAGATGGTCGTCTTCGCCCAGAAGATCGGCAAGACCGTCATCCCCGTCGTGGAGAAGTTCAACGAGCTCGAGCTGATCCTCAGGTACTCCGAGAAGCTCAACGTGCGCCCCCTCTTCGGCGTGCGCGTCAAGCTCTCGGCGCGCGGATCGGGCCGCTGGAAGCACTCGGGCGGGGATCGGTCCAAGTTCGGGCTCACGGTGACGGAGCTCCTCAAGATCCTCGACATCCTCAAGCAGCGCGGCATGGAGGACTGCTTCAAGCTCCTCCACTTCCACCTGGGAAGCCAGATCACGAACATCCACAACGTGAAGAACGCCATCAACGAGGTGGCGCGGATCTACGTGGAGCTCACCCGCGCGGGCGCGGGACTCGAGTACATCGACGTGGGAGGGGGCCTCGGCATCGACTACGACGGCTCCCAGACGAACTTCGAGTCATCCGTCAACTACACCCTCCAGGAGTACGCGAACGACGTCATCTTCCGCCTGAAGACCGTCTGCGACGAGGCGGGTGTGAAGCACCCGACCATCATCTCCGAATCGGGTCGGGCAACGGTGGCCTACCACAGCGTCCTCGTCTTCAACGTCCTCGGAGTGTCGAAGTTTTACTTCGAGGACATCCCCGAGGAGCTGCCCGAGGACTACCCCCAGCCCATCCACGACCTCCACGCGCTCTGCAAGGACGTCTCGAAGAAGAACCTGCTCGAGAGCTACCACGATGCCGTCCAGGCCTACGATGAGCTCATCAACTCGTTCAACCTCGGCTACCTGAGCCTCGAGCTCCGGAGCCTCAGCGAGAGGCTCTACTACTACGCCGCCCAGAAGATCCTCAAGATCGTCCGGAACCTCGAGTTCGTCCCGGAAGAGCTCGAAGGGCTCGAAGCTCAGCTCTCGGACACCTACTTCTGTAATTTCTCCGTCTTCCAGTCCCTGCCGGACAGCTGGGCCGTCCAGCAGCTCTTCCCGATCATGCCCATTCACGGGCTGCGGGACGAGCCCCGCCGGAGAGGGATCCTCGCGGACATCACCTGCGACTCGGACGGGAAGGTCGACAAGTTCATCGACCTGCGGGACGTGAAGAAGACCCTCGAGCTCCACGATTGCGACGACGGCGAGTACTACCTCGCGGCGTTCCTCGTGGGGGCCTACCAGGAGATCCTGGGGGACCTTCACAACCTCTTCGGCGACACCAACTCGGTCCACGTCTCCCTCGACGAGAACGGCAACATCAACGTCGACACCGTGGTCAAGGGCGATACGGTCCAGCAGGTCCTCTCGTACGTCCAGTACTCCGCGAGCGAGCTCATAGGGAAAGTGCGGAAGGACGTCGAGACAGCGCTCCGCGAGAAGAGGATCACGCTCGAGGAGTCCGCGCGCTTCCTCAAGTTCTACGAGCAGGGCATGGGGAGCTACACCTACCTCACGCACCGCCCCCAGCCGGCGCTCCCATCACCGCCGGCCCTTTCCCCGCCGGCGGCCGCGCACGAGCCCGCGGTGCGCCTGGAAGGCGAGGCGCAGCCCGGGCTGGCGCTCACGGCTCACGTCGCCGAGGAAGACAAGGTATAGGTCGGCCGCAGCCCGTGCCGCCCCGCTGGAGCGGGTGCGAGGGACACTCGCAGCCTCGCCGCACGACAAGTCCGCAGGCGGAGAGGAGCCGGGCGGTGCGCTCGAGGGGAAGACCCACGACGTTCCAGTAACATCCGTGGAACCCCTCGATGAGGCTCACGGCGGCGCCCTGGATACCGTACGCGCCGGCCTTGCCCTCGAAATCTCCCGTGGCGATGTAGGTCTCGATCTCGGCTTCGGAGAGGCTCCGGAAGACGACGCGTGTCGCCTCCACCTCGACGAGCGCATCCCCGCGCTCGGGGATGACGGTCACCCCCGTCCAGACGGTGTGCGCCCGGCCGGAGAGGCGCCGGAGCATCTCGCGGGCATGGTCCGGATCCGCCGGCTTCCCGAGGACATCGCCGGGATCCTCTCCCACAGCGACCACGGTGTCTCCTCCGAGGACGATCGGCTTCGAGTCGGTCTCCCTCCGCGAGATAGCATCCCGGACCGACTCCGCCTTCATGGTCGAGAGCCGCATCGCGACCGTGCGCCCCTCGCCGCGGACGGCTTCCTCGTCCACTCCCCGTGCCGTCTCGACCTCGAAGGGGACTCCGAGCCGGCACAGAATCTCGCGCCGCCGCGGCGAGGCCGAGGCCAGGATGAGCCCGGAAGCGTTGTTGTTTGCCTTTAGTTCCGCTGTTACAATGATTTGCATATTCCGGGGATCGAAGGTCACCCTCCCAGACTCCATAGCGGTGAAGCATACCTGCCGAGGGGGCAAGGTTGCACTTCTTGCGCTCCTTCTCTGCTCCGGTTCTGCGCTTTCGGTAGGCGCGGAGCCCGAAGGAGCCGGGGGCGAGGTCGTGCCCGCTCCCCCGGGCGTACCCGTGGACATGGACGGGGACGGACTTTCCGATGACGAGGAGAGGGCCATCGGGACCCTCACCACTCACCCGGACACGGACGGCGATGGACTCCTCGATGGCTGGGAGGTGAACGGCCTCGAGAGCCATGGGCGGCTCGAGCCCCTCCCGGCTTACGGAGCGAGCCCGCTCCGCAAGGACGTCTTCGTCGAGATCGACTGGATGACCACGGATGAGGCCTCGGCGCAGGTGAGCGCGGTCATCGCCTATCAGGCCGCCGCGGACATCCAGCGCGCCTTCCGCAGGTCGGGCACCGGGATCGAGATCCACTTCGACCTCGGGGCGGGAATCGAGGACCTCATCCCCGAGCACCTCATCGAGCCGGATGTCGATCTCGACCAGTTCCACGACGAGCCGGACACGGAGAAGGTCATTCCCTACCAGTCCGTCTTCCCGGCGCGTCCCACGTGCGGCCCCGGCTCGGGCGAGCTCTCCCTCTACGACGTCTACATGGGAGGCCGCTTCTTCCGCCCTTCCCGCAGGAATCTCTTCTACTACGCGGTGATCGTGGAGGCCGGTCGCCCCGTATCCGAGCAGCGCACCGAGCCCGTGACGAGCCGCTCCTTCGCCGACGATTTCGAGGACGATCTCGCACGCCGCGATCAGCTCATCGCCTCCGGAGTGCACGTCGTCTGCATCTCGAGGAAGCCTGCGCCGGACATCTCCCCGGAGCTGGCGCGCTACCACTACTCCGTGAGCCTCTTCCACGAGCTCGGGCACGCCTTCGGGCTCGGCCACGGGGGGGCGATCCTGGGCGTCGGCTGGGACAACAACAACTACAAGCCGAACTACCCCAGCATCATGAACTACCGCTACCAGCATTGCGGGGTGGACATCCAGGACGGCATTCCCGTCATGGATCTCTCGCGAGGCAAGCTTCGCGTTCCCCTCTACGAGACGGCGCTGGACGAGTCGGCAGGCATGGGTGATCTGCCTTCGAAACACCTCCTCGAATGCCTCGGCCTCCGGAGCCTCGAGAACCAGGCGTTCCCTTCGAACGTCGACTGGAACGACGATGGGTTCCTCGGCGAGGGGCCGATCAGCCGCGACCTGAACGATAACGGAGAGCTCGATGCACGGGCGCACACGGACCATGACGACTGGGGCAAGCTGGCCCGCTCGGGGTTCGCAGGCATCGGGCGAAGGGCTTACGCCGGCTGCGGCATGGTCTGCAGGAGACGCGGCGAGGTCAGCTCCGTCCTCGGGGACTTCGACGGGGATGGGGACCAGGATGTGTTCCTCCTCAGAGGCGACGAGGCGGCCTGGGCAATGTCCGCGGGCGGTACGCTCGCGATCGATCCGGGAGCCGTTCGCAGCGGGTGGGTCGGGAACTGGGAGATCACCCCGGGGCAGGAATTCATGTCGGGTGACTTTCTTGGAGTCGGCCGGGAGATGGTGTTCTGTCACCGGAGCACGGAGGTCGCCGTCCTCGACTGGAACTCGGGCTCCCCGAAGCTCGCCTGGTTCGAGGACGTGAGGATCCCGGTCCCCCAGGGCGCGTCCACCGAGGGCTGGAAGATCGGCATCTCGGATCGCTTCCTCCCCGTGCGCTTCTCCGGTTCACCGCACGTCGAGATGACCGTGACGAACGGCATCGAGGTGTCCGTGCTCTCCGCGAGCGGCGAGGAGGATGCGAAGATCATCACCGCGTGGACGAGCGGCGGGCGGATGATCGAGTGGACCGGCGGGGAGATGGCGAACGTGCGGCCCGGACGGGAGATGATGGGAGGCGGGCAGACCTTCCTCATCGCGAGCTCGAGCGCGCTCATCGAGGTGCTGGGGCCGACGAGCGACCCCGGCGTGAGGCCCATTGGCCGCGACGGCTACGTGATACCGGCCGACAACGGATTGCCGCCATGGCCCATTGCCCCCGACGACTGTATCCAGCGCGCGGACATGGACGGCGACGGCGCTCTGGAGCTCTTGATCCAGCGCCCCTCGCGTCTGGGGGTAGTGCGCTGGATCGAGGGGGCGCCGCGCCTGGTTTGGGCCGCATCGGGGAGCATCGACGGGACCTTCGATCTCACCGGAAAGGAGAAGGTGCTTCTCGGGGACCTCGTCGCCGGAGGAGGCATGGAGGTGCTCGTCGCGTCCGGGGACGCCTGGGCGACGCTCGGCTGGGACGCCGGCCGGGGCACCGTGGCCCTCCTGACGGTGAACCGGGGAGCGGTCCCGGGGCCCTGGGCGCTCGGGGCCGGTCAGTCGGTGCTCGTCGGAGCCTTCCTCGGGGACGGATCGGGAGATGCCGCTCTCGTCCACGATGGCCTCCGTGTCGCCGTGCTCCGCTTCGTGCCGGAAAGCGGCTTCCAGGTCGTGAAGATCCTCGAGGGAACCATCGGTGAATGGCCCCTCATGCCGGACGACATCCTCGTGCCCGCGCGGCTCGATGCGGATCCCGAGCTCGAGGTCATCGTGTGGAACGGCTCCAGGATCGGGGTCCTCGACCTCGCGGGCTCAGCGAGCTCGTTCATCGCGGAGATCGGTGAGGATACCCTCGAGTTCGCGGTCGTCCCCACCTTCCTCAGGGGTGATGCCAACGGGGATGCGGAAATAGACATCTCCGATGCCGTCGCGCTGCTCGGAAACCTGTTCCTGAGCTTCAGGCAGCTGCCCTGCGACGACTCGGCGGATACGGATGAGAGCGGCGAGCTGGATATCTCGGATGCGATCTCCCTGCTCGGCTTCCTGTTCAACCACGGAAGGCCTCCGCAGCGTCCCGGGCCCTACAAGCGCGGCATCGATCCGACGGTCGACGAGCTGGGCTGCAAGGACCCCGCGCCGCGGTAAAATGGGCCCCGTTCCGGTCGGCGAGTCACGGCCCGCGTAGCTCCCAAGCTGGCCTTTCGCCGAGCCTACAGGGGCCGGGGGACCCCGTTCCGGTCGGCGGGGAATCTCAGGGGCAGGCCGAGTGGGCCGCGACGCAGTTTTCCTCGGATCCGATCTCGCAAGCAGGGACCGGCGCTCCGCCGCTCGTATCCCATCCCGCCGGCGCGGGGCCGCCCAGGAAGAGGAAGTTGAGGAGAAGGACGGCGTCGCTGATATCGAGACTCGAGTCGCCGCTCGTGTCGCAGGCCTCGAGGCAGGGAGGCTCAGTCCCCCCGAGGAAGAGGAAGTTGAGCGTGAAGACTCCGTCCGAGATCGACGGGAAGGTCCCGGCGCCGCTGCAGAGCCCTCTCAGGAAGCGCCTACCGGACTGGGGGCAGGTCGCGAGCGGCGAGCCGCGGCAGACACCGCCCACGTCCGCGAAGGCCTGGATCGCGACCGTGTCGCCCGGAGCCGCCCCGGGGATGAGGATGGACTCCGTTCCGCCGGGGACCGTGGCGACGAGGCGCGTCGTCTCCGCGGAGACGAGGTGGACGTCGATGAACGAGGCGGGGAAGACGTTCCTCCAGGTTGCGGTCAGGCCCTGCCCGGCCTGGAACTCGCAGGCAAGCGCGCCGCCTTCCACCGGTGCGGGCAGAGGGCTCTCTTCGAGTAGCGTGATCCCCGCGTCCACGGCGGCGGTGTCCCTCCCGTCGGCGCAAGCCCCCCGCAGGGACAGGGTGAGCGGGCCGCTCGCAAGAGACGGCACGAAGGCCACGGTGCGGCCCCCGGGTGAAACGGCGGTGTTCTTCACGATGCTCCCGCCCACGAGGATGTCGATGCCGCCCGGAT
>Ga0075421_100008038_pt1 | contig 12946 bp, 8 predicted proteins | sample SoiMetdeltSBSDD5_FD_75292 | JGI IMG/M metagenome (GOLD analysis project Ga0075421, IMG submission 75292) | Bulk soil microbial communities from a Populus tree surrounding site in Tennessee, USA - Soil MetaG P. deltoides SBSDD5 | ecosystem: Environmental > Terrestrial > Soil > Tree plantation... | reverse complement strand
ATGGAGATGGTGCGTGATCGTGTGCCGGAAGGAACCAACGGGCCGTCCCAGACGCGCTTGCGGAAGCTGTTCCGTTGACGGCAACTCCCAAAAGCCTGCCATACGCCCTTCCCTGTCTGTTCGCTGCCACAGTAACACGCTACCCTTGCGCTGAATCACAAGAAGTGTGAGTTCGATCTGTTTCTTGACTTGCGTGCGCAATTTGACAGGGAACTCGCGTGTGCGGCCGAGTGCGTGGGCCTGGCATCGAGCAGTGAGCGGACATAACAAGCACCGTGGTTCACGGGGCAGACAGATCATCGCGCCCAGTTCCATCATCGCCTGATTGTGCTCAGCCGGCGACCGGCGGTTCAGAAATTCGCTAGCAACACCGGCGAGCCGCGCGCGTGTCTTGGGCGATGCAATATCGCCGGGGTCGGCGGTGAGCCGCGTGAGGCCGCGCATCACGTTCCCATCCAGCACTGCGTGTGGCAGGCCGAAAGCGATGCTGGCAATAGCGGAGGCCGTGTAATCGCCGATGCCCGCCAATTCCCGCAGGCCGTCAAAAGTTCGCGGAAAGCCTCCCGCGGCGACGATCTGACGGGCGGCTTTTTGCAGGTTTCGTGCGCGGGAGTAGTAACCGAGTCCGCTCCAAGCCAAGAACAATTTCTGTTCAGGCGCCAGAGCCAGACTCTCCACGGTAGGGAATAATTCCAAAAACCGCCGATAGTAGGGCAGGACGGCGGCGACTCGTGTCTGCTGAAGCATTACCTCGCTGATCCAGATAGGGTAAGGATCACTCGTGCGCCGCCAAGGGAGGTCCCGTTTGGCCTGCTGGTACCAACCGGCGAGAGATCTCCGCATCGAGGGCCAATCGGGACTTGTGGACATGATTTTTATTAATGGTAAGATTTCTTAATCGAAGTTGGCTGGAGGGAAGCCGTGCGGTTGGCAGTTGTATTCGCGTCACTGGGGGTTGTGCTCCCGCTGCAGGCGCAAGTCTCATTATCTGGCCTTGTCCTTTCCGCGACTAAGACACCCATTGCGGGAGCGCGCCTGTCGCTGCGCGGCGTGGACGGCAAGAGCCATCAAGCATTCACGCAGGTCGAGGGCCGGTTTCGCATCGAATTGCCCGCATCCGGAAATTATCAGGTAACAATCGAGCGTGCGGGATTCTATCCCGTCCGCGGCGCATCCGTTGAGATCGGGCCTGGCGCGCCTGATGCCGATTTCATACTGGAACCCGTTCGCGAAGTCGTGGAATCGATTGACGTAGACGCCACACCCTTGTCGATTGACATGGATACGTCCACACCGAAGCAGTCTCTCGACAGCGCGCAGATCCAGAACATCCCATATCCCAATACCAACGATTTCCGTTCAGCACTGCGGGTTCTGCCAGGAGTCCTGCGGGACAACAGAGGCGGCTTGCACATCAATGGCGCCACCGAAGAGCAGACGCTCTACACACTGAATGGATTCACACTAAACGACCCGCTCACCGGACGTTTCGAAACGCGCCTCAGCGTGGAAAGCGTGCAGTCGGTGCAGATCGCCAACGGCGTGCTGCCTGCCGAGTACGGCAAAGGGTCGGCGGGCGCGTTGACCGTTCAGTCCAATACCGGAGCCGACAAGTTCCGTTACTCGGGGACGAACTTCTTCCCCGGCTTCGAGAATCGCAAGGGATGGACCATCGGCGACTGGACGCCTCGCGTAAGCTTTTCCGGCCCCGTGCGCCCCGGCCGCGCGTGGTTCAGCAACACCCTTGATTTTCAGTACATGAAAACGTTCATTCGCGAATTGCCCAAGGGCGAGGATCGCAATCCGAGTATCCGATTCGGCAACCTGATGTCCACGCAAGTGAACATCACACCTAGCCACATTCTTAATGGCGGCTTGCTGTGGAACCAATGGGACGCGCCGCGGACCGGGCTGACCTTTCTCGATCCGCGCGAAACAACTATCGACCGCCGCTCGCGACAGGCATTCTTTTACGTGAACGACCAGATCTATCTTGGCGGCCACGGGCTGATCGAATTCGGCTACGCGGGAAACAGGACCTACGGACGCGAAATTCCGCAAGGGTGGGGCATTCTGCAATACACGCCCGAGGGCAAGCGCGGCTATCACTTTGTCGATGCGCTGCGGCGCGGTTCGCGCGATCAGGCCATGGTGAATGGCTTCCTGCCTGTGTTGAACGCCGCGGGTACGCATCAGTTGAAGATGGGACTGGATGTGCATCGGGTCCGCTATTGGCAGGACGTCGAGCGGTCCGCATACGAGAACTTCAACGAGTCGGGTACGCCGCTGGCTCTGACGCGATTCGTTGGGAACGGTAATTTGGCGCTGACCAATATCGAGTCGGCCATGTTTGTGCAGGACAGCTGGCGCGCCAGACCCAGCCTGCTGGTGGAAGCGGGTATGCGTCTGGACTGGGATCAACTCGTGCGCCGGTGGAGTCCTTCGCCGCGATTAGGGATCGCCTGGTCGCCTCCGTTTGGGGAACATACAAAGTTGTATGCCGGTGTGGCGCGCGTATACGATGCGACGAACCTGCGTCTCTTCTCGCGGCCGGAAGACCAATACGCCGTCACCTCTTACTTTTTTCCTGATGGTTCCGTTGGGCGCGGTCCCGCACTCACTCTGTTTCAGGGGCCTTCGTCGCCACTTCGCCGCCCATTTGGCAACACAATAAATTACGGCGCTGAGCACCACATGGGCGGAAGTCTGGCGCTTCGCGCAGACGTGCTCTATCGTCATGGCACGCGAGGGTTCACGTATCTGAATAGCGTTAATTCGGCCGATGCGCCCATTCCCGACTGGATCGAACCGCAACAGGCGCGGGTAGTCGACGCCCTTTTCGTTCTCACTAACAGCCGCGTCGACACGTACAAGGCCGTTTCCCTTACTGTGAAACAAAATTTCGGCCGTCTGTACGAATGGCGGGCCAACTATACCTGGTCTCGCGCACTGTCGAACGCCGTGGTCGACGTCAATGTGGACGACCCCATTTCCGTCTTGAACAATGCCGGCCCCATGCCGTGGGACGCGCCGCACCGTTTTGTTGGGTGGGCCTACCTGCCGCTGCCGCTGAAGAACTGGGCAATCGCGACACTTGTTGACACCCGCACGGGTTTTCCGTTCAGCACCCGCACCGAGTTGGGCGCCTTGGCTGGCACCGTGAATGCACTGCGCTTTCCCACGTACTTCGAGTGTAATCTCCATTTCGAGCGGCGATTTCAATTTCGCAAGAATCGCTGGGCTCTCCGTTTTGGAGCGAACAATGTGACCGACCACATCAATCCCGATACGGTGAACAACAATACGGCGTCTTCGCGGTTTATGGAGTTTTATGGGGGTACGGGCCGCAGCTTCAACGTGCGCATCCGCTGGTTGGGGAAGAGCTGAAGGCGCTTGCTAAAATGGCCAGATGCGCCATCTGGCACGATTTCTTCCCGTCTTGGCGGCGATCTGTTCGGGCATGTATGGTCAGGATGCCGAAGGCCTCCGCTGGCTGACCAACTATCAGGACGCCCTCAAAGAAGCCAAGGCAACGGGCAAACCAATTTTCCTCGAGTACCGCTGCGAGCCTTGAACGGCCGGACGAGCATTTGACGCACAGGTTGTGCTGTCACCGGTCGATTCTCCGCGCGGCAAACTCATGTCGCAATACGTGTGCGTTCGCATCACCCGTATGGACGACGTGGATATCAATCTGTTCGAATACGACCGCAATAATCCTCTCTACTTCTTCTTGATGAATTCGGACGAGCAGATCTATGCACGTTACGGCGGCCGCGATTCGGCGGCTGTGGACAGCTACCTCAACCTGGATTCGATCACATTGGCGCTGCAAAAGGGCCTGGATTTGCATGAGCAGTGGAGGAAGGGTACCTGGAAGGCCGCGCCGCGTCCCGAGCCGAAATTTCCGCGCGAATATCCGCTGCTGGTGGAGCGTACGTTCGCGCGCAATCAATGCGTGGAGTGCCATCTGATCGGCGACTATCAAAATCTGCACCGGCAGTTGGACGGCACGCTCGATAAAAAGAAGCATCTTTGGCGGTCTCCGGACTTCAAGTCGATTGGCATCAGCTTTGATGTGCCCAAGGGGCTCGTTGTGAAAGAGGCGGGCGGGGCCGCGGTTTCGGCTGGCATGCAGGCGGGCGACCTTGTGCGTAGTTGGAACGGCACAACAGTGTGGACCTTCGCCGATGTGCAGTACGCCTACGACATGCTCGACCGCGGCGCCAAACAGGTGAAGGTGCAGGTGGAGCGTCGCGGCGCGGTCAAAGATTTGGCGATTGAACTTCCTGTTCGCTGGTGGCTCACTGATGTTCGCTGGCGCCAGTCGAGTGTCGACCCGCGTGTGTACTTTGACGATCGTCCGCTGACGCCTGAAGAGAAGCGCGAACGCGGTCTCGCCGAGGGTGGCTTTGCGAGCATGGTGCGTCGCGTAGCCGACACGGCGAAGCTGATGAAGACACACGAGCTGCAAGTAGGCGACGTGATCGTTGCCGTCGATGGCGCCGAGCGCGATCCCGATGTGAACACGGCCGAACTCTACATACGCTTGCGCAAGAAGCCGGGCGATACTGTGGAAATGGACGTTCTGCGCGACGGCAAGCGGATCAAGCTGCCGCTGCGCACGTTGCAAATGAGTTTTCGAAAGTGAGAGTGACGATGGCAAGGTTGGTTCTTCTGGCAGCGTTTATGTGTGCCGCAGCGGCAGCAGGCGATTGGTCTGAACCGGCGCTGGTCACGCATCAGGACGACGTGGTGGTGCAGTATCGCGCGCGCCTGGATGGACCGTATCTCGTGGTGAAAGTCGCCCTGGAACCTGGCTGGCACACATTCTCCATGGACAATGAGCGCCGCGCCAAGGAGCGCCTGGCTGGCAAAATGTCACTCGGTATCGATCAGCAGACCGAGATCAAGGTTGAAGGGGGACTCAAGCTCGCGGGTCCCTGGTATCAGCCCAAGCCGAAGGACTTTTCCAAGCCCGATCTGCGCTGGTTCAGCTACGGCTTCGAAACAGAATCCATGTTCGTTGTTAAGGTCGAAGGCGCCGCTCCCGCTGAGCTGAACATCCGCGGGCAGGCCTGCACCGAAACGACGTGTAAGAACATCAATGTCGATCTGGCGATTCCGGCTCAGAAGCCGGAAGGCACGCAGGAAGTGGATCTGACCAAGCTGGTTCAGGTTCGGTAGCGCAGGCCGCTACGGTTTCGTAGCCGGTACTTCGCCTTTGCGCCGCAGCGTTGGCGCCTTCCGCGTTGCCTTCTGTTCGGCTTCGGCTTTCTTCTTGGCTTCTGCCTGGCGCGCTTCGCGGTCCGTAGGAGCGAGCAGTTCTTCGCGCGCCTTGTCTTCTTCCGCGCGGCGTTTGGCAACGTCGGCTTTGCGCTCCCGGAGGTCCTGCGTGGCGATCTCGACAGAGTCTTCAGTCGCCTCGATGGCATTGGTAAGCGAGTATTGATAGCGGGAAATATCCTTTGGTTGTGAGTCCTCGACCTTGTGCAGGCGCGCCGCGAAGTCTTTCTCAGCTTCCGTTACCGTAGATATGCCTTCGGTGATGTCGGCGCCCTTGCGCAATGCATCGTCGGCGACGGTGTCGACGGCTTCGATAATCTTTGTATAGTCATCCAGGGCGGTATGGATGAGTGCGCTGCGGCCGGCTTTCTCCTTGGCCACGAGTTGTTCGATGAGGGCGACGCGTTCTTTGGCAAAGGTCATGTAAAGCTTTAGTCGCAGGTTTGGCTCCTGCGCCAGCCGCACCTGATCCACCTCATCTGCGGTGAGGAAGTCGCGGGTCTGCGCGCCGGCGAAGCAGGCTCCGATGAGCAGGAAAAGCAAAGGGCGCATGGAGACTCCTATCTCTTCTTCGTGAAGATTCCAAGCAGCAGATCTTCTTGCACCTGGTGCGTATAAGTAAGCAGCGCGGCCACCGGCGGGCGGTCGTCAACGGATAGCGCAACGCGAACGTCTTCAAGCTGGCGGTTCAACTTTCGCAGGCCGATCTCCGCCTTCTTGAAATATTTGGGATTGCGTCGCGGATCTTTGCCCGAAGCCTGCAGCGATTCGACGCACAATTCAACGCCGGCGCGAATGTTGTCAAGTGCCGCCTGCAGTGTCGTGTGGTCGTGCAAGTCGCCACTCTTTCGCAACTGATCAAGAAATTGTTGCGCCGCGAGCAGCGCCTTTTCGGAACGCTTCTCCAGATTCTGCTCAGCCTTGACGGCAACGAGAGTGGGGTCAGCCGCAAGGGCGCAGATTGCAAGGAGCGACGCAATCGCGAATAGCCGGGTCATCGGCGAGCAAGCTCCTTTTCAATGACCTTGATCCGCTGCCGCGCCTTGAACTCCTCGTCCGGGAACTTTCCGTCGCATAAGGCGAGGAACTTTTCGTAGCTCTCCTTGGCCGGCTTGAACTGCTTCATATGGTCGAGCGCAATCGCCTTGAAGAAGTATACGGGGGCGCGCGTGTCGCCAAGCGCCTGCAACTTCTCGTATGCCGCCACGGCTTGCGGATATTGTTCGAGAAGCAGCAGCATGGAACCAAACGCAGACCAGCCCTCCTGCAGTTTGGGGTCGATTTGAACGGCTGTGTAGTATTGCTGGGCGGCGGGGGCGATTTTGCGTTGATCGCGGAGGAAGCTACCGTAGCTCATGCGCAGTTGAGCGTTGCGCGGTTCGAGCGAGACGGCGCGTTCAAACTGCTCGCCGGCCTTGGCCACGTCTTTATTGCGAAGGTGGGCGATGGCTAGCGCATAGTGGTTGGCCGCTGTGGGCGAGCTCTTTACGGATTCTTCTAGGAACGCGATCGATTCGGCTGTGCGCCCGGTGGAGAGCATGAGGTTGCCGAGGCGCTCGGTGACTCCAGGAGTGTTGGGAAACTCCTTATATAGCGCGATGGCCTGATCTACCTGCTTTGCGTCCTCGTAGCGTTGTGCCAGACCGAGCAGCGTGTCCTTTTGGGAGGCGTCGAGCGCGGCGGCTTTTCGAAGCACGGGTTCCGCTTCGGCCAGCCGGTTTAGCTCGAGCAGGCACCGGCCATGCGCGGCGACCGCGGTTGCGTTCTCGGGTTTTTTCTCGGCGGCAGCTTTTAGATGCGGCTCGGCGCCGGCATAATCCTTCGTCTGGAACAGGAGTAGGCCAAGGTTAATTTCGGCTTCATACAGGCCGGACTTCAACTGAAGTGCTTTGCGGTAGTGGGCAATTGCAGGCTCAGCGTGACCGGCGAGCGAATGCGCGAGGGCCAGGTGAAACTGGGCGGCGTAATCGGTATCGTCACCAGCGATGGCCTGCTCAAAGGAAGCGATTGCGGCCGGGTAGTCCTTGGCTTCAAGGGCCTTAAGGCCGAGGTCGGAGGGGGTGGGCACGGGTTCAGGTTCGGGGACCGGCGCGGTTTTGGATGGCTGGGATTTGGCGGGCTGAGGTTTCGCGGGTGCGGACTTCTTCTGCGCAGGCGCGGCTATTGCCAGTAGGCAGAGAAGGAGCGCCGCACGGGACATGTCTACATTTTATGACGTAGCGTATCGGTGGGCGGGTTCATCGGTTTGTCACCATTTCGCGTAGAAAGCGGGCCGTATGTGAAGTCTCAGACTTCGCCACATCCTCAGGCGTGCCTTGGGCTACAACTAGGCCGCCGCCTGAGCCGCCCTCGGGGCCAAGGTCGACCACCCAATCGGCAGCGCGGATCACTTCCATGTTGTGCTCGATGATGAGCAGGCTGCCGCCATTGCGAATGAGGCGATCAAAGGCATCGAGCAGCTTGGCGATGTCGTCGAAATGAAGGCCCGTCGTGGGTTCGTCGAAGATGAACAGCGTTCCTTTCGCTGACGACTGCGCCAGGTGCGCGGCGAGCTTCACGCGCTGCGCTTCGCCGCCCGAGAGCGTCGTCGCCGACTGCCCCAGGCGCAGATAGCCAAGGCCGACGTCGTCCAGCACCTGTAGCTTCTGCACGATCTTCGGCGAGCTGGAGAAAAAGGTGATCGCCTCACGCACGGTGAGCTGCAGCACCTGGTGAACGTTGCGCCCCTGGTATTGCACATCGAGCGTCGAACTCTTATATCGAGTGCCGTTACATTCTTCGCAAACCAGTTCGACATCGGCGAGGAATTGCATCTCCACTGTTACCGTGCCGTCGCCCTGGCAGGTCTCACAGCGGCCGCCGGGAATGTTGAACGAGAAGTGACCAGCGGTGTAGCCGCGGCGGTCAGCCTCCTTTGTGGAGGCGAATAACTCGCGGATCAGGTCGAAGGCCTTGATGTAAGTGACGGGGTTCGATCGGGGCGTGCGGCCAATGGGCGACTGGTCGACGAGCGTAACGTCGCCGATCATGTTGTGGCCATCCACCTTGCGCCACGTCTGTTTCTCGCCAGAGCCGGCTAGCTCGTCTTCGGCCGCGCCGGGACCGCGCTTACCATGCGCGGATTCGAGCGCGCGCGCAATTACTTCATGGACCAGCGTGGATTTCCCGGAACCCGAGACGCCGGTCACACACACCATCATGTCCAGCGGGATTTCAACATCGATGTTGCGCAAATTGTGTGCCCGGCAACCCTCAAAGCGAAGGCGGCGCCGCGGATGAAGCGGACGCCGGGCGCGTGGCCGCCACACCTGTTTCTCGCCGCGCAAATATTGACCCGTAAGCGACTGCGGCTTGCCCTCGAAGAGATCCTCGCGCGTGCCATGAAAGACGACCCGGCCGCCGTGTTCCCCCGCGCCTGGGCCGAGATCGAGAATCTCGTCGGCGGCGCGCATAACGTCTGGATCGTGTTCCACGACGAGGATCGTGTTGCCCAGATCGCGCAGCTCATGGAGGATGCGTACTAAGCGGCCAGTGTCGCGAGAGTGCAGCCCAATCGAGGGCTCATCGAGGACATAAGTTGCGCCGACAAGTCGCGAGCCGAGACAGGTGGCCAGTTGAATGCGTTGCGCCTCGCCGCCGGAGAGCGTGGCTGACAGACGGTCGAGCGTCAGGTACTCTAGCCCGACATCCGTCAAAAATTTCAGCCGCTGGCGCACCTCGACGAGAACCTTCTGCGCGATCGCGGCCTCCTCGGTTGACAGCTCGAGAGCGGCAAAAAAACCGTGTGCTTCGGCGATGTTCAGGCGGGCGACTTCGGCTATCGTCTTTCCACCGACGCGGATGTTCAGCGCCTCTTTTCGCAGCCTTGCGCCGCCGCACTCGTCGCAATCGGCATAGCCGCGGTAGCGCGACAGGAACACCCGCACATGCACTTTATACTTCTTGCGCTCCACTTCTGCGAAGAACTCACGGATGGCGCGCCACACAATGGCCTGCTCCGCTTTGGTGAGATCCACATAGGGAATGTCGGTGCGAACTTTGCCCTTGGCCTCCAGTTTGAAATCATTCCATCCCCAGCGATGCTGCGGCTTGTTCCAGGGATCGACTGCGCCCTTCTCCATGGGCAGGTATGGGTCGGGGATTACCAGTCCCGGATCGTAGTCGACTACGTTGCCGAAGCCCTGGCACCGCGGGCAAGCTCCCATCGGCGAGTTGAAGCTGAACAACGACGGCTCCGGGTCAACAAACTTTGTGTCGTCGACCTTGCAAGAGAACACTTCGGAGAAGCGCAGCGTCTCGTCGCCCGCGGCCGATTGGAAGTAAACCTCACGCGCTTCGCGGTAAGCGATCTCGACCGCGTCGACCACGCGCTGACGCAAGTCAGACGTGGATGCACCGGACTGGGGCAGAGCCAATCGATCGACCAACGCGAACACCGGCTGCGAGAAATCGATATCGATCAGCGATTCCGGCGTCGAGAACTCATATGTGGTTCCCTTCTGGAACAACCGGTTGAAACCACGCTTTCGCAGTTCAAATAGGTAGTCCGCGCGGGCCTTGGAATCCGTGTGCTGCGCCAGCGGAAACAGCGCATACCAGCGCGAACCGGGCGCGCAACTAAGCATCCTCGCCGCGACGTGGTCCACTGTGTCGCGCTCCACGCGATTGCCGCAGCTTGGGCAGTAGGTGCGGCCGGCGCGGGCGAACAGCAGCCGCATGTAGTCGTAGATCTCGGTTGAAGTGGCCACCGTCGACCGAGGGTTGCGCGTGGTGTTCTTCTGGCGAATTGCGACGGGCGGGGCGATGCCTTCGATCTCATCCAGAGCAGGCTTTTCCATACGATCGACAAACTGCCGGGCGTACGTGGAAAGCGATTCCACATAACGGCGCTGCCCTTCTGCATAGATTGTGTCGAAGACGAGCGACGATTTGCCGGAACCGGAGACACCTGTGACCACCGTGAGTCGATTGTGAGGAAGCGACACGGTGAGATTCTTCAGGTTGTGCATGCGCGCCCCGCGAAGGGTAATGGCTTCGTTGGATACGCGTGCGGCCGTGGTGAGAGGAGGCATGTGCTCTGTGGTTCCCGGAATGGGGAAGGGAATCCTTCATTCTAGCTTGGATGCAACGTACCGCTTGCTTAGGGCCGTCGACGCGTATATAGTCTTTGCGATCGAGTTGAGGGGTCTAAAATGAGAACATTTCTTCCGCTTTGCGTTTTTGGCTGCCTTACCGCACTGCTCGCCCAGGAAGCCAATCAAGGCACCATTACAGGGTTTGTCTACGACCAGAGCCAAGCTGTAGTGGGATCGGCGGAGATTCGGGTGATCAGCCAGGCAACTGGACAGATCCGCGAAGTAAAGTCGGACGCTGATGGAGTGTATACCGTGGTCGCTCTGCAACCCGGAGTGTATACCGTTCGCGCCTCCGCGAAAGGGTTTAAGAACGCGGAAGCGAAGGATGTGCAATTGAGTGTGGGCGCAAGCCTCCGCCTGAATTTCAATCTGGAAGTGGGTGCGGTGAGCGATACGATCACGGTCACCGATGTTGCTGCCGCGCTAAAGACGGAGTCTGGCGAGTTATCGAGCCTGGTGACCGGTACGCAGGTGACGGAAATCCCCATCAATGGCCGCAACTTTACGCAGTTTCTCTCCCTGGGCACGGGTGTCGTCTCTCAGCAGACGGGCCGCCAAATGGGCCTTGGCCAGGAAGGCAATCCCCTGATGGGAGTTCACGGCGGACGGATCTCGATGAACAAGTACACCTATGACGGCACGCTCGCAATGGATACCGGCGGCAATCGCGGGCTCGATCTCTTCCCACCCATGGAGGCAATCGGCGAGGTGAAGGTGCAAAAGTCCAACTATGGCGCCGATGCCGGTGGCTTCGGCTACGGCATTGTGAACATCGTCACCAAATCGGGCACGCAGCAGTTCCACGGCGATGTCTACGAGTATTTCCGCAACGACAAACTGGATGCACGGAACTTCTTCTCCAATGACCGCCAATTGATCCGGCTGAACAATTTCGGCTACACGCTGGGCGGGCCATTTTACATTCCCGGCGTTTACAATACGTCCAAGACCAAGGATTTCTTTTTCTGGTCGCAATCGTTCGCGCGCCGGATTGGTCCGCAGATCAGTTCGTTCACCACACCCCCGACGGGTGTGTTCACCGCGCAAGTTCCCACGGCCGCACAACGGATCGGCAACTTCGCCGGCGGAGCTGCGATTCGCGATCCAACTACGGGCCAACCCATCGCCGGCAACATCATTCCAGCTTCGCAAATCGATCCGAATGCGACACTGTTGATCAACACGTTCTACCCGCTACCGAACCGCGCGGGAGCGCAGAACTTTGTACACAACACCCGCTCGTTCACCCGCTACCGTGAAGAGCTGCTGCGTTGGGACCACATCTTTTCGCCGTCCTGGAATGCCACGGTCCGATACGCGCAGGACACTTGGTCCCAGAGACAGGATGTGAAGCGTCCTGGCAATTCGCCGCTGCCCACTTTCCCCAATCAGTTTGGTAAACCCGGGAAGAATCTGACGGCAAAGTTGACGACGATCGCTACTCCCTCCACCGTGAACCTCGTCACTTTCGGCTACTCATTTAACGAAATCTCGAATGCCCTGCTCGGTGGCGAGCGCCCTGCCGGCCTGACGATTCCGCAGGTGTACCCATCGAATGGTTTTAACCGCATTCCCGACATCACGATCGCGAACGGATTCGCGGGGCTGGGTGGCGGTGACGTGCTGAACAACGACAATCCGATCTATACCTTCAAAGACGACTTCTCCTGGAACCGGGGCAAGCAAACCTTGAAGTTCGGAGTCGAGTTGATTCGTCATGTAAAGACCGAGATCAACTATGGCGGTGAGCAGGGCGCGTTCAATTTCAATGGCGGCGTGACCGGGAACGGGCTGGCCGATTTTTTGGTGGGCCGCGCCTTCACCTACACCGAGACCGATGCCGACCCCGGCATTACGGTTTCGCAGGGAGATTATGAAGGCTATGTACAAGACGACATCAAGGTGAGTCAGAAACTAACCGTGAACGCCGGGGTGCGCTACTACATCATCTCCGGCTCCAATGGCGGGGCTTCTTCAAACGATCGCATCTCCGCGTTTATTCCTTCGCTGTACGATCCTGCGAAAGCACCGGCGTTCCTTGCCGATGGTCAGTTGGTGCGCGGCACCGGCGACCCGCTGAATGGACTCATTACCGGCAGCGACCGCCGGGGGACAGGCGTGGGCCGGCAGTTGATGGTCACGAATAAGGACAACTTTGGGCCGCGCGTGGGCTTTGCTTATAGCCTCGCATCGAAGACTGTGATTCGCGGAGGGTACGGGATCAACTATTTCTGGGGCACGGCCAATAATGTGCCGCGGAAATCGAATCCGCCGTTTAACCAGTCGGTCAATATTCAGAATCCTACGTTGTCGAATCCCGCCGGAGGCCCGGACCGCTTATTTCCGCCGAACATGAATTCGCTTGATATCTACAACAAGCAGCCATCGGTGCAGTCGTGGAGCTTCAGCCTTCAGCGGGAGCTCTCGTCGAATCTGTCGGCGGAGGTTTCGTACTCGGGCACGCGAGGCGTCCATTTACCGCGTGGAATTCAGCTGAACCAGGCCGATCCAACACGGACGATCAA
>Ga0075421_100008035_pt1 | contig 12948 bp, 6 predicted proteins | sample SoiMetdeltSBSDD5_FD_75292 | JGI IMG/M metagenome (GOLD analysis project Ga0075421, IMG submission 75292) | Bulk soil microbial communities from a Populus tree surrounding site in Tennessee, USA - Soil MetaG P. deltoides SBSDD5 | ecosystem: Environmental > Terrestrial > Soil > Tree plantation... | reverse complement strand
AGCCCCGAAAGCGAAGTCGTCAACGCATCCGGCAGGCTGAAGGCTAAAAAGTCTGTCTCGGGATCCGGACGGAGCATGCGGAACGGCAAAACGATCAGGCGGGTGACTATCCTCGGCTGCACAGGAGCCGACATTTCCACGGGAAGAAGAAAACGGTAGCCCCGACGCGGCAGCGTCTCGATGAAACGAGGCGCCGCGGCAGTGTCACCCACGGCCTCACGGATTTGCCGGATACAGAAATTCAGACCCTGCTCGAAGTCCACGAACGTGTCGTTACACCAGACGTGCTCGCGGATCTCCTCGCGCGTCAGGATTTTTCCACTGCGGCGAACCAGCAGTTCGAGAACCCGGAATGGCTGCGGCGGCAGCTTAATGCGGTCGCCGTTTCTTCTGAGCTCACCGGCGCCGGTATCGAGCTCAAATGTGTCGAAACGAAGGATAGTTGCAGATTCACTCATCGAAAACTCATGTCACGCTCATGGCGCGTCCATGGATGCGCCGGCGCGGCTGCTGTATAACTGATCATATTAGCGTACCGCAGGCTTGCTGCATCCGCTTAAAATTTTACAGAGGAGCTTTACATATGCTGCGAATAAACGACATGGCGCCTAATTTCGAGGCTGAAACCACCCAGGGGCCGATCCGCTTTCACGAATGGCTCGGCGATTCCTGGTGCGTGCTTTTCTCCCACCCGAAGGACTTCACACCCGTCTGCACAACCGAACTGGGTTACATGGCGGGACTCCGGGCCGAGTTTGAAAAGCGCAACTGCAAGATCATCGGCCTCAGCGTCGATCCCGTGGACGATCACGGCAGGTGGGCGGCCGATATCGAGAAAACCCAGGGCAACAAGGTGACCTATCCGATGATCGGGGACTCCGACCTGAACGTCGCCAAACTTTACGGGATGCTTCCGGCCGATGCCGGCGAGACGTGCGCCGGCCGGACTGCGGCCACCAACGCCACCGTTCGTACAGTATTCATGATCGGCCCGGACAAGAGGATCAAACTGATGCTGATCTATCCGATGACCACGGGACGCAACTTCGACGAAGTCCTCCGTGTGCTCGATTCCATGCAACTCACTGCGAAACACCAGGTAGCGACACCGGTAAACTGGCAGCCGGGTAACGATGTGATCATCGTGCCTGCCGTCTCCGACGAACAGGCAAAGCAGAAATATCCGGCCGGCTGGAACGCGGTTCTGCCTTACTTGCGGCTCGTTCCGCAGCCGCAATAAGCTGATCAAGGAGAAAAGCATGGAACCGGTACAGGTTGAACGATTCTATCTGGGCTGCATGGCTCACGCATCTTACATGATCGGGTCGGAGGGCGTCGCGGCGGTCATCGATCCCCAGCGCGATGTGGATCTCTACCTTGAGGCGGCAGCTCGCAAGGCGTGGAAGATCGAACATATTATCGAGACTCACGTCCATGCCGATTTCGTCTCAGGACATCGCGAACTTGCGGAGCGCACCGGAGCGCACATCCATCTCGGGGTGGGATCCGGAGCGCAGTTCCTTCACGTGGCGGTCAAGGACGGAGATGAGATTCAGTTCGGACAATGCTGCCTCCGGTTCCTGCAGACTCCTGGACATACAGTCGAAAGCGTTTGCATTCTGATGAACGATCGCGGCGAACCGGATCGGCCCGCCGTGGTCTTCACCGGAGACACGCTGTTCGTGGGCGATGTAGGCCGTCCGGACCTCTCGGCAACCCACACCCCACAGCAGCTCGCGGCGATCCTGTACCAGAGCCTTCATGAGAAGCTCCTGACGCTTCCGGACGACACGCAGATCTTTCCCGCCCATGGCGCGGGTTCGCTCTGCGGCCGACAAATGAGTTCGGAAAGTTCCTCGACCATCGGCCAGCAGCGGCAGTCGAATTACGCCTTGCTCGCGCGAACCAGTGAGGAATTCGTGCACCTCCTGACCGATAACCTTCCTGCGGCGCCCGAGTATTTCGCCCAGGAAGCGGACCTCAACCGGAGGGGCGCAGGGCGCCTGTCGCAGTTGCCCGTACTGGCGGCATTGACGGCGCTGGAAGTCCTCCGGCTGCAGAACGAGGGCGCGGTCCTAGTCGACACACGGCCCACAATGCAGTTTGCCGCTGCGCACGTGCCCGGATCGGTTCATATCGCCCTCACCGGACAGTACGCTTCATGGGCGGCGCGAATTCTGGGGCTGAGCACACAACTGATCATCGTCGGGGAAGATCCGGAACATGTACGCGAGTCGCAGCTGCGCTTGGCCCGCGTCGGGGTGGAAAGTGTGGTCGGCTACCTGGCGGATGGTGTGGCCGGTTGGGTCAAAAGCGGGCACGGTCTTGACTCTATTCCTCAGATCACAGTTCAGGATTTCGTCGAATTACGGAGCCACGAGCCGGATCGGGTCGCCGTGCTCGACGTACGTGAGCTCGGAGAACTGACCAGTGGAGCGATCGAGAAATCGCTGTCGATCCCGCTCGGAAAACTGAAATCACGGACAGCGGAACTGGACCGCGAGAAACTTTTGGTGGTGCACTGTAAAGGGGGCTATCGGAGTTCAATCGCCACCAGCATGCTGCGGCGTGCCGGCTTCCGCGATATCGCGAACCTGATCGGCGGGTTCGATGCCTGGAAAGCGGCCGGTCTACCTTGCACGGTCCCCGGTGGTGTCGGAGCCTAGGGCCGCAGCCTCGCAACCTTGCTCACACCCAACCCAGGAGATATGCAACGACAGGTCACGAGAATGGTTTCGAGGCCGACTCCGGTTGCCAAGCGTGATCGGGTCCGAGCGGACGGCGCATCCAGAAGATATCGACCGACCGGACGCGATCGCCCCATGCAAAAAGGGTTCGAACCCACGCTGGGCCTTCACGGGCGCCTCGCCTGCCAACGCCGAGAGACAAACGCCGTAGGATTAGGGGTTTAGCGGAATGGCTTGGCTCCCCACACAGGACGCATTTAGAACTTTTGCGGCATAAATCCCTACCTGCTCGAACCGGGACAACTCCTTTTGTTCACCGGATCGTACCAGTGGAAACGGCAGGTTCATCCAACTTGGGCGCCCGGGCTGGACGAATCTCGAACCCTGTCCATTGCCGCATGTCGGCAACGGGTTCCCGAAGAATGACAAATCCCGCCAACGTGGTGGGCTGTCCGAAAAACCCTTTTGGGAGTATGCTGTCTTCTGGCCGAACTTTTGACACGACAAGGCCGAGAGAGAGGAGGTTTAGCGATGCTGCGGCGCCACGTTCCTCGTTTTGTCTTCTGTCTTCTGACGGTGGCTCTTCCAGCCACAGCCCAGACCACCTTCGCCTCGATTACCGGCGGAATTACCGATAGCAGTGGCGCCGCCATTGCGAACGCAAGCGTAGTCGCCGTGCATCGGGAAAGTAACTATCGGTACACCACGGTATCCAACACGACAGGCGTGTACACGCTCGCCCAGCTTCGCGAAGGCGTATACAGCGTCCATGTGCAGGTTCCCGGGTTCAAAGAGTTCGTCGCCTCCAATGTTCAACTGGTTTCACTCGACGTGCGGCGGATCGACGTGGAGCTTGAGGTCGGAGCCGTTGATGTCAAAGTCGAGATCACCGCCAGCTCGGGCCTCATCGAAACCGAAACGGCACGGATCTCCGACTCCAAATCCGCCCTACAGCTCAGCTCATTGCCGATGAACACGCGGTCGCTGTGGAACTTTGTCGGACTCTCTCCCGGAGTCGTGCAGGCCGGCAACGATTCGTCCACCCGCCGGTTCGCCGGTTCGCGCGCCAACCAGTCGGACGCCTCTATCGACGGCATCACGCTCTCCAACCAGTACGACGGAACCCAGATCTCTCCGCTCGTCTCGCAGATCGAATCCTTTGAAGAGGTGCGCGTCGATATGGCCAACAACACCGCCGAATACGGCGGCATCGGGCAGGTGACCATTATCTCGAAGAGCGGCGCGAACGGGATCCACGGGTCGGCCTTCGACTATTACTCGACGCCGTGGTTCCGCGCACGGAACCCTTTCGCGGCCCAGCGCGGCGCCGGGGTGCGGCACAACCCCGGTTTTTCCGCGGGCGCTCCCATATACTTCCCAAAAATTTACAACGGTAAGAACAGGAGCTTCTTCTTCTACTCCTTCGAGACCACGCGCGGCTCGCAGATCCTCTCCAACCAGAACTCCACCGTTCCTATCCCTTCGTGGCGCGCGGGGGATTTTTCCGGCGAGGCCGCAATCCGCGATCCGTTTGCCAACAATGCGCCTTTCCCCGGCAATCGCATTCCGGTCGAGCGCATCAATCTCGTGTCGCGCAAAATTCAAGACCGGTTTTACCCGCTGCCGAATCAGCCCAACGCCGATTCCTTTCGCGCCAGTAACCTGCGGCTCCAGCTCCCGCGCGCATTCGACCCCAATACGTACTGGACCACCCGGCTTGACCATCGCTTTACCGAGAAGCACTTCGTCTTCGGCCGCTATACCTGGAACCGCTCGCACTCCAGGGATTTCGATAATGCCCTGCCCACCATCGGCCAGCGCTGGCAGACGCGCGATACCCGCGCGATCCAGCTCTCTTACACCGCGACGATCCGCAACAACCTGCTTAATGAATTCCGCTGGGGCCACGCCTGGAACGATAATCCCCGCCACGGGCCCCTGCTAGGCCTGGAGGTGGTGAAGGACCTCGGGCTTACCGGCCTCTCGCCCAATCTTCCGGATGTCCAGGGCGCTCCGCAGATCTCGTTTTCCGGCCTGGGCATCACCGGCATTTCCCAAAGCCAGTGGCGTCACCCCGGTTTTCTGAATTTCGCGCAACAGTTTCAGGACCATGTGAGCTGGTTCCATGGGCGGCATAACTTCAAAGCCGGAACTACCCCCGGGCGGACCCTCTATCAGGACTGGCAGATGCCCACGGCGCTATTCGGCAATATGACTTTCTCCAACCGGTACACGGGCCATCCCTATGCGGATTTCCTGCTGGGTATTCCCACGACTTCTTCACGCGCGGCGCCCAGTCTCTTTGTCGACCGCGTGCGTTGGAATTGGGATTTCTTCGCGACCGACGAGTGGAAGATTCGTTCGAACCTCACCCTCAACCTGGGACTGCGCTACGAAATCCATCCGGCCTGGACCGAGCGCAATGGCCAGCACGCGCTGTTTGACATCGGCTCCGGCAAGATCGTCGTTCCCGATGGCTCGCTGAAGAAGGTCAGTCCGCTGTTGCCTGCGAGCTACGTGGAGATCGTGGAGGCCTCTTCGCTGGGCTATGATTCGAATCGCCTGATTAAGAACGACTACAATAACCTCGCCCCACGCATTGGCGTCGCCTGGCGGCCGTTCGGGCCGGCCACCGTAATCCGCGCCGGCTACGGCTTTTTCTACGACATCGTTCCCCGCAACCTCTCTGCTGGCAGCGCGCCGTTTGTAGTCAACGAGCCCGCCAATACCAACACGACACCGCTACCAACCATTCTCCTGCCGGTCGTGTTTCCAACCGCCGTAGCCGGCCCAACGACGATCACGCTGCCCAGCGCCGTCCGCAAAGACCTACGCGATCCCTATTCCATGCAGTACAACTTCACCATCGAGCACCAGCGCTGGGATACGGGATTTCGCGTCTCCTACATCGGCACCAACACCCGGCAGGGCGAGTGGGGCTACAACATCAACCAGCCGTTACCGGACAATCGACCCTATGTCGACAAGCCGCGGCCATTCCCGCGCTATCCGGCCATCACCTACACGACCAACGGCGCGGGCCACCAGTACAACTCCTTGACGCTCGAAGCGGAGCGCCGTTTCTCGCGCGGCCTTGGATACCAGGTTTCCTGGGTCTGGGCGCGTGACATCGGCGATCTGGAGCGCAATGAATCGCCGGAAAACGCCTACGACCGCCGACGGGAACGCGCTGTCTGGCTGGACATTCCCACGCACCGCGTCACCGGCAATTTGATTTACGAGCTTCCATTCGCCAAGGGTTCCCGTGGCTGGAAGCGGTTACTGCTCCACGGCTGGGAGTGGAATACGATCTATAGCTTCTATTCGGGCCAGTTCCTCACGCCGCAGTGGACCGGCGCCGACCCCACCGGCACGGCGTTCACGTCATCGCGCACGCCGGCGCAGGTCAACATCCGGCCGGACCAGCTTCGCGACCCAAACTTCCCAGTCAGCCAGCGCAGCTCCGAGCGCTGGTACGACGTCTCGGCGTTTGGCGCGCCCGCCGCCGGCCGGTACGGCACTTCCGCGAAAGGCGTGATCAAAGGTCCCGGCTCCGCCATCGTGAATGCCGGACTGGCCAAGAATTTTGCAATTGCCGAGCGTTGGCGTTTGCGCTGGGAGATGACGGCGACCAATTTCTTCAATACAACTAACTTTCAGAATCCGGGGACGAACATCACTTCCGTCGCTGGAGCGGGTGTAATCACCGCGGCCGGCAGCGAGCAGCCCCTTGATTCGGGCGGCCCGCGCGCATTCCGAATGGGCTTACGGCTGGAGTGGTAACAATGAGCATGCGATTCTCAACGGCTGTCCTCTTAATGGCGCCCATCCTCGGCGCACAGACACCCGCCAAGGACGAGGTTCTGCGCGCCATGCGCAAGGCCGCCGATTTCTACCGCCACAAAGTTTCCACCGAGGGTGGTTACCACTACTACTACACGTCCGACCTGACCTACGGGCGCTCGGAATCGGCGGAAGGTCCCACTCAGGTGGAAGTCCAGCGCGAAGCGACCCCGGTCGTTGCGCTGGCATACCTGGACGCCTACGAAATGACCGGCGACCGCGAATTCCTGGAGTTCGCGCGCGCCGCCGCCCAGGCGCTGGTTCGCGGACAATTGTGCAGCGGCGGGTGGGATTACCTGATTGAGTTCGACTTCACCAAGCGCAAAGAGTATCAATACCGCTCGGATCGCAATTGCGGCGACGACAAGCGCGGCGTCACGAATCTGGACGACAATGTCTCCCAGGCCGCGCTTCGTGTGTTGATGCGAGTGGACCGGGCGCTCGGTTTCTCAGACGCATCTATTCACGAGGCCGCTCGTTTCGCCTTAGACAAGCTGGTGGCCGCGCAGTATCCCATCGGCGCGTGGCCGCAGCGCTTCAAAAAACTGCCGGATTCCGCGAAGTTCCCGGTCAAGCGCGCGAGCTATCCGGAGTCCTGGTCCAAGAAGTGGCCAGGAGCCGATTACCAGAGTCAATACACGTTTAACGACAACACCATCGCTGATGCGATCGACATGATGCTGGAGGCGGCTCGAATCTACAAGGAGCCGCGCTATCGCGCGGCGGCGGAGAAGGGCGGGCAGTTCATCCTTCTCGCCCAGATGCCCGATCCTCAGCCGGCATGGGCCCAGCAGTACGACACCGATATGCGCCCGGCGTGGGCGCGGGTCTTCGAGCCGCCATCCGTCACCGGCGGGGAATCGCAGGGCCTGATGCGCATCCTCATGACCCTCTATCGCGAGACCGGCGACCGCAAGTATCTGGACCCCATCCCGCGCGCGCTCGCCTACCTGAAGGGCTCGTTCGTGCCTCGCGGCGGGGACGAAATCTTTCGGCGGATTCCTGAAGGCCCCGTGCTCGCGCGTTTCTATGAGCTCCAGACGAACAAGCCGCTGTACATTACCAAGGGTTCGCGCCTCAATGCCGCGGGCCTCGGCAGCCGCCTGGTTGACGGTTATGAGATCAGCTACATGCCGGAGTCGGTGATCACCCATTACGCCGTTCTGGTGAGCGGCCGTGAACTGGCCGTGATTGAACAGGACTACAGGAGTTTGGCAGGGGCCGATCCCAAAACCATCGCGCGTCCGGAGAAACTGCGCGGCTTATCGCCATGGAATGAGCGGCCGAATCCGAAACCCAGTGCTGCGGCGCTGGCGGCGGATGCTCGCAAGCTGATCGATTCCATGGATGAGCGAGGCGCCTGGTCGAAGCTCGGCACGATCGGCCGGGCCAACCGGCTCGTGTTCACCTATGCGGCGAAACCCATGGTGTTGCGCATCGGACGCGGTCGCTCGGATGGCTCCGCCGGCGACAATCTGGGATCACAGGGACAGATCATTTCGCTCAAGGAGAATGATACGGTGGAGATCTTCGCCGGCCCTCAGTCTCCTCCCGAAAAAATCGTGAGCTCGGCCGAGTTCGCCCGCAACCTCTCGCGGTTGGGTGAGTACTTCACGCAGTTGCAGCAACGACAGTGATTCCGATCCCGGATGTGCGTCACTGCGGATGTACATCACTCAAAATGAATTGGCTCCCCACACTGGACGTATTTAGAACTCTCGCGGCCTGAAATCGTCTCGCTCGAGCCAGGACAACTTGTTTCTAGACAGGACGATGCGTGCGAATCCGATGGGCCCGTCCGCCCAGGGAGGATCTCGAACTGGACAGCGAATCCAAGCCAACTTCCGGATTGCCGGCCTTCCCGGAAAGCCAGTCAAATCAGCTTGCTTCAGCCTGTAGCGCGGCCTTAATCCTGGCCAGATGATGCCAGCTGTGTCTGACTGCATGGTCCTCGATCAGGAATTGCGCAGTGAGCGGAGCATCCGCGTTCAGCGAGACGGGCGCCGCGTTATCGAGTTGCTCGTCTGTGAATGTGCGTACCGCCTCCGCAGCCACACGGGCATTGCGTCGCAGGAGCTCGATAGTGTCTTGCCTGCCTGCCGCATGATGTTCCTGTGCATGTTTGGCGTTCATCACAGCCACGGCGTTCCACGTCACACCCGTAACTGGCCTTCCGGCGGCAATCTCCGTGGCCAGATGGACTTCGATCGGGTAAACGCTAGCCACATGGTGAATAATCACGCCGACTTGACGGCCGTCGGACGGCGCCACCATGCGCCACTGGGCATCGGACAGCTCCTGGGCGTATGCCGCTAGGGCGTCGGCGCCTTGCTCGATGCGTTGTGCGAGTCGCTCTGCTCGTGTAATCATCGTTTCCGCTCCTTCTCCTGTCGTATCGCTCCGTCTTCGCGTCACATGACCCGAATCCAAATGATACCGTCAACAGCTCTGAAATACGCCTGTTGTTCGATAATGACGACCGCTCCGAATAGCTGATGTAAATTTGAGGCTTGGCCTTGTCGCACCGAGCCGAGAGACCAAGTTGGATTCGAATCGGAGAACAAAGGGCTTAGCGGTCAGGGATGGCCACATACTCAATAGAATCAACACGGAGAGCGGTGGCTCCCCAGCGAGGATTCGAACTATGGCTGAGGGTTTTCGCTTCGTTCATTATGTGTCGGGAATCTAGAATCGAGGTAAACAACTGGACAAGGGGCCGAGAAATGTAGTGCGCGCATGAACGTCAACATGCGTCCACCATAGCCTTCAACAGCCCTCGTCAATGAGTGGATGCGGCGGTAACACGAATGTCGGCGCGCTGATAGGAACCTAGAGGGTTTTTGTCGCGATAAAGCCGAAGCGCCTCAGCCCACTCGACGACGACAATCGCGCCCTTTCCGGCTCGCTGCTGCTGCCAGTTTGATAAGGTCTCAAGGCAAGCGTCATCCACGTAATCGAGCTCGCGGAGGTGGATGTGCGTTTCGTGCTCTGTCGCAATAGATTCCAGCGAGTCGGCGAACTTGGGAAGTCTGAGGAACGTTGCGGCGCCAATCAAATACACGTCTGTCCGCAGGCCATCGGGATGGCTATCCATACGCATTCCGAAATGGGTTCTGGCGTAGATGACCTTCAGGAATGACAGCGTTATGCCGATGAGTATTCCTTTTAGCAGATCGGTCGCTACGATGCCGATGACCGTCGCCGCGTAGATAACGACGGGCGCTCCGCCATACCGCAGAAGGCGCCTGATATTCTGAACGTTCACCAGCTTGTATCCGGTATAGACGAGGATCGCCGCGAGACTGGCGGTGGGCACCATCCTCAGCAGCCACGGCACGGCAGTGACCAGCGCCAGCAGCCAGAATCCGTGCAGCATCGTCGACAGCCTTGTCTTTGCGCCTGCCGTGACGTTGGTGGCGCTGCGAACGATGACGCCAGTCATCGGGAGCGCGCCCAGCATCCCGCAAATAGTGTTGCCTACGCCCTGCCCAATCAGCTCACGGTTGTAGTTCGCTCTTGGACCATCGTGCATCTGGTCGACCGCGGCGGCGGAAAGCAGTGTTTCGGCGCTGGCCACAAAGGCCACGGTGACGCCGAGCAGCAATATGTCCCCGGTCAATAGGGACGGCAGAGTGGACAGATTGAACAGCGAGATCGAGCTCAGAAAATTGTCGCTGAGCTCGACGTATCGGATCGGCAGGGCCAGAGACCAGGAGATCGCGGTTGCCGCCGCCACGGCAATTAAGGCGCCGGGAATCCACTTCACTTTCTTGGGCGCGAACCGGCCCCAAAGAACCACAATCACAATCGTCGCGAGCCCGATATAAGCCGCTAGATGATGACTGGTCCCCTCTACTGGAAATAGACCTTTGTAAATGGATTCGGGAATGGAAAGCAGATTTTTCAGACCGTCGGCGCGAGGCTTATCGTCCACCATGACGTGAAACTGCGCGCCGAAGATAAGGATGCCGATGCCGGCCAGCATCCCGAAGATGACCGACGGAGAAATGGCGCGGAATATTTGTCCGGCTTTCAGGAATCCCGCGACCAGTTGAATCAATCCCGCGAGCAGAACGACAATCCCGAGTGTCGCCGGTCCATGTTTCTGAACGACTTCGTAGACCAGTACGGCCAGGCCGGCCGCTGGACCACTTACTTGCAGCGGACATCCTGCGAGCAGGCCGACAACAATACCGCCAACTATTCCTGTGATCAGCCCGGCGGCGGGCGGCATTCCAGATGCGATGGAAATTCCCATGCAAAGTGGAAGCGCTACCAGGAACACAACAACGGACGCCAGAAGGTCTTGCTTGATTGTGGCTGGATTCATGGTTTACTGCGGCACTTACCTGATGTACCTTTTTAAGGATTACTCGCGCTCGAGGGAAGAGCAACAATCTACCAGCGATTTGGCGCCATCTGTAGCCTTGTTCTGTACATTCGGCGGTTTTCTCTTGCTTAGTGGTGTATTTCAGGCGTTAATTTATTGTGAAGGTCTACGGCGACGCTAAGTGCGCCGTCCTTCGAAGCCTCAGCATACGCGCACGACCATTAAGCCAATGAGCCATACCGCGCCATCGCGTACTCCCGCTATCGCTGACTCTCGGCCTCATCTTGAACAAATCATAGGACATGTAGCTCACTTTCTTCCGGCCCAGGGTCCGATTGGCGTGTTCATTCATCACAATACCCTGCACGCCTTTCAGCATCTACATTTTGAAGAGGCTGTCGTCGAGGCCTCACGGCTTTACGGGACCGAAGCGTTCATGTCCGAGGACGCTTACCGGGAATGCCTGGCCAGCGGACGTATTCAGGTGGAAGATGTCGACTCCGTGCTGAGCCACGAGGCGACCCACTCGATTCTGCCTGGGCGACTCGACCGGCGCAAGCTTTGGCGGACGCTTCTGCTGGGTGGTCAGCGGCGATTTGATGCTGCGACGATTGACTGGTATCTCGAAGAAACCAGCTTTTCGCAGCGGTTCCGCGCGGATCTTGCTGCGGGGGTCAGGACCCGGCTTATCGGGAACCAGACGGAGACGAACGCTGCGGAAGCGTTGTTTGCCGCCTGCCTGGAGTTGGCCGAAGAAGAGGCCTGCGCGCCACATCGGCCGACGCGTCCGAAGGACGGGCTCCTTTGGCGGACTGGCGTGGATCTGGACGATGTGGTTCATCCGCTACTCATCCGGCTTTGCTCCGTGTTTCTCGACCAGGGCGTCGCTTACTGGTCGATGCCAAACCGGCGCAGCGGATTTTTAAACTCCGTTCGGGAACTAATGTCGCGTCCGGGAGCAGTGTTCCCGGAGTACCTCGGCACGCTGGGGACGGAGTTTCGCCGCCAGTCCGAGCTGGGGATGGATGCCGCTTCGGTCGTGGAGATCGCGCTCGAGCGGTTCGGCGTTCCAGAGGACGAATGGGAGCCGGTTCTGAAAGCGGAGTCGCTTGCCCTGCCTGGTTGGGCCGGCATGATGCGCCGGCTCGAGGAGGAGGCCGACCTGGCGCCGCACGAGCAGTTGCCTTGCTCGCTTATGGAATTCCTCGCCGTTCGTCTCACGCTGGAACTGGCGGGGGCGTCCGGCATCGCCAGACGATGCGCTCTGGGTGGCTTGACGGAATGGCGTTTTGCAACGGCCCCGTTCCACTCATCCGGCGCGGAACGGAAAGCTCAAGCGGCGCGCCTGTTTGACGCGTTCCAGTTATTAGGGCTCGGCGCCCGTGAAATAGCCTCTCTAAATTCCATTTCGCGTCAGGCTTTGGTTGACGAAATCGAATCTTTCGAAGAGTTGGAGCGCCGGCGGATTTATCATCTGGCGTACGAACTGCGTCATGAACTCGACGTGCTGCGGCCACTGGCCCGGTATCGCCAACTCCATCCTCCAAAGCCTTGGACCACGCGGCCGTCCGCCCAGGTCTTCTTCTGCATTGATGAGCGGGAAGAATCAACACGGCGGCATCTCGAGGAGATCGCGCCGGAGGTGGAGACTCACAGCGCAGCGGGCTTCTTCGGCGTGGCCATCAACTACGCGGGTATCGACGACGCGCATGGAGTCTCTCTCTGTCCGGTCGTGATCAAGCCGCAACACGCGGTGCGGGAGCGTCCGATGGAGGATCACAAGGAGTCGCACGCAACCCGCAGCCGGCGGCGCAGACACTGGGCCAAGGTTGTCCGAAATATGTATGTGTCGTCACGCACGCTGTGCCGCGGATGGGTGAGCACGGCGGCGCTTGGAATCTTTTCGCTGCCTTCGACAACCTTGCGCCTGCTCGCGCCCCGTCAATACGGGCGCTTGAGCAGGCTGTTCGACGACGCCGTCCTGCCGCAACCCCGTACTGAGCTGAATTTCGTGCGGGCCGAGGTAGACGAGTGCGCAGCGGGCCAGTTGCTGCAGGGTTTCACGCTCAAGGAAATGATCGGCCGCGT
>Ga0075421_100008032_pt1 | contig 12948 bp, 11 predicted proteins | sample SoiMetdeltSBSDD5_FD_75292 | JGI IMG/M metagenome (GOLD analysis project Ga0075421, IMG submission 75292) | Bulk soil microbial communities from a Populus tree surrounding site in Tennessee, USA - Soil MetaG P. deltoides SBSDD5 | ecosystem: Environmental > Terrestrial > Soil > Tree plantation... | reverse complement strand
CAGCGCATGATCGCCATCCCCGACTGGCTCGAGCCCCTCTTGCGCCCCGAGCTCGCGCCGACGCCGTCGACGGCCGACGCCGCCGGCTCCGCAACCTGACCGTGACCCGCGTTCCGCGATCCCCCGTGGAGTTCCCGAGCCCGGGACGCGCGTCCCGGAGGAGGTGCCCGTGTCCAGCGTGACCTCGTCCCGCCCGCGCCCGATCGCCGAGGTCGCGGCCAGCGTCGGCCTGGCCGCCGAGGAGCTCGTGCCCTACGGGCGCGAAGTCGCGAAGGTGCCGCTCCGAGCCCTGACCGCCCGCGGGAGCGGCCCCTCCGGGAAGCTGGTGGTCGTGTCCTCCATCACCCCGACGCCACCGGGAGACGGGAAGACGACGGTCACGATCGGGCTGGGACAGGCGCTGTGGCGCGTGGGTCGCCGGGCCGTGGTGGCGCTGCGCGAGCCGTCGATCGGGCCGTGCCTCGGCATCAAGGGCGGCGGCACCGGGGGCGGGCGCTCCCAGGTGATCCCGGCGGACTCCATCAACCTCCACTTCACGGGCGACATCCACGCGGTGGAGACGGCGCACAACCTCCTGGCCGCGTGCCTGGACAACCACCTCTACCACGACAACGCGCTCCGCATCGATCCTCGCCAGATCCTCTTCCGTCGCGCGATGGACATGAACGACCGCGCCCTCCGCGAGATCGTGCTCGGGCTGGGTGGCCGCTTCCAGGGGTACCCTCGCGAGGAGGGCTTCCTCATCACGGCCGCTTCCGAGGTGATGGCGCTCCTGTGCCTCGCCGAGGACTTGATGGACCTCAAGACGCGGCTCGGCCGGATCCTGCTCGGGTTCACCTTCGACGGCCGGCCGGTGCCGGCCGGCGATCTCAAGGTGTCGGGCGCGATGGCGGCGCTCCTCCGCGACGCCATCCAGCCCAACCTGGCCCAGACGCTGGAGGGGACACCGGCCCTCGTCCACGGGGGACCCTTCGCGAACATCGCGCACGGCTGCAACTCCGTCATCGCGACCAAGCTCGCGCTGAAGCTCGGCGAGATCTGCGTGACCGAGGCGGGATTCGGCTTCGACCTCGGCGCCGAGAAGTTCTTCGATATCAAGTGCGGCTACGCCGGACTCCGGCCCGACGCCGTGGTGCTGGTAGCGACGGCGCGGGCGCTCAAGTACCACGGCGGCGTCCCGATGGGCGACGTGAATCGGGAGGACCTGCCGGCCATCAAGCGGGGGATGGCGAACCTCGAGCAGCACGTCGAGAACATCCGCCTCTTCGGCCTTCCGCTGGTCGTGGCGCTCAACCGGTTCCCCTCGGACACCGACGCCGAGCTGGGCGCGATCGTCGAGCACTGCGCCGCGCTCGACGTGCGGGCCGTCCCCGCGAACGTGTTCGGGGAGGGCGGGGCGGGCGGGGAGCGGCTCGCGACCGCTCTCGTCGACGTGCTGAGCCGGGAGCCCGCCAGGTTCCGGCCGCTCTACGACTGGGCGGCGCCCGTCAAGACGAAGATCCACACGATCGCGACGCGGATGTACGGGGCGGATCGCGTCGCCTACACGAAGCGGGCGGAGGGCCAGATCGCCCAGGCGGAGGCGCTCGGGTACGGGGGCTTGCCGATCTGCATGGCCAAGACGCAGCGGTCGCTCTCGGACGACCCCACGCTCCTCGGGCGCCCCCGGGACTTCACGGTCACCGTGAGCGAGGTGCGGATCTCCGCGGGCGCCGGGTTCCTGGTCCCCATCACCGGCGAGATCCTGACCATGCCCGGGTTGAACCGGGTCCCCAACGCCGAGCGCATCGACGTGGACGCCGACGGGCGAATAACGGGGCTCGTCTGAGCGTCCCTTCTCGCCGTGGTATACTCCGTCACTGGATTGCAGCCCCCCGTCGTCCCGCCGGAGGCTGCAACAACACCCCGATGGTCCGGTCGATGATTCAGCGCGCGTCTTCACGGGAGCGGAGCGAGGAGCGATGATCGAGGTCGATCGGCTGACCAAGCGCTACGGGCCCGTTTCGGCCATCCAGGACGTGTCGTTCTCCGTCGAGAAGGGCCAGGTCGTCGGGTTCCTGGGCCCGAACGGCGCCGGCAAGACGACGACCATGCGGATCCTCTCCTGCTTCATGCCGGCGTCGAGCGGCACCGCCCGGGTGGCGGGCTACGACGTCTTCGAGCAGTCCCTCGAGGTGCGCCGGCGGATCGGCTACCTGCCCGAGAACGTCCCGCTCTACACCGACATGACGGTGGCCGCGTATCTCGACTTCGTCGCGGACGTGAAGGGCGTCGGCCGCAGCGACCGGCGCCGCCGCGTCGGCGAGGTGCTGGAGCGGTGCCAGATCCCCGACGTGCGCGAGCGCCTGATCGGGCGCCTGTCGAAGGGCTACCGGCAGCGCGTCGGGCTCGCCCAGGCGCTGATTGCGGATCCCGAGGTGCTCATCCTGGACGAGCCGACGATCGGGCTCGATCCGAAGCAGATCGTGGGGATCCGCCAGCTGATCAAGTCGCTCGCCGGCGCCCACACCGTCATCCTGTCGACGCACATCCTGCCCGAGGTGTCGATGGTCTGCGAGGGCGTCGTCATCATCAACCGCGGGCGGATCGTGGCCTCGGGCCCGCTCGACCGGCTGATGCAGGAGCTGTCGCCGGTGGCCCGGATCCAGGTCCAGATCGACGGCCCGGCCGAGCTCGTCGGCCAGTCGCTGCGTGCGCTCCCCGGCGTGGAGCGCGTGGAGGCGCGGGGCGCGGTCGACGGCGCCGCGACCTTCATCCTGGAGTCGGGCCGCGGCCGCGACGTGCGGCGGGACATCTCGCAGCTGACGGCGCAGCAGCGCTGGCCGCTGCTCGAGCTGCGGCCGCTCGGGCTGTCGCTCGAGGACCTGTTCATCCGCGTGGTCGCCGGCGAGGAGCACGAGGAGGCGATGGCGGAGAACGCCGCGCCGACCTCGACCGAGGAGGTGCCGTCGTGAGGGCCTGGGCCATCTACAAGAAGGAGCTCAAGCTCTACTTCAGCTCCCCGATCGCCTACGCTGTGCTGGCGATCTTCGCGCTGATCGCCGGCTGGTTCTTCTACAACGTGTTCGCCTTCTACGTGCTGGCGAGCATGCAGGCCGCGATGAACCCCATGATGGCCCGCGACCTCACGATCGTCGACGGCGTCCTCCGCCCGCTGTTCCAGAACATCAGCGTCATCATGCTGCTGATGATGCCGATCCTGACGATGCGGCTGTTCGCCGAGGAGAAGAAGAGCGGGACGATCGAGCTGCTCCTGACCTACCCCGTGCGGGACGGCGAGGTCCTCCTCGGGAAGTATCTGGCGGCGCTCACCGTCTTCGCCGCCATGCTCGTCCTGACGCTGGCCTACCCGCTCATCGTGGCGTGGGTCACCCGGGTGGAGTGGGGGCCGCTCGCGACCGGGTACCTGGGGCTCTTCCTGCAGGGGGCCGCCTTCATCGCGATCGGCATCCTGATCTCGTCCCTCACGGAGAACCAGATCGTGGCCGCGGTGGCGACGTTCGGCACGCTCCTGATCTTCTGGGTGATCGCCTGGGCCTCGGATTCGGCGGGCGGCGTCCTCGGGCGCGTGCTCTCGCACCTGTCCCTCACCGAGCACGCCGACTCCTTCGCCAAGGGCGTGATCGAGACGAAGGACCTGATCTACTACGTGAACCTGATCATCCTCGCCCTGTTCCTGACCCTGCGCTCGCTCGATTCCAAGCGGTGGAGAGGCTGACCGTCATGCAGCGACTCGGAACGCCTGCGCTCTTCCTCGGCCTGGCCGGCGTGATCGCCGGCTTCGTCCTCCGGATGTACCGGCCGTCGTGGACGAAGGTGTGGCCGGCCCTCCTGATCGTGGGCGGCCTCGTGCTGCTCCTCGGGCTCTACGCGCTCTTCGCGGCCAACGTGCGGCGGGCGCTGGCGGGACGCGCAACCCGGTACGGGCTCAACGCGGCGGTGCTGGTCTTTCTCATCCTGGGCGTCATCGCGCTGGTGGAGGCGGTGTCCTACCGGCACAGCCACCGCTGGGACCTGACCGAGAACAAGCGCTGGAGCCTGTCGCCCCAGACGATCAAGGTCGTCGGCGAGCTGCCGGTGGCGGTCAAGGCGGTGGCCTTCTACCGGCCGGACCAGCCGGGCAAGCGGACGGCCGAGGACCTCCTCAAGCAGTACGCGGGCCGGTCGGATGGAAAGTTCACCTGGGAAGTCATCGACGCGGACCGGAACCCGCTGGCAGCGCGCCAGTACAACGTCGAGAGCTACGGCACGGTCGTCCTGGAGACGACCCTCACGGATGGCCAGAAGAAGCAGGAGAAGCTCACCGAGCTGGAGGAGGAGAAGCTCACCAACGCGCTCATCCGGGTGACGCGCCCCGGCAAGCGCACGGTCTACTTCCTCAAGGGGCACGGCGAGAAGGATCCGAGCTCGAGCGACCGGACCGGCTACAACCAGATGAAGTCGGCCATCGAGACGCTCAACTACGACGTCAAGGACCTGCTCCTCGCCCGCGAGACCAAGATCCCCGACGACGCGGCCATCGTCGTCGTGGCCGGCCCCCAGCGGGACCTCCTGCCGAACGAGCTCGACGCCCTCACGGGATACGTCGGCCGCGCGGGCAAGGTGCTCTTCCTGGTCGACCCGTTCCAGAACGCCGGCCTGGGGCCCCTCCTGGACCGGTGGGGCTTGGTCCTGGGCAATGACGTGATCATCGACATCAACCCCCAGGGGCGACTGGCCGGCGCCGGGCCGGAGGTCCCCGTCGTCGGGGACTACCTCGCTCATCCCATCACCCGCGACTTCCGGTTCGCGACGTTCTTTCCGGTCGCGCGCTCGGTGTCCCCCAAGGACAAGGGGCCCGAGGGCGTGCAGGCGCAGGGGCTCGCCCGGACCTCCGGCGAGAGCTGGGCGGAGACCAACCAGGACCAGATCCGGACGGGCCAGGTCAAGCCGGACCCGGGCGAGGCGCGCGGGCCGCTCACCATCGCCGCGGTCTCGACCGTCGACGCCAAGGATGTGCCGGCCGAGCGGAAGGACGCGAAGGCGCGGATCGTCCTGATCGGCGACTCCGACTTCGCGTCGAACGGCTTCGTGAACCTCTCGGGCAACCGCGACTTCTTCCTCAACACGCTCTCGTGGCTCGCCGAGGAGGAGAACCTGATCGCGGTGCGCCCGAAGGAAGCGTCGCGCCCGGCGCCCGTGTTCCTCACCGCCGCCCAGGGACAAGTCCTGTTCCTGGTGCCCGTGGTGGTCATCCCGCTGGCGGTGATCGTGGCCGGCGGGGTGGCGGTCGCCCGCCGCCGCGGGCGGTAGCGCGAGGCCGCGGGCGATGCGCTGGACGACGATGGTGGTCCTGGCCGTCCTCCTGGCGGGGCTCGCGGCCTTCTACTACGTCTACGAGATCCGCCAGGCGCCCGATCGGGAGAAGGCGGCCGCGGTCAAGGATCACCTCTGGAAGGGCGTCGAGGCCAAGGACGTCGAGGAGATCGTCGTCCGCAAGGGCGGCGAGACGCTCCAGCTGAAGAAGACCGGAGAGACGTGGAGCCTGACGGCCCCGGTCGCCGCCCCGGCCGACCGGCAGGCGGCCGACGCCCTGGCCTCGTCCCTGGCGACGCTCCGGGTGGAGCGGGAGATCGAGGCCAATCCGCAGCAGCCCGCGGACTTCGGTCTGGCGCCGCCCGCCGCGGAGATCACCTTCAAGGCCAAGGGCCAGGAGCGGGGCGTCAAGCTGGGGTCGAAGAATCCGACCGGGATCTGGGTCTACGCCCAGGAGGCCGGCAAGCCGGCGGTGCTGCTGGTGCCGGAGGGTCTCCTGCGGGACGCGCAGAAGCCGACCGGCGACTTTCGGGACCGCACGCTCCTCGCCTTCGACCGGAAGGACGTCAAGGGCGTCGAGGTCCGCGGCCCCGGAGGGCAGATCCTCGCCGCCGTCGCGGCCAAGGGCGCGGACGAGTGGGCGCTCACGGCGCCCCTCGCGGCGCCCGCGGACCGCGAGGCGATCACCGCGCTGCTCGAGAAGCTGCGGGCCGCCCGGATCAAGGAATTCGTGGTCGATGGGAAGGCGCCCGCCGAGTACGGCCTCGATCGCCCCACGCGTCTCACGCTTGAGATGGGCGAGGCGGCGACCCGGACGACGCGCTCCTTGCGCTTCGGCAAGGCGCTCCCCGACAAGAAGGGCGTCTACGCCCAGCGGGAAGGCGAGCCCGGCGTCCTCGTGGTCGAGGAGGAGCTCTGGACGGCGGTGCCCACGTCTGCGACGGCGCTTCGGGACAAGTCCGTCTTCGCCTACGACCGCGGGAAGCTCGAGCGGGTCGAGATCGAGAGCCACAAGGGGAAGGTCACGCTCGCGCTCCAGGACGGCAAGTGGCGCATCACCGCGCCCAGCGCCCTTCGGGGCGACGACGGCGCGGTGAGCGAGTGGCTCTTCAAGGCGCGGGACCTGCGGGCGCGGGAGTTCGTGGCGGAGGACGGCAAGCGTCTCGCCCCCTACGGGCTCGACCGGCCGCAGATCCGCCTTGCGGTCTGGGAGAAGGACGCCAAGGAGCCGAAGGTCCTGCTCCTCGCTCCGGCGAAGGAGAAGGAGCGGGCGTACGCGACGACCCTCGGCCTCGGCGCCACGCGGGTCGTGACCGTCGACGCGAAGGCGCTCGACGAGCTGGCCCGCGGCGTCGCGGAGCTCCGCGACCGGTCGCTCGCCGAGACCTTCGACACGAAGGACGTCACGCGGATCACGATCCAGCGCCCGAGCGTCACCTTGACCCTCGAGCGAACGGGGACGGGCGAGGAGGACTGGCAGCTGGCCGCGCCGAAGCGGGGCAAGGCCCGCGGCGGGCGGGTGAGCGAGCTCCTCTGGACGCTCCGCAATCTCAAGTGGAAGACCCTCGTCGCCGAGCAGGGCTGGGAGCCGGGGCGCTACGGCCTCGACGCGGGCGCCACGACGATCACGCTCGCCGGCAAGGATGGCCAGGCGATCGCCGCGCTCGTGGTCGGCAAGCACGAAGGCGGCCTGACGTACGTCCGGATTCCCGGGCAGCCGGCGCTCTACGCGATCGAGTCGACGACCCTGGGGGATCTGCCGACGGCGCCCGAAGAGCTGCTCGCCTAGTTCCGCCGGCCGAGGACGCGATGCCAGAGACGATCCTCCTGGACGTGACGGACGGTGTCGCGCTGCTCACGCTGAACCAGCCCGCCCGGCGCAATCCCATGAGCGAGCGCATGGGGGAGGAGCTGGCCGACGCGCTCCGCGACCTCGCCGCCCGCGAGGACGTCCGCGTCCTGGTCCTGGCGGGGGCGGGGGAGTCCTTCTGCGCCGGGGGCGACATGGCGCTCATCGAGGCGAACACCGAGCGGAGCGTCGAGACGCGCCGGCAGGTGATGCGGGCGTACTACGACCGCTATCTCTCGCTCCTGCGTCTCGAGATCCCCACGATCGCCGCCCTCCACGGCCACGCCGTCGGCGGCGGGCTGGCGCTGGCGCTGGCCTGCGACCTCCGGTACGCGGCGGAGGACGCGCGGCTCAGCGTCAATTTCGCCCGCCTGGGCCTCCATCCGGGCATGGCGTCCACCCTCACGCTGCCGCGCGCGATCGGAGCGGCGCGCGCGCTCGAGCTCTTCTACACGGGGCGCGTGGTGTCCGGACGCGAGGCGGAGGCGCTCGGTCTGGTGAACCGCGCCGTGCCGCGCGCGGAGCTGATGGCGGCTGCGCTCGAGACGGCGCGGGCGATCGCCGCCAGCGCGCCCCTCGTCGTGCGGATGCTCAAGCGCGCCGTCTACCAGGGCCTGGAAGGCGCCGTCACGGCCGCCGTCGAGTACGAGGCCTTCTGCCAGGCCATCACGTTCGGGAGCGAGGACCTCCGGGAGGGCCTCGCCGCCGCCCGGGAGCGTCGCGCCCCGCGGTTCCTCGGCCGGTGACGGACACCGTGGCCGGCGGGGCGAGCGCGCTCTACCTCCGGCAGATGGAGTTCGGGCCGATGCAGAACTTCGTCTACCTCGTGGGGGACCGCGAGGCGGGCGAGTGCGTCGTCGTCGATCCGGCCTGGGAGATCGACACCATCGTGCGGACGGCCGAGGCCGACGGGCTCCGCATCACGGGCGCCCTCGTGACGCATACGCACCAGGACCACGTAGGCGGGAGCCTGGCGGACTGGGGCATGCCGGGGCGGATCCCCGGGGTCGAGGAGCTGCTCGGCCGGGTGCGGGCCAAGGTCTACGTCCATCGGGCCGAGCGCGAGTTCCTGCGCGGCTTCGGCTCCGACCTGGTGCAGGTGGAGAGCGCGACCGAGCTCCCCGTGGGGCGCTTCCCCATCACGTTCATCCACACGCCCGGCCACACGCCGGGCTCCCAGTGCTTCCTCGTCGACGGGCGGCTCGTGTCGGGCGACACGCTGTTCATCCAGGCGTGCGGCCGCACGGACCTGCCGGGCGGGGACCCGAGCGAGATGCACCGGAGCCTCACCGAGCGGCTCGGTCGGCTTCCCGACGACACCGTCCTGCTGCCGGGCCACAACTACGGCGGGCCCCAGTCCACGCTGGGCGCCGAGAAGCGCGAGAACCCGTTCCTTCAGATGGGCCTCGGCGAGTTCCTCCGCGCGATGGGGGGCGGCCGGATCACGCTGCCATAACCCTCGCCGGGCCGGCCCGCCGACCTTCCGTCAGAGCCGGTAGCACGCGACCGCGTTCAGGCCGAGGACGCGGTCGCGCGCCGACCGTTCCAACCCGCCCAGCAAGGCCTCGGCGGCGGCCAGCCACTCCGCATAGCCCGCGCGCAGGGTCACCACGGGCCAATCGCTCCCGAAGATCATGCGGTCCGGTCCGAAGTGGTGGAGCAGGTGGTCCACGTACGGCCGCAGGCGTTCGATGGACCAGGCCGGCCCGTCCTCGGTGACCAGGCCCGACAGCTTGACCCAGGCGCGCGTGTCGCGCGCGAGATGCGCCATGTCCTCCGCCCACGCGCCGGAGCGTCCGCCGGCGATGTCGGGCTTGGCACCGTGGTCGATCACCACGCGCAGGTCCGGATGCGAGGCGAGGAGGCACCGCAGATTCGGGAGATGGGCCGGCCGGACCAGCGCGTCGAAGACCAGATCGTGCGACGCGATCGCCCGAAGCCCCGGGGCGAGCGCGGGCTGGAGCATCCAGTCCACGTCGGGCAAGTCGTGGAGCATGGGCCGGAGGCCCCGCAGGCGAGGATCGGCGGCGAGCTGGGCCACGACCTCGGCCGCGTCCGGCGCGTCGAGGGGTGCCCAGCCGACGACCCCCGCGACGAACGGGGCGGCGGCCGCCAGCTGGAGCAGGAAGCGCGTCTCCGCCACCGTCGGCGCGGCCTGGACGAGCACGGTCCCGTCGATGCCGGCCCGCGCGAGCAGCGGCGCGAGATCGGTCGGCTCGAAGTCGCGGTAGATGGGCGCCAGCCCGGGGGTCAGCCAGCCGTAGTCGCCGCGGGCCAGACGCCAGAAGTGCTGGTGCGCGTCGATACGGCGGGGCCGGTCGGCGGTCATCCGGGCGTGGGCGCGTCGGCGCGAACGAGCCCTTCGGTCTTCAGATCGCCCCAGAGGACCGGCGGGATCGGGTGGCGCAGCAGTCGCAGGTTCGCCTCCACCTCGTCGGGCGATCGCGCCCCGGGGATGACCGCCGCCACGGCCGGATGGTGGAACGGAAACTGCAGCGCCGCGGCGGCGAGCGGGACGCCGTGGACGGCGACCACCCGCTCGAGGGCCCGGACCCGGTCGAGCACGGCGGGCGGCGCCGGCTCGTAGTTGTACGTCGTGCCGGGCCGGGCGCCCGTCGCGAGAATGCCGGAGTTGTACGGTCCGCCCACGATCACGCCGATCCGGCGGCGCTCGCACATCGGCAGGAAGCTGTCGAGCGCGGTCTGCTCGAGGAGCGAGTACCGTCCGGCCAGGAGAAAGCAGTCGAAATCGCCGTCTCGCGCGCAGCGCTCCAGGATCTGCCACTCGTTGGCGCCCACGCCGATGGCCCGGATCGTGCCCGCGGCGCGCAGGTCGTGCAGGACCCGGTAGGCGCCCTTCATGGCCTGGGCGTATCGCAGGTCGTCCTCGGCGCCGTGGGTCACGGCACCGAGATCGTGCATCAGGACGACGTCGACGCGGTCGAGCCTGAGCCGCTCGAGGCTGCCGTCGAGCGAGGCCCGCGTGGCCCCGGCCGTGTAGTCGAACACCGGGGTGAGTGGCGGGATGTCCACGTACGCGCTCCCGCCCCGAGGCGCCTCGGCGGATCGCGGCACGAGACGCCGACCCACCTTCGTCGACAGGACGAACGCGTCGCGGGGCTCGCCGTGGAGCGCGGCCCCGATCCGCCGCTCGCTCAAGCCGGACCCGTAGAGCGGCGCGGTGTCGAAGTAGCGGAGCCCCGCGGTCCACGCGCGGCGCACGGTGGCGGCGGCCTGCGGCTCGTCGAGCGGTCGGAAGAGGTTGCCGAGGGGCGCGCCGCCGAACCCGAGTCGCGTGACCTGCACGGCCGTCCGGCCGAGCGGCCGCCGATCCCCCGGGTCGATCGGGCGCGTGCTCACGCGGCGGGGACGATGCCCTTCACCAGGAGAATGTTCCCGTACGGTCGCCGCTCGCCGGTGGCGACCACCGCGAAGGCGGCCCGCGCGCGCTCGTAGAACGCGAAGCGCTCCAGCGCCTCGAGCGCCACCGAACGCCCGGCGGCGGCGTCGACGAGCGCTTGGAACTCCCGGACGGGCTCGGGCACCGCCGCCGGGTCTCCCACGACGGCCATGACCGCCGCTGGCCGTGGCGTGAAGGTGTCGAGCGGCAGCACCGAGAGGATCGCGCGCAAGGCCCGTGGCGCGTCGACCCCGTCCAGGCGGACGAGCCGGCGCGCGACGCTGGCGGCCGGGAAGTTCCCGTCCGCGACCACGAGCTCGTCCCCGTGGCCCATCGCCGCGAGGACGTGGAGGAGATCCGGAGCCAGCACGGGGTCGAGACCCTTCAGCATCGGCATCACATCCTACCGCGAGCCGCGGCCCGGGGTAGACGCCGGCCTCGCCGCGGGCGGGGCCTCGCGTCCACGCGCCCGGATGCGCTATCGTTCGGAGCCACGCGCTGCCGTGCGATCCGCTCCCCAGGAATCGGAGGCTTTGCCGATGGGGGATCCGAACCCGCCCGATGTCCCCGAGGTCATCCCCACCGGCGCCGAGCTGACCGCGCTCGATCCGACCTTCCGCGTCGATCCGTACCCCGTCCTCGCGCATATGCGGGCGCGCGAGCCCGTACACTACGACCGGGCGATCGGTCGCTGGGTTCTCACCCGGTCGGACGACGTCGAGCGCCTGCTGCGGGACCGCAGCACGTCCGTCGATCCTCGCAACGCGAACGAGGGCACGTACATGCGGATCTTCGCGCGCTTCACCGAATTCAGCCTGCTCTTCCTGGACCCGCCGGCTCACACTCGCCTGCGCTCGCTCGTCAGCAAGGCCTTCACGGCGCGGGCCGTGGAGCGGCTGGCGCCACGCATCCGCCAGATCGTCGACGAGCTCCTCGACGCCGTCGCCGGGCATGACCGATTCGACCTGATCGCGGCGTTCGCCGAGCCGCTCCCCGTGATCGTCATCGCGGAGATGCTCGGCATCGATCCCGCCCGCCGCCAGGACTTCAAGCGCTGGTCCGACGGGCAGGCGATGGGGCTGAACCCGCTCCTCACCGAGGCCCAGCGGGCGGTGGCCACGCAGCTGGGGGCGGAGCTGGAGGCGTACCTCCGGGCCGCGCTCGCCGAGCGCCGCGCCCACCCGCGCGACGACCTCATCAGCGCGCTGCTCGCCGTCGAGGAGGCGGGCGACCAGCTCACCGACCGCGAGATCGTCACCATGTGCTCGCTGCTGCTGGCGGCCGGCAACATCACGACGACGGACCTGATCGGAAACGGCGTCTGGGTCTTGCTGCGGCATCCCGAGCAGCTCCAGAGGCTGCGCGACGATCCCGCGATGATCACCAACGCCGTCGAGGAGATTCTCCGCTTCGAGTCGCCGGTGGTGCAGACCGCGCGGATTCCGATGACGAGCGTCGCGTTCGGCGGATGCCCGGTCCAGCGGGGAGACTCCGTGCTCGCGTTGCTCGCCGCGGCGAATCGCGATCCCGCCCGGCATCCCGAGCCCGATCGATTCGACATTACGCGCCCGGACGTGCACCATCACTCGTTCGGGGGTGGCGTGCACTACTGTCTCGGCGCGCCGCTCGCGCGGCTCGAGGCGCAGCTCGCCATTCCGGCTTTGTTCCAGCGGTTCCCTCGCCTGCGCCTCGTCGACGAGCCTCCCGAATGGCGCCCGTTCCCGGGCTTCCGCGGCCTGACGCGACTCTGGCTGCGCGTCGACTGAGCGTTCCGCTGTGGAGCCGGGCGCGCGCTTCGTCGGGCCGCGTCCGATCGAGCGCTGGGTGGACGGGGCACCTCGCCTCGGTAACCCTGCCTGGAGGCGGTCGGAGCGTAGAACGTCAGACGGAGTCGCGGGGACGACGCTCGAGAACACCGACCCGTCGGTCGAGATCGGTGTATGCGAGCCGGGTCAGATCGGCCAGGGAGTCATGGGACCGCGTGATCTCGCTCCGTAGGCTGACCTCCATGCGCTCGACATGCGTGAAGCGTTCGGCGAGGAGCCGGATGTCACCACGGAGGCCCTCTGCCACCACGTCGAAGTGCCGCCGCGTTTCCACGGCCGTCGCATCCACGTGGCTCCGGAGGTCGGCGAGTGATTCCTCGAGGCGGCCGAACCGGCGATCCGCCTGCGCGGCGCGCTGGTCGAAGCGATCGAACCGCTGGTCCGCCTGCGCGGCGCGCTGGTCGAGGCGGTCGAACCGCTGGTCCGCCTGCACGGCGTGCTGGTCGAGGCGGTCGAACCGCTGGTCCGCCTGCACAGCGTGCTGGTCGAGGCGGTCGAACCGCTGGTCCGTGTGCACGGCGTGCTGGTCGAGGCGGTCGAATCGCTGGTCCGTGTGCACGGCGTGCTGGTCGAGGCGG
>Ga0075421_100008031_pt1 | contig 12949 bp, 10 predicted proteins | sample SoiMetdeltSBSDD5_FD_75292 | JGI IMG/M metagenome (GOLD analysis project Ga0075421, IMG submission 75292) | Bulk soil microbial communities from a Populus tree surrounding site in Tennessee, USA - Soil MetaG P. deltoides SBSDD5 | ecosystem: Environmental > Terrestrial > Soil > Tree plantation... | reverse complement strand
TCGACCATCATGTCGAGATACTGTTCCCAGCGATCGACCTGATCGTCGCCGAGCAGAATCTTCGAGAAGCCCGGCCCGTGCACCTGCACGCGCGGGTTGCCGCGATAGCGATCGACCGTCGGCTGGCCGCCGAAGACGACGCTGCGCGCGCACGCATCGAGCACCGCCGCGCCGACATCGGCGCCGCCGGGATAAATCGAGATCGCGGCTTTCGGAATACCGGCCTCGGCAAACGCCGCGGCCATGCGATACGGCGTCCACGGCTCCTGCGGTCCCGGCTTGAGCACGAGACCGATCTGCATCGGGATGATCGGCATCCACAGCGCGTGCACGCCCGGCGAGTTCGACGGCAGCACCAGACCAAGCACCGGACTCTGCGCCTGATAGCTGATCGGCACGCCGCGTTCTTCGCCCTTGCCGGTCGAGAGCACGTCCAGCGACAGGCCACGCGTCAGCGACTCGAGGATGTTGCGCATCTCGCCGAGCACGAACGCGTTCTTCTTCATGTTGGCCCGGCACATCCGCTCGGGCAGCCCGGTCGATGCCGACTGGGAATGGACGAACTCGTCGGCGGTCTGCGTGCCGTCGCCCATTGGCAGCGTGGCGGTCATGTACAACTCGCCGGCCTGGCCGACCTTCGCGATCAGATCGTCGATCGGCATCTCACGCAGGACGTCGCGGGCCCGCTGCGCCTTGCGCGCATCGCGCTGAATGAGCCCACCGTTCGCCCGGCTGACCCTGGCAATCGGCTCGCCGGTCGAGAAGTGGACGACCTCGTCCACTTCCATACTGTTGTACGCCTCGCCCCAACGGATCACTGGCAAATTCAACATGGTCGTAATCAGTACACCCCAACGGTAGTCGACGACGCAAAAGCCCGATACGGCCGGACCCCGCTGACACCATCCCATGGATACTTCTCGTCCGGCGGTTCCCTTTCACCTTCGTCCCGCTCGAGGAACCCCGGCATGAAAAATTCCTTCGTCAGCGTTGTCAGCTTCACACGGCCGGTCTGCCCGTAGCCGACCAGCGTGTTCTCGTCATCGAAATCCACGACCTCGACGACGGCCCGCGGCTGCGGCGCGTAGTAACTGATCTTGTAGTTGTTGTGCGGCCCGGAAGGTGCGCTCGGCGCGAGTCCCATCAGCGTGTTGCCGTAGGTCGGGGTCATGAACGCGCCATCGAGCAGTTCCTCGTGGGCGAAGCGGTTCCACTGCGGCGTGAACTCGGTGCCGCCGGAGAAGATGCCCTTGATGCCGACCTTGCCGATCGAGGTGCCCATCGATTCCAGACGAAGCGCCAGCGCTTCGAGCAGCTTCGGCGTGGTGAACATGCACTGGATGTCGTGGCCGGCGTGAAGGACGGTCACGGCCTGATCGATGACGTGATCCTTGTAGGCGTTCAGGTGATCCATCCACCCCTTCTTGATCAACTTGATGACCCATCGGGGATCGAGGTCCACGCAGAAGCAGATGCCGCCGCGATGCTGGCACAGATGCTCGACGGCCAGACGCAGCCGCCGCGGGCCCGAGGGTCCGAGCATCAGCCAGTTGGCGCCCTTCGGGAAGTGCTCGTCGGGAAAGGTCGTGCTGAAGACCTCGTAGTCGATCAGGAAGTCTTCGCAGTTGATGCGCGTCTTCGGCACACCGGTCGTGCCGCCGGTCTCGAACACGTAGATCGGCTTGCCGGCACAGCCCTTCGGGACCCAGCGCTGCACCGGACCGCCGCGCAGCCACTCATCCTCGAATCCGCCGAAGTGTCTCAGGTCGCCGAAGGTCTGGATCCGTTCACGCGGATCCCAGCCGAGCGTCTTCGCGCGCTCGAGCCAGAATGGACACCCCGTCGCCGGATCGAAATGCCAGGCGACCACCTCGCGGACCCATCGATCGAGCGCTTCTCGCGCTTCCTGAACGCGCGCGGCATTCGGGACCGCGACCCCAGACTCAGCTCCCTGCATACGCTCGAAGTATAGTGGCTACCGACCGTCGAAGGTATACGGCGCCCGACAACTCGTCGTAGAGAGATTCGTGGTATGTGCCTCGTGAGATACGATCGGCCGCTCCGTTGTCGCGGCCGAGAAACCGCGCTCGGAGGCTGGTTGTGATGCGTCGTCCTTCCGCCCATACGGACCACTAGATGACATCCATCGGTACGAGCACCACCAAGATGCGGCTCACGCCGCTGCAGTGGCTGATCTGCGCGATTGCCGCCCTCGGGTTCGCCTTCGACACCTATGAGCTGCTCATGCTGCCGCTCATCGTCAGGCCGGCACTGTCGGAGCTGCTTGGCGTGCCCGCCAACAGTCTCATGGTCAACGACTGGGTGGGCTACATGCAGTACGTGCCGGCGGTCGCCGGCGGCGTTTTCGGTCTGCTCGGCGGCTATCTCACCGATCTGTTCGGCCGTCGCCGCGTGCTGGTGTGGAGCATCCTCCTCTACGGCTTCTCGGCGCTCGCGGCGGCGTATTCGACGTCGGTCTACTGGCTGCTCTTCTGGCGCTGCTGCACGTTCGTTGGCGTGTGCGTGGAGTTCGTCGCCGCCGTCGCGTGGCTTGCCGAGCTGTTCACCGATCCTGCACAACGCGAGCGGGTGATCGGCTACACGCAGGCGTTCGCGTCGTTTGGCGGCGTCATGGCTACTGGCGCCTATTACTGGATCGTCGGCAACGCCGAATCACTCCCCGCGATCATGGGAGGGCATGAGGCGTGGAGATACACGCTGATGTCGGGCCTGGCGCCCGCCCTTCCGTTGATGATCATCCGCCCGTTTCTCCCCGAGTCGCCGCAGTGGGCACAGCGCAAGCGCGACGGGACGCTCAAACGCCCGAGTCTCGGCGAGCTCTTCGCACCGCAGTTCCGGCGCACCACGATCGTCACGACGGTGATGATGGCGGCGGTGTATGGCGCGGCGTTCGGGGCGATCCAGCAGATGCCGCGCATCGTTCCCGGTCTGGAGGAAGTCCGCGGCATGGCGCGCACCGCGCAGGAACAGACCATCAGCGTCGTCCAGACGTACCAGGAAGTGGGCGGGATGGCGGGGCGGGTCGCGCTGGCGTTCCTCGCCGCGATCATCATCGGCCGCCGAAAACTGATCTGGCTCTTCCAGATCCCCGGGTTCTTCCTGCTACCCGCGATCTTCTTTCTCACGCCGGTCGAAGGCTTGACGTGGGCCCAATGGGGGATCTTCCTCGTCGGCTTCTGCACCGTCGCGCAAATGAGCTTCTGGGGCAACTATCTGCCCCGCGTCTATCCCGTCCATCTGCGCGGCACCGGTGAGAGCTTTGCGGCCAACGTTGGCGGCCGCATGATCGGCACGTTCGGCGCGTTGGCGACGACGTCGCTGGTCAGCGAGATGCCGGGTGCGTCGGTGCCGATCAAGCTGGCCTACGCGTGCACGATCGTCGGCACTGGCGCCTACGTCATTGGCCTCGTCGCCAGCTTCTGGCTGCCGGAGCCACGGCCGGACGATCTCGCCGACTGATTCTTCGCTCGGCCGTCAGTACGAGAATCTGATCGCGGGTCCGACACCAATCAGCGCCATGATGTAACTGACCACGAACCCGACGACGATGGCGACGACCACCACGACGACGGTGTAGCCAACGGCCCGGTCCGCCGCGCTCTTCATCACGCGCATCAAGCCGAGATACAGCAGATACAGCGAGTACACCGCGCCAATCAGCGCGATCAGACCGCCGATGAACGGAATGATCTGAAAGATGCCGGCGATCCACGCCGGCGTCGGCGCATACGCCGCGACCTTGGCGGCGCCCTCGCTGCTCTTGACCGCTCCGAACGTCGGAGCGAGCGAGTCGATGATCGTCGCCAGCACGACGACGCCGACCACCGCCACGATGAGGTCGGTGACGGCCCCGCGGATGGCCAGCCCGATGCCCAGTCCCGCGACGAGCGTCACGATCGACGAGCCCACCGCGCTCAGCGCGGCCAGCGGCAGCACGTACCCAGGGATCAAGGTCCCGAGCGTTGCACGCTCGCTGGCGATGACCGCCCACTCGGCATCCGGCGCCAGGCAGATGCGTTTCGCGCGCTCGACGATGGTCATGGTGGTGAGACTATACTTCGCTCGTGAAAAAGAACGACAGCGGTTCCTCTCGACGAACCTTCATGGGCATCGCCGCCGGTGCGGGTATCGGCATCGCCGCGGGTGCACCCGATTCACTGCTTTCTGCGCAAACCGCGCAGACGACGCCTCCCGCCGCTGGCCCGCCGCAGGATCTCAATCTGGTCAATGGCCGCATTCACACGCTCGACACGCGCAACTCGGTAGTGAGCGCCGTGGCGATTCGCAACGGCCGCATCGCCAGCGCCGGCAACAACGCGCCGCCGCGCACGGCGAACACCCGCGTGATCGATCTTCGCGGCCGGACCGTCGTACCCGGGCTCATCGAAGGTCACGTCCACATCGTCAGCCTGGCGAATCGCCCTGGCTATCACACGATCCTCGAGAACACGGCGTCGGTTCGCGAGATTCAGGAAGCGCTCGCCGCGCGGCGCAAGAGCGTTCCTGAAGGTCAGTGGATCACGTCGATGGGCGGCTGGCATCCAAACCAGTGGGCCGAGCATCGCCATCCGACGCTGAAGGAACTGGACGAAGCGGTTCCCGACCGTCCGGTGTTGCTGTACGAGCGATTCACCGGCCCGGCCGTCACCAACAGCGCGGGCAAGAAGATCTTCGACGCGCTCGACGCCGGCGCCCCGGTGCATCCGGAGATCAAGAAAGTCGCCGTTGCCGAAAACGGCGCGATCGCTGCGGCCGGCTTCGCTGGCGGTGGCCCGGCGGCCAGCGCGCTGTTCCATCTGCGCCGCATGCAGACGTTCGACGACAAGAAGCGCAGCACCATCGAGGCGATGGCCTACTCGGCCGCGGTCGGATTGACCGCCCATCTCGATCAAGTGCTGTTTCCCACTCCAGGCCCGCTGCATCCGAACCAGATCCTGTCGAACCTCGATCAGTACCGGATGTACGACAGCTGGCTGGCGCTCCACCGGGAAGGCAAGACGACCGTGCGGCTGCAGATGAACTTCCTGCAGAACCAGAACGACCCCGCGCTGCCGGAGTTGAAGGAGCGGTTGAGAAACCAGTTCCAGTTCTTCGGCGACGACATGATGATGACCGGCTCGATCGGCGAGTGGGCGGCGCCGCTCGGCGCCGGTGCGGTGTGGCGCGAGGCGCAGCGCCTGGTGGCCGAGGCCGGATGGCGCAATGAGAACAGCGTACAGAACCTGGCCGGGCTGCAGCAGGTGGTCGAAGCCTACGAGGCGGTGAACAAGCAGTACGACATCACCAGGCTGCGCTGGATGGTGCACCACGTACCGGAGGTCACTGCCGATCTACTGAATCGGCTCAAGGCAATGGGCTGTGGCGTGCAGATGGGGGCGTTCCGCTGGGTGACGTCAAACGATCCGAAGGTGATTGTCGGACCGCCGTTCCGGACCATCGTCGACAACGGGATTCAGGTGGGCATCCATGGCGACGGCGTCCACATCGCGCCGCTCAATCCGTGGCCGCACATCTACTTCACGGTCACTGGCGTGAACTCGTTTGGCGCGAAGGTGAATGGCGATCAGCAGCTCACGCGGCAGGAAGCGCTGCGGCTCTTCACGCGCGGCAACAGCTGGTTCCTGCGCATGGAGGACAAGATCGGCGCGATCGAGCCCGGCAAGCTTGCCGATCTCGTCGTCCTCGATCGCGACTACTTCACCGTGCCGGACGTCCAGATCAAACAGATCAAGTCGTTGCTCACGATCGTGGACGGCAGGATCGTCCATGGCTCTCTGTGATTTCTGTGACTGCGCGGATCACGAAAGGCGTCAACGCAGAGAGCGCGGAGAACGCTGGGAGCACAGAGAGTGACTGCACGTGCAAACACAGACTGCGGCAGGCCGCGCATGCGCGGCCGGGGATAGCAGCGACCTCCGCGATCTCTGCGTTGCTTTCTACGTCAACGCGGCCGACCAATTGCAAACACGTGGTCGTCCGTACGAATGAAGATCTGACCATTCGAGATCGCCGGCGACGCGATCGCGCGCTCGCCGAGATCGTTGCGCGCCAGGACAGTCGGGGTTTTGCCGGCCTGCATGACGATCGTCTCGCCGTTCTCGCTGACGAAGTAGACCTTGTTGTCCGCCGCGACAGGCGATGCCGAGAACACGCCTTCGATCCGCTGCTGTGACACGCGCTGCCCGTTCGTGGCATCGACTACCGTGACTGCCCCGACGTCGGTCGCCATGTAGATCAGCCCGTCGTGATACACGAGCGACGAGATGTAGGGCGCACCGGTGGCCGATTCCCACACGACATGGGACTTGGAGACGTCGCCGCGTCCACCCGGACGAATCGCCATGTACGGGCTGCTGCGATAGCCGCGGCTCATATAGATGACGCCGTCGTGAAAGACCGGCATCGGAATCGGAAAGCGATTCGTGCCGCCGGTGTACCACAGCAGCGTGCCCGTGCGCGGATCGTATGCGTCCACGCGCTCGCTGGAGTTGACGATCAACTCGGGACCCGCCGGCGTGTTCACGACCAGCGGCGTGCTGTACGACATCCGTCCCTTGCCGCGATCGGCTCTCCAGAGCTCTTTGCCTGTCCGTTTGTCCACGCCCAGCAGATACGACGCCGGCTCGTGATCGCACAGCAGGATCAGCGTGTCGCCGAACAGCGCCGGCGAACTGCTGTGACCCCAGATGACATTGAAGGGCGAAATCTCGGTGCCGAGATGACGCTGCCACACGACCTTGCCGCTCATGTCGAGCGCCACGATCTGACCGGTACCGAACCACGCGTAGACCATCTGTCCGTCGCTGACCGGACTGGGTGACGCGAGGTTGTGCTTGTCGTGAACGCCCGGCATGTGCCCCTGCGCATCGAGTCGATGCTGCCAGAGCCGGCGGCCGTCGGTCCGATGAAAGGCTTCCACCAGAAAGACCGTGCGATCCGCGGCGAGCGCCTCCGCGCGAGAGCCGCCAAGCGCCCGCTCACCGGCCTCCGCGGCGTTTCCGCCCTGCACGAGCCGAGGATGGTTGCCCGGCTGCCGCACGCCTGCGCCGAGCTGAGAGGTCACGAACACGCGATCGCCGACGACGATCGGCGTCGAGACGCCAAGGCCGCCGATCGGCGCCTTCCACGCCACATTCTCGGTGGCGGTCCATTTCACTGGCAGGCCGGTTTCCGTGGTCGTGCCGGTGCCGCTCGGTCCACGCCACTGCGGCCAGTCAGCGGCCGCCAGCGGACTGGCGGCGGCCAGCGAACCACCCGTGAGGTAAACCAGGATGAGTGCGAGTCGTATACGACGTGACATGCCGTCTGCCTCCCCGTCACCGAATATACTGCCGGCCATGCATCGGGTACGTACTCGACTCCTGATCGGCTCGCTGGTCGTCCTGGCGCTGAGCGCGCTGACCGGCGCGCAGGACTCGGCAACGGCGGCGAAGAACTGGCATCAGTGGCGCGGGCCACACGCAACCGGCGTCTCCCCGACTGCCAATCCACCGCTCGAGTGGAGCGAGACGAAGAACGTCCGCTGGAAGGTCGAGATTCCCGGCCGCGGCTCGGCGTCGCCGATCGTGTGGGGCGACCGGCTGTTCCTGCTCACGGCCGTGCCGGCCGGCGTGACCGGCGACGGCCAGCACGCGCCACGCGGAGGCCTCACACCCCGTGGTATCCATCGCTTCATGGTGATGGCGATCGATCGCAAGACTGGAAAGACGATCTGGGAGCGCGTGGCGCGCGAGCAGGAGCCGCACGAAGCCTCGCATACCGACAATGGCACGTGGGCCTCCGGATCCCCTGTGACCGATGGCGAGCGCGTGTACGCCTATTTCGAGTCGTTCGGCCTCTATGCCTACGACATGAACGGCAAGCTGCTCTGGGAAAAGGATCTGGGCGACAAGAAAATGCGCAACGCGTTCGGCGAAGGCTCGACGCCCGCGCTGCACGGCAACACGCTGGTCGTCGTCTGGGATCATCTCGGCGGCGAGTCGTTCGTCGTCGCACTCGACAAGCGCGATGGGAAGGAGCTGTGGCGAACACCGCGCAAGGAGATCGATACCTGGGCCACACCGCTGGTGCTGGAAGTGAACGGCCGTGCGCAGGCGATCGTGCCGGCGATGGAGCGCGTGCGCAGCTACGACCTCGAGACCGGCAAGGTCGTCTGGGAGAGTGATGGCTTGACGATGAACGCGATTCCGTCGCCGGTGCACGCCGACGGCCTCGTGTTCCTCATGAGTGGCTTCCGCGGCAACGATCTGAAAGCCATCCGCGTGGCAGACGCGCAGGGCAACATCGACGGCACGTCGGCCATCGTGTGGACGCTCGATCGCGACACGCCGTACGTGCCGTCACCAGTGCTGGCGGACGGCGTTTTGTACTTCCTGAAGTCGAACAACGGAATCGTGTCAGCGCTCGATGCGAAATCCGGCAAGCCCCACTACCAGAACCAGCGGCTCGATGGCGTGCCCAACGTCTTTGCGTCCCCCGTCGCGGCCAAAGGCCGTGTGTACTTCCCCGGCCGCGAAGGCACCACCCTGGTCATCAAGTCGGGACCCGCGTTCGAAGTCCTTGCCAGGAACACGCTCGACGACGGGTTCGATGCCTCGCCGGCGTTGGCCGACAACGAGATCTTCCTGCGCGGCTACAAGCATCTATACGCGATCGCTCAGCCGTAGCGGCCGCCCGACCCAACGTTTGGCCGACGCCGGACGTTTAATGGGGTGTGACGGAACAGCCTGCTCGACTGTCGGCGCTGTTCGAGGCGCATGAAGAACGGCTCTATCGACTTGCGCGACGACTGGCCCCGACGGTCGACGATGCGCTCGACCTTGTCCAGGAAACGTTCCTCAAGGCGGCGCGGACGCCTGAATCCATTCCACGTGGACTGAAGGAAGAAGAGGCCTGGCTGGTCCGGGTCCTGGTCAACATCCGTCGCGATCAGTGGCGCAGAGAGAAGGTTCGCAAGCGCCACGATCCTGCCCTGCATTCCGCCGCCGTCCAGGCCGATGATCCCGAAACGTCGTTCGTGGTGCGAACGGTCGTGTGGCGGGCGCTCGACGAGCTGCCGCCTCGGCGCCGGGCGGTCGTCGTGATGCGCGAAATGGAGGGCCTCGACACGGCGGCGATCGCATCCCTCCTCGGCATCAGCACGATCACCGTCCGATGGCACCTCGCACAGGGCCGGCGCCAGTTGGCTCGACATCTCAGAATCCAGCTAGGAGACTTCGATGAATCGCCTCAGCAGCCTCTTACAGGACGCCGACCCACTCCGTCACGACCGGCCGCGCGATGACGCGGACCGCGAGCGAATCCGGCAGATCGTGCTGCGAGCACCCGCTGCCGACCGATCGACGAGGCCGGCGCGCGCCCGACTGCGGCTCCTCGGCGCCGCCGCTGCGATCGTGATCGCTGGCGCCGGCGCGCTCGGTCATCAGCTCGGAACGTTCGGAACGACTCGAGTGTTTGCCGCCGTTCGCTTCGAAGTACGACTGGCCGAAGAGAGGCCCATCCCAGGGCTCGTGGTTGCGCAGATCGGTGATTCGGGCCGTCTGATCTACCTGCATCCGGAAATCGTCGTCAGCAACGACGATATCGAACAGGCCTGGGTGTTCCAGGATCCGCCGGGATTCGGCGTCGCGGTGACGTTCCTGCCATCTGCTGCGGACCGTATGCGGCAGGCAACGACGGCCCACCTTGGACGGCCCCTGGCCATCCTCATCGATGGCCATGTTGTGAGCGTGCCGACTGTCCGAGGAGCGGTCAGCGATTCAGCCGTCATCAATGGCGCCTTTACGCAAGCCGAGGCGAAGCGAATCGCCGACGGCATCGACCGGCCTTGAGCAGCCCTGCTGCGGCCATGCTCAGGGCTCGAACTGGCCGGATACGGCGACGAATGCCGTTCCGAAGTGCTCGATCGACGTCGCCACGCCGTACTTCGTTGTCCAATCGACGATGTCCTGCCGGTCCACGTAGCGTTTGTAGATCTGGAAGCGAGTGCCGTCGTTCAGCCGCCGTTCCTGGTGCTCGATCTTCGCGTTGAACCGCGCACGTTCGAGACTCCAGGCGGAGTCGAGAATCAGGAATCGGCCCTTCACGTCCAGCATGCCCTTGAGTCGATCGAACAGCACCGCCTCCTGCGCCTCGGTCAGGTGGCTGAGGAGAAAGCCGATGAGCGCCGAGTCGAACGTGTGCGTCGCGAACGCATGCTCGAAGACATCACATTGAACGATCGTGATCCGGTCGAGCGCGTCGAGCGCCGCCACCTTCTTCCGGCACTGGTCGAGCATGCGCGGCGACTGATCGATGACCGTGATGCTCGAACAGCGCGGCGCGTAATGCGGCAGCCAGTGCCCGGTGCCACACGCGAGATCGACGAGCCGTCCGCGCGCGAAACGTTCGATGATTCCGGTGAGCAATGACGCCTCGCGCCGGAAGACGTCCGGGTCGGGAATCGACGCCGTTCCCGTACCCAGCACATACGCCTCTTCATACTCCGAGGCGCGCTCGTCGTAGTACCGGAACATGCTCTGACGAAGGTCGGGATCCATATGACGGCCGTAGTGTCCGGCCTTAGCCGGACTGACGCTGTAGTGTCCGGCTTCAGCCGGACCCCCACAAGTCTACGGCGCTCATCGCAACGACGGCGGAACTGGTGCAAAACCCGGCTCGAATCCACGCGCACGCTCTCGGCGCTGCAGCGGATCGTGAACAGGCGACGAGGGCAGAATGCCCAGCTTCACCAGTTGCGGCCGGAACTCATAGCGGATGTTCACCGTGTGCGCCGGCGCGTCCTCGAGCTCAACGCGCACTTGGGTCACGACGTGATCCGTTCGACGGCCCATGCCCGTCGCCGCGTACTCCTCGTTCGCGCGCCTGGCGTGTGCATCGCTGGCCGCCGACGCCGCCGGAGCCGATGCCTGCGGCCGAGCCGATTCCTGGAGCGTCATGATCTCGGGCACACGCTCCTTGAAGAAGACGGCCGTGATCACGCCGAAGTTGGCGGTCTTGCCCAGTGCCTGGCCGTAGGAGCGTTCCTCGGTCGTGAACTCGAAGCGGCGTGCCTCGGAACGGCTGGTCTGCCAGCCGCTGATGGTCACGGTCTGGTACGGATCGAGCACCCACTTGCGGGCGTCTGCCGCCGACGTCTGCCTGGCATCGATCGTATTGAGCCCGTCAACAGACAGCGCCACGGCGACGCGAACGCCGTAGGGGTTGCGAAGCTGAATCGCGTACTCGCGGCCCTTCAGCGCCTCGATGTACCAGCGGCCCTGATGCGCATAGCGGCGCTGCGGCGTGCCGCCGACAAGAATCTCGACATTCGGCGCCGGGTCATACGTGGACGCGATGACGCCGGGCGCATCGGCGGCAAGCGCCACGCAAGCGGCCACCACACAGGCAAGACGATGGTTCATAGGTCCTCCTGTGCTTTGAACGGAGGACTTCAGGAATCTTGCACGCGGCGGGTTCTTCTCGCTTTGGCAACGCTCATGCGCCAGGAGACGGACAACAGGTCCCGAAGCGCGTCGCGGTCGACCTTCGCCAGTCGCACCAGAATGAGCGGGTAGCTGCGGTAGTAGTCGGTCAAGTAGTACGTATCCGGGGCATCCTCGAGAAGGTAGCCGCGGTCTTCGATGCCACATCGCACGACCAGCGTGCCGGGCTCCGCCGACTCATGTGTGGCGAGGCCGGCCATGAAGCAGCCGCGGGCCTTGAGTACCGGCGAGCCGTCCCACCGCGTCGCGGTCTCGACGTCCGGAAACGTGAGACCGACAGTCCGCACCGGGGCGAACGAATCGGCCTGCGCCTTCGTCACCTTTCGTGTCATCGATGATTGCATTATGCTCGCGTATATCCAGATTCATCCATCGAGGGAGCTATGACCAGGACCTCGCCATTGGTGTGGTGCTCTGTTGCCGTTCTCGTCGCCGCCATTGCTGGAGCCGGCCACGGGATGCAGGCGGCCCCGCAATCTACCGACAGTGTTCCGACGTTCACGCGTGATGTCGCGCCGATCCTCTACGCGAACTGCGTGACCTGTCATCGGCCCGGCGAAATCGCCCCGATGTCGCTCGTCAGCTATCAAGAGGTGCGCCCGTGGGCGCGTGCGATCACGAAACAGATCACCGACGGTGCGATGCCGCCCTGGCATGCGGATGCACCCACCGGGACGTTCTCGAATGAACGAAAGCTGACGGCGGCCGAAAAGGTCACGCTCGAGCGATGGGCAGCCGGCGGAGCACCAGAAGGCGACCCGAAGGATTTGAAACCGCCGCCGGTCTTCGCGCACGGCTGGCGGATCGGCACGCCGGACGCAATCTTCGAGATGGACGAGGACTACGCGGTCCCGGCCCGCGGCACGGTGCAATACGAACACTTCTACATCCCGACCAACTTCACCGAGGCGAAGTGGCTGAAGGCGATCGAGGCGCGTCCCGGCAATCGCGCGCTCGTGCATCACATCCTCGTGTACTACGAGGCGCCCCCTGACGGCCCAGCCGTGGCACCGGCGATTCAGCCCAATCGCGAGCACGGACGCATCAACTCGCGGCCGGCAGTCGGCGATCGTCCACCGCGCAACCTCGGCTATCCAACACGCCTCCTCGCCACGTATGCACCGGGAACGGACGCCCAGGTCTTCCCCGACGGCACGGCGCTGCGACTCGCGCCGGGCGGCCTGCTCCACCTGCAGGTGCATTACACAGCCAACGGCACGGCGGGCACCGATCGCAGCAGAGTCGGACTCGTCTTCGCCAGGGAGCCGCCGCAGGAGGAACTGCGCGCGTCGCAGTTCATCAACGCCCAGTTCACGATTCCGCCCGGCGCCGTCGATCACGACGTGACGACCGACGTCACGTTCCTGCAGGACGCGACGCTGCGGGGAATCTTCCCGCACACGCACGTGCGCGGGAAGCGATGGAGCTACACGCTGGAGCTGCCA
>Ga0075421_100008030_pt1 | contig 12949 bp, 11 predicted proteins | sample SoiMetdeltSBSDD5_FD_75292 | JGI IMG/M metagenome (GOLD analysis project Ga0075421, IMG submission 75292) | Bulk soil microbial communities from a Populus tree surrounding site in Tennessee, USA - Soil MetaG P. deltoides SBSDD5 | ecosystem: Environmental > Terrestrial > Soil > Tree plantation... | reverse complement strand
CTTACCGCCTCTACGGACTCGTGGTGCGTAGCGCGCTGACGCTGCCGTGCCGCGAGCATCACGACCAGACCGGCTCCTCGCACGTCCATCTTCGACGAGCGCGTGCCGCCGAGTTCGCGGCGGCGCGCGGCAGGCGCGCGCCCGACCGATGGTTCTTCAAGCGCCGGCTTGCCGACGGCACGACGTATTTGCGATGGCGCGGCTTGTGCGAGTTCCTGGTGTCGCCCGACGGAACACGCATTCGCTATCATCCGCTCGCGTCAGCCACCTCTGAGTCGATTCACGTCTACCTTCTCGGTCAGGTCCTGTCGTTCTCGCTGGTCGCGCGTGGCATCGACCCGCTCCACGGCAGCGTCGTCGACATCGATGGCAGTGCGGTGGCGCTGCTCGGCGACTGCGGGTCGGGAAAGTCCACACTGGCAGCGGCACTTCTGGCTCGCGGCTGCCCGATTGTCACCGACGATCTGGTTGCGCTCTCGAGCCGCGGCCGCGCGTGGGCGGTGTATCCGGGCCCTCCGCGCATCAAACTGTTTCCAGGTGCGGCGCGGCAGCTCGGCTTGCACGGCGACGGTCGGCTGATGAACGGCGAAACCTCGAAGCGCGTGATCCCTCTCGGTTCACGGCAGGCGAGTCAGCGACGCGTTCGGCTCAAGGCCATTTACGTCCTCTCGAAGCCCGATCGCCGACAGGAGACGAGCGTCACGCCGACGATCGAGCGGCTGGGCGGCGGCGATGCGTTTCTTGAAGTGATTCGAGGCGCGTTCAACCTGCTCGTCCTCGATCGCAACCGCCTGGCGAACCAGTTTGCGTTTGCGTCGCGCCTCGTCGACAACGTGCCGATCCGGCGGCTGACGTATCCGCGTCGGTATTCAGCGCTGCCAGCCGTTTGCGACGCCCTCCTGACCGATCTCTCCACGATTTCTTGAAGGCGCCACTCCCGTCTGCCCGGCTCTGGCCGCTCCTTGCCGGAATCAACCTGGCCGCCGGCCTGGCGATCAGCGCGATGCCGGAGCGCCAGACCGATCTCCAGGCGATGCAGACCTGGGGACGGACGTGGCTCGTCGACGGGAGCGACGTCTACGGCATCGCATCACTCAAGCCGACCTATCCGCCCCACGCCATCGTCGCGCTCTCGCCACTAGGCGTCATCGATCCGGCAGTTGCCGTTCCGTTGTGGGCGCTCCTGAACATCGTGCTCGCGCTGCTGGCCGTGTATCTGGCGGTTCGCGCGGTTCGTCCGGCGGCGCCGCTTGCTGACATCGTGTTGCCGATGTCGATGTTCCTTTGTTGGGGCGGGTTTCGAACGCTGCTCCAGTTCAGTGTGCTGACGCTGACGCTCGGGTTGGCGGCTCAGGTCCACGCTTCGAAACGTCCGTACGCGAGCGGAATCGCGCTCGGCTTCGCGCTGATGAAGCCGCAGATGGCCGCGCCATTCTTTCTCTGGGCGCTCTTCACGCGCCGCTGGCGCGTCGCAGTCACTGCGATCGCCGTGTGTGGAGCAGGGGTGCTGGTGTTTTGTCTACGCGCATCGGTGGCGCCACTTCATGCGATCGGCGAATACACGCGCATCCTCCGCTCGTTTTACGCGGACGATTCGCTCGGACTGACAGGGCTTGCGCAGGTGAGACCGCTCGTCTTGCTCGCGCTCGGGAACGCGTTGGCGGCCACGGTCGCCGCGTGGGGCCTTGCCGTCGTTCTGCTGGGATTACTGTGCGTGTGGGGCTGGCGGGAAGGCCGTCGGTCGGATCTCGTCGTCGCGGCGCCGGCCCTGGCCGCCGTGTGGTCGGTCATCACGTTTTATCACCTGACGTACGGATTCGTCGTGTTGCTGCCTGTTGCGACGTTGCTGCTCTTTTCCGACAGCCCGGAAACTATCGCAGTCCGCCGGAAAACGTTCTGGTTCATGCAGGCGGCGCTGATGGCTGACGTGCCGGGGGCAGCCCGTTGGATCGGGGCGAACCAATGGCTACCGGAGGGCGCCGCCGCGGCGTTGGGCCACGCCGACCGCTTCTTCGCGCTGGCGCTCTTTGCGTCGCTCACGTGGATCGGACTCAGGCACACCCGTCTGCTCGGGAACGTGAAGCGCGACCGCAGCGACGATCGCGAAGAGCACCGCGTTCGCCGGCATGCGTAATCCGGTGTCCCAGAGGTTCTGCGCAGCCACGGCTGCCATCGCGCTCGCCGCTCCGGCGCGAATCCAGAAGACCGGCGTCCGATCGGCCTGAAGGCGCGCCAGCGCACCGACGCAGGCCGCCGCCGCCGCAAGCCCCGCCGCGACCGCCAGGATCACTCCTCCCTCGACCAGCACCTGCAGATATTCGTTGTGCGCGTGATTGAAGAAGATCAGACGTGTGCTCTGTTGATAGACGAGCATCGCCCGCTCGAATGCGCCGACGCCGACGCCCGCCCATCGAAAGTCGCGGGCCATCGGCCAGGTCTCCCGCCAGACTTCGAGCCGTCCCCCGAGGTTCGAGGGCACCGTGGCGCTGATGCGTTCCATGAGCGCCGTCACGTTGGCGAACATCAGCCCAATCACCACGACCGCGCCGGCGCCGACGAGCAGGCCGGTCAGCGCTGTGCGCTTCAGCCGTCGCCGCGCGAGCAGCGTGAAGACGAGGAGCGCCGCCGCGCCGCCGAAAAGTCCCGAGCGCGACAGCGACGCCATCAGCGCAGCCGCCATGAACAGCACGGCTGTGCCGAGCCACCACGTTCGCGGATCGTTCAACGTCTCGGCCGAAAACTGCTGCGACTCGAAGCGTGCCACGAGGTAGCCGAAGGTCAGCGGCGCAGCCATCATCAACCATGTCGCGATGTCGTTCCGGTTGACGAACGGCCCGAGCGGGGTCGGATGCGAGGCGCGCGTAATCGGATGCCAGAAGCCGTAAATCAGCCCCGGCGTCATCGCGCGTTGTACGAACATGATGATCGCCAGGGCAAACCCCAACCACGCGATGCCGCGGCAGACGAGGCGGAGGCCGCCGCCGCGCGCGAAAGACGCCCGCGCGCTCCAGAACGTCAGCAGCAGCGCTGCACCGAACGCCAGCGCCCATATCGTCGATTGCGGATCGAGCGAAATGGGACGAGGGGCCGTACCGCCGGTGCCGAACAGCAGCGCGCGGTCGACATCGCCGGCGGAGGGCGAGAGCGCAGAGCGGAGGTCAGGCGGTAGCGGCGCGAGTTGCAACGCGGTGATCGACAGGCAGAAGGCGAGCGCGAAGTCGAGCGTGCGATGCGGCGCGCGAAACGCCGCGGGGCGGACGAGAGCTGCGATGATGCCTGCGCCGGCCAGGATTGGCACGACGGTCCAGCGATACGCGCCGGCGAAGGCAAAGAGCGCCCATCCGGCGATGAGCAGCAGCACGATCGCGCCGGCAGGTCTAGACCGCTTCGGCGTAGTAGCTCTTGTACTGGTGCCCGTAGTAGCGCGAATAGTAGTACTTGTTTCGCGCGAAGTCGACCTTGTTGAGCACGACACCGACCATCTTCGGATGGCTGGAGAGGATCGTTTCGAGCGCGCGCTCCGCGAGCCGTCGCCGCGTCATCTCCGCGCCGACGACAAACGTCACGCCGGCCACGGCAGGCGCGAGGATGACCGCGTCGGTCACCGCGAGCACCGGCGGCGTGTCGATGACGATCCAGTCGAACGGACCGTGGGCGAGATTGGTCAGAAGCGTTTTCATCCGCTCCGACGCGAGCAGTTCCGATGGATTCGGCGGCGTGCGGCCTGCGGTGATCGCGAGCAGGTTCGGGTCGACCGTCCGCTGAATGACGTCGCGCACCCGCGCCTGGCCCGTGAGGATCTGCGTGAGGCCGCGATCGTTTGTGAGCCGCAGCGGGCGATGCATGCCGGGACGGCGCATGTCGGCGTCGATCAGCAGCACCCGCGATCCGCCATACGCCAGCGCCATCGCAATATTCGCGGCGGTGGTCGTCTTCCCCTCGAGCGGCTGAGCGCTCGTGACGACCATCGTCTTGGCGCCCTCGCCCGGATACTTCGCGATGATCGAGGTGCGCAGGCTGCGGAACGCTTCGCCGAAATCGTGCGGCGCGTGCGAGGACGCGAGCACCGGGTGCTTGTCGCCGCGGACCGACGGCACCAGGCCGAGGAACGTCATCTTCAGAATTCGCGTCACGTCCTCGGGCGTCTTGATCGTGTCGTTCATGTAGTCGAGGCCGTAGGCGACGCCAATCGCGGCGACGAGGCCCACGGCGATCGCCAGCAGCCAGGTGCGGCGGCCGGTCGGCGTGATCGGCCCGCCCGGTACCTCGGCATGCTCGACGACGCGCACGTTGTTCTGCCGGCTGTTGTTCGAGACCCGCAGCTCGTTCTGGCGCTGGAGCAGCGCCTCGTAAACAGTGCGGTTGCTCTTTGCCTCTCGATCGAGCACGTTGTAGCCGACGCTCAAACGTCCCAGGTTCTGGACGTCCCGCTTCGCTTCGTCGAGATTCTGTCCGTAGGTCTTCTCCTCGAGGACCGCGCGCTCGTACTCGTTCTTCACCGTCTGCAGGGCTCTGGTCGTCTCGACGTCGAGCTGGCGCTGCTCGTCCGCCAGCCTCGCGTTGACCGCGATGATGTCCGGATGTTTCTCGCCGTAGCGTTCGGAGAGCTGTGCCTTCTGGCGCTGGAGCTCCGAGAGCTGCTGCTTGTGCGACTGCACCTGCGGGTTCTGCACGATCGCCGCAATCGCATCGGCCGGCGCGCCGGCGGGCAGCGTCCTGATCTGGTTGTAGATCGTCTCACGCTCGATTCTCGTCGAGCGCGCCTTGATGACCGCATCCTGAAGCGCGTTCATGCGCGACACGACGATGTTGTTCTTCTCGTCCAGCGACATCGCGTTCTCGCGCTCGCGGTAGTTCGCGAGCTCGCTTTCGCTCTTCTCGACCTTGGCCTGCTGTTCGGCCACTTCCTTCTCGAGCCAGTCGAGCATGCCCTGCGTCCCCGCCATGCGGACTTCGAGGTTCTGGTTCACGTACTCGTCGACGAGCGCGTTGGCGGCCTGCGCGGTGAACTTGGGATCCATCGCCGTAAAGAAGACGTCGACGAGCTTGCTGTCTGGAACCGGCGCAACCTGCACGTGCCCGAGGAATGTACTCACTGCCGCCGACTCGTCCGCCGTCTCGTCCGGCTTCGGCTTCTCCTGCTCCGGCGGCGCCGTCCGTGTCAGCCTGCGCAAGAACCGCTCGGTCGCGTCGCGTGCCATCGTGATCGGTGTGGGAGAAGGCTTCGCCGTTCCGTTGAACTCGGGCACCGTCTGGAGGTTCAGCTTCTTCACCACACGTCGAGCGAGGTCGCGGCCCCTGAGGATGCGGTACTGCGTGTTGTAGTAGGGCACCGGGTCTTCGTAGTAATCAGCGTTGGTAATCCCCGGCATTGCGGTGGAGCGCTCGTCTTCGATGAGCACCTGCGCTCTCGCCTGAAACAGCTGGACGTTCGAATACCCCTGAATCATCAGCGCGATCGTCGTCAGCAGAAACACGGAAAGCGCCACGCGCCGGTAGCGATAAATGATGGCGAGGCGATCGAGGATGTGGATATCGCGATCGACCGAGTAGGTCTGCCCCGGTTGACGGCCGGATCCCGGCCCGGACGAGGCTGAAGTTGCCGGCCGGGGAGATCCTGGAGACTCGCTCATCGATCTCGACTATCGGGCACTGGCGTCGACTCCGGTGACTTCCGTCGCCAGCACGCCGGACGCTGCGGCCGCCGACGTGATTGCTAAAGCCTGCTGAACCGTGTGCCCGAGCAGCCCGGCGAACGGTGGAATCCTGAACGGCAGCTTGACGATGGCTGAAATCGTGTCGCCAGAGGAGACGGTCAGCAACTGGCTGGCGGCGAGCACCGTCTGATCCTTGCCGGTCAGCTCGACGACGTAAGTACCGGGATCAATCGAGGTGAACGAAAAGAACCCCGACGTGTCGGTCATTTGCGAACCGGCGATCCGTCCCGACCGGGCGTCCCGCACTCGCACCGGGCTGTTTGGGAGCACGCCGTTCATCGAATCGAGCGCATTGCCTTGGATTGTGGTAAACGCTGACGCGCGGGTGCCAGGTAGCACTTGCGGCAGCGACGTACGCACTGTACGGACCCCCGCGACTGAAGCGTCGGGCGCTTGCTGCGCCATCGATGGGGTGACCGAGAGAACCGCGAGGGTACACAACCCGAACAGCCGAAGGCGGTGCATACTTAGCCTTTCGTCCCAATTATCGGCCGATATCAGCGGCCTGACGAGCCGGCGCTATTATGACTCTTTAAGACATAAGAAGTCAATAACACCACGTGAGGCAGGTTTTATGGGCGAAAAGGTGAGTTTCAAGAGCAATGGCGCAACAGCCAGCGGGTATCTGGCGCGCCCCGCCAAACCGGGGCCTGGTGTCATCGTGATACAGGAATGGTGGGGGCTCGTTCCACACATCGAAAAGCTGGCGGATCGGTTTGCGGCAGAGGGCTTCCTCGCACTCGCGCCCGACCTGTACCACGGGAAAAGCACGAAGTCTCCCGATGAGGCCGGGAAGCTGATGATGAGCATGCGCATCGACGAGGCCGCTCGGGATATCGCCGGCGCCACCTCGTATTTACGGTCGCAGCCTGACGTGAAAGGCGCGAAGGTCGGCACCGTCGGGTTCTGCATGGGCGGCGCGCTATCGCTCTACGCGGCATGCTCGAACAGCGACGTGGGCGCCGCCGTCGTTTTTTACGGCGGTCATCCGAATGTGAAACCGGATTTGAAGTCACTCACAGCTCCGGTCCTCGGGCTGTACGCCGGCAAGGACGGGTTTGTCTCGCCGACGGTTGTCGGCGAGTTGGACAAGCAGCTCACGGCGCTTGGAAAGCGTCACGAATTCCATACCTATCCAAACGCAGAGCACGCGTTCTTCAACGACACACGCCCCGAGGTGTACGACGCCGCCGCATCTGCCGATGCCTGGAAGAGAACGCTTGCGTTCTTTCGGCAGGAGCTGAAGGCCTGACCGTGAATCGAGTAAATGGGGAATCGAGTAATCGGGTAATTGAGTAATCGGGTAATTGGATTGAAGAACTTGTCCGATGCCTCAGTCCAATGCCCCAATCCAATGCCCCAATCCAATGCCCCAATCCAATTACTCGATTACCCAATTACCCAATTACCCGATCCCCCGATATGAGACTCCGCCTGGCGCTGATCGCAGTTGCGGCGCTCGCTGCGATCGCTCCCGTTCCTGCCGCCTTGGTCGAGCGGTACTATTCGAACGCCGTCTTTCCGGCGCTGCAACGAGTGGTGACGCTCTTCTCCAACGTGTGGTCCATCGCGCTGCTCGACGTGCTGCTCGTTCTGGTTGCTGTCTGGCTCGTCTTCCAGATCATCGGCATTTTCGTTTTGAGACGACGGTTTGGCTGGATCTCCGCCACGCTCAGGACGTTCGCGAACATCGCGACCGCGGCGGCGATCTTCTATCTCTTGTTCCTTGCGACGTGGGGACTGAACTACCGGCGGGTGCCGATCTCGCAGAAGGTGCCCTTCGATCCTGGCCGCGTCACGCCTTCGGCAGTGCTTTCACTCGCTCACACGACCGTGGATCAGGTGAATGGCCTTTATGCATCCGCTCACACCGGCGAAAGCGTCGGTTCGCCAATCAGTCCCTCGCTTGCGTCTGCGTTTGCCGACGCGCAGCGCGCACTGAGCGTCTCGTGGCGGGCGCTGCCAGGCCGTCCGAAGCGTTCGATCCTCGACTTCTATTTCCTGCGCGCCGGCGTCGCGGGGATGACCGATCCGTTCTTTCTCGAAACCCTGGTTGCCAGCGATCTGCTGCCGTTCGAGCGGCCGCAGGTCGTCGCGCATGAGTGGGCGCATCTCTCCGGGTTCAACGACGAGGGCGAAGCCAACTTCGTCGGCTGGCTGACGTGCCTGCGAGCGCCGGATGCCGCGAAATACAGCGGCTGGCTGTTTCTTTACGGGGAAGTCACGGCGTCACTGGCGCCTCAGGAGCGGGCGGACGTCGCGGGACGTCTGGCGGCAGGGCCGCGTGACGATCTGCGCGCGATCGCGGAGCGTCTGCGGCAGCACGTCCGGCCGTTCGTGGCATACGCCGGGTGGCAGGTCTACGACCGGTATCTCAAAGCAAATCGCGTCGACGCGGGAGTGAGAAGCTACGGAGACGTGGTGCGGCTCGCGCTCGGCGTCCGGCTCGAATGACCGGTGAATAAAGGCGTCGCCGCCCGCCAGGGCAGGTCGCGCGCCTCGCCTTTGTATCTGACGCTTTCCAGAAAGAGGCCCGAAGCAGGCGCCGTCAGTCGCGCCGGCGCCGTGGACGACACCGACAAGAAAGTCGTCGCGACGGCCGGACCCAGTCCTCCTCGGCCAATCTCGACCAGCACCCCGACGATGCGGCGAACCATCTTCCAGAGAAAATGTGAACCTTCGATGCCGACCAGCACGAGCTCGCCGGCGTCGACGATCTCCAGACGATCGACGAGGACCATCGTCGATCGCGTGCCGGAAACGCCGCGTGCGTCGTCGGCCTCCACGTCATCGGATGCCGCGAACGACTGAAAATCCTTGAAGCCAACGAAAGCGTTTGCGGCAAGGCGCATTCGCTGCAGGTCCAGCGGTTCCTTGACCCACCACACGAAAGGTTTGGCGAACGCGGTCCGTCGCCTGGCGATCTGGTAGAGATAGCGGCGCGCGACGGCGTCGTGCCTGGCGTGAAAACGATGAGGAACGATCGTGGCGGCGAGGATATTGATGTCGGCGGGCAACTCCTCGTTGATTCGCCGGAGCAGCGTCTCGGGCGGCAGGTTGGTGCTGACGTCGAGATGTGCGACCTGGGCGAGGGCGTGGACGCCGGCGTCGGTTCGTCCCGATCCGTACAACTCGAAGTCGCGGCGGCCAGTGACGGCGCTGACCGCACGATCGATCTCGCCTTGAACCGTACGCGCGTTTTTCTGGATCTGCCAGCCGCTGTAGCGTGTCCCGGCGTACTCAACGGTCAATTTGAAGCGGGCCACGGGACGTCATTGTACGGCCCGGCACAGTCGATGCAGTGTTGGCTGAGCATGAAGCGGCTCGTCTGTGGCGCGGCGTTGGTCGTGGCGCTGGCTCTGCCATCGCCGGCGCCGGCGTACTCGGTTCTGGCCCACGAAGCCTCGATCGACGTGGTGTGGCAGACCGGGATTCTCCCGCTGCTCACGCGCCGCTTTCCGCGCGCGACGCCCGAGGACCTGGTACGCGCGCGCTCGTTTGCTTACGGCGGATCGGTCATCCAGGACCTTGGCTACTATCCCTTCGGCAACAAGTTTTTCAGCAACCTGCTGCATTACGTCCGCTCGGGCGATTTCGTCGAGGCGCTGATCCACGAGGCGCACGATCTCGACGAATACGCGTTCGCGCTCGGCGCGTTGGCGCATTACGCCGACGATAATGTCGGTCATCCCGAGGCGACCAACCGTTCGGTCCCGATCGTGTTTCCGAAGCTGCGCGCGAAATTCGGCGACACGGTCACCTACGTGCAGAGTCCCAAGGAGCACATCATCGTCGAATTTTCGTTCGACGTGGTGCAGGCCGCCGGCGGTCGGTACCTGCCGGACGCGTACCGGAGCTTCATCGGATTTCGCGTGGCGAGCGATGTGCTGCGGCGGGCCTTCCGGCAGACCTACGGCCTCGAAATGAGCGATCTCTTTGGCAACGAGGACCGCGCGATTGCCACCTATCGATACGCAGTGAGCGAGCTGATTCCGACGCTGACCAATGCGGCGTGGCGCGACAAGCACGACGAGATCACCAGGCTGCTGCCGGGAGTCGAACGGGCCGGATTCGTGTTCGTGTGGCGGAAGAGTGATTTCGAGCGCTCGTACGGAACCAACTACCAGAAGCCTGGACTGCTGGCGCGGTTTCTCGGATTGCTTTACCGCGTGCTCCCGAAGGTCGGACCGCTGAAACCGTTGGCGTTCAAGGCGCCGACGCTCGAAGTCGAGGAGATGTTTGCGCGGAGCTTTCGCGACGCTGCCGCGCGTTATCGCGCAGCGCTCGCTGACGTGGCCGACAACCGCTTCGATTTTCAGAACACCGACTTCGACACCGGCCGCGCGGCGCGCCACGGCGAGTACCCGCTCGCCGACGATACGTATGCCGAGCTCGTGGACAGATTTCGCAAGCGATCGCTTGCGGGTCTGCCCGACGCGCTGCGTGAAAACATCCTCGCGTTCTACGGTCCGCGGCCGGCGGCCTCGGCGGTTGCGAAGCGCGAGCGCAAGCACTGGAAGCGCCTGGCGGGCGCGCTCACCGAATTGCGCGATCATGCTCGCGCGGGTGATCGCTTCGACCATTGACATGCCGGTCGTCTCTATGGTTTCTTAGAAGTTCGATTATGGCGATACCGCACGTGCCGGCGACCGTTCGAGCTGCCTCCGGCAGCAACGACGTCGTGGTGTGGCTCGTCCCGGCTCTGCTGCTGACGACCATTCCGAACCTTCCGACCCTCCTCCTTAGCACGGAGACAAAGACAGGGTGAGGTAACCGAGCGAGCCGCAAGCAAACGCGTTCGACAAGGGCCATCACCCAAACCAGGGTGATGGCCCTTTTGCTTTTTCAGCAGGCCCCGGGGCCTGCACCGGCAACGATGTGAGATGAAGTGAATTTGTCGTGCAGAACGGAAGAGGGTGTGGTGCGGACCTGCAGGTCCGCCTCGAGTTTGCGGACCCAGTGATCCGCCGGAGGAAGAACGATGTGGCCGGAGAACGAGCAACAATTGAAGGAAGACGATAGTCGGACGCCGGAGCAACCGGGTGAGGCGGCCGAAGAACCTGCGACCGACGCGCCCGCCGATACCGACGAGCGAACGCCCGAGGAAGCGGGTTACGGCTACGGCGTTTAGAATAGTCGTTGGTCGTTGGTCATTGGTCGTTGGTCTTGGTCGTTCGTCGTTGGTCCATTGGTCGGACCGACCAACGACCAAGACTAACGATCAGCGACCAAGACTAACGATCAGCGACCAAGACTAGCGACCAGCGACCAAGACTAACGACCATTGACCAAGACTAACGACCAACGACCAGAAGACAAACGACCAACGACCAAGACTAACGACTAACGACCAACGACCAATGACTACTTCAGTAGCTCTGCTTGGGTTTGGCACAGTCGGCCAGTCCGTCGCACGCATTCTGTGCAGCGGCGAAGTGGCGAACGTGCAGCTGACGCACGTGTTCAACCGGAACGTCGGCAGCAAGCGCGTCGACTGGGTGCCGCCGTCCGTCTGCTGGACCGAGTCGGCCGACGACATCCTCACATCCAACGTCGACATCGTCATCGAGCTGGTGGGTGGGCTGCATCCGGCGTACGAATGGGTCCGGGGCGCGCTGGTCGCGGGGAAGTCGGTCGTGACCGCCAACAAGCAGCTGATGGCGCATTACGGCACCGAGCTCCTCGACCTCGCGCGCGCGCAAGGGCGCGAAATGCGCTTCGAGGCGTCGGTTGCGGGCGGCATTCCGGTGCTGCGCGCGCTGCAGGAAGGACTTGCCGGCGATCGCCTCGTCGAGGTCCGCGGCATCCTCAACGGCACGTGCAACTACATCTTGAGCCGCATGCAGGCCGAGCCGGTGTCGTTCGCCGACGTGCTGAGCGATGCGCAGAAGGCGGGCTATGCCGAAGCGGATCCGACCGAGGACGTCGACGGCGCGGACGCGGCCGCCAAGCTCGCGATCATCGCGGCCGTGGGCTTGAGACGCCCGGTGCGCGTCGCCGACATCGCGACCCGGTCGATCCGGCCGATCGAGCCGGTGGACTTCGAGTACGCGCGCGAGCTCGGCTGCACGATCCGGCAGATCGCGCGCGCGTCTGCCGAAGACAACGGCGCGGTGTTCGCGGCCGTGCGCCCGGCGCTGGTGCCGCTCGCATCGAACTTCGGCCGAAACGAAGGCAGCCAGAATCTGGTGACCGTCCGGGGAATTTTCGGCGGCGAGACATCGTTCTCGGGACACGGCGCCGGCGGATCGCCGACTGCCGTCGCCGTGGTGTCCGACGTGTTGTCGGTGCGGCGTGCGGCAGGGGAAGGCGTGCGGGCGCCGATGCCCACGGCATTTCACGCGGTCAGCGGCGATTTCGTCGCGCCGCATTACGTCCGCTTCATCGTCAACGACAAGCCGGGCATTCTGGCGCAGATCACCGCCGCCTACGCCCGCTACGGCATCAATATCGAGGGCGTCCTGCAGCTGCCGAAATTCAGGAAGGACCGGCTGCCGTTCGTCACGACACTCGAGGAGTGCTCGGAGTCGGTGCTCGATCGCGCGCTGGCCGACGTCGCGCAAAGCGACTTCCACGTGCTGCCACCGCTCTCGCTGCCGATCTTCGCTTGATATGGCAACGGTCCGCACCTTCAGCGAAGTCGTCGAAGCCGAAGGCCATCTGATCGACTCGCAGATCCTCAATGCCGTGTTCGACACGGTGGTCAAAGGCAACGCGTCGTTCGACGTGCTGAATTTCAAGATCGGCCGCAGCAACGACGAGCCGTCGGAGATCTCGATGCGCATCTCCGCGGCCAGCGAGCAGGCGCTCGCCGAAGTCCTCGAGGAGCTCGTCGCCCTCGGTTGCCGGCTCGCCGATCAGCACGACGCGGTGCTGCACGAAGCCGATCGCGACGGCTGCGTACCCGACGATTTCTATTCGACGACCAACCACCGCACCCTGGTCCGGCACAAGAGCAAGTGGATCGACGTGAGCCATCAGCGGATGGACTCGGTCGTGGTGATCGCGAAAGGCAAGGCGTCGTGCCGCAAGCTGCGTGACGTCCGCAAGGGGGACCTGGTCGTCTGCGGAGTGGCCGGTGTGCGCGTGATTCCGGAATTCCGCGCCCGCGATCGGCTCGGCTTCGCCTTCATGACCAACGAGATCTCATCCGAGCGGCGCGTCGACGTCAGCGTCGCGCGCATCGCCGAGATGATGCGCGACGTCAAGGCCGAGGGCGGCAGGATTGCAGT
>Ga0075421_100008028_pt1 | contig 12951 bp, 11 predicted proteins | sample SoiMetdeltSBSDD5_FD_75292 | JGI IMG/M metagenome (GOLD analysis project Ga0075421, IMG submission 75292) | Bulk soil microbial communities from a Populus tree surrounding site in Tennessee, USA - Soil MetaG P. deltoides SBSDD5 | ecosystem: Environmental > Terrestrial > Soil > Tree plantation... | reverse complement strand
AAGCTCCCAACCATCTCAGCATGGTAGCCGATGGTTAATCAACCCTTGACAGATGTCCCAAAACGCAGCTTGGCGCGTCAGACCCCACAATTTCCTACTTTTCACCAGCTATTTCCGGTCGTTTATCGATAACTTGATCGACAAGACCGAAGTCCTTTGCCCCCTCCGCAGTCAGGAACGTATCCCGCTCGAGAGCATCCTGAATCGCCGTCAGCGACTGGTTGGTATGCTTGGCATAGATCTGATTCAGCCGCTGCCGAAGATCCAGGATCTCCTTGGCGTGGCGTTCGATATCGGAGGCTTGGCCCTGGAAGCCGCCCGACGGTTGATGGACCATCACCCGGGCGTGCGACAGGGCGTAGCGCATCCCCGGGTGGCCGGCGCACAGGAGCAGCGACCCCATCGAGGCAGCCTGGCCGATGACGGTCGTCGACACCGCCGGCCGAATGAACTGCATGGTGTCGTAGATGGCAAGACCCGATGTCACAACCCCGCCGGGGGAGTTGATATACATCGCGATCTCTTTTTTCGGGTTTTCCGCCTCGAGGAACAGGAGCTGGGCAACGATCAGCGTCGCCATATGATCTTCCACCGGCCCGGTGATGAAAACGATCCGCTCCTTGAGAAGGCGGGAATAGATGTCGTAGGCCCGCTCGCCCCGATTTGTCTGTTCGACCACCATGGGGACGAGTACGGAAGCATAGGTGTCGATTGGGTCGCGCATGGCTGTCCTGCCGTGTGAAGCTCGGTATTCGATGCCTTAGATAAGCGATCCCCCGTCGACCCGCAAAGGCCCTTCAGGAAGTTCCCACCAGCCGAGAGAGCGTCTCTCTCCTCCATAGCTCATTTCGCCCGCCAGGGGGTGTGCCGAATGTGACATCTGCGGCGATTGTTGCCGGCTGCCCCTCGATGCGGATGATGCGGTCGGCGAGGGTCAGTGCTTCCTTTACGTCATGGGTGACCAGAACAACGCTCACCCTGTGCTGTTGCCACAATTCTGCAACCATTTGGCGGAGTTGGTCGGCGGTGGCCTCATCGAGCGAGGCGAAAGGCTCATCGAGCAGCATCAACCGCGGCCGGATGACCAGCGCCCGGGCGAGCGCCACCCGCCGCGCCATCCCGCCGGACAGCGCCCTGGGAAAGGTGTCCGCCTCGCCCGCCAGCCCCACCTGCGCCAGCGCATCGGCGGCCCGCCGCACATTGTCCGGCAGGCGTGGCGAGCCGGGGAGAGCGAGGGCGACATTCTCGATGGTGCGGCGCCACGGCAACAGTCGCGGCTCCTGGAACACCATGCCGATCGGCCCCTCGACATCGATCCTCCCGGCGAAGGCGCGGTCGAGCCCGGCAATCAGCCGCAAGAGCGTCGTCTTGCCGGCACCCGAACGCCCGACGACTGCCAGCACCTCGCCGTCGCCAAGCGCGAAGTCGATGCCGCGCAGCACCTGGCGGTCGGCGAAATTCTTGGCATCGATGGTCACCCGCATCATGAGCATGATGCTCTAAGTCTCGAGCCGCCAGCTTGTGGCATGGCGCTCCCAGGGCTGGAGCACCAGCAGATCGATGACCTGGATCACCGCCATGAAGGCGAGTGCATAGACGAAGATCATGCCGATCTCGAAATTCTGGAAATTGAGCTCGATCTCGAAGCCGACGCCGGAGGAGCGGCCGATCAGCTCGACCACCAGCACGATCTTCCAGATCAACGCCAGGCCGGAGCGCGCGGCTGCAGCCAGATAAGGCTCGAGCTGCGGCAGAACGACATGCCGCAGGATCTTCAGTCGATCGAAGCGGAAGACCTGCGCCATCTCGTCGTAATGCGGGTCGACGGCCCTCGCTCCTTCCCGAAGCGTCACCGCCACATTGGGGATCTTGTTCAGCGCGACCGCGGTGATCGCCGCCGCCTCGTTGAGGCCGATCCACAAATAGCTGAGCACGATGGTGATGAGCGCCGGCACATTGAGGAAGAAGATCAGCCAGCCATCGAAGAAGCGGTTCGCCTCGCGATGGCGTCCGAGAAAGATGCCGATCGCCGTGCCGATCATGAAGGCGATCACCGAGGCAGCGGCGACCCGCGCCAGCGTGATGCCGACATTTCGCAGCAGATCCCCCGACATGAGCTCGTCGACGAACAGCCGCGCCACTTCGGCCGGGGACGGCAGGTAGCGCGACTGCAGCAGCGCGGCGATCACTGCCCAGCCGATCACCAGGACCGTCAATGACAGCGCGGTCCACAAAGGTCGGCTGGCATCGGCAGAAATGCGACGTCGCCCGGCCACTTCAGGTCATTTCAGCTGGTAGAAGGTGCCGTCGGCCAGCCGCGGATTGGGGCCGACCAGATCGGGTCCGCCCAGCCGTGCCAGGAGCGCAAACATCTTGGCGGCGCTGGCTGCATCAGGCTTCTGGCCGCGGCTCGGAATGCCGGCGCGGAACCCGTCGCGCAACGCCTTGAACTCGCCGTCCGTGGCAGCCCGCATCAGCGGCCGCAAGCGCTCCCATTCGGCGTCGGAGCCGAGCATGATGTCCTTGGCATCCGCGGAAGCCTGCATCAGACCATTGATCGCGCCGGGATGCGCCTTGGCGAAGCTTTCGCGGAAGGTGAAGCCGATGAGCGGCAGGTCGGGATCGAGGCCGAGCTTGGCCGCGGCATCGGCGATGCGGATCAGCGGCCGGAAGCCCCGCGCCTCGAGCTTGGCGAGGAATTGCCAATAGTTCAGCACCGCATCGAGCTCGCCATCGAGCGCCTGCTCGTTGAGGAGCGGCGGCGCGGCGAACACCGGGGCGGCGTCGCGCGCCAGGTCGAGCTCGTGCTGCTGCATTGCGATGGCGCGGATGATGAGCCAGCTCTTGTCTGTAGGACCGCCGGCGACGCCGATCCGCTTGCCCCTTAGGTCGCCCAGCGATTTGAGCGTCGACCCCGCCCTGACCATGACCGCCCCGACCGCCCGCGAATAGGGCACGAACGTGTAGTCGCTGCCGGCGCTGCGCTGGCGCGACACCCACAGCCAGTCGGTGGTGATCACATCGGCCTCGCCGCCCATCAGCATGAGATCGGCGGCACGCTTGCCGGCAAGGTCGATGAGCTCGATGCGGATGCCGTGCTTGAGGTCGAGCTCATGGGTCTTGATGACGTCCATCTCCCACGCCACCGTGCCGAATTTCAGCGTGGCGAGGCGAATGGTGGTGGACTCGGCCGCGACGCCGGCGGCGCTGCCGAGCCGGTAGAGAATGCCAAGGCTCAGCCCGCCTGCGGTGGTTCGATGGAATTGTCGGCGAGTCAGAAACACCGAACCTCCGCCTCGGCCTGCGCCCTCCGCAGCTCGTTCATGGCCTGATGTGCCGGCTCGCTCTGGCGGAACAGCGCACCGTTCTCGCCTGCCACCTGGCCCATGCTCAGCGTCGTCTCGGCCCGCACATAGCTGTCATAGGGAATGATGGTGGCGATGACATCGATCGAGCAGGAGCATTTGTCCAGCGCCTCGCGCGTCTCGCCATTGCTTTTCATGCAGCCGAATACGTAATCGGCGCGCGCTGCTGTCGGATAGTCGTTGATCACCGCGCCTGAGGCCGGCACGGCCGAGAGCGGCATCAGGCAAAGCGCAGCAATCTTCCAATTCATCGACGCAGTCCTATTGGCTGATGGTTTCGACGGGAAACTCTCCCTTGAACCGGTGCTCGTCGGTATCCACCGCCTCCACCGTGAACTTGTCCGCGCCATTGGGCGTGTAATCGAACCGGATATTGGGGTCCTCCGACAGCGAGATGCCGCCCTCGACCGTGAGCAGGAGGTCGTCGCCCTGCCTGATCGTCAGCTCGCGGATGAACATGGCCGGCGTGTAGTAATGGGTGATCTGGTCCATCTGGAATCCGGAATGGTTGGGGTGACGCAGCATCAGCTGCGCTTCGCGCCGTCCATCGGGGGTGGCAAATTGCCGGAGCTTCATCTTTCCCATATTGGCCTTGGCCTCGGCCGGGTCCTTGCCCGCCGGCGCCGAGCAGCCGCCCGAGGCTTTGACGAATTTCTCGGCGACATGCAGCTTGCCGTCGCTCGTCTCGGCGACAACGTGGACCTTGGTGTAGGAGTTCACCCGAAACCGGGTGGAGATCCGGCTGATGCCCGATTTCTCGCCCAGCGTGAACACCGCCGAGATCGGCGCCGGGTTGCGGTCGATCACCAGCGTGATCTTGCGCACCGGCTTGGCCGTTGCATCGGGCTTGAGCGTGATGGTCATCGGCACGATGGCGGCATCCTCGGCGCGGTAAGGCGCCTCGAGCGCCACCACCCCGCTATCGGCGGTCATCGGCCGGGAAGCAAAGGCATCGGCCTGGAGCCCGGGCCAGGGGTCATCGGCGGCAAGCGCGACGCCGGGTGACAGGCCAAGAACCATCCCGAGCGCCAGGCCGACTATTCGCGTCATGTATGGTCTCCTCACGGGCATGGCTTCCGCATGGGTCGAATATAAGACGGCCATCCCGTTCCGTCATGGCCGCCATGAGGTCGCGGCGTGCGCCTGCGCTATTCCCATTCGAGCTCGGCAAAACCAGTGGTGGCGTTCCGGGCATTGTACTCGTCAAACAAGCTCCAGCGGCCTTGCTCGGACCGGCCGGCCGTCGCGGCCGCCGCGCTGAGATCGCCGCCGCGCTTGATGATGGCGCGCAGGTCGCCCGCCAGCCTCTCGAGATAGCGCCGCTGATCGGCAAGCGCCGCGGCAAGGGGAACGGCCGGCGGACCGTGCCCCGGCACCACCCGGGCGGCCGGCAGCTTCGCCATTTCGTCCATCGCGGCGAGCCAGCCGGTGAGGCGGCCATCGATCACCGGCAGATGGCCGATGAAGACGAGGTCGCCGGCAAAGAGCGTCCCGGTCTCACGGTCGAGCACCGTCACGTCATTGTCGGTATGGGCCACCGGCCACGCCGTGACCTCGAGCACCCGGCCGCCGAGATCGAGCTCCAGCGTCTTCTCCACCGCGAGATCCGGCGGAACGACCTTGATATCGGCGATCAGCCTGGCACCGATCAGGCTGGCATTGGCGGCGAGATATTGCTCGCGCCGTGCCGCCAGCGCGGCGGCAAGCTTGTGGTGGCCGACGAAGCGCACCCCCTTCTCCGACTGGAATGCGGCATTGCCGAACATGTGGTCGGGATGCATGTGCGTGTTGATCACATAGGTGACCGGCAGTGCCGTTGCCTGTCGGATGCTGGCAAGGAGCGCCTTCCCCTCGGCAACGCTGCCGCCCGTGTCGATCACCGCAACCGCTTTCCGGCCGACGATAAAGCCGACATTGGCGATGGCGCCGCGATTGGCCTCGCTCATCAGTTGATGCTGGCCCTGAAAGACAAAGACGCCGGGGGCGATCTCGGTGACCGGCAGAGGCTTGACGACGGCGCTGTTCCGGAAGGCCCGCGCCGCATTGCGCAGCCTGTCCATGTTGCGGGCGCTGTCCTCGCCCTTGAGGTTCAGGAGCCGCGTCGAGGTGACATCGGCATTGTCGAGATCGGCACCGGCGATATTGGCGCCGCTCAGATCGGCGCCGCCGAGCTCGGCCGAGGCGAGGTTGGCATCGGAGAGATCGGCATCGCGGAAGGAGGCGAACTCGGCCATCACCCGCGACAGGTTGGCACCTTTGAGCGAGGCGCCATCGAGCTTGGCCTGCTTCAGGATCGCCCGCATCAGCCCCATGGACTGGTTCTTCATGTCGGCCGAGAGATTGGCCCCGTCGAGCTTGGCGCCCCTGAGATCGCTGCCGGTCAGATCGCCGGCGATCCGTGCGCCGGTGAGATCGGCGCCGCTCATGCGCGCGCCGACAAGCTGCGCGGCGAAGAGGCTCGCCCCCTTGAGGCTCGCGTCGGTGAAGTCGGCCTTGAGCGCCCAGGCCTGGTCGAGGATCGCCCCATCCAGCCTGGCACCGACGAGGCGCGTGTTGTTGAGCCGGGCATTGCGCAGGATGGCACCGCTCAGATTGACGCTGCTGAGATCGAGGCCGGACAGCCGCATGCCGGTGAGGTCGGCCCGCCCTCCCGGCGGGACGGCGGCGAGCTTCTCGAGCAATGCCGGCCGATCGATCTCGGCCGTCGTCATGGCTGGCGAGGAGAGGTCGACCTGATCGAGCATGCTCTGCGCCCACGCCGGCCAGGCGAGGCCGAGCAGCGCCGCAATCATCAGCACGATTCTCCGCAACCGAGGGCTCCCTGGAAGCGACTGCGCCGGAGACCAGCTCCGACGCAGCAACTTCACGCCTATTTGTCCCGCGGCGCAAGCACCGGCTGATCGACGAAAGTCTGATTAGATGACCATCGTCTCCCAATATGTGGTTTTCATGATCTCATGCAGAATCAGGACCGCAGGAATCTCCGTCGCCGGAGCTGCACGTAGGCCTGGGCCAGCGCATGCAGCTCGTCGTCCTCGAGCTTGGCAAGCGCCTTGGCCAGCATGTCCCACATCATCACTGTCGCCTGGCCCTCGTCGGGCTTCTTGTCTCCCGACTTGGCCGGGTTGCAAGAGCGTCTGAGCCGATTAGCGAGCGCCAATACCGGGCCATGTTGCCCGTCGGTGATCGCCTTGACGAGCTTCAAGGCTACATGCACTCGTTCGATGCCGAGACATATGATGGGGGACAGCAGGTTGTCTGTTCGGCACAGGCCGGCCGGCAAAATGAATCTCCCCGCCAAGTCGGGCGGGGAGATGATGGAGCCAAAGATCGAGATTGCGCTAGGTCTTAGGCAGTAGAGACAGCTGCTCTCTGCGCCTGGCAACCAATCTGCGGAACCTGCTCACGACTGGCACATCCTGCGGAATATTGTTCTCGCTCAGACGGTCACGCAGGCTGTTCAGTTGATCCAGCGAGAGATCGTCAAGAGCCTCCCCGATCGCCTTGTTCAGAAAATCCTGCATATACATCGGATTGACCCCAGTCAAATCGACCGATGAGCGTTTGACGTTCTCCATCGCCTCGAGAACTCCGAACGGGGGAGAGTGATACGCCAGACATTCAGCGATGAAATGCTGCGGCGCCACCCTTGAAGTCGCTGCGCTGATCTCGTCACCGAGCATGGGATGAATTTCCTGACCGTAAGCGACAAGCCTGATGTAGCTTGAAGCGACGGCGATCGTCTGTTGCGGTGTGAGCTTGTCCAAGGCCGCGTTGATCTTCGCCCTGATCTCCTCCTCCCCGCCAATCCGCAGCTGATCACCCGCGAGCAAGAGAAGCTCGCGCAATCTGGACACTTCGCCTTTGGTCTCATTCCACTTTGCCAGTTCAAGCAGCAGATTCTCGACCGCCATGGAATCGCTCAGGCCAAGACACCCGCGCAGCGCTGTCACGCTGGGACAATCGGGCAGTTCGGCCCATTTGTCCTTCAGCTTGGCGACGTCATTGGGCCGCCTTCCGAGGTAGTCGGCAATGAGCGCCGACATGCGCGCTTGACTCAGCTGATGGCCCTTGCCCGTGAACGCCCTGATTGTCAGTTCGAATTTGGCGGCAGCCGAGTCGATGTCTCCATTCGCGGTGATGGCCTGCATGAAGTCATCGAGTTTCTTCCGCTCGTCGATATGCTGTGCCAAGACCTGCTCAAACGTCTGGAAAACGCCATTTCTGAGACATACCGGATTTGCCATGTTTGTCTTGATGGTGGTCCAGAGGGGGATGAGTTCAAGGAGCAGGCGTCCCTTGAGCGCCTCGCCAAGCCATTTGTCAAAGCAAGCTCGCTCGCTGGCCTCATTTCCGTCTGGGACGATCTCCTTGATGACTTCATAGAGCCCGGGATTCTTCCCATAACTCTCCTTGCCATATCCGGGGTCGAAGAACGCATCCTTCAATTCCGCCGTACTGCCATTCCCCAAGGCCTTGATCACTCTCTTGGTATGCTCCACGCCACGCGCATCCCGAGCCTCCAAATCTCTCATAGTCTTCAGCACCAACTCGGCCCTGTGGACCAGGCGAGCGCGGACGTTGGTATAAATATCGCCTTTGGCCCCGAAGCCGGCTGTCACTGATCTTACGATGCTTTCGATCTGCTGCTTCGACCGTCCCTTGAGGGCGTAAGTGATCCAGCCGTCGAGTTCCTCGACATCGGCGTGATTGGTCTTGTCGGTGACCTCCCTGATGACGTCGCGCAAGCCCTTCGTGCCATAGAACGCGGCGCGTTTGGCTTGCTCGTCAGTTCCTGACAAGACATCGAGAAAGTCCTTCATTGCTTGCGTCCCGCGGTGGTCCCAATACCGCAGCTTGTTTCCAGTCAGCGGATTTTTCGGGATGCTTTTCTTGACTGTCGGCGGGATTGATGGCTTTGGCGCTGGAGACGGTTTTGGCTGAGCCGGGAACTGGGGCATAAACATCAAATTCTGAAAGTCGAGACTATTCAGGGCAGCCTTGTTGATGATCCCCAACACCGCCTTGGTGAGAGGATCGTCGACCTGCGAAGCCAAGAGGGCTGCCCGATCCGCAATCTCCTTACATTTCGATGCCTTGTTCGATACTTTCGACTCTATGAATTCCTTATCGCCGGCCGCAAGCGCCTCTCCGAAAAGTTGATGGACCACGTCAATGACGTCGGAAGCCGTGGCGCTTCCATTGGCCAGTGCACCAAGGAGAGCATCAGTCCACTTATCCATCACCGCCTTGCGCGGTCCTTCCGCCCTGACCGGCTCCTGCGGCGTTTTCACTGTCGCCGGACCTGAGGTCGCCAGCGTCGGAGACACCTTCGGGGCACCTTGTGGGATGAAGAGCTGCAGATGCTCTGCCCTCTCGGCGGCATCGTGGATGTCGTTGAACACTATTTTGGTGAGCGGATCATGAGTTTTCGGAATCAGAGCCTCGGTGGTCTTGGCAATATTCATCTGCCTTTCCGGAGGCAGCTGCGATACGAAATCGGCCATGATCTGCCTATCGCCGTGCTGATACCCTCTCTTGCCGAACAAACGATGGACACCGGCAGTTAGATCGGAAACGCTCGGCGACCCCGCGTTCAGCTTGTCGAGAAGGATATTGAACCTTCTCCGCATGGTGTCGGTCCAACCGGTCTGGTCAGCTTTTGGAGGCTCCTCCGTCTTCACGATGCCGGACGTGAGCGACAGGGTGCGCTTGTGCTGCCGCTGATAGTTCTTCAAGAAGTTGGCCCGGCTTTGCTTCTCTGTTGGAGTTAGTGTCTTTCGTGTATCGCTCAGCGTCGCCTTCGATTCGAACCCACCTGGAATCTTCGCCATGATCTTTCCCCTCTCGCTGGAATGGTGCTTCCGCCAAATAGCATCAGCTCCACTGTCACCCTGTGCCGTTCGGCACAACGCGCTTTGGAAATGAATGTCGGCTATTTGCCGATCGGAATGGCCTTGACCCGCTCGCCGATGAAATTGCCGACGGTCTCGTTTCGCGCCGACAGATCCCTCAGCATCTGCTGCAACTGAACGTCGGAGCAACCGCTGCATTGAAGGGCATCGTCGACGCACGCGCTGATGCCTTGCTCGTTCAGGCTTCCCCGACTGAGGCAGAGATAGAGGAACCAGTAGAACCGATCGACCGCGCCGGTCCTGGTCTCCTCGTTGATCAATGCCGTCGTCAGGCAACCAGCTATCTGCGGACATATCTCGTCCAATAGCGCCGTGCCGATGCGCGAGTTGATCGGTGTGCGCGCGATCTTGATGTTCGACACCAGGCCATCGAATATGATGACGAGCGTATCGGTGTCGCAGACGGCCAGCGCGTTGCGGGCCCACCGGCCGAGATAGCCGAGCCTGCCGGTCTCCGGATCGCGCTCGGGATCGCTGTGGCCATAGAGGTCGCTTCGCTGCTCGACGATCGCCTGCAGATCGCGGGCGCATTGCACGATCGCTTCGGGGTTCCCGCTTCCAAGGCTGGCCACGAGCTTTTGCATCGCCTCCTTGCCGATCGTGTCGAAGCTCGGCTCGAATTCGGTGGCTGCCGCCTTGATCGCCTCGAGCAGGCTTCGAACCTCTCCCTCCAACGCGCTGCGAGCCAGCAGATCGCAGACTCTGCGAAAGATCCTCGCGCGCATATCATCCGGCAGCGCCTTCACCTTGCTCACCACCATGTCCGTGAGACCCAGTCCGATGGTGTTCCTGATAAGAGATTTCGCGGTCGCCGTGACATTCTCGGCTTCGGGCAGCGTGCTGACGAAATCGCCGATCTTCCGCAGCAGCTTCTCGGTCCACACGACCTCCGCGGCGACCTTCATGTTCTGGAGCGGCTTCTCGGGGAAGAGCCTTCGTCTCGCCGATTGGCGCGGGCTCAGGGGCTCGTTCTGCGCAGTCCGCGGTGACTCTGGTGCCTTGGGACTATAGCGAATGCCGGCCGGTTCCATGGCTCTACCCTTCGATCATGGAGTGGGGGGAGAGCCTTGCTAGCACCGCGCAGCATGCCGACCTGTGCCGTTCGGCACAGGCAAGTGCCGAAAAAGCGACGTCCCGCATCAGCGCAGGGGTCGTGCTCTCTTGCCTTTTTTACACACCGTGAGGGGTTTTTGTGCAGTGCATGATCAAGCTTTGACCTTGACTGTTGCAAGTGCGACCGAGATGGCCTAGGGTTTTCATCGGTTTCCGGCTTCAAGGGCGGCTGCTGTCAGGGAGCAGCGACCGTCAATTCGCAGGCTTAGGTGGGGTAAAACCAGATAACGGTGCCCCTCTGGAACACCTCGCTGAGGTCGTGACACGCTGCCGGAGACCCTTCCCATAAACTTGGCGACATATTGCGGCGGACTTGGCTCGCGGCAATTGAGTCTGATTTCCTCGGGAGGAAAGCAAATGCGAAAAGTGCTGACCTTGACAGCCTCGCTGCTGGCTCTGGCGGCCTATGCAGGGCCGACGCTTGCCAATGACGAGCTGATCAAGCTGGAAAAGGACCCCAAGCAGTGGGTCACACAAACCGGCAACTACGCCAATCAACGCTATTCGACTCTGAATCAGATTACCAAGGACAATGTCGGCAAGCTGCAAGTTGCCTGGACATTCTCCACCGGCGTGCTGCGTGGCCATGAGGGCGGTCCGCTCATCATTGGCGACGTGATGTTTGTCCATACGCCGTTCCCCAACATCGTCTATGCGCTCGACCTCAACAATGACGGCGCCATCCTGTGGAAGTATGAGCCCAAGCAGGATCCGAACGTCATTCCGGTCATGTGCTGCGACACTGTCAATCGCGGCGTTGCCTATGCCGATGGCAAGATCATCCTGCACCAGGCCGACACGACTCTGGTCGCTCTCGATGCCAAGACCGGCGAAGTGAAATGGTCGGTGAAGAACGGCGATCCCTCGATCGGCGAGACCGGCACCTCGACTCCGGTCGTGGTCAAGGACAAGGTCCTGGTCGGCATCTCGGGTGGCGAGTTCGGCGTGCGCGGCTCGCTTACCGCCTATAATCTGAAGGATGGCTCGAAGGCTTGGCGGGCCTATTCGATGGGGCCGGATTCCGACACCCTGTTGGATCCCGACAAGACCACCCATCTCGGCAAGCCGGTCGGCAAGGATTCCGGCACGGCGACCTGGGAAGGCGAGCAATGGAAGATCGGCGGCGGCACCACCTGGGGCTGGTACTCCTATGATCCGGCGCTGAACCTGATCTATTATGGCACCGGCAATCCCTCGACCTGGAATCCCAAGCAGCGCCCCGGCGACAATCGCTGGTCGATGACCATCTTCGCCCGCGATCCCGACACCGGGATGGCCAAATGGGCCTACCAGATGACGCCGCATGACGAATGGGACTATGACGGCATCAACGAGATGATCCTTGCGGACATCAAGGTGAAGGGACAGGACCGCAAGGCCGTCGTCCACTTCGACCGCAACGGTCTCGCCTATACGCTCGACCGCGAAACCGGCGAATTGCTGGTGGCCGAGAAGTACGATCCGGCGGTCAACTGGACCACCGGCGTCGACATGGACAAGAACAGCAAGAACTTCGGCCGGCCCACCGTCGTGGACAAGTACTCGACCGACAAGAACGGCGAGGACGTGAACTCGACGGGGATCTGCCCTGCTGCTCTTGGCACCAAGGACCAGCAGCCGGCGGCGTTCTCGCCCGAGACCGGCTTGTTCTACGTGCCGACGAACCACGTCTGCATGGACTATGAGCCGATGCGCGTCAGCTACACTGCCGGCCAGCCCTATGTGGGCGCGACGCTGAGCATGTATCCGGCGCCGAACAGCCATGGCGGCATGGGCAACTTCATCGCCTGGGATGCTGGCGAGGGCAAGATCGTATGGTCGAAGCCCGAGCAGTTCTCGGTGTGGTCGGGCGCCCTTGTGACTGCGGGCAATGTGGTGTTCTACGGAACCCTTGAAGGCTACCTGAAGGCGGTCGATCCGGCCGACGGCAAGGAGCTGTTCAAGTTCAAGACCCCGTCGGGCATCATCGGCAACGTGACCACCTATGAGCATGGCGGCAAGCAATACATCGCCATCCTCTCCGGGGTCGGTGGCTGGGCGGGCATCGGTCTCGCTGCCGGTCTCACCGATCCGAATGCCGGTCTCGGTGCCGTCGGCGGCTATGCCGGGTTGAAGAAGTACACCAACCTCGGCGGTCAGCTGACCGTATTCGCCCTGCCGCAGTAACTCTCCAGCCGGACCGGTTCTCGCCGGTCCGGTGTTGTTCCTTCGCCGGGTCCGGTCGAGTCTCTCCGTGAGGCTCGAACCGGGCCCTTCTTACGATGACCACCCACCGTCATTTCGCGAGAAAGTGTCGATGTCGAGAGTGAGCTTTGCCGTGCTGGCCCTGTTGTTTGCCGTTGCCATGAGCCAGGCCGGCGAAACCCCGGAGAAAAGCAAGGCCGTCAAGCAGGACGACCAGGGCAAATACACCGACAAGGACGGAACCCCGACCTACAACGTCAAGCCGGACGGCACGGTCGACTGGTTCACCTATGCCGGATTTCGCCTCTATCATGCGGATTGCCATGTCTGCCATGGTCCCGAGGGCGCCGGATCATCTTATGCCCCGGCGCTTG
>Ga0075421_100008024_pt1 | contig 12954 bp, 12 predicted proteins | sample SoiMetdeltSBSDD5_FD_75292 | JGI IMG/M metagenome (GOLD analysis project Ga0075421, IMG submission 75292) | Bulk soil microbial communities from a Populus tree surrounding site in Tennessee, USA - Soil MetaG P. deltoides SBSDD5 | ecosystem: Environmental > Terrestrial > Soil > Tree plantation... | reverse complement strand
TGGCGCCGGAGTTGTAGCGGGTGCGGAAGTTGCGATTGAACATTCCGCTGATGCGGTTATTGACGTTGACGTTGTGGTCGCCTTTGAAGGTCAGCATCCTTTCGCGGAACTCGGGAGAGCCCGAGCCGAATGCCGGCGTGTTGTTGAGCATCTGGTCGAAGAGCGGGTCGTCGATGCCCGCGACATCGAGGATCTTCGTAGAGACTGGATTCCAGCGGCTGCGTGGAATCATATTATTGGGGAAAATGTCACGGACCCAATTCGAACCTTCTTGACGGGATGTGGTGGGATCGTAGAGGGCCCCGAAGCGGGCGCTCTGTCCGGCCGCGTTGGTAACGGTCGAGCCGGAGGCGGGGTTGAGAGTGAAGGCTGGATTGAAGAGGCGGGAGAAGTCGCCGCGCTTGAAGTCGGTGGTGGGGAGCCGAGTGAACGCCGTCGAGCTGTAGTTCTTTAGCGTTGTGCGCTCCATATTGTGGAAGAAGAAGCTCTTGTTGCGGCCGTCGTACACCTTCGGAATGTAGACAGGACCGCCGACCGAGTAGCCGTAGTTGTGCTGGCGGAAGGGCTGGCGGGGGATGCCAGTGGCGTTGCTGTTCCAGGGGTTGGCGCGGAGGGCTTCGTTTTGCCCGTAGTAGTAAGCCGAACCGTGGAGCGAGTTGGTGCCTGATTTGGTGGCGAAGTTGGCGACCGCGGTTTGGCCGCCGGAGTATTGGGCGCTGACAGTGCCGGTTTGGAGCTTGAATTCGCTGACGGATTCGGCCGAAGGGCTGAATTCGTTGTTGGCGCCACCGGCAAGGTCCATGCGGCCGATGGCGATGCCGTCGATCAGGATTTCGTGTGAGTAGTTCTGACCGCCGTTGATAGAGCCTTGCCATGTGCCGCCGACGGTGCCGGGCAGCGCGGTAAAGATGAACTGCTGGAGCTGGCGGCGGCCGTCGCCGACGACGATGGGCCAGGAGTCGAACTCCTTCTTCGAAACGTACGAGCCGATTTCGGCAGTACCAGTTTCCAGGAGCGGCGGGTCGCTCGATACCGTGACCGAGTCGGAAACCGCGCCCACTTCGAGGTTGAAGTCGACAGTCAGCGTCTGGGCGACCGCGAGGACGACATTTTCGCGGACGGCGGTTTTGAAGCCGGGAGCGCTAACGGTAATTTTGTACGTACCCGGCAGGAGAGAGGGCAGACGATAGACGCCGGCGTCGGTGGTTGTGGCGTTCAACTCGACGCCTGTGGCTGGATTGAGAACCTTCACGGAAGCGCCGGCGACGACAGCGCCAGAACTGTCCGTAATGGATCCATTGAATGTGCCGCGTTCGCCTTGTGCAAAGGCGACGGCTGTTATGAGCAGTGAAAAAACGAGACTGCGAGTGAACATAAACTAGACCCCCACTAGGACCTCAAACATGTTTAGCCCCCCGAATGAGAACTAATGCAAAGACATTATTAACTTGGAGAAGAAAAGTCAACCGTGGGCGAGGGAGCCTGGAAGCCCTTGACGGACAAGGAATGAGAAAAGTAGGGTGGCTGTGATGGCAGTTTTTCTGGCGCTGGCGGTGTGGGCGGTCCACCTCCTGCCGGTCTCCTTGACCACGGGTGAGACCGCTCAGAAGAAGCCGTTACCGGCGACGATGCCGGGAGGCGTCGCGGTATTGGATTTCGATGGGGATGGAAAGTTGGATTTGTTTTTTGCGGATGGGGCACCGCTCCCCGACGGCCGCGGCGCGGGGAACAAGTTGCTGCGCAATATGGGCGGGATGAAGTTTGAAGATGCGACGGCGAAGGCGGGTTTGGGTGGGAGCGGGTATTCGATTGGCGCGGCGGCCGCGGACTACGACGGCGATGGTTGGGTGGATCTGCTGGTATGCAGGTTGCGGGGAGTGACACTGTATCGCAATCGCGGAAACGGAACGTTCGCTACGGCGACGACGGCGGCGGGAATCGACAACAAAGGACGGTGGGCGGTGGGGGCGGCGTGGCTGGATTGGGACCGCGATGGAGATTTGGATTTGTTCGTCGTGAACTACGTGAAGTGGGACGCGGCGAAGGAGCAAGTGTGTTTAGTGAACGGTAAGCCAGACTTCTGCCATCCGAAGCACTACGATGCGGAGGCGAATGCGTTGTTTCGCAACAACGGCGATGGGACGTTCACCGATGTATCGGAGGAGATGGGCATAGCGTCTCACAAGGGCAAAGGCATGGGAGTTGCGGTGTTGGATGGCGATGGGGATAGATGGCCGGACGTCTTTGTGACGAACGACCGGATGTTTGCGTTTTACTTTCGGAACATCGAGGGAAAGCGCTTCGAAGAATGCGCGTTCGCGCGCGGAGTGGCGGTGCCCCAGGATGGGAACCCGGTGTCGGGGATGGGCGTGGATGGGCAGGACTACGATAACGATGGGCGGGCGGATCTGGTGTACACAGCGCTTCGTGATGAGACATTTCCGCTGTATCGCAACGAGGGCGGCGATTTCGCCGAGGCGACGAGCAAGAGCAAGATGGCCGTCTTGACGCGGCAGATGGCGGGGTGGGGCGTGGTGTTCGCGGATTTGGATAACGATGGGTGGAAGGACATTGCGGCGGCGCGGAGCGATGCGTTGTCGGCGACGGGCGGCAAGGGGGCGGCGGCGAAAGAGACCCCATCGTGGTTCCGGAACAAGGGCGATGGGACATTTGAGCTGGGCAGTGGATGGGAGGCAATGCCAAAGGCGATGTATCGCGGGTTGGCGGCGGCGGACCTGGATGGCGATGGGTGTTTGGATGTGGCGGTGACGGCGTTGGGAGAGCAGGCGCGAGTGATGCGGAATCCGTGCGTGGGGAATGGGCATTGGGTTCAGGTGCAGGCGGGGCGTGGCGCGGTTCGGGTGAGAGTGGACGGACAATGGCGGGAGGCGTCAACAGCGGCGGGATATGCGTCGTCGAACGCGGGGCCGTTGCATTTTGGAGTGGGAGCGAAGAAGGAGGTCGAGGTTGAAGTGGTTTGGTTCGACGGGAAGTCGACGGTGACGAAGGCGGCAGTGGACCGCGTGGTGAAAGTGACGCGATGAGGAGAGCCGTTTGGTTGCTGTCCGCAGTGTTGGGTGCGCAGACGTTGTCTGAACAGGGCGCGAAGGCAATGCGCGAGGGTCGGTTTGCGGAGGCGGAGCGGATTTATCGCCAGATGATCAAGCAGAGTCCGGGCGAGGCGCGGTTGCGGATGAATTTGGGGTTGGCGTTGTATTCGGCAGGCCGGTATCAAGAGGCGCTTACGGAGTTGAGTGGATACTTGAAGGCGTATCCGAAGCCGGGTCCAGTGCATTTGGTGATGGGGACGGCGCAGTTGAAGATGGGGCGGGCCTGTGAGGCAGTGGCGCCGCTGGAAAAAGCCCAGCAGTGGCAGGCGAGCGCGCAAGTGCTGGTGGAGTTGGGCGATGCGCAAGCGGGCTGCAAGCGGTATGGCGATGCAGCGGAGAGCTACCGGGCGGCGGCGAAATTGGATGCGCAAGGTGGGAAGACGGCGCGAGCGGCGGCGAGGGCGTTGTGGCAGGCGAGGATGTACGCGGAGGCGAAGGAGCTGTTCGCGCAGACGGAGAGTGTGTTTGGAGACGAGGCGGAGTTCCTCTACGAGTACGGTGACACGCTGGCGCGCGTGGAGGGAGCGGAGGCGGGGTTGGATCGATTGCGGAAGGCGGTCGAGAAGGAGCCGCGGCTGACGGCGGCGCATGGGGCGTTGGGAAGGGCATTGTTGGAAGTGGGGAAGGCAGCGGAGGCAGTGCCACATCTGGAACGGGCGGCACCGGTGGATGCGACGCTGCTGTTGCCGTTGAGCCGGGCGTATAAGGCAACGGGGCGCGCGGAGGATGCCGCGCGGGTGGAGGCGGAGTATAAGAGGAGGTTGAGCGGGGGAAAGTGAGGACAGCGTTTACATCGCGGCGAGGACGTCGAGATCGACGTTGCCGCCGGAGACGATGATGCCGACGCGGCGGAGACCGGCGGGCAGCTTGCCGAACAAGACTGCCGCAGCGGGGACGGCGCCGCTGGGTTCGACCAACATCTTCATGCGCGCTAGCAGGTATTTCACGGTCTCGCGAATTTCGTCATCGGTCACGAGGACGACTTGCTCGACGCGCTCGCGGATGATGGGGAACGTGAGTTCACCGGGCGAGGTCGGACGCAGACCGTCCGCGATGGTCTTGGGCGGGGCGATTTCAACGCGCTTGCCCTGCTGAAGGGAAAGGAAAGTGTCGTTTGCGTCTTCGGGTTCCACGCCGAACACGCGAATGCCGGGTTTTGTTTCCGTGGCCGCGACGGCGGAACCGGAGATGAGTCCTCCGCCGCCGATGCACACAACAAGGGCCTCGATATCGGGCACTTCTTCGAGCAACTCCAGGGTTGCGGTTCCCTGCCCCGCCATGATGAGTTCGTGATCGAAAGGCGGCACGAGGGTGGCTCCGGTTTCGGCGGCAATGCGCTTGCCAATGGCGATGCGGTCTTCTTTGAAGCGGTCGTAGGTGACAATTTCCGCGCCATAGGCACGAGTGGCGGCGACTTTGCTGCGCGGGGCATCGAGCGGCATGACAATGGTTGCAGGGGTTCCCATGTGGCGGGCGGCGAGCGCGGTGGCCTGCGCGTGATTACCGGAAGAAAATGCAACCACGCCGTTGCGCAATTGTTCGGCCGAGAGCGAGAAGATCATATTGGCCGCGCCGCGAATCTTAAATGCGCCGCCTTTCTGAAAGTTTTCGCACTTGAAGAAGGCGCGGAGGCCGGAACGGGCATCGAAGCTTTCGCTCGTGAGAACGGGCGTGCGTTTGGCGATGGGCAGGATGCGTTCGGCGGCGGTTTGGATATCGCGGAGAGAGATCATGCGGAGAGCGGTTACTCCTTGTCGAGAACGAGAATGGTGTCGAATTCGTCGCGCGAAGCGGGGAGGCGGAAGAGGACCGAAGAGCCGGAGGAAGTCATCTCCACCTTTTGGCCGTTGAGCAGGCGCGCGTTCTTCACTTTGCCGAGCGAGGGGATAGCGAGCAGTTCATCGGGCCAATCGAGGACGTGCACGTACACCTTTGAGGAAGTCTGCGTGGTGACGCCCCAGTTGCGCGGACCTACTGGTCCGCCGCGCGTACTGTAGATGGACTCGCCATGAGCGGTCATCCATTTGCCAACGGCGCGCAGACGATCGACGAATTCGTCTTGGATCGTTCCATCGGGCTTGGGACCGACGTTGAGGAGGAAGTTAGCGCCGTAGCCGGCGGCGCGGACGACGTATTGAATGAGGTCCTTCGTGCTCTTGAGCGATTTGTCCTTGGCGTTGTAGCCCCAGGCCTTGTTGATGGTGTCGCAGGTCTCAAGCGGCAGGTCGCCGATGATGGAGTCGGCGCTGTGTCCCGCGGTGTTCTTGCCGGGGAGATCCTTTTCAAACATCTGGAAGTCTTCGCCGGGGAAAGGCTTTAGGTGATGGTTGCTGCCGACAAGAGCGGCGGGCTGAAGTTTGTGAATGAGGCGGTAGGTTTGATCAATGCGCCAGTTGGCGTCGCGTTTGTCCCACATGCCGTCGAACCAGATGCCGGCGATGGGGCCGTAGTTGGTAAGGAGCTCGGAGAGCTGGGCGTCCATGAAGTCGAGGTAGCGATTGAAGTCGCCAGATTCGGGACGGCCGGTAGTTTGTCCAGTGCGGCCGCGCGGGAAGTAGTCAGGATGATGCCAGTCGAGTTGCGAATGGTAGAAGAATAATTTGATGCCCTGCTTCTGGCACTCAGCGGCGAGTTCCTTGAGAGGGTCACGCTTGAAGGGCGCGGCGTCGACGATATTCCACTTGTTTTGTTTGGTGGCGAACATGGCGAAGCCGTCATGGTGCTTGCTGGTAATGGTGATATAGCGCATGCCGGCGGCTTTGGCGAGCGAGACCCATTCGCCGGCATTGAACCTAGTGGGGTTGAATCGCGCGGGCAGTTTTTCGTACTCGGCGATGGGCATCTTGCGAATGTTCATGACCCATTCGCCATCTTCGAGGACGCTATAGACGCCCCAGTGAATGAACATGCCAAAACGGGCGTTCTGAAACCATTCGCGCGCTTTCAGATTTTCGGGGGAGGGTGTGTAGGTTTGGGCCGCGAGCGTGGCGGCGAAGAGGAGAAGGGCGCAAAGTTTCATGGCGGACCTCCGGAACAGGGTTTAGTAGCCAGCATTTTTGTCGACCACATTTTCGAGCGGCTCACCCTTGACGAATCGTTCGAAATTAGCAACGAAGAATTCCATGGCCTCGTTGAGCCAGGTAGCGGTGTGGTCGGCGCAGTGGGGAGAGATGAGGACATTGTCGAGGCTCCAGAGCGGCGACTCTTTAGGCAGTGGTTCGGTGACGAATACGTCGAGGGCAGCACCCCGGATTCTCTTCTCCTGAAGTGCGGACGTCAAGGCTGCCTCGTCGACGACGGCGCCACGGCCGACGTTGAGAAAGACGGCCGAGGGCTTCATGGCGGCGATCATCCGCGCGCTGATGAGTCCTTCGGTATCGGGCGTAAGGGGCGCGGCGCAGACGACGAAGTCGGATGCGGCCATGAGATCGTGGAGGCGGTCGGGGGTATAGGTAGCGTCGATGTTGGGGTCGCCTTGCGAGAGATCGGGGCGTTTGCGGAGGGCAATGATTTTCATGCCGAAGGCGCGGGCACGCTCGGCGGTGAGCTGGCCAATGCGCCCGTAGCCGACGATGCCCATGGTTTTTCCATGGAGCTCTTCCACGTCGAACGCTTTCCAATAGCTGGCGGCCTTTTGGGCCATGAGGCGCGGAAGGAATTTGTCGAAGTAGAGGCAGCCGGTGATTACCCATTCGGCGAGAGAGCGGGCGAATACGCCGCGGGAGTTGGTCATCGGCACAGGGCTGGCGACGAGTTCAGGGAAGAGCGAATTCTCAAGACCAGCCGAGAGCGAGTGGACCCAAGAGAGGTTGCGGCATTGCAGGAAGACTTGCTGGAAGAGATCTTTCGGCATCATGCCGTTCATGAGCACGTCGGCTTCGGGCGCCGCTTCAGCGAACATTTCGGCATTGTCTCCGACGACGATTCGGGTGGAATCGGGCAGGCGTTCGAGTACGGAAAGATGGCGGTGCGTCGGCTTGGACAGGACAAGAAGAGTGACTGGTTTCATGGTGAGTTGAATTAACTAGGATATGCTGAAGGCGTGGCAGAGTTTTGCAGTTGTGGGGCGCAGTTAGCGGTAGATGCATTGTTTTGCCATCGATGCGGCAAGCCTCAACGGGAACTGCCCAATGTGCACGAGACCGAGGAATCCGAGACGCATGGCGAGTCTGTGCCTCCCGATGCCCTCGCGCCGGCGTTAGCCGCGAGCGAGCCCTTATTTCCGAGTGAGATCAATTTCAGCAATAAGAGCGCGGTGCGGATCTGCCTGGCCTGTGCCGTCGCGGCAAGCGTGTTGTCTTCGCTTCCATTGGGCGTGTTGTCGGTATTCTGGCTGCTGTTGACCTTGCTCGCATCCGGGTTTGTGGCGGTGTATCTTTACCATCGCCGTTCCGGGCAGTTTTTGGCAGCGCGCGCGGGCGCGCGAATGGGGTGGATGACGGGGTTGTTCTACTGGCTGATCGCGATGATCGTGTTCGCGCTCAAGATAGTGTCGCTGGCAGGTCAGGGCGGATTGAGTGCGCTGTTGCGGGAACAGATGCAAGCCTCCGCCGGCCGCGATGACGCGAGCCTGCAGGAGGCGCTACGCATTCTCGAGTCGCCGCAGGGGTTGGCGATGATGATTGTGTTCGTGCTCTTCTTTGCCTTCCTCTTCTTTACGGCGCTGCCGGCGATTGGAGGGATGCTGGGGTCGAAGGTGATCGAGAAAGAGAATTAGGGACGCGACAAGAGGCACGTCTGCGCCTTGCCTAATGCTCCGCTGTATGGCTGAAGCGCTTCACGACGCCAACGCCGATAAAGATGATAGCCATCGCAGTGATCTCTTTCGCGCCGAACGGTTCGCGATAGGCGAGCCAGCCGAGAATGGCGGCGACAATTACGTTGAGGTAAGGATAGACGGACACCATCGAAACAGGCATGTGGCTCAGCGCGTAGATGTAGCTGCTGTAGCCGACGATGGAGCCGAAGAGGATCAAATATACCAGCGCGCCGATGCCTTTGGCGTCCCAAATAATGGGCTTCTGTGGCAGGAGCAAAGCGGGAATGATGTAGAGGAGGCCAGCGCCGAGTTGTTGGAAGGCGGCATTGACCAGCGGCGGCGATTGGGTGGAGTGGCGTTTTTGCAGCAACGAGCCAAAGCTCCAACTGAAGATTCCAATTTGAAGGATGAGGAAGCCTTTCCATTCGTTGCCACGAAGGCCTTCGCGAACCATGCCCGGGACAATGAGCAAAGCGACTCCAGCCATGCCGATGAGCATACCGATCACGGCGGGTTTGTTGGGCCTTTCACCGTCGGAAAAAAGGGCTTCGATGCCGACCATCCAAAACGGTGACGCGGCGACAACTAAGGCGGCGAAACTGGAGGCCACGTAGAGCTCGGACGTGGTGAGAGCCATGTTGCCAACGCCAAGAATGAGAGTGCCGAAAAGGATGGAGCGAATCATGTCGCGGCGCGGCGGAATGGCGTAGCCCCGCAGCCTGCAAGCAGCGATCATGAGCGCACCCGAGAGGCAGAAGCGGTAGCAGACGAGCAGCAGCGGCGGGAAGGATTCGAGGGCGACGCGGATGGCGAGGTAAGTGGTACCCCAAAAAAAAGAAACCGAAACCAGGGCAATCCAGGCTCTGGCTGGTATCGATGAACCCATTGTTCACTCTAACACCTGCAGATTTGCGGACGGGGTGAAACAGGTTCGCTACAATTGTGGGGTTTTGATCGTCACTGTCACTATTAATCCGGCGATCGACCGCATCATCAGCGTGGACCGGCTCGCGTTCGAAGACCGCGGCTATATCCTGTCTCGTGGCGAAGCGGCGGGCGGACGCGGATTGAACTCATCCATTGTCGTACACAGCTTCGGCGCGTCTACGCTGGCGATTGTTCCGAGCGGGGGAGCGAGCGGACGGCGCTTTGAAGAAGACCTGAAGCGTCTAGGGTTCCCCTATGTAACGGTTCCGATCAAGCAAACGATTCGCTCGAACTTCATCATCACCGATAAGCATGGGCTCACGGTGAAGTTGAACGAGCCAGGCCCGCGGATGTCTAACCGCGAGCTGAAACGGTTTGAGGACGCTGTTGAGAAAGCGCTGCCGAAGGCAAAGTGGCTGCTGCTATGCGGGAGCTTGCCGCCGGGTGTAAAGGTGGATTTCTATGTTCACCTTATCCGGTTGGCGAAGGCGCGAAAGGTAAAGACTTTCGTCGACACCGACGGTGAGTTTCTACAAGCGGTACTCGAGGAGCAGCCGACGGTAGTGGCGCCAAACCGGCAGGAGGCCGAAGCGCTGTTAAACAAATCGCTCATTACGCGCCAGCACTTTCGCGAGGCCGCCGAACGCATTCAACGGATGGGCGCGTCCATCGGGTTGTTGTCGCTGGGAAGCCGGGGCGCGGTCGTATGCGACGCTACCTCGGCATACGAAATCACGCCGCCTCAGGTGGACGCGGTATGCCCGATCGGCGCGGGCGACGCTCTAGACGCGGCGTTTGCGTGGGCGATGATGCAGAAGGACGACTTCGTGGATGCGGCCCGGTGGGGTGTTGCGGCAGGCACGGCATCGGCGGAATTGCCGGGCGTGAGCTTCGCAAATCTGGAGCAGACGCGGGCGGTGTATGAGCGCGTGACAGCGAAACAACTGATTTGATCAGAGCGGCATATTGCCGTGCTTTTTGCGAGGCATGGTGTCGACCTTGTTCTCCAGCATACGTAGGGCGCGGATGAGTTTCGTGCGCGTCTGGCGCGGGACGATCACATCATCGATGAAGCCGTTCTCGGCAGCGACAAAAGGACTGGCGAAGCGGTTGTTGAATTCGTCGATTTTGGCTCTACGCACGGCTTCCTTATCAGCGGCGGCGGCGATCTCACGGCGGTAGACGATGTTAACCGCGCCTTCGGCCCCCATGACGGCGATTTCGGCGGTCGGCCACGCATAGTTGACATCGGTGCGGATGTGCTTGGAGCCCATGACGCAATAGGCACCGCCGTAGGCCTTGCGCGTAATGACGGTGATTTTTGGCACAGTGGCTTCGGCGTACGCATAGAGAAGCTTCGCGCCCTGACGAATGATGCCGCCAAACTCCTGATCGGTTCCCGGGAGGAAGCCGGGCACATCTTCGAAGGTGACGATGGGGATGTTGAAGGCGTCACAGAAGCGGACGAAGCGTGCGCCCTTCACGGAAGAGTTGATGTCGAGGCAGCCGGCGAGGTGGGCGGGCTGATTGGCGACAATGCCCACGGAGCGCCCATCGAGGTGAGCGAACCCCACGACGATGTTGCGGGCGTAATGCTCGTGGACCTCGAAGAACTCCCCGTCGTCGGCGATGCGATGGATCACGTCCTTGATGTTGTAGGGGAGGTTAGATTCGAGCGGAACAACGTGGTCGAGCGAGGGGTCTTCGCGATCGGGCGAGTCGGTGGTTGGCCGGCGCGGCGGGTCGTCCTGGTTGTTCTGCGGAATGTAGGTGAGCAGGCGGCGGATCTGGCGCAGGCATGCGGCATCGCCCGCGGACTGGAAGTGCGCGACCCCGCTGACGGCATTGTGCGTGTGCGCGCCGCCGAGGTCCTCCTTGGTGACTTCTTCGTGGGTGACGGTCTTGATGACGTCGGGCCCGGTGACGAACATGTAACTGGAGCCGGCGACCATGAAGACGAAGTCGGTGATTGCAGGCGAGTAGACGGCTCCGCCGGCGCATGGGCCCATGATGGCGGAGATTTGGGGGATGACGCCGCTGAAGATTGTATTTCGGAGAAAAATATCCGCATAGCCGCCCAGCGAGACGACTCCTTCCTGGATGCGGGCGCCGCCGGAGTCGTTGAGGCCGATGACGGGCGCGCCATTCTTGAGGGCGAGATCCATGATCTTGCAGATCTTCTTGGCGTTGGTCTCGGAGAGCGAACCGCCGAAGACAGTGAAGTCCTGGGCATAGACATAGGCGAGGCGGCCGTGGATGAGGCCGTAGCCGGTGATGAAACCGTCGCCGTCGATGACCTGCTCGTTCATGCCGAAGTCCTGGCAGCGATGGCGAACGAGGGCATCCATCTCTTCAAAGGTGCCTTCATCCAGGAGGAGCTCGACTCGTTCGCGGGCAGTGAGCTTGCCTTCGGCGTGTTGGCGGGCAGCGCGTTCGGGTCCTCCACCGGCGAGCGCGGCGGCCTTGCGGCGCAGGACCTCATCCATGCGGTCAATCATGAGATGAAGCGTAGCAGAGGGGCGAGGGATGGGGGATTCAGTCCATCGCTTCGGTGGAACGACTGTGCTGCTGATTACGAGACAGCCAATTTCGAATCAGGATCGCGATTCGATCAGCTTTACTCCAACGGACGTTCACGTTCTGAATGAAGGATCGACCGACGAGGCTATCGTCATCATAGGTGAGAGGGCCATAGAAGAGGGAATCGGTGGCGATGCTAATCCCACTGCACCTGCCCCGTCAACTGGAGATCAGCTTTTTGTAGGAAATCTTCCGAGCGGTCTCAGGGATCTTGGACGTCTCCTCTTGAGGACAGTTCGAACAGAGATTAATGGCGAGCTGAAGTATCATCCTCTGTCGAAGAAATTCGTTGAAACGCCCGACAACTTTTGGACGGTGCGCATTCAACCGAGAGACTTATCGTTTCGAATCACTGTACGTGGTCGCCCAGAGAACTTTGTACCCAATATCGAGTTGGCGTTGGAGAATGGCATGACGGGTTACTCCAATTTCAAGATATCGTCCAAAGACCAACTACCCGCATTTATGAGTGTTCTTCGACAAGCCACGAAAAGGGGCTAACCTGCTCCAGGCACGTTGTTGCACATCACCTTTGGCGACGCGATCTGCCATTACCCTGGTAATCTAGAAGTATGGCATTCGCGCAATCGAGGATAACAGCACAGGGACAGATTTCGGTTCCGGCGGACGTGCGACGGAAATTGGGGATCGGACCGGGGTCAGTGTTGGAGTGGGTGGAGGAAGACGGCAAAGTGATCCTGAGGCGGGCGGGCCGATACAGTTCCGCGGACATTCACACCGCCGTATTTGGGAAGAGGAAGCCCGAGAAGCGGAGTATCGAAGAATTGAAGGCAGGTATCCGGCAGTACGCACGGAAGAATTATGCGCGCGATTGACACCAACGTCTTGGTGCGGTTGATCGCGCGGGACGATGCGCGACAGGTGGCGGCAGCGGAACGCTTCATCGAGGGTGGGGCGTGGGTTTCTGTGGTTGTGCTTGTCGAGGCGCTGTGGGTACTGGATAGCGTGTATCAGTTGAAGCCGGAACCGCTCGCAAGTGCGGTTGAAATGCTGATGGACCATCGTGAGCTAGTTCTGCAAGATGGTGAGGCTGTGGCAGGAGCGCTTGTGCGATTCCGCAAGAAGCCATCGCTTGGATTTTCCGATTGCCTAATCGTGGAATTGGCGCGACGGGCCGGGCATGGCCCGGTGGGCACGTTCGATCGAGACCTTGGCAAGATTGAGGGTGCGGAGTGGATCTAGGGCGTTCTAGAGTTCGCCGGGTTCGCCGCCCCAGTCGAGCGGGTCGACGTCGGCGATGGATTGGGAGAAGGTCCAGGAGTGGCCGGCGAAATCCTCGACGGTGTATTGGCGTTCGCCGTAGGGGTAGTCGGTGGGAGGGGAGAGGATGCGGAGGCCGGCTTGGACGGAGCGGGCGTGATGGGCGTTTGCATCTTCCACACGAATCATGAGTGAGTGAGCGAAGGGGCGCTGGCCGGGACGTTGCTCCATGACGACGATCGCGCCGTCGCCGACGTTGAGTTGCGCGCGGTGGTTGGCAATGCGGAGGCGGACGGTGAAACCGAAGGTGGTGCAGAGCCAGTCCGCGGCGGCGGTGACATCCGGATAGGCGAGTTG
>Ga0075421_100008023_pt1 | contig 12955 bp, 6 predicted proteins | sample SoiMetdeltSBSDD5_FD_75292 | JGI IMG/M metagenome (GOLD analysis project Ga0075421, IMG submission 75292) | Bulk soil microbial communities from a Populus tree surrounding site in Tennessee, USA - Soil MetaG P. deltoides SBSDD5 | ecosystem: Environmental > Terrestrial > Soil > Tree plantation... | reverse complement strand
CGGGTTGATCGAGTCGGGCATGATCGCGCCGAGCGCGACCTGCTTGATGGCCTGCGAGCCGCAGGTGAGGCTGACGACGTAGAGCGTGTCGTCGCCGGGGGCGAACGCGCTGCCGCCGGAGCTCATTGCGCTGAAGGCCGAGAAGCCGCCCCCGCCACCGAGGAGTGACGAGCCGCCGGGCTGGCGCGTGACGCTGAGGATCGCCTCGTCGTCGCACAGGTCGCCGAAGCCGTCGCCGTCCTGGTCGAACTGCGCAGGGTTCGGCACCTGGTCGCAGTTGTCGCAGGCGTCGCCGACGCCATCGCCGTCGGAGTCGGCCTGAGCCGGATTCGCGTCGCTGGGACAGTTGTCCGCGGGGTCCTCGCGACCGTCGCCGTCGAAGTCGAAGGGCGGGCTGGACTGTCCGGCGCCGTTACCACCCCAGCACACGATCGCGCCGCTCTGCTCGGCGGCGCAGCTGTGGCTGCTGCCGGCTGCCGTCACGCCCACGTATTTCCCGGACGGCGGCGTCGCTTCGCCGGATCCGTTGTCGCCCCAGCACGCGAGCGTGCCGTCGCTGCGGACGGCGCAGGCGTGCTGGTTCGCGACCGCGAGCGAGACGAAGCTGCCGGACGGAGGATTCCGCTGCCCGAAGCTGTTGTCGCCCCAGCAGGAGAGCGACCCGCCCGTGGTGATCCCGCAGGTGAAGTGCTCACCCGCTTCCACTTCGCGGAAGCTGCCGGGCGGCGGCGAGCCCTCGTCTTGAGAGGTATCGCCCCAGCAGATCACGGTGCGATCGCTGCTGCGGATCCCACAGGAGTGATCGAATCCGGCGGAGACGCGCAAAAAGCTCACGAGCGGAGGACTCGCCTCGCCGCTCGAGTTGTCACCCCAGCACGACGGAATGCCGTCGATGCGCAGACCGCATGCGTGGGTCGCACCCGCGGAGATCTCGGTGAACTGGAAGGGCGTCGGAGAGGCCCGGCCTCCCGTGTCGTCCCCCCAGCACACCGGCGCGCCCGTGACGGTCTCCACCGCGCAGGCATACGCCTGCCCGCCGTCGTGCTGGAAGAAGAAGCCCGGCGGCGGCGCGCCGGGTTCGGCCGCGTTCGTCCAGCAGCCGAGCGTGCCGTCGGCGCGGATCTGACACGTATGCAGGTCGCCCGCGGCGAGCCGGGGATACGCGCCGAGCTCGAAGATGGACCCCTGGCCCCAGCAGACGGCGGCGCCGCTGTCGCGCAGGCCGCAGCTCGTGTCGGAGCCGAGCGAGAGGAGCGTGAAGGCGCCGGGAGGGGCGCTCGTCTGGCCCAGGCTGCCGTCGCCCCAGCACACGACGGCACCGCCCTCGCGGACGCCGCAGCTGTGCCGGACGCCGGTTGAGATCTCGATGAAGTCGGTGATCGGCTGTCCGCCGTCGAGCGGAGGCGTCGACTCCCCGAAGCCGTTGCTGCCCCAGCACGCGACGCTGTCGTCCGCGACGATGCCGCATGTGTGCGTGACGCCGCCCGCGAGATCCTTGAAGCGCAGGTCGAGCGGAGGCGAGGACTGGCCGGCGGCGTTGCTTCCCCAGCACACCACTGCGCCGTCGGGCCGCATGCCGCAGGCGTGCTCGGCGCCGCGCGAGATCAGATGGAAGGGGCCGGGCGGCTCGCTCTCCTCGACCGAGCCCGGGCTCGCGTCGTTCCCCCAGCACTCGACGTCGAGGTCGGGCAGCAGGCCGCAGAAGTGCCCCGCGCCGCTGGAGAGCTGGAGGTAGACCGGGCTCGGCGGCGTGGACGGTGCCGAGCCGAAGCAATCGACGTTGCCCGCGAAGTCCAGCGCGCAGCCGGCGCCGTCCATGGAATCGATTTCGGTGTAGGAGCCGAGGACCACGTTCGGAACGGACGCGCCCCAGCAGCGCAGCGTGCCGTTGCCGAGCACGCCGCAGCTCGTCATTTCGCTCACCGAGAGGTCGCGCCAGGGCAGCACGGGGGTGCGGGCCACGGTGTGCACGCCTGGCTGCTCGCCGCCCACCGTCGCGACCGGCTCCGCCACGCCGTTGCGATCCACGAAGCCGAGGCTGGTCGGAGTGGAGACGTTCAGCGTGCCGAGCGTGCCGCTCAGCGAAACCGTCGCGATCTTGTGTCGGCCGAGCTGGCCCAGCACGGCGTCGCCGCCGGTGCCGGCGCGCAGGCTGGCGGGACCGATCGTCGGCTCGTCGTCCTCGATCGGCGCGATCGGCGTGCCGTGCCAGGCCACGTCCGAGATCACGAGGTTGCCGGTCGTCTCGAACTGCACCGCCCACTGACAGACGTGGTCGCCGCCGCCGGCCGGCTGGCACTCGAGTCCCGGCGTCCCGGCCGCCGCGCCGGCATCGAACCAGACGTGCACGAGCGTGGGGCCGTCGATCGAGACGACGTCCGATGCGAGACCGTCGTCGCGTTCGCTCGCGAAGACCGCGATGTCGGCGGTCGCGGCGGGCGCCGCGAGCACCGCGGCGAGCGCTGCGAATGCGACGCGGAGGCGGATCGACATCTCGCTGACCTCGCGGGTCACTCGGCCCGTTGTGGCCGCATTCTATGCCCCTGCGAGAAACGCCGGCTGTGAAGCTCTTCACAGGCTCTGCGCGGCTAGACTGCTGCGCTTCGCCGGTCGGACGGGGGGTCACTCGATGCGCTTGCGGGCGGGACGGATCTGGTTCGTGCTTCTAATCGCGTGCGTGGGCTGCGCAGGCGAACCCCGGCCCCCTGCCGCCCCACGCGAACAGGCGACGGCGACGGGTCCCGACGCCCGGGCGCTGGCCGTCGCCGACGCCCTCGTGGCCGACACCTTCGAGGAGAGCCCGGGCTACGTCGCGCTGCTGCGTCCGCCGGGCGCCCGCTACGACACCCTGCCGGACGATTCGCTGGCCGGTGTCGCCGCGCGCCAGGCGCGCCGCGACGACTGGCAGCAGGAGCTCCAGGCGATCGACCGGTCCGATCTCACTCGCGAGGACGCGCGCCTGGCCTACGACCTCGCGCAGGACCGCCTGGCGCGCCTGAAGGCGCTGCGCGTGTGTCGCTTCGAGGTGTGGGGCGTCAGCCAGATGGGCGGCTGGCAGGTCGAGCTCGCCGACACCGCGTTGAACCAGCCGGTCGACACGCCCGAGCTGCGGGCGCAAGCGCTGACCCGCTACAGCGCGCTGCCGAAGTACGTGGACGACCAGATCGCCGCGCTCTCCGTGGGTCTCTCGGAGGGCCGGGTGGCCCCGCGCGTGGTGGTCGATCTCGTGGTCGGCCAGCTCGACGCGCTGATCGCGTCGCCGCCGGAGGACTCGCCCTTTGCGAGCCCGGCCCTGCGCGCCGGCGACCCCGCCTTCCGCGAGCAGTACCTCGCGATGTACGCCAGCGCCGTGCGCCCTTCGCTCCAGCGCATGCGCGACTTCCTGAAGCAAAAGGTCGCGCCGCGCGCGCGCAAGGAAGTCGGGCTCTCGGCGCTGCCGGACGGCGCCGCCTGCTACCGCGCGTCGCTCGCCTTCTCGACGACCCTCGACGTGGATCCTGCCGAGGTGCAGGCCCGCGGCATGGCTGCGCTCGAGGCGATCGAGGCCGAGATGACGGAGATCGCGCGCGTGAGCTTCGGCGGCGACTCGCTGGCGCGCGTGCGCGAGCGGCTGCGCAGCGAACCCGCCTTCCTGTTCCGCGACGATGCCCACATCCTCGCGCTGGCGGAGGCCGCGCTCGCGCGCGCGTGGCAGGCGCTGCCGCGCGCCTTCTCGGAGCTTCCGCGCGCACAGGCGGTGCTCGAGCCGATCCCCGCCTTCCAGGCGAGCACCGCCTCCGCGCACTATCTGGCGGCCGCGCTCGACGGCTCGCGTCCCGCGGCCTACCGCGTGCGCCTCTACGATCCGACGCACCAGAGCGTCGCGACCGGCGAGGCGATCGCCTTCCACGAGGTGGTGCCGGGCCACCACCTCCAGATCTCGCTCGCGAACGAGCAGCAGGGGCTGCCGCGGATCGCGCGCTTCCTCGTCGCGAGCGGCTTCGCAGAGGGCTGGGCGCTCTACGCCGAGCAGCTCGCCGACGAGCTCGGCCTCTACACCGGCGACGTCGATCGCCTCGGCATGCTCTCGACCCGCTCGTGGCGCGCGGTGCGCATGGTGGTCGACCCGGGCCTGCACGTGGGCGGCTGGTCGCGCGAAAAGGCGGTCGAGTTCCTGGTGGCGCACAGCGCGCTCTCGCCGGAGCAGGCCACGCAGGAGATCAACCGCTACATCGCCATGCCGGGCCAGGCGCCGTCCTATCTGCTCGGCTACCAGGAGATCCTGGCGCTGCGCAGCGACGCGCAGGCACGGCTCGGCGCGGGCTTCGACCTGAAGGCCTTCCACGCGGCCGTGCTCGGGCACGGCGGCGTGTCGCTGCCGTTGCTGCGCGCGCAGGTGCAGCAGTTCGTAGCGGGGCAGGGGGCCGCGGCGCCGCGCGCTCAGACCGGCAGCAGCAGCTCGGTGACCAGCTCTTCCGGCGCGACGTCGGCCGGGTCGTTGCGGTAGAGCTCGCGCACCGGCCCGCGCGGCTCGTGACCCTGCTCCTGCACCCAGGCGTGCAGCGCGTGGTACGCGAGCCCGAGCTCCTCGTACGCGCCCCGGTGGACGACCCATGCGAACGTGCCGCCCGGCAGCTCGTCGGCTTGCGCGCGCGCCAGCCGCGGGAAAGGCGCGTCGACGCCGACGCACGCGCTGACGCGCAGCCGCTCGTCGGCGTCGGGCTCGCCGTTCATGCAGAGCACGGGTGCCTTCGGCTCGCGCCCGGCAGCGCGCAGGTCCGCGAAGAGCGCGTAGACGAGGGCGGTGGTGTCGGGAATCAAGCGCTCGAGGGTCGTGTCCGCCTCGAGCCGCGCGACCTGCTGCGCGCTCTCCTCGCGGAGCGCGACGCCGTAGGGCGTCAGGCTGCGTTCGCGTGCGATGCGCTGGATGGAGCGCAGCGCCTGCTCCCGGCGCGCGATCTCGCCCTGGAGGCGCGACGCCTCGCGCGCGAGCAGATCCGCGCGCTCCGCATCGCCCGCCGCCAGGATCGCGCGCACCGCGGGCAGTGAGACCCCGAGCGAGCGCAGCATGCCGATCAGCACCGCGCTGCGCGCCTGGCTGCGCGCGTAGTAGCGGTAGCCGCTCTGCGGGTCGACGCGCGCCGGCGCGAGCAGGCCCTCTTCGTCGTAGTGGCGGAGCGCCTTCACACTGAGCCGGCACGCGCGCGCGAAGCGCCCGATCGGCATGAAGCTCTCGCGCTCGGGCATGCCGCCGAGTCTACGCGGTGCCGTCGCCTTCCACGGGCACCCCGTGCTCGCGAGCGAACTCCGGCGCGAAGGGGATCCACTCGACCACGTCCACGCACAGGCCGGTCGGGTCCTGCGCCATGAAGTGGCGCTGCCCGAAGACCTCGTCGCGAAGCGCCTGGACGATCGGCGCGCGCTGTTCCAGCGCGCGCCGGTAGTGCGCCGCGGCGTCGTCCACGACGATCGTCACCAGCACGCCCTGCGGCCGCAGCCGGTGCGCCGCCGGCACGCTGTCGTGATCGCGCTGCACGAAGGCGATCTGGAGATTCGAGTCGGCGGGCGAACGCAGCTGCGCGTACCACGCGTTCTCGAAGACGGGCTCGAAGCCGAACAGCGCGACGTAGAAGTCGCGCGCGGCCTTCACGTCGTCGCAGCAGATGTCGGGGAAGAGGCTCTGCATGGCTCGTTTCTCCTCGTTCGGGTGACGCTGCGCACAGGTTGGAGTCTCCCCTGACGGGAGAGTCAAGCGGGAGCGCGCGAAACGCGTGCGAGCTTCAAGAACTACTCGAAGTCTGCCGATGGGGGGCGCACACCCCGCAGCTTGACCGCTTGCAAGCGCGCTGCGTAGAACGGGATTGCGAGGGGTGGGCGGAGGTGACGCCCTGGATTCACGCCGGCCCTCGGGCCTCTCGCGGCGCGGCTTCGGTCGTCTCGTCGGCGCCGCCGGACTTGCGCTCCTCGCGCCCCGCGGCGCGCGCGCCTTCACGGGCCCGCGTGAGCTCGCGTTCGTGCATCTGCACACGCGCGAGGAGCTCAGCGTCGTCTACGCCGACGAGCTCGGCTACCGCGCCGACGCGCTCGCGCGTCTCGACGCGCTGCTGCGCGACTTCCGCACCGACGAGGTCCACCCGATCGACCCGGCGCTCTTCGATCTGCTGCATACGGTGCACGCGCTGACCGGCAGCCGCGAGCCCTTCAGAGTGATCTCGGGATACCGCTCGCCCGCCACCAACGATGCCCTGCGCCGCCACGGTGGCGACGGCATCGCGGCGGGCAGCTTGCACCTGGTCGGCCAGGCCATCGACGTGCGTCTCGCGGACGTGAAGACGACGAGCCTGCGCGACGCGGGGCTCGCCCACGCGGGCGGCGGCGTCGGCTACTACGCAGCGTCCGATTTCGTCCACCTCGACACCGGCCGGGTACGACGGTGGTAGGCCCACACCACCCCACTTCGTCACCGATTCATGTTATGAGTGTGCCCTCGTTTCGAAGGGGCATGCAGTGGGGCGTGGGTTCCAGATCCTCATCTGCGCGGGTCTGATCTTCCAGGCCTCGGGAGCGCTCGCGGACAGCTGGTCGATCGTCGAGGGCCGCATCGCCGTCAAGAAGGGCAAGAACTCGCCCCTCTCCGGCGCATTCGAAGCCTCGCTGTCCGAATCGGATCCGGAGGATGGCACGGGTCTGGCGCTCGACGACTTCGCCTTCACCGCCGGACGCCGGGAGCTGACGCCGCGCATCCCTGTCGAGTACGACGGGCTGCTCCCGGTCGCGTGGCTGGAGCTCGCCGACCAGATCCACCTCGAAGGCGATCAGGTCACGGCGGTGCACGTGCGGACCGGCGGCAAGCTCGTCGACGAGAGCGACGACGAGGTGACGTTCCGCTTCCTCGAGCTGCGCGCAGACGCCGAGGACGGCGGCTACGCAGTCGGCCGGCTCCGCGACACCGAGCTGCCGCGTCGCCTCGTGCTGCAGGGCGACGTCTACGAGGTCGAGCAGAGCTTCGGCCTGCCGGGCGCGAGCTGCGGGCAGCCGCCGCCGCCCGTTGGCGGCATACCTGGCAGCGGAAGCGGTTCGTCCAGCGGCGGCGTCATCGTCATCGGAAACGCGGGGCTGCTGGAGTTCGGGACGTTGGACGTCGCCAGCTTCGGACGCCGCACCTTCGTGTGGGAGTCGTCGGCGGGCGCGACCGTGCTCCAGGGGCGCACGAGCGGCAGCGCCTCCAGCATCGAGGGCGCGCTCTACACAAGCAGCAACGCGGTGCTCACGCCGGTCGAAATGCGCTTCGAGACGGTCCGCTACTACAGCCTCGCGCTCGACGGTCCTCCGACGCTCGAGCAGCTCGGCATGCGCGCGCCTGACGGCGCGGTGATCCAGGCCGATGCGAGCGGCGCGGTGCGCGTTTCGAGCGCTGGCGACCTCTTCGTCGAAGGCGTCCTTCCGGCCGGACCGATCTCCGACCTCACGAGCGTCACGCTCTCGACCCCGGGCAACATCGTCGTCACGGGCCGCCTCGAGCTCGGTAGCGCCTCACTCCGTCTCGAGGCGGGCGGAGAGGTCCATATCGATACCCCCGACGGCGGAGACCCCGGCGAAGACATCGTCATCGTCGCGCCCGACGCCGTCAGCGTCGGCCTGCCCGATTACTGCCAGGGCCTGGCACCGATCCTGCCCGCGGAAGAGCGCCGCGTGGGTCGCTTCTCGCTGGTCGCGTCGGCGGCGCGCCAGGTGAAGGTCGACGTGCAGCCGGTCGACGTGCAGCTCGCCCCGACGCGGAAGCGCATCATCATCCCAGGATCGGATCAGCGGATCCGTGCGGTGCTATATGGCTCGCGCAGCCTCGACGTCCACGACGTCGACCGCGACGGCCGTCTCCTCGGCCGCGGTGAGGCCGAGACGATCCATCCGGGCCTGCGCGTGTTCGCGCCGATGAACGGCGACCGCTATCGCGACCTGGTGACGTACTTCCTCGTCCGTGACACGGAGATCGCATATGGGGACCGGGAGGTCTGTCTCGTGGCCCGGACGCTCGACGGGGAGCTGCTCGAGGGCTGCGACAAGATCGACGTGATGCCCCCCGCATTGCAGGGCCCGCACTAGACGCCCCTGTGAACGGCTTCACACCTCGAGGTGACGGCTTCGCGTAGGATGCCCCCCGTCACCGAAGGGACGCGAGGGCGGATGCAGCGGGCTGCGGGGCTGGGGAAGCTGGGCGCTCTCGTGCTCTGGGGCCTGCTGGCCGCCGGCGGCGCACGGGCCGATGCGGCGTCGTCTGCCGGGATGCCCGCGGGTATCGAAGAGGCTCTCGCGCGGCGCGAGTACGAGGCGACGCGCAATGCGCGCGGTCTGCAGGCGCCGAACCGCGCGCACAACCTGCGGACCTACTTCGAGCCGGCCGGCATCCGCGTGCACGACCGCACGGCCGCAGGCAGCCCGGAGCTGCTGCGCCTGACCTTGGCGGGCGTCGGGCGCGGCGGCGCGCTTGCCGCCGTGCCGGCGGGCGAGGTCGTGCACGAGGACGCGCGCGTCGAGATCCGCCGGCCCGGGCTCGTCGAATGGTTCGTGAACTCCGACGCGGGCCTCGAGCAGGGCTTCACGCTGGACGTGCGGCCGGAGGGTGTCGATGGGCTGGCGCTCGAGCTCGCGCTCGCGGGAGCCAGTGCGTCGGCGCAGGGCGAGGACCTCGTCTTTGCGACGAAAGGCCGGAGGCTCCGATACGGCGCACTCCACGTCGTGGACGCGACCGGCCGCGTACTGCCCGCGCGCTTTGCGCCGGCGTCTGCGCGGCGCGTGCGCATCGAGGTGGACGACGCGGGCGCGCTGTATCCGGTCGTCGTCGACCCTCTGCTGACCGAGACGGCGGACACCACCCTCGTGTCGAACGTCAGCAATGGCAATTTCGGCTACGGCGTGGCGGCCGCGGGCGACGTGAACGCGGATGGCTATGGCGACATCGTCGTGGGGTCGCCCTTCTACGACTCCGGCGAGAACAACGAGGGCGCGGCCTTCGTCTTCCACGGCAGCGCCGGCGGGGTCCCAGGAAGCAGCCCCGCGAGCGCCGCTGCCGTGCTCGAATCCAACCAGACCGATTCTCGCATGGGATACAGCGTCGCCGGCGCGGGCGACGTGAACGGCGACGGATACGCCGATGTGATCATCGGCGCGCCCGGCTACGACGCGGGTGAGGGCGTGAACGAGGGCGTGGCGTTCCTGTTCCACGGCGGCGCCAGCGGCGTGCAGAACGGCAGCCCGGCGAACGCCGCGGCGCGGCTGGAGGGAGATCAGGCGACGGGCTTCTTCGGGAGCGGCGTTGCGGGCGCCGGCGACGTGAACGGCGATGGCTACGCCGACGTGATCATCGGCGCCAGCTCCTACAGCATCGGGAGCAACAACGAGGGAGCCGCTTTCGTGTTCCACGGCGGCGCCAGCGGGGTCGGCGACGGCAGCGCGTTGAGCCCCGACACGAAGCTCGAGTCCAACCACACCGGGGGCTCGATGGGCACCGGTGTGGCCGGCGCCGGCGACGTGAACCGCGATGGCTACGACGACGTGATCGTCGGCGCTCCGTTGTACGACGTGGGAGGCCAGTCGGACGAAGGCGCCGCCTTCGTGTTCCTCGGCAGCGGCTCCGGTGTCGCCGACGGAGATCCGGGAAACGCGGCAGCCCGGCTCGAGTCGGATCAAGCCGACGCGCAGCTGGGCACCAGCGTGGCCGGCGCCGGCGACGTGAACGGCGATGGCTACGCCGACGTGATCGTCGGCGCCAACCTCTACGACGAGGGCCAGACGAACGAGGGCGCCGCCTTCGTCTTCCACGGCGGCTCGGGAGGGATCTCGAACGGCACTCCCGCGAGCGCAGCCGCGCGCATCGAATCGAACCAGAGCGAGGCGCGGCTCGGCGCCAGCGTGGCGGGCGCCGGCGACGTGGACGGCGACGGCTATGCCGATGTGATCGTGGGCGCTGCCATCTACGACGCCGATCAGACCGACGAGGGTGCGGCCTTCGTCTTTCTCGGCAGCGGCTCGGGCGTCGCGAGCGGGAGCCCGCTGACCGCGGCCGCTCAGCTCGAGGCGAGCCCGGCGGTCGCGGGCATGGCCTCGACCGTGGCGAGCGCGGGCGACGTGAACGGCGACGGCTACGCCGACGTCGTCATCGGACACCCGAGCTACTTCGGCGGCGCCTCGAACGAAGGCGCCGCCTTCGTCTACCACGGCGGCGCGCAGGGGGTCGTGAGCGGCAATGTCGCCACGGCGGCTGCGCAGCTCGAGGCGAACCAGCTCGCCGCGGAGCTGGGCAACAGCGTCGCCGGCGCGGGCGACGTGAACGGCGACGGCTACAGCGACGTGATCGTCGGCGCGCCGGCCTACGACGCCGGGGTGACGGACGAAGGCGCGGCATTCCTGTTCCACGGCGGCCCGAGCGGAATCCCGGACGGCAGCCCGGTCAACGCGGCCACGCAGCTCGACGCGGCGAACCAGATAGGGGCGAGGTTCGGCGCGGCCGTCGCAGCGGCGGGCGACGTGAACGGCGACGGCTACGGCGACGTGATCGTGGGGGCCCCACACTACTGCGACGGTGGTGTGTGCGGGGGCGCGGCCTACGTGTTCCATGGCGGTGCGTCCGGAATCGACGGGACGGCTGCCGCCCGCGTCGTCGGCGATCAGGTCGCGGCTCTTCTCGGCGTGAGCCTCGCGTCGGCCGGCGACGTGAACGGCGACGGCTACGCCGACGTGATCGTCGGCGCGGTGTACTACGACGCCGGGCAGACGGACGAGGGCGCGGCGTTCCTGTTCCACGGCGGCCCGACCGGGATCGGGAACGGCAGTGCCGCGACGGCCGACACCCGGCTCGAGTCCAACCAGGCAGACGCGCAATTCGGCTGGGTCGTTGCGTCGGCCGGCGACGTGAACGGCGACGGCTACGCCGACGTGGTCGTCGGCGCGACGACCTACGACGCAGGGGAGACGAACGAGGGCGCGGCGTTCGTCTTCCAAGGAAGCGCATCGGGAATCCCGAACGGGAATCCCGTGACGGCCGCCGCACAGCTCGAATCGGATCAGGTCGTCAGCTACTTCGGCATCAGCGTGGCGGGTGCAGGCGACGTGAACGGCGACGGCTACGCCGACGTGATCATCGGCGCCTTCCATTACGCCGATGGCCAGTCACAGGAAGGCGCGGCGTTCGTCTTCCACGGCGGCGCGAGCGGGATCGCGGATGGGGACCTGGCGAGCGCCGCGACCGTGCTCCAGTCGGACCAGGCGGAGGCGTTCTTCGGGTCGAGCGTGGCGAGTGCGGGCGACGTGAACGGCGACGGCTTCGGCGACGTGATCGTCGGCGCACACAACTTCGACGCCGGCGTCACGGACGCGGGCGCGGTCTTCGTCTTCCTGGGCGGCAGCTCGGGGATTCCGGACGGGAACCCTTCCACGGCTTCCGCGCAGCTCGAATCCGACCAAGGGATTTCGTGGGGCGACTTCTTCAGCATCGGCTCGGCCGGCGACGTGAACGGCGACGGCTACGCCGACGTGATCGTCGGCATCTTCCGATACAGCAGCGGCCAGACGGAAGAAGGCGCGGCCTTCCTCTTCTACGGCAACGGCAACCGCACGGGACGCCTCCTGTTACCGAGCCAACGGCGCGACGAGGTGAGCACGCTCCGCGTGCAGCCCTGGGGCACGTCCTATCTCGACACTTTTGCGGTGACTCTGCGCGAGGGGAATCCGCAGGGCCGGGGGCGCGCGAAGCTCGAGCTCCAGTGGTGCCCCTCCGGCGTGCCCTTCGGCCACGCGAGCTGTGGCAGCGCGCTGAGTCCGAGCTGGATCGAAACGGCGACCTACACGCTCACGGCCTCGGGGCTCGCCGATGGAGCGCTCTACCGCTGGCGTGCCCGCCAGCTCTTCGCGCCCTTCCGCGTGACGTCAGCGGGCATCACGCCGCCCCCGAATCCCGCGCACGGACCCTGGCGACGCGTCTACGGGCAGGCGCTGGAGGCGGACCTGCGCGTCGGACTCGACACCGATCTCGACGGCCAGCGGAACAGCGTCGACCTCGACGACGACGGCGACGGCATCGAGGACATCGAAGAGCTGGGCCACGGCAGCGACCCGCTCGACCCCGACAGCGACGACGACGGGCTGAACGACGGCGCCGAGCTCGCCCTCGGCAGCCTCCTGCTCGATCCGGATTACGACGACGACGGCCACTGCGACGGGCCGAACGGCGTCGGGGCGATCTGTACCGGCGGCGACAACTGTCCTCTCGTCGGGAACAACGACCAGACCAACGGCGACGCCTTTACCGCAGGAGACGCCTGCCAGTGCGGCGACGTCACCGGCGACGGGCCGATCACCACGATCGACTACCTGCGCGCCCGCGAGATCGTCATCGGGCGGACGCCCAGCGGGCCCGATGAGGTCAACCGCTGCGACGTGACGGGCGACGCCGACTGTCACGTCGATGACCTGGCCGTGCTCCAGCGGCTGGTGAACGGCGCGCCGGCCACCATCGTCTACGGCTGCGAAGTGTACACCGATCAATGACCGCCGTGTGAACTGTTTCACACCGGACTGCATGCCACGGGCGTAGGATCCGCATCGCGTCCCTTTGGACGTGCGAGGGCGGGCGATGCGGCGCATCGCGACCTTGTTCGGTGTCCGAACGGCAGCCCTGATGGTCTCGCTCCACGTAGGCGGAGCGGCCGCCGCAGACGCGCCGATGCCGGCCGACCTGGCGAACGGCATCGCCGAGATTCTCGCGCAGCGCGAGTACGAGGCGACGCCCCGAGCGCGCGGTCTGCAGGCGCCGAACCGCGCGCACGGCCTGCGCACCTGGTTCGAGCCGACGGGCATCCGCGTGCACGAGCGCACTGCGGAGGGCAGCCCGGAGCTGCTCTCTCTGACGCTTTCGGGCGTCGGGCGCGATGGCATGCTCGCGCCGGTCGCGCCGGGCGAAGTCGTGCACGCCGGCGCGCGC
>Ga0075421_100008022_pt1 | contig 12955 bp, 12 predicted proteins | sample SoiMetdeltSBSDD5_FD_75292 | JGI IMG/M metagenome (GOLD analysis project Ga0075421, IMG submission 75292) | Bulk soil microbial communities from a Populus tree surrounding site in Tennessee, USA - Soil MetaG P. deltoides SBSDD5 | ecosystem: Environmental > Terrestrial > Soil > Tree plantation... | reverse complement strand
CGTGCCTCGATCAATCATGACGGGTTTACCCGTAAAGGATCATCCGTCCTTGCATTAAAACCGTGATCGTCTGCGGCGCCTCGAGCAATCAAGCCGTCATGTACATCGCGACCGCCGCCGTCCGCCCGTTCGGCTACACCTGCGTTATTACTGTCGACGGCCTCATCGCCCGCGGCGATTACGAGCACGACTTCACATTGCACCAGTTCACGATCCTTCCCGGCGGCGCGGCGGAAAAATTTCGCATCACCGAGTTCGACAGAATTAAGATCGGTTGAAGGAGTCAGACGGGTCTAGGAATCGTTCCTTGATTTCTGGCGTCGGAACCATGCACACTTCTTTTCGGCCAAACCAACGGTAACGGTTCCGCGCTATCAACGAATAAATCGCATTTCGAAAAGCTCTAGGAACAAATCGGAATATTTTGCAAATCCTCCATGCGCGGCCGAAGCGCGAGACGACCTCGATAGCAGCATCGCTGCGCAGGAACAATTTTCCTTCCGCAATGAACACAAAAGTCTGAAGGTCTGCTGCATCCAAACCATGGCTTTGAAAAATTTCTCTGCCGACTTGTGATTGAATGGCGGCGAAGCGGAATTTCGCCGCCGGGTCATGGCGGATAACGAATTCGACCAAGGCGCTGCAGAGATTGCAGACACCGTCGAATAGAATCAGGTTGTCAGGAATTTGAGTCACGTCGTGCGTGGTCTCAAGCGCAGCGAGCGATTGTATCGTCAGCGCGCCGTTACTTCGGGTATAGCTCCTTGATGAATCCGTCCTTCGCCAACTGCTCGAGAGGCGCGGGATCGTAGAACTGGCGCACATCGACGCCTTTAGCCTTGGGATTTCGCGAGGCGATATCTTCCATGACGGCTTCCATTTCGGGATGCGTCACGGTGGGAATATCGCGGATGTAACCGAGAATGTAGCTTTTGAACGCGCTGGCCAGGAGCTTGGTATCCGTGGTCCGCGTGTACTTGCCGAGAATGCGAATCGTGACGTCAGGATTGGCCTTCGCGTATTTGATGCCTTCCAACGTCGCTTTGAGAAAACGGTTCACCGTCTGCGGCCGGCTGCGGATGAACGAATCCGTCGTCACCAGGGCGGTTCCCGGGTAGCGATATTTCAAGTTGGCCAGGTTCATGAATTCCCGGTAGCCGAGTTCTTTCGCCTTCTCCAAAGTCGGCGAGGAAATCAACCCGCCTTTGATAACGCCCTGCTGCAGGAACAGCAGATTCTCCGGCACCCCGCCGGTTTGAATCATCTTGATGTCCTTCTCGGGATCGAGACCAAGTTCGGCTACGGCGCGCTTGAGTCCCAAATCGGTCAGTGAACCGAAGCGGCTGACGCCGTAGGTTTTGCCCTTGAGATCCTGCGCGGTGGTGATGTCCGGTGTTGTCACCAGGCTCATCGGAATCACATTGATCGTCGTGCCGATCACGGTCAAATCTGAGCCGGATAAACGCGACAGCGCGGCAGCGGCGCCGGAACCTTGCACGATTTGCGTGTCACCGGAAATCAAAGTGGTAATCGCCTGCGCGCCGGCGACGTAGATGATGCGCACATCGAGACCGTGTTTTTTGTAGATACCGGCTTCGTAAGGTATCCAAGTCGTGATCGAGGTCGCGGCGATCGATGAGTAGCAAACGTTGAGTCGTTCCGCCTCGGCCGCGCGCGCTGCAGGCAGTGCGTAAAAGAACCCCGCGGCCAAAATCCCCAATAATCCAAGATTGATTCTGTTCAATCGCTTCACCGATTACCTCCTCGTTCGCGACGTTTGCTCGACGTTCGATGTCGTCGCGAGGTGACCTTAGGAAAGCCCGATCTCCAAGTCAAGAAAAACAAAACCGCTATCCTCTGGGCTGCAGTATTCATCGGCCTTTGTTGACGCGAAAGCCCGCCTGCACTAGACATGGTGCCACTATGAAAGTTCCAAGATGACCGCGCAATCAAACAACCCACGAGTAAAATTCGGGGTCCTCCTGCCGACCCGGGAAGCGGTGATGTCGGGTCGGTCTGATCCGTCGCTGCTCTATCGGCTTGCCGAACGCGCCGAGACTCTGGGCTTTCATTCAATCTGGGTGGGCGACAGTCTCACGGCCAGGCCGCGCATCGATGCGCTGACGACGCTCGCCGCGGTCGGCGCGCGCACGAGCCGAGTGCGCTTGGGCACAGCGATATTTTTAGCCGCGCTCCGCCAGCCCGTCCTTCTCGCCTATCAGCTCGCCAGCCTCGACTGGATGACCGGCGGGCGCGTTGACTTCGGCATCGGCTACGGCCGGCGCGGTGAAGCCTCACAGGAGCATGAGTTCAAGATCCTGGGGCTCGATCCGGGCGCGCGCATGAAAATGAGCGAAGAAGCAGTGCATATCATGCGCCGTCTCTGGCGAGAAAGTGATGTCGCGTACGACGGTGCTTTCACGCGCTTTGAGCATGTGACCCTCGCACCCAAGCCGGCACAACCGGGCGGCGTGCCGATCTGGATGGCCTCCAACGACGTCGACGCCGGGCTGCGCCGGGTTGGGCGCTTGGGCGACGCGTGGATGAACAACATCAAAGACCCCGAGACCTACCGAATGTGCTGGGAGAAGATTCGCGCGCATGCCGTTCAGGCCGGGCGAAAACCCGAGGAGATTCAACCGGGCGCGTATTTCACCGTTGCGGCCGGCAGCAGAGATGCCATTGTGGAAGGCGAAAAATTTCTCGCGGAGTACTATAACCGCTCTTACGAAGCCATCGTCAAGGCGGCGCTTTGCATCACGGGATCATGGGACGAGGTGATTGATCGTCTCGCGGCATTTGCCGATGCCGGCGCCCGGACCATGGTGCTGCGCTTTGCCGCGCACGATCAGCTCGGTCAACTCGAAAACTGCGCCGAAGCCTTGGATCGCCGCGGCTTGTTGAGTTAAAACCGTGCCTGCTCAACGAGGGCCAAACGATTTCACGCCGCGATTGCTGGTTGGTAGAAAAAATGATTAGGGAGATATTTTGAGGAAAGGGTGTCCCCTCGTCGGGGACACCCTGCGGTAATAGCCGCAAACATGAACTGAGGAGGAGGAGTCCACGTTTGCGCACGGGAACACCTCATCACCGGCTTTACGCCGGCAAACTGAAACCTAGCGCATCCGATTCATGGAGTACTGGAGTTTTTTTAATTCGCCCTGGAGATACATGTCTTTTAACTCATGCCGATCCATATGGGCTTCGAGTAAGTCCGCCGGGAACATCTTCGCGCCGCAACGATGGCAAACCGCTGCGGGAAAAGTAACCTTTTCATATTGGATATCATAAGACTCATTGGTGGTAGCTGATTCCATTTGTCCCTCTCTGGCGATTATTTGCAGCAACGTTGCCTTGTTACGCATTTGATATGCCAAGCCGAGAGGGCTGTCACCGGTTTTACAAGTTGTTGATTTGGCTATACTATCTTCATTCACCGAACGGTTGCGGCTTCCCTCTGAACAAAGTCCGTTGGCAAGCGTTGTCAACCGTTTACATTTTTGTGCCTCAATCGCGGTTGGTACCGGACCCGTGCGTGACCCCCAAACATAAGGTCCAAGCTTGAAGCACGGCAGACATATTCTAACCGCATTGCCACCCAGCTTCCGGAATGCAGGTCCGGCTGAGATCACTTGACAGCAAAGCTGGGTCCGCGCGATTGTACTTTGCTGTGTTACCTGTCGAAGATGAGAGGCAATCATGAGCGGTGACAGCCAGGAAGTCGAATTCCCTGTAATGCGCTACGACATCACTCTTCCCCTCTTGGAGGGCCGCGTGCCTATCGAGGGTGTCCGGCTCAAACCGGTAAAGAACTCGTCGATGATCAACAAGGAAGATCTGAAAATGATGAGCGGTGAGTTCGGTTTGACGGACCTCAACATCGGTTATTTTTTGCCGGCCATCGCAGCGGGCTGGCAAATCATCGGCCTGCCGGTCTTCTCCAAGCGCAAGCCCGCCTACCAACTGATCTTTTGTCACGCTGATTCAAACATCCGCGCGCCCAGGGACCTCGAAGCCAAGCGCATCGGCTCGCGGACCTACAGAACAGCGCTCACGGTGTGGGCGAGAGGCTTGCTGCGCGAACACTACGGCGTCGATTTCTCGGAGGTTCAATGGGTATTGCAAGCCAAAGAAGTTTTTCCGGTGCACGATCATAACTTAAAGATCGAGTATGTCGATGAATCGAAGAACATGGCGCAGCGCCTGATTGCCGGTGAACTGGACGCAATTATCACCGACATCTCGGACACCAAAATGTTTAAAAACCTGGAAAGCCATCCGAAGATCAAACGGCTCTTTCCCGATTACGCGAAAGAAGATCAGCAACTCTATCGCGACACCGGCATCTACACTCCAGTGCATATGATCGTCATGAGCCGCAAGCTTGACCGCGCGCAGCCGGAGCTTGCCGCCAAGTTCTATGCCGCCTTCGAGCAGGCGAAACAGATCGCTTACGATGATGTCTTGAGCGATCGCGGCGGATTCTCCATCGTGTATCTGAGAGAGCGGTTGAAAGAGCAAATGGCAACCTGGGGCGATCCGTGGAAGTACGGCATCAAGGCGAATAAGATAACCATCGACGCCTTCATCAAATACAATGTCGAGCAAGGCATGATCCGCGCCGCGCCGTCCTATGCCGACGTTTTCTCAGCCGGCACCCTCGACACGTAGTCGATCTGACGGCTTGAACGGCTTGAACCAGATGCTTAGCGCGGACAACTTCGAAGGAGATATTGATGCTTTCGAATCAGGACAATGAGCTAGTTACCCGAACCAATCCGGGCACACCGATGGGTGATCTGCTCCGGCGCTACTGGGTTCCCGCATTGCTCTCCGAAGAAATTCCCGCGCCTGATTGTCCGCCCGCGCGAGTGAAGCTCTTGGGTGAAGATCTAGTCGCGTTTCGGGACACTCGAGGACGCATTGGCTTGATCGGCGAGCGCTGCGCCCATCGCGGCACTTCGCTATTTTTCGGCCGCAACGAAGAATGCGGCCTGCGTTGCGTCTATCACGGCTGGAAATATGACACCGAAGGCAACGTCGTCGACACCCCGGCAGAGCCCGCCGGCAGCGACTATCACAAAAAGCTGCGCCATACCGCTTACCCGACGCACGAATCGAACGGCATCATCTATGCCTATCTCGGCCCGCGCGAATTAATGCCGATCTTTCCAAATTACGAGTGGACGCAGGTGCCGCTGGAGTTCACCTACGTGACCAAGGGCTTGCTCGAATGCAATTACCTCCAGGGACTCGAAGGCGAGTGCGACTCTTCGCATCTGTCTTTTCTCCATCGCTCGTTTACCAACGAGCGCAATCAGGCGCTCTACAAAAGCGACACGGCGCCGTTCTACGAAACCGAGGATACCGATTTCGGCGTGCGGCTCATTGCCACGCGCAACGCCGCCGACAACCAGCACTACGTGAGATCCTCCGCTTTCGTCATGCCGGTGTACGGCTGCGTGCCCGCCGGCCGGCCGACCAACGAGCTCGAAGGCTATGAGATTCATACTTATGTCCCGGCCGACGATACCCGCTGCTGGCGCTACGACATCGGCTTTCGGCGCGACCGCGCCGTGCGCGATGACGAAGTGCACCGGCGCAAGCAGATCAAGTCCGACTACACGCGGATTCGCAACGCGCGCAATAACTACCTGCAAGACCGCCAAATGCAGAAGACGGTTAATTTCACCGGCATCGAAGATTTTCTCAACCACGATGCTTGCGCGACGGAAAGCATGGGAGCGATTTTCGATCGCAGCAAAGAACACCTCGGCGTCAGTGACAAGGCCGTCATCGCCGTGCGCAAATTTTTACTTAGCGCCGTCAAAGAACTCCAAGACGGCAAAGAGCCGCCGCATCTCGTGCGCGACGCCCAGCGCAACTGGTTTCCACACGTCGACTGTTTCGCTTATTTGTTGCCGCGTAATGTGACTTGGCGCCAGCACTTCGACTACTTGACCGAATCGGCGCTCAAGGAAAATCCCGCGTCCTTCGCCGCGCGCCAGAAAGCGGCGTCCTAGGAGCTTGGCAGCGAAGTCACGTGCGCGTTCAAATTCAGGAGAGCTGAGATGAAAAATGGCAAGAACCGCCGCCGGGCAGCCGCCGTTGGCGGCCTGATCAAACAGTACGAGAAAGAGCTCAATATCGCCGCAGAAATATTGGAATGGGAGATCGGCGATCTCTGGGGCCATGTCGGCGTACGTCTGCCGGACGATCGCGGCATTGCCGTGCGCATGTTCCGGCGTCCCGAGCTAGGCAAGAAAGAATGGCTCGTGCATTTTGATTATTCCCTGACGAAACTCTCCGGCGTCGGCACGATCCCGCGCGAGTCGGTCATCTACACGGAAATTTTCAAGGCGCGCCCGGACGTCAACGCCGCGGTGCACTGCCACCCGGCCATGTGCATCGCGCTCAGCCTGGCGGATCAGCGCGTGGATTGGGTGCACATGCAATCGTCGCGCTTCAAAGGCGGCACGCCGATCTTTCCGCGCCCCATCTATATTCTCGATCCCGATGAAGGCGCGGCGGTTGCGGCAACTCTGGGCAACGCTGCGGCGGTCATGATCAAGGGGCACGGCATCGTGACCGTCGGTGAAACGATCGATGACGCCTGCATGGCTGCGGTGTATATGGAGCGCACGGCGAAGATCATGGCAGTCGCGCGCCTGCACGGTTACCAGGGACCGACCCCCGAATCTCTTGAAACCCAGACCACGAGCAGAAAAAAACTTTTTCGCCGGCCGCGCGACGAATTGTATCATTCCGCGGATTGGAACTACTACGCCGACAAAGTTAAACGCGGCGAGCGTTGGACGCGGGGCTGGACATGAGCTTGGTTTGGTAGTCTTGCGTTTTGATCAGCTCGAAGCCGGAACTCTGCCGCATCGGTCAAAGGAGACCCTGGTGATGTTCGGGAAATGGCTATGTACTGCCCTTCTTCTGCTCCTTTTGCCGGTAAACTTGCCCGCTCAGGAGACCCACCTCGTCGCCTACGCCGGCTTCGGCGGTTTTCAAGCGCCGGTGTGGGCGCCCAAGGATCTCGGGCTCTTCGACAAGTACGGTTTTAAAGGCGAAGTTATTCTGGTGCCGGGCTCAGTGCGCCAGATCCAGGCGCTACAGGGCGGCAGCATCAACTTCGCTCAAGTCGACGCGGCGACGGCCATCAACGCAATCAACCAGGGCGCCGACATGGTCATGGTTTCCGGCTCGCTAAATTCATTTCCCTACAGCTTCATGGCGCAGAAAGAGATTCGCAAGCCGGAGGATTTAGCCGGCAAGAAGATCGGCATTCTCGCCGTCGGCGGCGCCACCGAGACAGCGACGATACTCGCGCTCCGGGCGTGGAATGTGCCGCGCGCCTCGGTGACGATCTTTCCCGCCGGCGACTCGATGGGTCGCATCGCCGCCATGTCCGCCAAAGCCATCGATGCCACCGTGCTGACGTACCCCGACATCAATGAAGCGATTCGCTTGGGCATGCACTCTTTGGCCGAGATGAGCGAGATGAAAGAAGCCTCCTTTCCAATGAACGTCATGGTCGTTCGCCGTTCTTTCGCCGAGAAGAATCGCGACACCGTAAAGCGTTTCCAACAAGCCTACGCCGAAGGCACCTACCAGTTCATGACCAACAAAGAGCGCGCCGTCGCGGTTCTGTCAAAGCGCTTGCGCTTCAAAAATCCCAAAGGGATCGAGGAGACCTATCAATATTTCGCGCGCAAATTTTCTTTTCCCACACGGGTTTCTCCATCGGGTTTACGGAATATCTTAGAGCTGCTTTCGCAGCGAACCCCGGCGACGAAGATCGACATGACCCTTAGCCGGTATCTCGACGAAGGAACCCTCGACGAACTCGAGCGAGAAGGTTTCTTCAAACGTTTGACTGGAAACAAATGAGAGTTTGCTTCGTGATCTTCGTGTCCTTCGTGGTGAGCATCCAAATCTTGTCGATCTCACCGCAATCTCAACTTGACTCGGCACGAACGCCTACCATATAAAATAAATTGGATTTTGACGTTCGAATCTCCATCTGAAAGGAACCATCGCGATGCGCAAGATTTCCGTTCTGTTGTTTGGATGGCTGTTGTTGTGGAACGGCGCCGCCTTCGGCCAATCGGCTCAAACGGTAGCTGCGGCAAAGAAGGAAGGTGGCAAAGTCATCGTCTATACCTCGATGGAGACTTTCACTGCCGACGCGCTCAAAAAAGCTTTCGAAGCAAAAACCGGCTTGCAGATGGAATACTGGCGCGGCGGGTCAACGGAAGTTCTCGACCGATCGCTGGCCGAGTTTCGCGTCGGCAAACCGCTTTTTGACATCGTCGCCATGACCGGCGACCACATGCACGTCCTGGCTAAGGAAGGCGTGTTCACGAAATATCAATCGCCGTCGTTCAAAGGCTTCGCCAAAGAAGCCATCGATCCGCTTCTCGGCGCCCGTTACCGAAATGTCCTCTATGGCGTCATCTACAACAAAGCCGGCATCAAGGCCTCTGACGCGCCCAAGACGCTCGAAGATGTGGTCAAGCCGGAGTACCGTGGCAAGCTCGTCATGCCTCATCCGGTGAATCATACGTTGACCACCCAATGGCTCGCGAGCTTGGATAAAATCATGCCGAAAGCGCGAGCGGAAAAATTCATTCACGATCTCGCCGCCGCCAAACCGATATTTGTCGAGTCCATCGTGCCTGCGGCCGACCGTGTCGGCACCGGCGAGACCCCCATCGGCATCACCTTCGCCCGCTTCGTTCTGACCTACAACAAACAAGGCGCCAATCTCGACTACGTCCGCGACTACAACATGCTCGGCGACGGCCAGTACATCAGCCTTGGTGCCAAAGCGCCTCGGCCCAACGCGGGCAAAGCCTTTATTGATTTCTTCCTCGACGAAGAAAGCATGAAGATTCAGGCGGCGACCGGAGAGTTCGTCAATCGCAAAGGCGTCTACCCGCCGCTCGCCGACGCCGACAAGATCAAGTTCGTGCAGATGTATCAGTTCACCAAAGAAGATTACGAAGTGAAGAAGAAGGAGTATCAGAAAATCTTTCTGCAGTAGCTTTTACGAACAGAAAAGGAAAGATGGAGACAGCGAACACAGAGTGAATGTTCTTTTCTTTCCTCTGCGCCCTCGGTGCTTCCGCGGTGAATCTTCAGGATTTTTGGACAGATAAAAAGGAAATAGGTTAGGAGAACCAGCATGGCAGAATTCGTTATCGATGCGGACGGCCACATCATGGAAGACCACAAAGACATCTTTGCTCACATCAAAGGAAATTTCTCCGAGATGAATTGGCACTCCACGTGGCCGATGTTCGACGCCGACGGCTGGCAGCGCGGCTTGGCGCGCAAAGGCAAGCGTGAAGACCCGGACGCCGAGGCGTGGCTACGTTTTCAAAACGAGCACGGCATCGACTGCGCCGTCCTCTACCCAACTTCCGCGTTGGCGATTGGCATGATCCAACTCCCCGCGTGGGCGTCGGCGATAGCGCAAGGCTACAACGATTGGCTCTATCACCGCTTCACGAGCCAAAGTCCCAGACTCAAAGGCGTCGCGCTGCTCGCGCCCCAGGATCCCAAAGCCGCCGCTGCCGAGCTGCGCCGCTGCGTGAAAGAGCTGGGATTCTCCGCCGGACTGTTGCCGTCCGTAACCAACAATCGAACGCCCCTATACGGCTCGCCGATCTTCCATGCAATTTACGACGAGGCGCAGCGGCTCGACGTGCCCCTCACCATCCATGGCGGGGTCAGCCAAAATCTGGGGCTCGATCGCGTCGCGAGCTTTCTCGAAGCGCACATGCTCGAACATCCCGTGGGACTATTCATTCAGATCACCAACATGATGTTTCAGGGCGTATTCCAGGAATTTCCCAAACTGCGCATGGCCTACCTCGAAGCCGGCGCCGGCTGGGTGCCGTTCATGATGGACCGGATGGAAGAAGACTACGAGAAGTTCGCCGCGCGCCTGGCGCCGCAGCTTAAAGATCCGCCGAGCAAGTTTTTCAAGTCGGGAAATATTTTCGTCACCATGGAGGTCGAAGAACGAACGGCCCCTTATCTTGCCGATTTGATTCGCGACGACGTCATCATGTGGGCATCTGACTTCCCGCACGAGCGCGAACGCGACCAGTTCGGCGGCGACCTGCCGCACTTGAAAGCGCGCAAGGACCTGAGCGATGATTTCAAACGGAAAATGCTCTACGACAATCCGGTGAGATTCTACCGCTTCAGCGAAGGCGACATCGCCGCCGCGCGGAAGGCGAAGGGGAATTGAAGACGCGGCACCGCGACGTCTCACGCCCAAAATCGGCGCAGGTCGAAAGATAGTTGACGGTGGTGTTTGACGGCTATGAAATAAATTCGAGTTCGCCTGACGAGATAAAGCACGACATAATCATCGACCACGAATTCGCGTAAATCATCTTCCGCCCGAAGCTTTTCCCGAACACGTTCGATTAGTTCCTCTGCTTCGGCCGAGCCGGCATGGTGCGAGAGGAACGAACGACCGGACAACGGGACAAGCGATTGAGCAAACGTTGAAACGCCGACCGGCCATCAACTGATAATCTCGTCTAAGTTTGCCGTAAAGTTCTCAGTGAAAAATAGCTGCGACCTACCGGCCATACCGGGCTTTCAGCTTCTTCGCGCTCATAACCCTTCTTGCATTCACGTCATCTAGCCCTCGAACAGCTTCCTCAAGTAACTTGATATGGACATGCTCACGCTCTAGTCGATGGTAATAGTCCAGACGCTCGGCGTCGATTAGCGCCGCGCAGCTGTCCCCGTTCTTGGTAAGAATCTTTTCGCCATGCTCGCGTTGTACTTGAGCGCAGAGCTCCGTCAACTGGGCACGCGCCCGCGTTAGCGGAATGATGTCTTTCGATGAAATGGACATAAGTTAAACTGCTTAAGGTAAATTTAAATAAACGTACATTATTCTGTCAAGAATTCGACCTACCTTTTAATCTCTATAGATTCCGTTGCCGTGTGCCAGCCACGCGACCGTTCGGCGGCGACCTGCCGCACTTAAGGCGCGCACAGACCTGAGCGACGATTTTAAACGGAAAATGCTCTGCAACATTCTACCGCTTCGGCGAAGGCGACATCGCCGCGGCGCGGAAGGCAAAAACCAGCTAACTGCGATATTTCATCCGGCAGTCTCTGCCTAACGGTCGTCGTATTTTTCACGGCGCCGTTTTCTTTTTTGAAAGGTTTTGGCAACCATTAAGGCGCTTGGCGACGAACAAGTTGCGTCGTCGGGCGCATTAGAATCAACGGCCGTTGAGCGGCGCGCGAAAAACGTCGGACTCAAGCGCATGACAGAGGAACCCATCTACTCCGGCAAATCTTCTAGCCGGCTACCGCGAGCAGCTCTTAAGCTTTTGCGCACCTGGTTGACGCGCTCAGGAAAACGAGGGTCGTTCTCAAGCTTATAATCAAACCAGTCATCCTCTGACTCGAATCCGATTAGGACGCCCGCAGGCTTTCCGTGCCGAGTTATGACAATCTCCTGCTTTTCCGCCTCGCGCAGAAATCGGGAAACCCGGGTGCGGCTAAACTATCAAGTGAGCCGCCATAAACGACAAACGTCGGGCTGCTTATTTCCCTAACGTTCAGCGGCCTATTTTGGCCACAGTATATGGGCCTACCGCCCCATCAGTTTTTTTACGAACCCTTCTTCTTCGAGTTTCTTTAAGAAACGATCCGCTGACATAGTTTTTCGCGTCGATCTTGCCGAGTTTGGGGTCGGCTTCGGTCAATGGGTCGATGACGGCTTGCATCGCCTTGAGCGAGGGATACGGAATATCCGGAATCCTGTTTTTGTTGTACTCGTAGGCTTCCTTGAGCAGCTCTTGATCATTCATCCGGCTGAACTGTGCCAGCGCTTTTAGCGTGTATTCCGGTTCCGTCTTAAAAATCTTGATCGCTTCGAGATAGGCGCGCAGGAAGTTCAGAATTCGGCCTTCGTTTTTCATCAACAGCTTCGCGCTGCCGCACATGCCGGTATTGAAATAGGGAATGCCGAGCGCGCCGGCATCGGCCAGGACGTTAAAATTGAATTTTTGAGCCGCGGCGCCGAAAGGCGCATTGAATACCGAGCCGTCGATACTGCCGGATCTGAGCGCGGCAAGCCGCTCCGTTTCGTTGCCGATTTGCAAAATGGTGGTGTCCTTCGGATCGACGCCGAGACGTTTCAAGAGTGTTCGCGTGCCGAAATCCGACGATGATGCGAAGCGGCTGATACCTAAACGCTTGCCCTTTAGTTCCGCAGCGGTTTTGATGTCACGCCGCGTCGCCAGTTGATATCCCATCGTGTCGTCCGTCATGGCGATGTAGAGAATATCAGCGCCGCGGAGGTTGGCAGCTACTCCCGGCGCACCTGTGAGCTGCCCCAGATCCACGTCGCCGGACATCATCGTTTGCACCACCGTGGTTCCCCCTGGAATATAGACCACGACCGAAGACAGACCGTATTTCGCGTAAAGCCCGCGCTTTTCAGCCAGCGAAACCAAAAGCGCGTGGGGATTCACCGAGCTATAAGCGATGCGGATCGTATCCGCGGTGAAACCGGGCCTGATACAACCAAGCAGCAGTAACCCAGAAACCAAAACTCCGAACAAAGATCGTTTCATTAAAGTCCCATCCCGTCCGTTAGATTCGAAAACACTTCACATTCCTGAACGCGGTTTTACTCGCACGGCAGCGGAAGTGTCAATGAGCTACTACGCAGCAAGCTGCGGGTTATGAGAATCGCTAGATGCGAACGGTTCCGATTCTCGTCACAACCGGACGCTTCTATCGGGAGTCCATATTCGGATTCGCCTGTCGTGAGCTCGGTCGAACCACCGCTTCAAGCATGCGGGAATGACGGACTTCGGCGCACGCGACTAAAGTGTCGGATAACGATGCGCTGGACGCTAATCCGAAACCCATCACTCCACTACTCCATTACTCCAACCCT